>Ga0335085_10002587_pt1 | contig 33412 bp, 24 predicted proteins | sample Lox_Sample_45_FD_206712 | JGI IMG/M metagenome (GOLD analysis project Ga0335085, IMG submission 206712) | Soil microbial communities from Loxahatchee National Wildlife Refuge, Florida, United States - Lox_Sample_4.5 | ecosystem: Environmental > Terrestrial > Soil > Wetlands | place: USA... | reverse complement strand
GCGAGGCCTTTGCGGCGTCCGCCAAGCTCTGGAAAATGGATGTACTCGATGCCGGCATCGGCAAGCGATTTGGAAAGATTTTCCTGGCCGAAATGCGGGAGGCGGCGCGAGCCGGGGAATCGGCGGACATCGGCGAGCAATTGAATGTGCTGTGAATGGAGCAGTTCCAGGAATTGCTCGAGCGTGCGATTCGAATGGCCGATGGTCCAAAGCGTCTGTGTGCCCATACGGGAATATGGGCGAGCGGAGCGGGTCGTGCAATTGGGCAAAACGTGTTCGGTGCTCCGTGAGCTCGATTTCAACATTACGGAATACGGAGCACGTAACACGAATTAAGTGTTCACAGGAAAATTAGACTTTGCGCGTCTTGCAATTAGACTGGGCGGGACGCATGAAGTCCTTTTCACCGTTGGCACGCTCATTTTTTGAACCTTCCGCGGAAGTGGTCGCGCCGGAATTGCTGGGGCATTTCCTGATTCGCAACACGCCGGACGGGCCGTGCGGCGGCGCGATTGTGGAGACGGAGGCTTATCTGGTGGGCGATCCGGCTTCTCATTCTGCGCCGGGCCTGACGAATCGCAACCGGGTGATGTTCGGGCATCCGGGTCATGCGTATGTGTATTTGATTTACGGTTTTCATTTCTGCGTGAATGTGGTTTGCCGTCCGGCTGGCATCGCGGAAGCGGTTTTGATCCGAGCAGTGGAGGCGACGGTGGGAGAAAAGCGGATGCGGACAGAACGGCCGGTGAACAAGCTGCGCGAGTTGACGAACGGACCGGGAAAATTGTGTCAGGCAATGAACATCGCGCGCAGCCTGGATGGCGCGGATTTGTGCGATGCGAATTCGGAGCTGTTTATTGCGGAAAACCCGGAGTTGAAAAAATTTCGGAAGGCGAAGGGGCCGATGATCACGACGACGCGGATTGGAATTACGAAAGCGGCGGGATTGCCATTGAGATTTTATTTGGACGGCAGCGAGTTTGTTTCACGGAAGGCGTCTGGGTCGTGACGGGGGCGGTTCCTTTCTTGAAGGGCACATCAAATGCCCGGGAAAAAACGCCAGAGGGCTGGCGCACTCCAGGACGCTCACGCGAGTCAATGAGCACAAGGTCTTCCGCCAGGTTTTGGAGTGCGGCAGCCCTCTGCCGCTTTCAGAGACTCCAAAATGAGTGATGCCCGAAATTTTTTCTAGTTTCCAGTTAGGACACCATCCTGCGATTGCCGAATTTGACAATCGGCGTTGAGCCGCTAGGTTTCGTTCTCAACCCAAAACGAAAGGAAAATTATGGCGGATATTCAACGACAGGCGTCGGCGCATTGGAGCGGTGATTTGTTGCGTGGTTCGGGCAAAACTTCCACGGGCAGCGGCGTCTTGAAGGATGTGGCGTATTCGGTCCCGTCGCGTTTCGAAAATGCCAAAGGCACGAATCCGGAAGAACTCATCGCGGCGGCCCATGCCTCCTGTTTCAGCATGATGCTCGCGAAGCTTCTCGGCGATGCCAAAAAAACTCCGAAGGACATTCAAACCAAAGCGACGCTGACGTTGAGCAACGCAAGCGGCGGTTGGAAGATCTCGAAGATTCACCTGGAGACGGAAGCGAGCGGGGACGGTTTGGATGCCGAGACGCTGAACAAGACCGCGGCGCAGGCAAAGGAGCAATGCCCGATTTCGGTTTTGCTCAAGCCTGGATTGGAATCGCTGACGTTGGACGTGCGATTGAAGTGAAAATAAAAAAGCGGCAGTTGGAAGACTGCCGCTTTCGCATTGGGGAGGAGAATTTCGAGGATATGGAGACGGACGTGATGCCCGTCTGCTCTCTCGGGCCTTCAGCCCGGGTCGTTCCCAGGTTTATGGTTAGAGCAATTCTCGAAATAAATTTCCGGATAGAAAGCAGACACTTCGTGCCCAGTTCCCCGAGCGCCACCCGGCCCTCTCCCCCACTTCGTGGCGGAGAGGGAGGCGAGATCGCGCGCTTGCAATAATTCCAGCATTAGCGCCGAACATTGTTTTTCGGAAATTTATTTTGGCAACCACTATGGTGCGCAGTTCAAAAAAGAACTGGAAACTACAAAGCAGACGCTTGTCCTGCGTTTTTAGCTTTTCCGGATCAAGTCTGGAGCTTGGGTTCTTAGCAGCGAGATGGCTTCGTCTCTGGTTTCGGGGCCGCAAATGACGACTTCAATTACTTTTTGCCCGAGATTTCTTTCGCCGGCCAGTGCGGAGCGAATGCGGCCCATGCGGGACGAGTCGTCCACCACGCGATTGGTGGGCTCGATTTTATCCGACCAGAGGCAGTAAAAAACATGCAGCAGTTTGTCGCCGGTTTCGAAGGTTTGATAGTGGAACGGCATCTCGAAACCGTCGGCGGCTACAGGAATCCGGCCGAAATCGTGGATCAATTTGGCGCCGACGGCTGGAAGGCAAATGTCGGGGCGATGCCCTTTGGCCAGTTGGGTGGAATTCCGGCCCGGATTCCAGCTCAGGACGAATACGCTCCAGTCGTTGCCCGCGTCATCCTCCCAGGCGGCGGCGGACGAGTTGTCGCAGCGGAGAATGACGCGTGAGTTTTCCGGGATGGCGGTTCTTTTAAAATGAGACGCAGTTTCGGGCCACGCAACGGACCAGTTAGTGTTGGCGACCAGATTATTTTCGTGGGCGCGATACCACGCCTCGTTCGTGATCTCGATGGCCGCGAGCCAGAGGAGTATCGTCACGCCAATCCAGCGCGGCAGCGCCGGGATAAAGAATTTTCCGGAGGGCGCGGGCTCGGGTCTTTGAGTTTTGGGCTGCATCAAGTAATTCAGACCCAACAAACCGGGCAGCACGATGAGCATGATTAGAATTCCGGCGGTGTCGTGCACGGATTCCATTTGTTGCAAGCCATGTCGCGCGGCGGTCCAGACGAGGAACGTGGTGCGCACGAGATTGGCGAGCAGGACAAAGAGCATGGATGCGCCCAGCAGTGTCACGCGGCGTGTCCAGGTCCAGCGGTTCATTTCGCCGAGGAACAGGGAGAGCATCAGAGAGGATTGCAGCGATCGGACACCGCTGCAGGCTTCATCGATGCCGACCATTCCCGCGCCGACTTCGATGATGTTTCCGTGCTGAAGCGCAGGGATGCCGAGGATATTGACGACACTGACCGTCAACCCGGCGACGAATTGCATGAGGCCCTGAATGGCCGCTTGTTCCAAGTTGATCGGCCAGGGCAGCGCAATGAACATGAAGAGAAGCGGCGGCGCGAAGTACCGCACCCAGCGTGCTCCGCCGAGCCGGTAAAGCACGCACAGACTGATGCCGAGGACGTTGAAGCCGCTGAGCCAATAAAGCAACCGCCATTCGGGATTCGCTTCGAACATCACTCTCAACGGCAGTGCGAGGAGAAATAAACCAGAGGCGAGCATGCCGGCGAACCACGCCTTGCCGGGAGCTGCGTCCGGACGGCCGGGCCAGCGCCGCCAAAAGAGAATCGCGCCGAGAAACGGCACGACGTACCCGTAGTTGTATTGCGGGTTGACTTGCCATTCGCCGCGAATTTGGTTGAAGAATAACAACCAGCAAACGATGACGGCGATGCCCGCCAGCGACCAGCCGGACGCGAGCGTGACCAGGAGCGAGTTCCCTCCGGTGCCGTTTACCGCGGGGCGCGCGGGATATTCCCGGGAAGAGGAATTTTGCATGGGGTGATGAACGGAATGGCAGGGTCGTCGCGCTGCGACGACCCTGCCCGCATTCAGCGGGCGGCCTTCTTCGACGATTGAAACCGCTTCGAAACTATTTTGACTTCGGCAATTGATCGCGGTAGCGCCACATCAAGGCCGCCAGACGAAAGGCCTTGGCGTAGCGCGGAACAAAACGGTTTGGATTGGAGGCGCAGCGAAAGAGCCAGCCGAGCATCCACTGGTCGGCCCAGTCGGGAATCGGTATCTGGTCGCCGGTAAGAAAACCAATCGCCGCGCCGATGCAATGTATGCCGGGTTGGAAACTACAGTGGCGCTTGAGGAAAAGCCCGAGTCGTTCCTGCACGCCGCCGCCGACGGTGATGACCACGTGCGCGGGCTTGCGTGCGTGGACGAGTTCGAGCAGGCGTTCATCGCGAATGGGGCCGGGCGGATATTTCGGCGCCACGTAGCAATTGTGTTCCTCCACCCGCACGCCGTGTCTTTGCAGCCAGCGAATGTTGCGTTGGAGAGATTCCTGCGAAGGCATCACCCAGAAGGTGGCGTCGGATTGGCGAAACTCCGCTTGCGAGAGGAGCAGCTTCAAATATTCGAGCCCGGAAACGCGAGGAATGCGGTCCTGTGTCATGGTGTTCCACAACAAAACCATGAAACCGCTGTCGGTGATGGCGAGGTCGGATTCCAACAGCGCTGCGCGGTATTCGTGGTCGTGGTGCAAATCGAGCAGTGCGGGCGCGGCCGGTGCAACGACGAGGCCGCCGCGCATGCCGGCTTTCACGGCTTGCGAGGCGTTGCCGACGAAGAATTGGACTCCGAGAATTTTCCGGTAATCACCGGTGGGCTCAAGTTTGCGGGCGGGCATGGAGCGGGTTCGGTTAAGGTTCGCTTCGTGAAAAATTTTTCAACAGTCGATGACTGCGAAATCAAGTCCAGCGATTGCGGACGACGGCGCAGGGATTGCCGGCACAGACGCCGCCGGCGGGCTGGCTGCGCGTCACGACGGAGCCGGCGGCGATGACCGATTCAGAACCGATGGTCACGCCGGGAGATACAAATGCCTGCGCACCCACCCACGCACCGCTTTCAATGATGATGGGCCGGTTGCGGAAGGGCATTGAGGGCTGGCGATAATCGTGATTGCCGGTGCAAAGAAAAGCGCGCTGGGAAATGCAGCATTGGTCGCCGATGGTGATCGGCTCGAAATTGAGCAGGAACACCTCTTCGCCGATCCACGTGTGATCGCCGATGGTGAGTTTCCAGGGGAAGTGGATGTTCACGCGCGGCTTGATGATGACGCCCTTGCCAACATGCGCGCCGAACGCGCGCAGGACCGCTCTTTTAATTCCATACGGCACCGGCAGCGGCGTGAGAAATAACAGGCACTTGCAAAGATACCAAAGCGTTTCAAACCAGGCGGGACGTCCGCGATCAAGGCCGATGCGCGCGTCAAAAAGATCATTGCGCACCCGTAAGGCGGGCTTTGCAGTTTCCGGGGAGGCGATCATTGGTTGCAATGGCACTTGCAGGCTTCGAGCAGCCGGCGGCAAACGCTCTCCCACGTGTAATCGCGTTCGAGCAAGCTGCGACCCGCGGCGCCGCGCTCGCGTCTTTCGGATTCGGAGGCGGTCAAGGCCGCGCGCAGTGCCTCCGTGACGGAAGATAAATGGACGTCGCAATCCCAGCCGCCGCCATGGTGGAAAAGTTCGGGAAAATTGCATTCGCGCGTGGCGAGAACGGGCACGGACGCAGCCAGGGCTTCCAAAAGTACGCTCGTGAATCCCTCCGAATAGGAAGGAAGCACGAAAAGATCGGCGGATTTCAGCAGCTTCACTTTTGACTCGTGAGAAATTTTCCCGACGCGTCGAACGGAACCAGCGAGGCAGTTTTGTTCAATGAACCAGTCGACAGTGGACGCGTAACCGCCTTCGTCCGGTCCGGCGATGATGAGTTCCCAATCGCGTCGTTCCGCGGCGAGCGCGGCCCAGGCGGAAATCAAAAGGTCCAGACCCTTTTTCGGATGCAGGCGCGAGATAAACACGGCGCGGAATTTTTGGTCTTTGGCCAAGTGTGGTACGAGTGGCGTTTGGATTTTCTCTCCCGCGGCAAAGGGAACATCAAAGTCTGCAAGGTGCAGACCGACGGGCGCAACGACGATCGGGCCCTTGATGCCGTGCAGGCGAATCTGGTCGGCTTCCTTGGCCGTGAGCGCGCGCCACAAGCGTGCGTGTTGAAAATTCGCGTTCTCAAAAAGCCAATGAACCAATCGTTTCTTCCAGCGGGAACGATTCAATATCCACGGGTCCAGAAAACCGTGCGTGTGATAAACGAGCGGCCGGCGCTGACGACGCGCTTCGGCGCCAATCAAATAATTGGTGCCGACGTAGAGGCCGTGGCCGTGAATGACGTCGGCGGAAGCAACCAATTCGCGGGCGCGTTGGCGCAAGGCAGGGGCGTAATACAGAAAATCGGGTTTGATGCGGCGGAATTCGAAAACGCCCGGCGCGGGTTTTTGCGGCGCATCGCCGTAGGTCGAGCAAAGCGTGGAATTGACGCCCATGCCGAGGAATTGCCGATGCAACGCGACGGTGCTGAGCCCCATGCCGCCACCGTTCAACGGTTCCAACGCCTGCGTGAAATGGAGGTGTCTCATTGATTCACCTTGGAGGAGAGCACTATGCCGTCCTCACTGAGGCTTACCTCGGCCGGACTGCCTGCGGCGACGCGAGCGGCAGCCAGGGCGTTTCGCGCAAAGTTATCGCAGGAAAATTTTTCGACGATGACCCGGCTCGCCTGGCCCATGCGGCGGCGAATTTCCGGCGAGGCCTCCAGAAACACGAGGGCACTCCCGAGCGACCGGGCCGAATGAGGATTGAACACAAAACCGTTCTGCCGAATGCGCCCGGCGAGTTGCGTGAGGCACGCGCGCAGGTTTTCGGGCAATCGCGGCGGCGCTGCGAGCCGGCCGAGCGGCAACAAATCCTCGGCGCACCCGGCGGTTTCGCTCACGATGACCGGCAGACCCGAGGCCATGGCTTCGTTGACGACCAGGCCCCATTCCTCCCACAGGCTTGGCAGAATGAAGGCATCGGCCAGGGCGTAAAAAATGAGATTCTGCTCGATTTGGCGGAAGCCATAGAAATGGACGCCGGGAATGTCCTGCTCCGCGGCCGTTTTGTTCTCCGCAATGCCGGTTTTTGTTTTGTCGTAAATCGCCAGACGCAGTCCGAGGCAGAGTTTTCGCAACGCGGACTCTTCCTCGCCGGAACCTACCAACACGAGATGCGTTTTGGCCGTTGGATTGGTGTTCAGAAACAAACGATAGGCGTGGATGAGGGTTGCGAGATTTTTTTTGAAGACGAACCGTCCGAGGTTGAGGAAATAATTTCGCGGGAGATCAAAGCGCGAACGGATTTCATCAGCGTTCGCACGCACCTCGTCGGCACGGGCAGAAAAGTATTCGTTGTCCACAGCGTCGTAGCCGAGAAAGATTTTTTCTTCCGGAAAACCGAACGAGCGGATGTACCGCTTTTGCGGATTGCCGCCAACCAGCGCGGAATCGAAGAGAGCCATGAGCTGCCGTTTGGCGATATTTCCGAAGAACCGGGCGCGCGCGGTGCCGCCGTGGCTTTCGTTCATCATCACGGTGCGAATGCCGATCGATTTGGCGGCGAGCAGCGTGGCGAGCACTTGCCTGGGCGCGTAGCCGGGCAGGATGCAGACATCGAGGTTCAATTCCTTGAAGGCGCGGCGCGCGCGCGCGAAAACTTTGGAGAACGAAACTGTCTCAAAAACGCGGTTGGGGCAGAGCGTCATCAATTCTGCCGTGCCTCGCGGGCGATTCCAGGCATAGACCGCGGTTTGGCTGGCGATTTCGATGGCGCGCACTTTCGCACCGGCCAATTTCCTCAGCGCCGACATGCGGGCAAAATGATACGGGCCGTACTGCGCCCAAACGATGGCGATGTTCAAAGGGACGGACATGGAGATTTTGGCAGTGCCCTAATGTGACTGCTCAGGAGCGCGACCTTCAGGTCGCTTCGAGGCAATAGAGTCAATAGATCCTGAATTTTTAGATACGCTCGATAATGTCGTGCTGAAGCGGCCTAAAGGCGGCCTTTAGGCCGCACTCCTTCAAACCAGAATACTGCCGAAATTTTCGTGCGGATTTACCGGGTGGCTCGGTTGAGAAATCGGAGTCTGGTTCCGGGCCGCAACAATACGGAGCGCGCGGGAATGTGGCAACCGTTGGTTGCCCACGTCATGGCCACCCACAGGATGAGCGGGACAAGGTTCCAGAACAAAAATTTCGCCACGGAAATGCCACCGTCGCGGTACCACTGCGGCACCATCGCGAGGCCGACGAGATAAAAAATGGACGCGATGTTTTCGTGCGTGTGTTTCCAGAACCATCGGTGCAATCGCCCGAGGATCGCGCCGACAATGGACATGGTAATGACGAGTCCGATCCAGCCGCCGCTCATCCATCCGTCGCCGGCGAGCGTGACGGTCATACCGACAAAATTTCCGTAATTGTTGAGGCTGAAAAAATTGACAGGCGCGCCGACGGGTTTTCCGGTCCAAAGTTTGCGAGGGATGGGTTCGGTGAACAGTTGCAGGTATTGGGAGCCGTAACTGTAGGTGCCGGTCCTGTCCGGTACAACGGAGGTCACAAAGGTCAAAAAATCGAAATTTGCAAAATCCGGGCCGTCGTATTTTCCCTGCAATTGTTCCCGTGTCGAAGTGCCGGGACGAACTTCGGTGCGGATGCCGGCCTCACCGCGGAACAATTGCTGCACATAGTCGCGGTTTTGGCCGAGCGCATTGAACACCATCAGGAGGGGAATCGCCAGAAGCACGACGCGCCCGGGCGGCCACTGGATGCGTTTTTGCCAGGCATAGATGAGGCTGATGGCTAGGAACGAAAGCAAAATTGTCCAGCGCGACCAGCCTCCGTAGCAGCGGTAAACAAGATAAGCGGCGACGAGCAGGAGCATGGGCCAGCGGAATCGGGTGACGGCAAGCCAGGCGCAAATCAATGGTCCGATCATGTATTGGGCCTCGACGGTGTAACCGGAGGCGCCGGTCAGGATGTAGGTGCCGCCGACTCGTTCCCCGACTGCTTCGCCGGAGTAGCCGGCAAAAATCGAGCGCGCCACGAGCGGCAACAACAGCGCCGTGGTAATTGCCAGCGCCACGATTTGTTCGCGTGTGAAAGGAGCGGGAGGCGTCGGAGGAAAACTTGTTTTGCTCCAGCCGCAGAAGAGACAGGCTGCCGCGAAGACAATCAGCGCGACGGAGCTGACCATCAGCCCGCGAAGAAATTGCTCCGGCGAAGGCTCAAATAGCATGTAGTTCCACATGTTGTTGAAGCCCAGCCAATGCACGACCAGCGGGCGCATGATGAAAACCAGCGCGTGGAAGCCGAGGTAAATCGTCAGCGGATGATACAGCGACGCCTGGCCGGACATGACGAAAGCCAATATCACCAACAGCCAGCACAACACTTGGCCGATCAATGCGAGTTCAAGGAACGACATGTTCAGGAAACCGATGCGAGCACGGGTTCGGATGGCTTTCTCAACGAGGCCTGATGCCCGGCCATTTTGGCGTAGGCCGATACGATGCCGCGGCGAAAACGTTCCCACGTGAAGAGCCGCGCCCGGGCCGCCGCGGCCAATCCCATTTGATGCAATTCCGCCCGATGTGCGCGGCCCCAGGAAATTTTTGCGGCCAGCGCCTCGCTGTTTCGGATGGGCACGATGAAGCCATGTTTTGCGTCCTCCAGCACATCTGGCGCGCAACTCGAACCCGTCGTGAGCACCGGCAGGCCGGAAGACATCGCTTCGAGAATCACGTGCCCGAAACCTTCCGCGAGCGATGGCAGCACGAATAAATCGCAGCTGCGCATGAGCCGCGTGAGTTCGCCTGTCGGGAGTCCGCGCAGCACGCGAATGCTTTTGATCCCGCAGCCTTCGATGACCGCGCGTTCCACGGCGTGATGACCGCACACGAGCACTTCGAGATTTTCCTGCGGCAACGAGGCGATGGCCTCAAGGAAATAAGACAAGCCTTTGCGCTGAGTCATGTTTCCGATCCAAATAATCCGGAAAGGATCCGTCTCGCGGGGCGGAGTTTCCCGGCAGGGATAATGGGTTGTGTCCACACCGTAGGGAACGACGTGGATTTGCTCGCGCGGCACGCCATTTTCCGCGAGCGTTTGAGCGGTGTAACTGCTGGCGGCGACCCAGCCGTTCGCCAGGGACGGTTCGCTGCACAGCGCGGTGAAATGGGATTCGGGCGCGCCGATTTCGTGTTCCCAACGCAACGACGCGGCGAATTTGGGAACGCGCTCCAATTCCTCACGCAGCAGTTTGCGGACGGTTTTCGGATGCGGATGCAATTGAAAGAGAAACCGAAACTCGGGGCGCATGTGCCCCGGTGCAAACGCTTCGGACGCGTAATAACTGTAGGAGAAGAGCGCGGCGTTTGCCCTCCATGCTTCCTGCTGCGCGCGGCGTCCCAGTGTCTGGTCCAGCTGAATCTGGCGCGCTTCCGAGCCGAGCCTGGTTTTCATGATCAAACTGCTGACGGCGGCTTGCATGGGAGTCACCACTTGCTCCGGCGGAACGCCCGGGCTGCGGCGCACGAGCAATTTCGGAAATTTTCTGCCGAACGTCCGCCCGAGCGGAATGCGGTGCGGGTCGGCGTAAAGATCCGTGACGAGTTTTTCCAGGAGCCCTGCTTCGGAAAGCGCCCAGGCGGTTTGATAATTATCCCTCGCGCCGGAGAAACAAACAACCGCGCGGGGCGTTGTGTGCGAACGAGAAGCTTTCATTTGAACGTCGGCGAACGGATCACGCCCCGGTCCCCCGTTTCAGGCGCATGAATGCGCGGAAAGCGGAGCCGCGCACGGGAGCTCGCGACGGAACGATGCTCGGAAACGCTTTTGCGAAGAGCGATAAACCCTTGAAATACGCGGGCACGCGTCCCTGTTTGCAGGCAAACCGAAATTGCGAAAGCAAGCGCCAGCCGGAAATCCAGACAATGTCGGGAATCGGACAGCGGCGCAGCAGCGAGACGAAGTCGTTGCACAGGTTGTGGCTGTATTGCTCCATGAGGTTGCGTCCCGAAGGCGTGCGTTCGTGCCAGAGGTGGACGCCCGGGAGAAAAATAATTTTTTTGCCGCCATCGTAGAGGCGCATGCACAAATCCGTTTCCTCGCTTCCGCCATAGACGGTCGGATTCGGCGCGTAGTAATCGATGGCGGCGACGTCGCTCAGGCGCAGCAGATGGCCGCAGCCGACAAACATGGCCGCGTCGCGCGGTTGGCCGCGATTCAATTGGGGTTTGTCTCCCGGCAGCAAAATGTCATACGCCACGCCGGCATATTCGGGATGCCCCTCCAAAAATTTCACGCCCAGCGAAATTTCATCGTGCCGCAGAAAAGTGGCATCGTCATCCAGGCTGAAAAAATATTTCGCATCGGTGTGCTTCATGAGCAGGTTGCGCGATTCGGGAATGCCGATGCGTATCTCCGTTCGTTCCCATGCAATCCCCGGAAATTGCGAACGAAGCTTGGGCGTTTCGTCCGTGGAAGCGATGTCGAGAACCGAAATTTCCTTGTGCGGAAAGTCCTGTTCCAGGGCCGACGCGATTGCGGTGGGCAGATGCGTTGCGCGGTTGCGGGTGATGATGCCAATGAGGACTTTCATTGAAATGGGCTTTGCCGGACTACCGCCGCGCCGGGTGCAGTTGAAGCTCGGGAAATCTTTTGGCGAGTTCGGACGCGACGTGATAGGCGATGTTCCACTGGCCCGCCTCGGTCGGGTGGGTTCCATCCCCGGACGTGTACACCGTGGCGTTCCCGCTGCCGGGTTGGTCGTACACACCGGTGACCCACGGGTCGGAAAGCGTGTCGATGTAATTGCCGGCGATTCCCGCGGCGAAGCAGGCGTTGCTGATGGCGTAATTGACGGTGTGAGTCGAGTCGGTGAGGATCGTCGAAGGAGTCCTCGGCCAAAAAGGCCCGAGCACCACGATCTTGCAATTCGGCAGATTGGTTTCCACCGCGGTGTACATATTCAGGCAGGCGGTATAGAGTGCGTTGCTGGAGGCGGAGTTCGTTATCCAATCGTTGTCGTTGATGCCGCCGGCGAACAGAACGTAGTCCGGACTGTTCGTGATCACGTCGGGAAAAAGCCGCGTCTGAAAATTGACGCGTCCACTGGTCCCTGGATTTAAATAACCGGTCGAGCCCACCGCGCTGGCCCAGACGTCCAGGTTCTGGAACAAACTCATCAAGCAACTGCTCCAGCCGATGGAAGGCGAATCTTCGGTGAACGAATCGCCCATGATGATCATGCGATTTTGTTTCGGCAGAACGCCGGGCCACATGCCGTTGGTCGGCGACATGTAGACACCGCCGAATTGGTAATTTGCGCCGAGTTTCAACGCGATCTGCCGCCGCGCGCGCGCGGCGAATTGGATGGTGTAGAAATGAAAGTTTCCGTCCGGCGGCGTATAGATGCGGGACCAGTCGTCCGCGCCGTCGACTTCGATTCCCATGTAGGAACCGTTGCCGCGCAGATAAACGACGCACGAATTGCCGTCCATGCCAAATACATATTCGGTGGGCATATCGGTGGTGGCGCCGGTCGGTTCAACGGCCCGGGAATATTCGCCGTCGAGGCGAATCTGGGAACGCAGGATCAGGCACCAGTTCGTGAGATGCACGGCATCATAAGGCGCATACAGGCAGCGGCGCACGAGGCCGACGATGGGTGCCGCCGGGGCGTTGTTGGTGACGTATTCGGAAATGGAAACAATATCCGGCGCATAGGATACCGTGCCGTGAACGACCGGGTTGGCGGCGGTCAGTGTGCCTTGCAAATTGGCGGCGTTGAGATTGGAAAGCGATCCGCCATCGCCAGCGAACTGGCCGGTGAACAAATTGAAGGGGTTGTTGAATTGAACAGCACCGGTGAAAACAACGTTGGTATCGAGCCGGGGAATATTGGTGGAGAGCTGGCTGTCGGAAATCACGCCCGTAATGCCGCCGCTGTCGACGGTTTTCGAAAAAAGCGCGTAAGGCGCGGCGGTGATTTCCTGCCGTGGCGACAGGATGGTAAAATCGTCCGCGGAGGAGTTCGTGCGCAGTCCGATTTCCAGCCAATAACAGGAGCCATTGAAGACATTGCTGAAATCCAGCGCGGTCGTAAAAATGCCATTGTTCACCGGCACGGCTGTGTTCGTCTGGAGCGCCGCCGCTTCGCCATTCGTGGCATTGGTATAGAGGCCAAACATCAGATCAAACGAGCCGCTCACGGCCACGCCATTGCTGTCCTGCAGATGGCCTTGGTACGTGAAAGCGGAGCTTTGGGCATTCGAGGTGCGGGTCAAGGCTGACATCAAAAACAGCAGGAGTAAAAGAGAGCGGGGCGTGACGATCAAAAACTGTCGAAACATATTTTGTCTGGCTGCCAATTAGCTTCTTAAAATTGGACGAGACGGGAGTTCCACGCCCGGGCGGGCGCGCCAATACGTTTGAAGCCCACCACCTGCACCTGGCGCAGGGCCCGGGCGGCCTTGTATTTGATGGTCTGGCCGCGGTCCTGACGAAATGGTCCCATGTCCATTTCTTCAAAATGCTCGCGCATGTTGCCCCGGATAAATTGAATGACTTTTTTGACGTGAACATCCCGGCAATCGTCGAAAATGATCGCGCCATTTTTCGAAACCAGCCGGAAGCTGTAGAAGGCGTCGATGAACACATCCTCGAAAAGGTGCGAGCCATCGATATAGATGAGATCAAATTGCTCTCCCTGCGCGACCAGCGACGGAAGCGCCGCGCTCGATAGTTCCTCGCGCACTTGCACATAACCCGAGAGGCCGGCGCGTTCCACGGCCTGGATGCCGATGCGTTCCCAATGGTTCGTCTGGAATGGATCAATCGCGATGTGCTGTGCGCGCGGCGGCTGGCCGGCTTTTTGATACATGGCGGCGAGCATCAGGCATGACCCGCCAAAGGCCATGCCGATTTCCATGCTCTTCCTGGGCGCCACGTGTGTGAAGAGATTTTTGAGGATGACCAGATTGTTGACAGTGGAACAGGCGGTGAGCGTAAATTCTTTGCCGGAATCCGCGCGCACGCAGTCGCAGCTGTAAAGAGTGGCGAGTTCGGGACAAAAACTAAGGGCTGAATTCATGGAGAAACTGTTTCCGGATCAGGCCGGTTTTTGCGCCACGACGACGTAGTTCATCGGGTTGTTGTGGTTGGAATATTTATTGTCGAGCCAGGAAAAACTGCGATTCACGAAAGGAATGAGCACCTTTCGCGTGACCGTCCAGTGATAAAAACGCGTGGTGACCAGGCAATGCATCAGGGCCTGGCCCGCGAGCGCCCATTTGCCGCCGTTCGGAATCGTTTCCACCTGCGCGAAGCCGGTTTCCTTCAGGAGATAGTCCAGGCCGTGCCTCGTGAAGCGAAAGAAATCGTAAGGCTCCTCGTGCAACGGCCAATACATCGGCGCGGAAAGAATCAGTGTGCCGCCGGGCTTGAGCAATCGAAAGGCTTCCTGAAGCACTCCTTTGTGATCCGCCACGTGCTCGATCACCTGCGTGCACAGCACGGTGTCAAAAGAACCATCCTCGAGCGGAATTGCCGTCGCGGGACAAAGAATATCGACGCAACGTTCGCTGGATTGCACGACATCGCAACCGAAATGTTCCGTGACGCGGCCGGCGAACATCGCTTTGTAAGGTTTGTTGCCGCAGCCCAAATCCAGCATGCGCCCGCGAGCGTGTTTCGACGCGGCTTCGAGCCCGGCAAACAGCGGCTTCAGGTGAAGATATAGCGCGCTGGTGACGCCGATTTCAGTGCCGCGGAGCCGATGGATGTCTTCTTCTCGTGACAAGGCGATCATGTCAGATGGGTTGAGTTCAGTGGCGTCCATTCAAAAGTCCGCTCTTGCGAACCGCCGGGATGCCTTCCGCGTAAAAGGCGTCTCGCCGCGTGCTGCCAAAATAATGCGACGCAACCGTGGAGGGCCCGAGCACGCCCTCATCCACGATATAACGCGAGCGATCGAGGCGTTCCCAACCGTACTTCGCCGCCAGCAACGCGAGCAGCGTCTGGTCCACCAGCAAGGTCCGATCCGGTATCCAGCGCAACGATTTCAGCGCGTCCTCAAGCAATTCCCAGTTCAGGGACGGCATGCATAACACCGCAATGCCTGCGTTGAAATCACGCGGCAGCGTCAGTCCGTAACTCGTGCGAACGTCCGATTCATCCACGCAAAACGCGCCGGGGTCCGCGAGTTCCGCGGGAGGCAGGCTGGTGACGTTGAACAATCCCAGCAAATTGCCAGGGCCGCTGCCGGCGAAGGCGAGCAGTTCCGTCGGCTTGCTGAAAAAAAGCACGTCGGGATCAAGGTACATCGCGCGTTCGCGTCGTGTGCAGATCCACGCATTGACCATTTTGTAAAGTGTGGGCGAATAATGCGCGCGCCAAAGCGCGGCGAGAGACGGTGCGATGGGCACGAGCCTGCGCCGGACTTCATCATCGAGCCAATCATGACGCGCCACGCGAACGCCCGGGAAATGGTTTTCAAAAAGTTCCTTCACGCCCGCGGGCACGTTGAAATCGAGATAGATGAACAAGCCGAACGGCGTTTCGGAATGCCAGTGGAAAGATTTGAGCGTCCAGAAGGCATTCAGCCAATCGCGGTCACACACTTGCATGTGGACTTCGAGCGGGGAATCGGAATCGCAGGAAACGGGTTTGGAAGAAAGAATTTCTTTGCGACGGAAAAATCTTTCCACGAGCAGACCCGGCCCGTGGCGGCGGACTTGCCGGACAGCTTTTTTCAGAACGGCAGCTTTGGTTACACTCATGAGACAAGCACCCGGCGATTTTCGCCTGGGAGGAGAATCGGTTCTTCGGAGGACGGCCACGCGGGACGCCGCGCGTCCATCCATTGGACGAGGTTGGGAAGGACGTAGCGTTGAATCGTATATTTCGGCCACGGCGGCAAATGGCTGGTGGCACCGATAGGCGGCAATTCCGTGCCGGGTTGCCAAAAATGAAGGGAACCGGCGGTGTGTCCATCAGCGGCGGCCAATCCCTCGGCGGAAGCGGTGCGTTCGCGTGAATTTCCGGATGTGGCATCCAGCTCGATCACATCCTTCCGCCATTCATCCAATTTCCAATGCGGACCCGCGCCGGCGTCCAGTTTCATCATCGCCGAACGCAATTGATAGCGCTTGCGCATTTGCTCCGGGTCGCGATGCGGATAATGGCGAATGGGAATCCGCTCCCGCGCGGGGCAGCCGGCATTGAAAGGAATCGTCCGCGACGACGGCCATTTCATGGACGAACGGTAGCGGAACATTCTCGGTTCGGTGTAATCCGGTATTTTATAATAGCGACGCCTTTCGCTGATGGGGAGACAGCGCTCTTCGGCGATGGAAATTTTGCCCGCTTCGTAATCGTCCACTTCCTTCGTCGTGAGGCGGAAATAATACCAGGCCAAGTAAACGCAGGATTCGTGGAGTTGAATCCGTTCCTTGAGAAAAGCGCGTGGGTCTACGTGATAAATTTCGTCCGCGTCGGTTCGCACAATCCAATCGCCATCGCGAAAGCGAGAACGGAACGCATTGAAAATGTATCCGCGAATCGAGTCGTCGAAACGATACGGGCACGATTTGAACGGCACCACGCGTTTGTCCTGTCGCGCGAGATCATTCACGATGTCCCAGGTCGCGTCCGTGCTGCCCATGTCTAGCACGTAAACGCAGTCGATCCAATTCAGCAGCAGCGGGAGAGACTCAGTGATGACGTCGTCTTCGTCGCGGATCACCATGAGACCGTGAATTTTCATGAAGTCGAAGTCAGGCCGCGCGCGGCGTCGCCAGTGAGCGCAGGGCGAGGAGTGGGAATCCGGCAAGATATTTCAGGTTCGCCAGACCGAGATTCCAGGTGAAGCTGGAAAAATAAAGTGAGAACGCCGTGCCGGGCCGGCCTGCCTTGAGGCAATCAAGGCTCAGGCTGCGGACAGTGCCGCAAATGATGCGTCGGCGCTTTTTGCTGTAGGCTTTGCCGCCGGGAAATGCGCTGTTTCGTTCCTGCTCCATGAGATACCGCGCACCCGCGAGCGAAAGATCGAGTTGGTTGGTGACGTTCCCCGAATGTTTGCGCTGGAGAAACACGGGCGGTTGAAGAATGCGGACGAATCCGGGTTGCATGCCCAGCCGCAACCACAGGTCGGTGTCTTCGCCGCTGATTTTCCGGCTGACAAATCCTCCAGTTTCCTGCAATGCGACACGGTTCAGACAAATCGAAGGCGTCCCGCCGACGGGCGGCACACGATCCGTGCACGCTTCAAGCAGGTGCGGGAACGAACGAATGTTGAGCAAAGAGGCGTCGATGTTCGAAGCAGTTGTCGAATCTTCCAGCGGCAACGCAAATCCCGACATGAACACCGGGCGTTGATCGTCGATAATGCGATGATACGTGTCGAGCGTCCAGGGGAACCATTGGTCGTCGCTGTCCAGGAAAGCGATGTATTGACCCTGTGCTTTTTGAATGGCGAGATTGCGCGCCGCGCCGGGTCCGCGGTTTTCCTGGCGGAGAAAATTCACTGGCATGCCGCATGAGGCGACCACCTGTTCCGTTTCATCCGAGGAACCGTCGTCCACGACGATAACTTCGAAATCGCGAAATGTCTGACGCGCCACCGAAGCCAGCGCTTCGCGCAACAGCGCGGCCCGATTGAACGTCGGAATGATGATAGAAAATAACGGCATCAGCGGAGAAGGAGTTTCGCCTGGAAATAAAGGAACGCCGCGATGAGCACCGCCGCAAGGCACCCGGCAGCGGGTTCATTGAGCCAGCGACTGCCCGCGTAAGCAATGATCGACGCGCCGCAGACCATCAATGTCAATCGATACATTGGCAGCCCGGAAACGAAAGTCATTTTGCTTCGGTAGACGTAATAGAGATACGGCCCGAGACAAATGACGTGCGCCAAAATGCCCGCGGCAGCCAGGCCCGCTGCGCCATAATGAAGCACAAAGAAATAAGCCAGCGCGCCGTAAACGACCGAAAAGCTGATGCTGTAATAAAATCCCAGCCACATGCGGTTCATGCTCACGATGATTTGATTCATCAAGGGATTGAAAAGCCCCATCAGCGCGAGGTCGAACATGGACCATTGCACGACCGCCGCGTGGCCGAGATAGGCGTTGCCGTAGGGAAGCAGCGTTAATGAGGGAACAGCAATCTGCAGCAGCGCATACGGAACGGTGATGGTCAGGGAGATCGCCAGCGCGGAATGGGCCGCCTTGCGATAGCCTTGCACGTTCCCGAGACCGAACGTTTCGCTCAATACGGGCAGCAGCGGCGCGAGGAGCATGTTCAGCATCAGTTCCGGCACGATGCGAATGCGATAAACCGCGTTGAAAATTCCCATCAGGGCGTAGCCGTCGGGCTGATTTACGAGCCAGGCATTGGCGGCCCATGTGACCGGCGCGGCAATTGCGCCACACAGAACCGCCGGCAAACTGAATTTCCACAAGACGTTCCATTCGCGGAAACAATGCGCGTAGCTCAGCGGCACGGAGGCGCGCGAAGCTTCCTGCCGCAGCGCGACGAAATTGAGGATGCAATTGACGGCAAGGTTGATGACGAGCGCCCAGACGGAACCCGTCACGCCACCATAATACGCCCCGGCCAGTGTCATGGGAAACGCGAGCAGGCCGGCGGAGAGGTTGATCCGCGCGATGGTTTTGAAAGCTTCGAAACCCGAGAGCGCACCGGTTTGCGCGCCATTCACGCCGCCGAGCAACAGGAGCAACGAGCCGATGCGGAGCAGGTCCGTCATTTCCGGCGCGGCGAGCGTGTGCCGCGCCAGCCACGGTGCGAGCACGAGGAGAACCAAAGTCATCACGCCGCTGGTCGCCCAGGAAACGAGACTCGAAAGACCAATGATGCGTCCGGCGCGGGCGGGATCCGCGATTTTGAGTTCCGCGATGTGCTTGTTGGCGGTCAACCCCATTCCGAACCCGGCGAAAATGCCGAACATGCCCGTGGTACTTTGCACGATTCCGAGCTGGCCGTAGGAATGTTTGCCGAGCAGCCGCGCGACGGCGATTCCCGCGAGCAGTCCCAGCCCGCGCGAAATCAACGAGCCAACGACGGACCAGAAGGCGCCGCGCGCCAGCCGGTAGCCGATGGGCGAGGCTTGAACCCGCGCCTTCAGGCCGGAAAGGAACGGCGGACAATAAGAGTCCAGGACTGTTTTGACGGAGAACATGCGCGAATGCGCTGTGTGAGTGAGCGATGAGCGGCGATTACGGGTTGGCGACCCTTAAATTCCCGGGCGGTGAAATGGAATTGGTGTAATAGGCAAAACCGCTGGCGGGAAAGAAATCGTAATTCGTGATTTGCGAGAGAACATCCGGACCTTGCAACGAAACCAATTGTCTGCCGTCGCGAAATAATTTGAAAATCTGCGGCCCCGGCGCGAACGGTGTGTCGATCTGGTTCAGTCCCGCGGGCAGGGAATTGGTGGTGACATTGCCGCCGGAAGAAATTTCCAATTGCGCGGGCGCAGTGAGCAGGGCGGTCATGAAGATGGAATCCTTCGCGTTGCCGAACCACCAGGTTACGGGCACGTCGTTCGTGTTCAACGCGACGGCGTTCGTGGAATGCACGCGGTAGAAATAAAACAGCCCGTCCTGGTGGATGCCGGGATCGGTCCCATTTTTAAACCAGGAGATATAGCGTTTCGAGAGTTCGAGATAGGCCTTGTGCGAATAGCGGTGCGGGGTTTGGAGTTCGGAGAAATAGACGCCGGGATCATCCACCGGCGCAAGATAACTGCTCTCGTTGAAATCGTTCCAGGTCACGATTTCCACCCAGTCCGGCTGAATGGCGAGGATATTTTGCCATTCGTTGACAATGCCCGCGCCGCCGCTGAAATCATAATAGCGCCGGCCGATGCCATTTTGGTTTTCGCCCCAATAATGCGGGGCCACGGAGGCCATGAATGGTTTTCCGAAGGAATGAACCGCCGCGTTGTAATTCGAATTGCACTGCGCCAATTGGTCGGGCAATCCCGCCGCGCCGTACCAGAACAATCCGTCCAGAATGCTCGAGTACTTTTGCATGACACCCACCCCGTCATCGTAGTTCGGCAGTTCGTGGACGTAGTAGGAAAAGAAATACGGGATGAAGAAAACCGGGTACCCGTCTTTGTTCAACTGGCCGAGAATGTTCGTCCAATTCACGCCGGTCCAGCCTTGCGTGGGAACATCGTTGTGGCCGTAGGACGAGAGCACGATTTTATTTTTGTAGTAAAAAGTGTTTGGCCGTTTCGCGTAGGCCTCGACCATGGCGACAGTGTTGGTTGGATCTTCAAAGTCGACCGAGAAAAATAATTTGAATCCCGTTCCGAGTTGTTCGGCCGCCTGGTACATGAGCTCCACGCGCTGCTTGTAGTAGACTTGAACGTCGTCCCACGCGCCGACGTTGAGAGCGAAACCATCGATGCCCGCCGCCTGCGCTTCCTGAATCTCGCGCTTGTAGCCGTCGAGGTTTTGACCGTAGGTGGCGAAGCAAACCATGTAGTGCGCGAAGACGTAATGAGGAGCCGCGGCCTGCAATCCGCCTCGGGAGAGCAACAGAATCAGCGCCCCAACGTAATAAAAATAACTACGCTTGCCCATGTATTCCCAAAAGCATTTAACAATCCAAATTCGCTTTCGAAACAGTCCTGTTATTGAACGTTACCGTGAAGAGGAGCTTTATCCCCTGGCCGAGGCGCCATTTCTTTCAGTGCGGCTCACGCCGTTTTCGGCGTAATATCCCGTCAAATCTTCAGCGCGAGCGCGGTTCAGGACGATGGTCACGTGCTTTGCCCTTCTTTGATACAACATGTCCAACGCCTGCCGTATCAGGCGCGAGCGCGTGTGGAAAGGCCGCGTCACCAGCACCACCGAATCCGCGTGTGGAACCAGCAGGGCGGAATTGTCCGCGGACAACACCGGCGCGCCGTCGAGGATCACGAAATCTTTTTCCGCGCGAAGATGATTGAGCAATTCCTCCAATCGCGGACGGAGGAATAAACCTTCGGTGTCCGTGTGGCGCGTCCCGCTCGGCACAACCGTGAGTCCGGGAATGTCCGACCGGTGCAAAATCGCCTCCACGTCCACTTCGCCGCGCAGAAAATTGATGAGTCCATGGCCATCCGGATCGCCAAAAAATTTCCTGCCGCCGCTGTGCAGGTCCGCGTCCACCACTGCCACGCGCAAACCGCTTCTGGCGAGGACTCGCGCCACGTTCACGGCCACGGTGGTTTTTCCCTCATCCGGCAGCGCACTGGTGAAAAGCAGTGTCTGCGATTGCGGCTCATTGCCGGGCTTGGAGAGCAGCAACGCCGAGCGCAAATGGCGAAAGGATTCGGCGTAGGCCGTCCGTGAATCGTCATTTTCCAGGAGCGCTTTTTCCGGATTGGCGCGCGGCACGCGAATTTGCGGGACAAGCCCAAGCACGCGCTCGCCGAATTGGTCGTTGATATCCCGCACGGAAACCAGCCGGTCATCCAGCAAATACCAGGCAAAAACAATCGCGAGACTCATCGCGATGCCGCCAATGACCGCAAGCGCGATGCGCAGGGGAAGGTTGCGAATTTCCGGCGCGGCGCTTGTGGCGGGCTGCAGCAGGGAAAGCCGCTCCTGTTGCACGTTTTTGCTCAGGTCCACGTTTTGCATGGTGCCCAGAAGATGATCATAGAACTCCTGCTGGCGCGCTATGCTGCTTTTGATTTGCTGCGCTTGCGCCAGGCGCTGGTTGATATCGAGCACCTTCTTTTCCCATACGGGGATCGCCTCGGTGATCGCCGCAATGCGTTTTTCGAGGTCCTGGATTTGAAGCGCCTTCCGGTTTTTTTGATCCGTTTCGAGGATGGTGACGTATTGTTGCAGGCGCCCGACTTCCTCATCGAAACGATGCTCGCCCATGTTGCGCACTTTGTCCTCTTTGTCGCCGAGCATCACAGCCAGTTCGACGCGCGCCTGCTTGAGAGCCGTGTCGTCGTCCGGTGAAAGGCCGTTGGTCGAACTGCCGGCGATATCCGCGAGGGGTGAATTGGTGTGGGCCGCCTTGGTTTCCATGACGACCGGGCCGGTGGCGCCGGAGGTTTCGCTGAGGACTTTATGTTCCATGCGAAGTTTGGCGAGTTCCAGATTGAGGTCGGACAAATATATGCCGGAGCTTTTGCCGTCTTCTTCGAGCACAGCGACGTTATTCGTCTTCTGGAAGTCGGCCCATTGTTGTTGCGCGGCTTCAAGATTGGTTCCTTTGATGGCGACCTGCTCGGTGATGGAATTCAACAGGTCCTCGGAACTGGCCAGGCGCGTTTCTTTTTTGTAGGCGAGATATTCCGCAATGAGGCTTTGGAGGAAACGCTGGACAAGGTCCGGGTCCGAGCCCGTCGCCTCGATGTCGAGGAGTGACGTCCGCAATGGCTGGTTGATCGTGATTTTCACGATGGATTTTTTGTCCTGCACCGTGACGCCGAGTTGCTGATAAACCGTGTTCTGCAGGCGAGCGCTTTTCAACAATTCAATCTGCGTGCCGAAATAATTTTGTGAATCCTCCGTCACGAATCCCATCGGGCTCACGGGAGCATCGCTGGAAAGATAAAGCTGCGCGAAGGATCGGTAGCTCGGCGGGCGGATGGTTTCGTAGGTCAGCACGCCGCCCAGGGCCAGCGCCAGGCAAATCAACACGACCCACCAGCGCTCGCGCAAGTAGGACAGAAAGCGGCGCTTGGGCACGACGGTGGTCAATCGATAGTGAGCGCCGTTGCCGCCGCCGGAGGGATCAGGGGGGAGAATGATGGTTTGATCGGTCACAAAAAAACCGGGCCGGCGATTCAATCAGGGCAAGCTGCCGCACTTGGTCGTTTTGCGCGGGGGTGCGCAAAAGCCACTTGGCGAAATGCAGTTTTTTACCGAGTTCAGATGTAACAACGGCCTGGAGACACCTCGCACCAGCCCGAAAGCAGGGAATTCCAAGCTGATTTGGATCTCGTGAAATCTCGTGACGAAAACGTTGAGCGAAACCAATGGCGGTTCAGTGGCGGCTTTGTGTCATTCAAGTGAACTGAGTTCATGATTGGTTCCGTGTAAATGCGGACGCGAGCGGGTTTCAGTAAGCCCTGTCCGGCGGCACCACACATTGTTGGATCGTTTTCAAAATGATGACGACATCGAGGCCGAACGACCAATTCTCGAGGTAGTGGATGTCGGCCTCGACGCGTCGTTGAATGTCGTTTTCGCAGAGCACTTCCCCGCGGAGACCGTTGACTTGCGCCCAGCCGGTAATGCCGGGCCGGATAAAACGGCGGATGAGATAATTTCGCATCACCTTGCCAAAAGCTTCATCGTGCTGCGGCAAATGCGGGCGCGGACCGACGACGCTCATCTGGCCGAAGACCACATTGATGAACTGAGGCAATTCGTCGATGCTCAGGCGCCGCAGCCAGCCGCCGCCCGGGAAAATGCGCGAATCGTTGCGGCTCGCCTGGCGGCTTTCGTTGTCATTGTGAATGTGCATCGTCCGGTATTTGTAAATTCTGAACGGCTTTCCCAGCATGCCGTTGCGGACTTGTTTGAAAAACAAAGGGCCAGGCGAAAAAATCAATTGCAGCACCCAGACCAGCAGGCTGGTGAAGGGCAGAATGAAGATGACGACTGGAACGGCCACCGCGAGATCCAGGAGTCTCTTGAAGAAACGGTTCAACGGGCTTTCCAGCGGCTCCTCTCTCAAGGCGATAAAGCGGACGCCGTCGTCTTCGAAGACCACGGTCTTGTGGTTGAAATAAGGTTGCAGGTCGTGCAGCACGACCAATCTCACCGCCGCATCTTCGCAAAGCTGCGTGATCTCGCGCAGCCGCACGCTCCCGAGCGAGAGATTCAGCACAATTAATTGCGTGATGGATTTGCTGCGGAGAATATCGCCGATCTGATCCACCGTCCCCAGGATCGGAAAGGACGGATGCGACGCGGAGGATTGTTCCGCGCAGACCAGTCCGATCATGCGCATTCCCATCAGTTGCTTGCGCTCGATCCACGGCTGGATGCGGTCGGCGGTTTCCAGAGTTCCCACCAGCGCGGCGCGTTCTTCGCGTTCACCGGAAAAGACCCATCGCCCGATGGAGAGCGGCAGCCAGTAATTCGTGAACAGCAAACTCGCGTAGAGCGCCGGCAGGTAGCTGAAGAAAAACGAGCGCGAAATCCCGACGTCCTTCATCACGAAATCCACGAGAAAAACGAGAAACAGGCCGAAGAACGCCTGGCGCAGGCTTTTGCGGTTGGCGATGAGCCAGTCCTTGCCGGGCTCGGCGTTTTCACGCCGATTTTCCGTCCCGAAGACAACGCCGATCACGAGGAATTCAAAGTACAGGATGTAACGCTGGATGCCCGTGCCTTCCCCGAAGACCGAACCCTGCCAGATGAACAGCCAACCCCAAAAACTCAGCGTGACAATGATCAATTGCCAGAACAAGGAAAGCGTGCGAATGCCGATTGAACGCGTCGCAAACATAAACGTGCATCAGCCTTGAAACGTTGCCGTTGAAAGTGGATGCGGCGCCGCCCCATTGGTTCCCGCTGATGTGTCCGAGAGTTGGCCCATAAACCGCCTTTCTTCTTACAGCGACGATACGAGGAGCGTCCCCTTTCGCGGCGACCGGTTGGTGGTGGCCACCTTGTTCTCCCGGTATTTTTGCCGCCACCGGCCCGGACTCATGCTGAACCGGCGCGCGAACATCAGATTAAACAGGCTCAAGGATTGAAACCCGCTCTCCAGCGCGACATCGACAATCTTGAGTTCAGTGGAAGCCAGAAGGTCGCAGGCCTGCGCCAGCCGCAGCTCGGCGCGCTTGTCGCGAAACGACATGCCGACGACCTCGCGGAAAATCCGGCTCAGATGCCGCGGCGTGCAGCGCGAAACGAGCACAAGCTCTGAGAAGCTCAGGTTGATCAATTCGGAGGTCTGTGTCGTGCGGAGAAATTCCGACAGCCGTTGCTTGGCATCCGCGCCCGCTTCCGGCTCCGCGATGTCATTGTTCAATTCGTTGCCGAAAATCTCGATGAATTTTTGCAGCAGTTGCAGCCGCAGCAAACTGCCAATTTGTTTTCGTTCGGCAAACAACTCCTGCAATCTCACCGCGAGCGGATGATGCGGCGCCAGAATGCGCGCGATGAATTCCTCCCGCGATGCCGCCATCCGGAAAAACGTTTGCTCCGCCAGCGTCATCAATCCCATCAACCGCATCGGGTCCACGCAAAAGAAAGAGAACGTCAAGCCGCCGACCTGGCTGGCGCGGATGCTGCCGTCCGAATCGGGTGGGAGCATGAGGACGGTGCCGGGCTCCAGTTGAAGATTCTGGCGGGCGTGCATCCAGTATCCCGTGCCCGACTCAATTTGAATCATCAGCCAATTTGAAAAACGCGAAGGCCATTCCATCCCTGCTGAGAGGGATGCGTCTCGAACGGTTAGATGAAGCTCGTACGAACCGTTTAATTTCATAGTTGTTTCGGAACCGCAGTTGCTTTCAGAAGCTCCGGACTGCCTCGCGAAAAAGCGCGAGCCGGAACCACAAATCATCAGCGACCTGGACAGGCGTTCTCAGGTGCGGGACCAACCGCTTTGGGGGGCGTGTCCTGTCTCTGTCCGGGAAAGAAAACTAAAAGGACATTGTTACAAAGCTGCGGCGGTTGGGAAACCAAACTCAAACATTTTGTTCCCAGCGGTGAACAGTTGGATGAGGGAAATCAGACGCGCGAGCGCTGGAGTCGCAACCTGGTGCACGCATCGTTTTAGGAGCGCAGCATTTGTGCCGCTTCACGCCCGAACGAAACCAAGCCCCGAAATAACCTGAAACTTTTCTTCTCCCCTTACGCGCAAGCGGTCCGGAGCCCGCGCTCCGCCGCTTCAGCGATCGCACTTTTACTCGAAAACAAAACAGTAATTCAATTTTCACAAAAAAAATCTCAAAACGGTTTTAGTTTCAGGGTTGTCACGATTCAGACACGAATCTGTAACGAAGCCCACTCACTCTCCTGCGACCTGACTTGATGGATTGATGACTCCGCTGCGGAAAGGTTGACCGGCGGCTCATTGTCTGTTGCGCAGAACCGGACAATTGCGGCTTCAATAAACGTCAGAGCATTTGCGACTTATGAATTTTATTTTTTGGCGGCCAATCGGCGGGTTTGTCACGGCGAGCCTCACGACGAGATGAAATCTTCGGCTTCCCTCCGGCTTTTTTTGTTACTGTTGTGCGGCTGGATACAGGCCTCCGTTGTCCACGCAGGGGCCGCAGATTCCAATTCGGTTCCACACTTCAACATCCAGGGCTACATGGTGAGCGACACGACTGCGGGCGCGCCGGAAATCACGCCGGTGATTTTGGGCGAAACAGGAACAAATCTTACCGTGGATGCAATCGTGCGGGCTGCCTCCGCTCTTCAGGATGTCTACGCCAGGAATGGACATGCTGATGTCAGCGTTGCCGTGGGCGCCCAGGAAATGACCAACGGGGTTGTGACGTTGCACGTTTTCGAAAGCGCGGTGCCACAGATTCGAATTGCCGGCGAACGCTACCTGGTTTCGAGCAACCAGGTGGAAGTGACCGACAACTTGTTGCCGCCGCCTGTGACGAACGCGCCCGTGGCCGCGGTTCCTCCACTCATCCCCAGTCGCCCGTCCAAACCTCCCACGGAGCAGCAGATGGCTGTGCGCGAGAAAATCGCTCAACTCGATGAATTGGATAGAGAGGCTCAATACCCGGCACTGCCGCCGGTCACGACGCAGTTTATTTTTGCCCGGCCGGCTATTGATACCAATGACGCACAGGTCGCGTTGCGCGAGCGCATGGGCGAAATGGACCTGGAAGCCAGGCGCGCTGGTCTCGTGGGGCCAAACACCAATTCGGTTGCTTCCACCAACGGCCAGTTTTTTGAAGTAAAAGGCTACGAGTTGATTGGCAACTCGCTCCTGCCGACGAATATCACGGAGCTGGTTCTACAGCCGTACATCGGAACGAATATCACTTTTGCGCGGCTTCGCGCCGCCCTGACGGATCTGCAAACGGTTTATCGCGAGCACGGCTTCGCCACGATCTCAGTCACACTGCCGCAACAGACGCTGACAAATCATATTGTCAAGATTCGCGTGTTTGAAGGGCGGTTGGAACAGATCGAGGTGGTCCACAATCTTTATTTCAGTTCCAATAACATCATGCGCGCGATGCCGAGCCTCCATGAAAACATGGTGTTATCGGCGCCGGTGTTTCAATCGGAACTGGACCGTGCAAACGCCAACCAGGACCGGCAAATCTACCCGAGCATCGAACCGGGCCCGGTGGAAGGCACAACGGCGCTCAAGCTGGAGGTGAAAGATCGCTTCCCGCTGCACGCGAAATTGGAATTTAACAACCAAAACTCGCCCGGCACGCCGGCGTTGCGCGTGAACGCCTCCGCCGAATACAATAATTTCTGGCAACTCGAGCATTCGCTGGGGATCCAATACAGTTTTTCGCCGCAGGAGTACAAGACCAGCGGAGACTGGAGTCGTTTTGACCAGCCGCTGGTGGCGAACTACAGCGCTTTTTACCGCATGCCGCTCGGCAATCCGGAGGACGTCGCCAACACGCTCAACAGCTCGACGAAATTCGGGTTCGATGAAGCCACGCGCCGTTTCAATTTGCCGCCGCCGTCCGGCCAGCCGGAGTTGAACATCTTTGCCAGCCGTTCGGCCATCGACACGGGACTGGAAGATGTTTTTTCCACGAACATTCTGAATCAGCCGGGCGTCCGGATTATCAAGGAGCAGGATGTGCAACAGGACATCACGATCAACGAGGACATCGGAATCAAATTTTCGCAACCTTTGCCGCAGTCTGAGAACTGGAGGTCCATTTTGTCCTTTGGAGCGGATTTCAAGACCTTTGAAAGCACCAGTGCGAAGACGAACAACTTCCTGTTCACGGAATTTTTTCCTCAACCGGACGGCACGCTGCTGGAACGCAACTTCACGCTGCCATCGGGGCGGGCGCCCACGCGTCATTTTCTTGAATATCTTCCCTTGTCGCTTCGGCTGGACGCCACGAAGGCGGACCCGCATGGAACGACGATCGTCGGACTGGGCTTGGCAGGTGTTCCGTGGCATTCGGGTTCGTCTTCGAACATGCAGGCGGTCGCCGGTTCAAAAAATGCAACTGGCTACTGGGTGACGTTCTCTCCAAGCATCACGCGTGATTTTCTCCTGCCAAAGGCGTGGGATTTGTCGGTGCACGCCGAAGGCCAATGGGCCAGCCAACCGCTCATCAGCACGGAACAGTTCGGCGCGGGCGGCGTCAACAGCGTGCGCGGCTATCATGAAGGCGAAGTGTTCGGTGACAAAGGGTGGCGCGTTGATTGCGAATTGAAGACGCCGCCGCACGTTGTGGGCATCGCTTTCGGTAAACAACCATTAACGGTGCGTGGCTCCATCTTCACGGATTATTCGGAGGTGCACTTGCTGGATCCGCAGGGACGCGACGGCACCGTGCCACTTTGGGGCGCCGGCGCGGGTTGGGTGACCTCCATCGGCTCGCACTGGGAGGCGCGTTTTCTCTTTGCTGTGCCGTTTGATTCCACGCCGACCACCGAGGCGAACCACCCGCGATTCAATTTCTCACTCCTCGGCCAGTTTTGAGTTGTGGCCAGAATGTAACAATAAATCCACCCCGGATTTGGCAGTATAACGGGTGAACGATTTCTTTTTATGAGAACGCATCAAACGAGCTTTGGGATTATTTTAGGGACGCTTCTCGTTGCCGCCGGAAATGTTGCCCTGGGCAATCCCTCCGGCGGAACCGTCCGGCAGGGCACCGCGACTTTTAACACGTCCGGTTCGCAACTCACGATCAACACCTCCGCACAGGCTTTCATCAACTGGCAAAGTTTTAACATCGGTGCGGGCGAGACGACAACGTTTGTGCAGCCTTCTTCTTCGTCGATTGTCTGGAATCAAATCAACGATCCGAGTCCATCACAAATTCTCGGCACACTCAATGCCAACGGCTACGTGGTGTTGCAAAACGCGAACGGGTTTTTCATCGGTGGGCAGGCATCCATCACCACGCACGGTCTGCTCATGACGACCGCGCCGATTGCGCCGCCGGATTTGTCGAGCGGCGGCCCATGGTCGTTTAGCGCGCCGCCGCCGACGGCGAGCATTATTAATTATGGCCAAATCAACATTGGCGGCGGGGGCTCGGCATTTCTCATCGCGCACGATATCGAGAATCATGGGAGCATCAACGCGCCCGGCGGAAGCATCGGGCTCTATGCGGGTCAAACGGTTCTGGTTTCGACGCGTCCGGACGGGCGTGGCTTGAGCGCCCAGGTCACATTGCCGGAAGGCTCGGTCGATAATTCCGGCAAACTGATTGCCGACGGCGGAACAATCGCTCTGCATGCGCAAGTGGTGAACCAGGGAGGGCTCGTGCAGGCCAACTCAGTGAAGAATATCAATGGGACCATTGAATTGGTCGCGAGCGACTCGCTGAATCTCGGAGCGAATTCAGTTCTTTCCGCGCAGGGCGATAGCCTGGGCGTGAGCGCAGGTGGTTCGATCACCTTGAACTCCGGCAATACATTTTCCGACTTGGCTGGATCGACCATCGATATCCGTGGCGGCGCCGGGGGCGGCGCCGGCGGGCAACTGGAGATTTCTTCTGCGAACCTCGATGGCATCGCCTCACAGATTGAAGGCCAGGCAGCGGCAGGATTCCATGGTGGAACTTTCACGATCGATCCGATGGATTTGAACCTGACGAGTACTTTCGTGAGCGGGCTGACGCCCGTTCTCGATTCCGGCCTGTATCAAATCAATCTTCAGGCGGACCATAACATCACGTTGAGCACGAGTTGGACGCTGAACGATCCGGGTGCTGCCGCACTGCTGACACTGACGGCGGGCAACGATATTATTCTCAACACGGGTTCCGGAATCACTGCCGGCAAGAATTGGAGCCTGAGCCTGAACGCAGGGCCGCAAAACCTGGCGGCCAAGCCCACGACGTCGCGCACGGACGGCATTTACCTCGACGGCACGGCGTTCATTCAAAGCATGAATGGAAATATCAATCTCAACGCCGCCAATGAGGTGCTGGTCAGCAGCGGCGCCATTCGAACAATTGGGGGCGGGAACATTGAGGTGAATACGCTGGTCGGCAACGTGAACACCGGGACGAGCACCTCCGGGTATAATTACATCGCCAAAGCGACGGGTGTTCCATTTTACACACCGTTTTCCGTCAATGCTTTCACAGGCGCGATTCTCCCCACATCGAATTTGGGCGGCATCAGTACGGCGGCGGGCGGAGATGTGACCATTAACGCGGGCGGGGACGTGACGAGCTTTTTTGCGAACAGCGGTTCGAGCAAAACGGTCATCGCCGCGGACCCGGGCGCAGGAGCTTTTGGTGGGGGAGATGTGTCTATCACTGCCGGTGGAAATGTATACGGCCATTATGTGGTCGCGAACGGAACGGGAACGATTAAAGCGGGCCAAAACATCGGCACCCCCGGGCAGAACGTCGCGTTGAGCCTGGCGGTTGGAGGCTGGAATTTGACCGCCAATGGAAACATTTATTTGCAGGAAGTGCGCAATCCCAACGGTGTATTTGACACGAGCACCGGCGCGGGAGGCCATTTCTTCGATTATAGTGATGATGCGTCAGTTAATCTGACGGCCGGAGACGGCATCTTCCTCACGGACGCGAGCCTGCCGCGCACCATTGACGCGGTGCCGGTCATTTATCCTCCCAACCTGACCATGACCGCTGGTTCTGGCGGCATCAACCTCCAGGGTCCCGTGATCCTGTTCCCTTCGGCCGACCAAAACCTGAACATTGCCACCACGGGTGGTGGGGACTTCATCGGTGGCACGGGTGCGCAAATAAGCATGTCCGATACTTCGACCCGCCGCTGGACTAGTGGCGCATTTGGTTTGAATGACATCGGCACTTCTCCCCTGGAAATCAACAACCCGAATTCTGTGATAATCAACATCGCCGGGGACATGGAAAACATCGGTTTGGTCACGGACAAGCAGACGCAGATCACAGTGGGCGGCAATATGGTTGATTGCAATTTCTCCGGTCAAAACCTGCACCCAGGCGATACCACCTCCATTGATGTCACCGGCTCCATCCTGAACCGTATCTCGTTCAATTCAGTTTTTCTGACCCAGGTGCTCCCAAACCTGCCGACGGTTGCCGATGTTCCGCCCAACGAGGCGAACGATTGGAGAGCTCCCCTTCTCGCAGCGGTTGACCCGACTGTAATTGCCAATATGACGCTCGGCACCGATCCGACGAAATACCAGGAAATGGTTAACAGCGCGCTTTTGTTCGGCAGCATCGCCGGCAATTTTTTCTATAATCAAGGCACCGGCAGGCTCACGTATGGCGGCCAGTTGGATTTCTCAATGGCGGCACTGCTGGAGCAACCGCTTACGGTGGTGCGTTATGATACTACGACTGGCCTGCCTCTGACACAAATCGGCGCGGATGGAAAGCCCCATTTCGTCACGGACACCATCAATTGGGCGGATCCGGTGAAAATCGCCGCGCTGGCCACAGCGAGCCAGGGAACGCCGGCGATGTCCTCAGTGACGGGTGGATATGCGGTTGGCGGCCCGGGCTCGTTTACTGTCAATGCGAGCAGCATATCCCTGGGTAATACGTTGGGAATTATTTCGTATGGAGTTGGAACAGCGGGGAATGGGGTCAATTATTCCTATCTCGCGCCCTATACCCCTTCCGGAGCTTCGATCGATGTCACTGTGGCCGGCGATTTGGAAATGCAGGCTTCGACCATTGCCGCGCTGGGCGGCGGCAATGTCAAGGTAACCAGCACAGGCGGCTCTATGGACCTCGGCTCGCAGGACCTGCTGGATGTGGAGCAGGCGGTGGTCAAGCAGCACAATATGGCTTTGGGAATTTACACATCAGGCGCGGGCAATGTGGATGTCACCGCGCAGGGCAATATCTCGGTGAATAGTTCGCGCATCGCCGCCTTCAACGGCGGAAACGTGAGCGTGGAATCATTGGAAGGAAACGTGGATGCGGGTGTCGGCGGATTGGATATTGTGCCCATCAATTACTATTACGTCAGCGGCGGGAAGGCTGTCACTTATCAGGAACCGGTCTTCGCCAACGGCATCGTGGCGGAGACGTTGATGGATGCCACAATTCCTGGAGGCGCCACTCTCCCCGGAAACATTACTGTTACAACACCGCGCGGCGATATCATTGCCAATGCCGGCGGCATTCTGCAGGAAGCGCTCAGTGGCAACGTCGAAGCGCCCGGACCGACGATCACTCTCACCGCGGGCTCGGATGGATTCAAAGGGAATATTTCTTTGGGGAGCTCGGGCGTGATTGGCGGCTCGGTGATTGCCAACGCCAGCGGCGACATCACAGGCCTGGTTATCTCGCGGCAGAATAGCACGGTCAATGCTGCCGGTACTTTCACCGGCACGCTTTTGTCCGGCGGCACCGTAACACTTGCCGCCACAAGCGTCGGTGGCTCGACCACGATCTTTGGCGCGGGCGGCGTCAGCGTATCGGGGAACCTGGGCTCGGGCGCGCAGGTCCTCGGCCAGAATGTTTCGGTCAATGGCGGTACTTCTCAAAACACTCTGGGAGCGACGGCCACCGCCACCGCCACCAGCCAAAGCGCCGCCGGCCAGGCCAGCGAACAATCGGAGCAGCAAGTAGCCAGCGACGACTCACAGGATGACGACAAAAAGAAGAAGGGCAAAGGCCCGCTGCTCGCCCACCGCGTCGGTCGCGTGACTGTTCTCCTGCCGGCGAAATCCTGAGGCTCGTTGGACAGGACAGGCATTCCCGACCTGTCGGGAAGCTCCATTCTTTTTGCTCCTCGCGCGGAAATAATCAGAAGACAGGCGGGACGGCCGTCCTGCCTGGAAAGCAAACCGGCCAACCCGTGCGAGTCGGCCGGTTTCTGAGAAAGTCCCTCTTACGGTTTAATGCGCGCCCACGCTGTAGAATCGATTGGGGTCGGTGGAGATATTTGTAAATGTCTTCAAAGTGCCATCACCGGTCTGCGTGCCGGCCGTGGGCCAGTTCGAGACGGCGGTCGTCAGACCCGTCACGTTGGTGAAATAAAGGGTGTAGGTCGCGCTGTTGGCACTGGTGAACGAAATGAAATTCGTGGAACCCGAGCTCGCGATGCTCAAAAGGGGCTGCGGAGGACCCGAGGTATTCGGCGCGCCGGAAGGCGTGAAAGTCAAATGGCCCGCGGACACGTCCATCGTGAAATATCCCAGGTAGGTGTAATTGCTGGTCGTCGTGGCATGATACAGATCCATGTAAAGGACTCCTGTGCCGTCGAAGATGCCAGTCGGGTCGACGCCTGTTTTACCGATAAAACTGTTCGCCGAGGTCGCGGCGTCAATCTGAGAGCTGTAGGTTTTGTTCGGATCCAGCACAAAATTTCCCGCCGAGGGCAAGCCGCCGACATTGGCTGCCACGGGAGTGATGCTGCTCGCGCCGCCCGACATCTGCCCCGAGACATGAGTTTGAGTGATGCTGGAACCTGCTACTGCGGGGTTTCCTGCCCCTCCAACTCGAACCTGTGTCGCCCA
>Ga0335085_10002586_pt1 | contig 33419 bp, 35 predicted proteins | sample Lox_Sample_45_FD_206712 | JGI IMG/M metagenome (GOLD analysis project Ga0335085, IMG submission 206712) | Soil microbial communities from Loxahatchee National Wildlife Refuge, Florida, United States - Lox_Sample_4.5 | ecosystem: Environmental > Terrestrial > Soil > Wetlands | place: USA... | reverse complement strand
GGGTCGTGCTCGTGCCAGCCCATGCCCGCGCCGGTCCGGAAGGCCTCGGTGATCCGGGGCCCGGACTTCACGGTCGCCTGCGCGAGCAGGAAGGCGCCCGGCAGGTCGGCGTCGAGCAGGGCGAGCGTCTGCTCCTCGGAGAGCGAGAACTCCTGTGCGGTGCTGTCGTAGGTCACGTAACCACCTGCGGCCATCGCGGACAGCCACTCCCGGACGTACCGCTCATGCGTGTTGGTGTGCTTCGCGAGATCCGCGGACGTCATCGGGCCACGCTCGCCGAGCGCGCGGAAGAGGCCGAGCTGGTCGCCGGTGACCACCAGCGCGGCGTGGAAGTTCGCGCCGATATCGACCACTGCCCGTCCGAGCAACTCTTCGAGCTTTCCCTGATCGATCGCCATTACGCACCTCCTGGGTTGGTGGAGCAGCGCCGGTCCGCTGCCGGTTCCGTCGAGCAGCGCAGCTGCGCTCAGGAGCATCACTGATGCCACCGGCCCGTCCTTGAAACGACGCGAGGTTGCGTGGCGTCCCTCGTGGTGGAGTCATGGCATCATGCCCGAGTCGGGCGGGCGCGACTCCCGCCGGAAACTGAAAGGCGGCCGGCTCAGCAATGGCGACGGGCTAACGACATGCCGGCGGTGTGCTGGGTCACGGTGCTGGTCCTGCTCGCCTCGGCGACGGCGGCCGCGGAGGCCACCGACGCGGTCTGGGAGGCGATGCGCGAGCCCGGCAGCTTCGTCGTGCTGCGTCACAGCTACGCGCCGGGCGGCTTCGATCCGCCCGCGGCCCGGCTCGACGACTGCTCGACCCAGCGCAATCTGGACGAGCGCGGCCGGGCCCAGGCCCGGCGAATCAGCGAGGCGTTCCGGCAGCGCGGCATCGCGGTCGGCGCGGTGCTCTCGAGCTTGCGCTGTCGCTGCCTGGATACGGGGCGCCTGGCGTTCGGGCAGGTGCAGGCCTAGGGCGCGCTGCAGGGCGCGCTCAACGACGACGCGCTCCGCCGGCGGCTGATCGGCGAGATCCGGACGGTCGTCGCGGCGCACGACAGCGGCCCTCCGCTGGTCCTGGTGACCCACGGCAGCGTCGTGACCGATCTGACCGGGGTCACCATCCAGACGGGCGAGCTCGTGGTCCTGCGTCGCGCCCCCGCCGGCAGCCACGTCGTGGCCGGCCGGCTCTACGTGGAGTGATGGGCCCGCTGGCGGCCGATGCTAGCATGGACCCGTAGCTAGGGCCAGGTGGCACTGGCCAACACCAACAGGAGGTGCGTCATGACGGGGAGACGTCGCTGGCTGTACGTTGCTGCGGGATTGCTCGTGGGCGTGGTTCTCACCGGCGGAGCGGCGACCGCCGCCGACAAGACCAAGGTGGACGAGGCAACCCGGCGGGTCGAGCAGGGCGCCAAGCAGATCGGTCAGGGCCAGCTCGGCGAGGGCTTCAAGGAGCTGTTCACCGGCATCGGCTACACGATCGTCGAGGGCGCCAAGTACAGCGGCGAGACGATCGCGGAGCTCTTCAAGAAGGAATCGTAGCGAAGGTCCCCCCGGCCTCTTGACCCGGAGTCGCCGCGGATTCCTCCCGCACCGTATCCTGCGGTCACGGCCGCGGCTCTTCTCCTCCGCCGCCCTGGGGGTGGTGGTCACGGTGGCCCTCCGCGTGGCGACGTCCTGGCGGTCGGTCACCTGCCAGATCGTCGGCTGGGACGTCGCCGTCGCGGTGTACCTGGTCCTGGTCCTCGACATGATGGTGCGCTCGCAGGTGCGCGACATCCGCCAGCGCGCGGCCGAGCAGGACGAGGGCCGGTTCGCCATCCTCGTGCTGACGGTGGCCGCCGGGATGGCGAGCCTCGCCGCGATCCTGGCCGAGCTCTCCTCCGCCAGCGGTGGTCGGCAGCCGGCCCGGCTCGTCCTCGCGGTCGTGACGATCCTGCTTTCGTGGACGTTCATCCATGTGATGTTCGCCCTGCACTACGGTCACGAGTTCTACGGTGAGAACGTGAGCCCGGGCGGGGGAATGGTGTTCCCGGGCGGAGACGACAGGCCGGACTACTGGGACTTCCTGTACTTCGCGTTCGTGGTCGGCATGACCTCGCAGGTCTCCGATGTGGGTATCACGAGCAAGGAGATCCGCCGCACCGTCCTGGCCCACGGCGTCGTCTCGTTCGTGTTCAACGTCGCACTGCTGGCCCTGACCATCAACATCGCGGCCAGCGTGCTCTGAGCCGTCGTCAGCCCGGGATGGGGCCCGCGATCGCCTCGGACCGGGCCCGGGTGATACCCATCGCCTCGCCCGCCGCGACGAGCGCCTCCCAGGTGGCCGCGTCCAGCGGGATGCCGGCGCCCCGCCGCTCCTCGCGCGAGAGCCGCTCGGGATCGCCCGGCACCAGCACGGGCCGGCCGGGATCGGCGGGCGGTGAGCTCTTCACGTAGCCCAGGAAGCCGTCGATCTCGCGCTGCATCCAGTCCACCCCGGCCAGCCGCGCCGGGTCGACGACGATGCTGAACATGTTGTTGACCACGCCGCCCCGCCGCGGGTTCTCGGGCTGGATGGTCCCGCCGCCGGACATGGCGCCGGCCAGCAGCTCGGTGAGGATGGCCAGCGCGTAGCCCTTGTGGGCGCCGAACGGCAGAAGCGAGCCGCGCGGCTCCCGGTACATCACCTCGGGATCGGTGGTGGGCGCACCCTGCGCGTCGATGAGGTTGCCCTCGGGCAGCCGCTTGCCCGCCAGCTTGGCCACCAGCACCTTGCCCATCGCCACGCCGCTGGTCGCCATGTCGAGCAGCAGGGGCGGCTCGGCGGCGGTGCCGGGCATGCTGATGCACACCGGGTTCGTGGAGAACCGCGAGTCGCTGCCGCGGAACGGCGCCACCAGCCCGCCGTGATCGGCCACGTTGACGAAGTGGATGGAGACGAGCCCGGCCGCGCTGGCCAGCTCGCCATACGCGCCGACGCGGCCGACGTGGTGCGAGTTGGCGAGGGTCATGATCGCGACGCCGCTCTCGCGGCAGCGCTCCATCGCGGCCGCCATCGCCTCGCCGGCCACCCGGCGGCCGAAGCCGCGCTGGCCGTCGAACATGAGGAACGCGCCGTCGTCCTTCACCACCTTCACCGCGGTGTTGGGGACGACGAGGCCCTCCTTCAGGTGCCGCACGTAGTGAGGGATCAGGCTGACACCGTGGCTGTCGTGGCCGGCGAGGTTGGCGTCGACCAGGTGGCCGGCGACCAGCTCGGCCTCGGCGGGCTCGCTGCCGCCGCGGCCGATGATCTCGGCGGTGATCGTGCGGAGACGGTCGGGGGCTACGCGCATCGGGATCTCCTTCCGGGGGGTGGACACCAGGGGAGCCTACCCGCCGGGGCCGCACGAATCAAGACCGCGCGTCCCATTCCCGCCGGAGCTGCTCCCGGCTATAGCCCGCCTGCTCCAGCTGCTTCACCACCAGAGACAGGCTGGTGGCGCTGAGCGTCTGCGGGCCATGGCCGAGCACGACGACGTGATGCCCGCGCAGGTCGAAGTGCTTGTGGCCGTCGGCGCGCTTGATCCGCGTGGCGCCCTCGCGCAGCAGCCAGCGCTCGAGCTCCCGGCGGGTCATCATGGTCCGCTCGCTCCGACGTCGCTCCAGGCGCCGGCTCGACGGATGACTCGCTCGCCGAAGTCGGCGAGCCGGGCCTCGGGATCCGGCAGGAACGCCGCGGCGGAGACGAGCACCCGCTGGGCGCCACGCGCGCGACAGGCCTCCAGCGCTCGGATCGGGTCGTCGCCGAGAGCGCCCGGGCAGCCCGTGGTGATCTCGATGCGCGCCGGGTCGCGGCCCGCCTCGACGGCGGCCCGGCGCATGACGTCGAGGAGGGGCTCCACCGGCTCCTGCATGCCGGTGGCGGGGAAGAAGCCGTCGCCGAGCCGGCCCGCGCGCCGGGCCGCCTGCTCGGAGTGGCCCCCGACCAGGATCGGCACGGAGCCGCGCACCGGCTTGGGGTTGCTACTCATGCCCTCGAAGCGCACGAAGGCGCCCCGGAAGCTCGCGTCGTCGCCGGCCCACAGCGTACGCATCGCGGCGACGTACTCGTCGGTGCGGGCGCCGCGTCGCTCGAACGGCACCCCGAGGGCATCGAACTCCTCGCGCAGCCAGCCGACCCCGATCCCGAGCGCGATGCGCCCGCCGGAGAGATGGTCCAGGGTGGCCACCTGCTTGGCCAGCACCAGCGGGTTGCGCTGCGGCACGACCAGCACGCCGGTGATCAGCCGCAGCCGCGTGGTGGCCGCGGCCACGTGCGCCATCCAGATGAGGGGATCGGGCAGCGCGGTGGCGGGCCCGCCGGGGAGCCGGCCGTCGGGTGCGTACGGGTAGCGCGAGCCGTAGCGCGTGGGCCACACCACGTGCTCCACCGTGATCAGCGACTCGAAGCCCGCCGCCTCGGCGGCGCGCGCCACGCGGTGGGCGGCGGCCGGGTCGGGGAAGGTGAGGTTGGCGAAGTGCAGGCCGAACTTCATGGCGTGGCCTCCCGGGGCGCGCCCACGGCTCGCGAGGACTCGACCAGCTCGCGGGCCTCCGGCGCCATGTAGACGCGATCGCTGCCGAGATCGCCCAGGGCGCGGGCCAGCGCGCGGAGGCGATCGGCCAGCGGCGCGCGCTGGTCGATCAGCACCAGGCTCGCGCCCCGCACGATGCAGAGGCCGCCGCCCATCGCGGCCGGCGTCTCGAAGGGCTCCGTCCGGACCTCGACGCCGAGCCGCCGCGCGGCGTGGAGGAGCTCCTCGAGGAGATCTTGGGGCTCCATCGCCGCCTCACGCCTTCCGGGCCGCGCGCAGCCGGGCCGTCTCGTCGTGCTCGATCGTGCCGGTGGCCTCGTCGATCGCCACGCCGTACTCCCGCCGCGCGTAGGCCGCGGTGATTTTCTCTTCCATCACGTCGCGCCGCACGCTCTCGGGATCACGGGTGAACGGGTCGCCCCAGCCGCCGGCGCCGGCCAGCTCGTGGCGATAGACGTCGCCGCGCCGCACGGTCAGCGTGCACTTGGCCGGCAGCTCGCGGTCCTCGCTCCCCGGGTTCAGCACGTTGCGCGACGGCGTGCCGGGGCGGCCGCCGGCGAGCCCGTAGGGCACGTGCCGGCTACGATCGGTACGGAGCTGGAGCGTGCCCTCCGCCTCGAGAAAGCGGTACTGGCGCTCCAGGGCCAGGCCGCCCCGGAACTTGCCGGGGCCGCCGGTGTCGGGCAGGTAGCCGTAGCGCTCGATCATGAGCGGATACTCCGACTCGATGATCTCGACCGGGTTGTTGGAGAAGTTCACCACCGAGCTGCTGCACGCGTCGACGCCGTCCTTGGTCGGGCGGCCGCCCCAGGAGCCGAAGAGGAACTCGAGGAAGACGAACGGCCGCCGCTCGGCGTCGTAGCCGCCGAAGCTCACCCCGGTGTCGCCGCCCATCTCGCAGGCGAAGACCCGGTCGGGCGCGATCTGGGCCAGTGCGCCGAACACGGCGTTGGCCATGCGGAAGCCGGTGAGCCCCCGGGCCGCGACCGCGGCGGGCATCACCGGGTTCACCACGGAGCCGGGCGGCGCGATCACCTCGATCGGGCGGAAGTAGCCCTCGTTGTTGGGCGGGGTGCCGCCGACCAGATGCCGCACGCACGCGTACACCGCGGACTTGGTGAAGGGCAGTGGCGAGTTGATCGCGCCCTTGACCTGGGGCGCCGAGCCGGTGAAATCCGCGATCAGGCGGTCCCCCTCGACGGTGATGGCCACCGTGATCGGGATCGGGTCGGGGTCGATGCCGTCGTCGTCCATCCAGTCGGTGAAGGTGTAGCGGCCGTCGGGCATGGCGGTGATGGCGTTGCGGGCCAGCCGCTCGGCCTGGTCGAGGAGCGCGGTGGTGCAGGCCGCGAAGCGCTCGGCGCCGTACTGCTCGGCCAGCTTCAGGTAGCCGCGCTCGCCGGTGAGGCAGGCGGCCACCTGCGAGCGCACGTCGCCAAGCACCTGGCGGGGCACGCGCACGTTGCGGTCGATCAGCTCGAAGACCGCGTCCACCGGCTTGCCCGCCGCGTAGAGGCGCAGCGGCGGGATGCGCAGGCCCTCCTGGAAGATCTCGGTCGCGTCGCAGCCGTTGCCGCCGGCGGTCTTGCCGCCCACGTCGAGCTGGTGGCCGATGCTGGTGGACCAGCCCACGAGGCGGCCGTCCACGATAATGGGCTTGAAGATGTAGAAGTCGGGCAGGTGGGTGCCGCCCTCGAACGGATCGTTCAGGATGAACACGTCGCCGGGCTCGAGGCTCGCCCCGAACTTGCGGCGCACCTGCGCCATCGCGTCGGGAATGGAGCCCAGGTGCAGGGGGAGGGTCAGCCCCTGGGCGATCAGGCGGCCGTCGGCGTCGCAGAGGGCGCACGACATGTCCATCGCGTTCTTGAGGTTGTTCGAGTAGGCGGTTCGCACGAGCGCGATCGCCATCTCGTCCACGATCGCGTCGAGGCCGTTCTTGACCAACTCCAGGAGGATGGGGTCGCTCAGATCGCGCGCGGTCATCTAAGCGCCTCCCCGCGACCTTCTCCGCGTTGCGGTCGTGGCCTCTTCGCGCCTGTGGCGCTCATCGGGATCCTCCCGTCGTGACTACGATATTGCCGTGGCCGTCCCGCCGGGCCGCGCAGCCCGGCGGGATCAAGGTGGTGGCGTCGTACTCGTCGACGAGCAGCGGCCCGGGCCGCGGCCTGGCGTCGAGCGCCGCGCGCGTGATGACCGGCGTCGCGATGGTCCCGAGGGCGGGGCCGAAGTAGGCGCGGCGCTCGCCGGCGCGCCCGGCGCGATCTTCCTGCAGCCGGATCGCCGCGCGGTCCGCCGGCCGAAGCACGCGCGCGGTGAGTCGCAGGTTCACCATCTGGATCGGATCGCCTTCGGCCTGGTGGCCGTAGGTACGCTCGTGCTCGCGCCCGAAGTCGGCGGCCAGCGTCCGGAACGCCTCGTCGGTGAACGACGACGGCAGCGGCACCGTGAGCTCGAAGGATTGGCCCTGGTACTTGAGGTCGACGGATCGCTCGATCTCGACGCGAGCCCGGCTGCCTTCGGCGCGCAGCAGAGCCTCGGCCTCGCGCTCCATCTCGGCCACCGCGGCGCCGATCTCCGACGGCTTCGTGCCGAAGAGCGGCCGGAGCACCGTCCGCACCAGATGGTGCTCCACCTCGGCCTCCAGCAGGCCCAGGGCGCTCCAGACACCGGGCGCGGGCGGCACCAGGATCGTGCCGATCTCCAGCGAGCGCGCCATCTCGGCGGCGAAGAGCGGGCCGTTGCCCCCGAAGGCCACCAGCGTGAACTCGCGCGGGTCGCGCCCACGCTCGATGGTGACGGCGCGCACCGCGCGCGCCATGCCCGCGCAGCCGAGCAGATAGACCCCGTGGGCCGCGTCGGCCACGTCGATGCCGAGGGGCGCCGCGACCTGCTCGGCGAGAGCGCGCCGGGCCTTCCCGGCGTCGAGCCGGAGGCCGCTCGGCAGCCGCTCGGGGTGCAGGTAGCCGAGCGTCACGTTGGCATCGGTCAGCGTGACCTCGGTGCCGCCCTGGTCGTAACAGACGGGTCCGGGCACCGCGCCCGCGCTCCGCGGCCCCACGTGCAGCGCCCCCGCGCCGTCCACGTGGACGATGCTGCCGCCGCCCGCGCCGACCTCGGCGATGTCGATGGCGGGCACGCGAAGCAGGAAGCCGCCGCCCTTGTTGAGCCGGCTGCCCTGAGACATGCTGCCGCCGATCTCGAACTCGCCGGTGCGCTTGATCTCGTATCCCTCGATGATGGAGGCCTTCGCGGTGGTCCCGCCCATGTCGATGCTGAGCGCGTTGGGCGCGCCGATGACGCGGGCCAGGGCGGCGGTCGCGATGACCCCGGCGGCGGGCCCCGACTCGATGACGTGCACTGGACGCTGGCGGCCGCCCTCGGCGGTCATGACGCCGCCGTTGGACTGCATGATGAGCAGCGGCGCCCGGGCTTCGAGCGCGCGCAGCTCGCCCTCGAGCGAGGCCAGGTAGCGACCCATCACCGGCATCACGTAGGCGTTGGTGACCGCGGTGCTCGTGCGCTCGAACTCGCGCATCTCGGGCAGGATCTCGGAGGAGAGCGTCAGCGCCACGTGGGGGGCGCGCTCGCGGATCATCGCGCCCACCTGCGCCTCGTGGGCGGGGTTGGCGTAGGCGTGCAGGAAGCAGACCGCGATCGATTCCACGCCCTCCGCGAGCAGGCGGTCGATGGCGGCGGCCGCGCCCTCGCGGTCCAGCGGCGTCACCACCTCGCCGCGGTGGTTCATGCGCTCGCGGACCTCGCGGCGCCAGCGGCGGGGCACCAGCGGGGCCGGGCGCTCGAAGTCGAGGTCGTAGAGGCGCGAGAGGCGCAGGCGCCCGATCTCGAGGAGGTCCCGGAAGCCCTCGGTGGTCAGCAAGCCCGCGCGCGCGCCGCGGCGCTCGAGGATCGCGTTGGTGGCCACGGTGGTGCCGTGGATGATCTCGCCCACGTCGCGGGCCGCGATGCCGGCCTGGACGGTCAGCTCCCGGACGCCCGCGATGATGGCCTCCGCGTAGTTGGGGGTGGTCGAGAGCACCTTGCAGGTGCGCGCGAGGCCGGCGGGCGACACCAGGACCAGATCGGTGAAGGTGCCCCCCACGTCCACTCCCAGCCGGTAGCTCATGCCGATCTCCCGAAGCCCGCCAGCCCGCGCGGAAAGAAGATGACGAAGACCATGATCACGAAGCCCACCGCGATCAGGTTGTACACGACGCCGACGAAGCGCAAGCCCTCGTAGAGCCCGTAGAGCAGCAGCGCGCCGAGCACCGGGCCCCACAGCGTCCCGAGGCCGCCGAAGACCGCCATGCCGATGACCAGCGAGGTGGTCGCGGCCGAGGCCACCACCGGGCTCACCAGCTGCACGTAGTAGGCGTAGAGGCCGCCGGCCAGCCCCGCGAAGCCCGAGCTGAGCGCGAAGGCCAGCAGCTTGTACCGGGTGGTGTCGACGCCGAGGGTCTCGGCGAGCACCTCGTCCTCGCGGATGGCCCGGAACGCCTTGCCCGCGCTCGTCCGCTCGCAGACCTGGTACATGACCGCCACCGAGCCCACCACGATCGCGACGACCAGGAGGTACATCGCCTGACGGTGGGCGAGGGCCCCGGCGGGCAGCCCCGGGAAGCTGCGGAAGTCGTGGATGCCGAACGGCCCGCCGGTGAGGTCGAGCCAGTTCGTGGCGACGAGCCGGATGATCTCGGCGAGCCCGAGCGTCACCAGCGCCAGGTAGTGGCCGCGCAGCCGGAGGGCGGGGAAGCCGGTCAGCAGGCCGACGCCGGCGGCGATCGCCGCGCCCAGGAGCAGGCCGAGCCACGGCGAGACGCCGGCGTGCTTGGTGGCCGCCGCCGCCGCGTAGGCCCCGAGAGCGAAGAACCCGGCGTGGCCGAACGAGATCTGGCCGGTGTAGCCGCTCAGGAGGTCCCAGCTCGCGGCCAGCAGCGCCCAGATCACGGCCTGAGTCGCGATCGTGAGCACGAAGGGGTGCGGCAGCAGCACCGGCAGCAGCACCGCGGCCGCCGCGCCGGCGACCCCGAGCTTCGCGCGGGCCATCATCGCGAGACGGCGCGGCCGAAGAGGCCGCGGGGGCGGACCAGCAGCATCACGACCATCACCGCGAACGCGATGAGGTTCTGCCACTGCGACGGGATCACCATCACCGAGAGCGACTCCGCGATGCTGACCAGGAAGCTCGCCACCAGCGCGCCCGCCGGGTTGCCCATCCCACCGAGGATGGTGATGGCGAAGGCCTTGATGGTGAGCGGGAAGCCGACCGCCGGGTAGACGTTGAAGAGCGGGGCCATGAGTGCGCCACCCACGCCGGCCAGGGCCACGCCCAGGGCCACGGTGAGGGCGAAGATGCGCGGCAGATTGATGCCCATCGCCTGGGCCGCGTCGGGATTGAGCGCGACCGCACGCACCGCGAGGCCCTCGGGATGGAAGCGCAGGAACGCGAAGAGCGCGGTGAGCAGCACCGCGGCCACCCCGAGCACGAGCAGCCGCTGATAGCTCACCGCGGTGACGTCGAGGTCGAGGATGCCGCTCACCTGCGGCGGCACCCGCAGGTAGTCTCCGCCCGCGACGGCGAGCAGGCTCGACTGGAGGAACGTGGAGAGGCCCAGCGTGAGCACGAGGTAGAGCGGGCCCTGCGGCCGGCCCCCGAGCCGTCGCTTGAGCGGCGCGATCAGCAGCGGGTAGACGCAGAGGCCGAGCAGGAACGTCCCGACCGCGGCCCCGAGCACCCCCACCGCGCCGGGCAGGTGCAGCAGCACGACCGCGGCGAAGGCCAGGTAGCCGCCGATCGCGAAGAACTCTCCGTGCGCCACGTTGATGACGTCGAGCACGCCGAAGATCAGGCTGAGCCCGACCGCGAACAGGGCGTAGAGGCCGCCCAGGACCAGGCCCTGGATCAGGAACTCGAGGAGGGACTCGAGCATCAGCGGTCTTCCCCCAGATAGAGCCGCCGGATCCGGTCGGAGCCGCGCAGCTCGGCCGGCGTGCCGTCGAAGGCGTTGCGGCCGAGGTCCAGCACGAACACGCGGTGGGCCACCGCGAGGATCGCCTCGACGTTCTGCTCGACGATCAGCATGGCGAGGCCACCGCGATTGAGGTTCACGAGGGTCTCGTAGACCTCGTCGATGAAGCGCGGGGCCAGGGCCGCCGACGGCTCGTCGAGCAGCAGCAGGCGCGGCCGCACGATGAGGGCGCGGGCGACGGCGAGCAGGCGCTGCTCGCCCCCGGACAGCGCCCCCGCCAGCTGGCGCCGGCGGTCCCGGAACAAGGGGAAGCGCGCGTAGATCCCGTCGATGGCGCGGCGCTTCTCCCCGCGCGAGATCGTGTAGCCGCCGAGCACCAGATTGTCGTGCACGGTCATCTCCGCGAAGAGCCCGCCCGCCTGGGGGAGATAGCCCACCCCGAGGCGCATGATCTCGTCGGGCCGCCGCCCCGCGATCTCGCGCCCGTCGAGCGCGACGCGCCCGGCCCAGGGAGCGAGATAGCCGAAGGCGGTCTTGAGCAGGGTGGACTTGCCGGCGCCGTTGGGCCCGATGACTCCGACGATCGCGCCGTCGGGCACCCGCAGCGAGGCCAACTGGAGGATCTCGAGCTTGCCGTAGCCCCCGCGCACGCCCTCAAGCTCGAGCATCGCCGCCCCCGCGCTCGGCCCGCCCGAGGAGGGCCGCGATGACGCGCGCGTCGGCGCGCACCGCGTCGGGTGGCCCCTCCGCGATCTTCTCGCCGTGATCCAGCACCACGATCTTGTCGCAGAGTCCCATCACGAACGGCATGTGGTGCTCGATGATCAGCAGCGTGCGCCCCCGCGCGCGCAGGTCGTCCAGGGTCTCGGCGATCTGGCGCCGGATCACCGGGTGCACGCCGGCCAGGGGCTCGTCGAGCAGGAGGAACTCGGGGTCGATCACCAGGTTCATGGCCAGCTCGAGCAGGCGCTGCTGGCCGATCGACAGCGTGCCCGCGGGCGCGTCGACGAGGTGGGTGAGGCCAAGGCGTGCGAGCCACTCCTGCCCGCGCGCCTCCCAGTCCCGCAGCCGCCGCCCCATCGCCGCGATGGCGAGATTCTCGCGCACCGGGAGGTCGCGAAAGATCTTCACGGACTGGAACGTGCGGCCGATCCCCCGGCGTGCGATCTCGTGGGTGGCGAGCCCGTCGATGCGCTCGCCGTCGTAGAGGATCGCACCCGCGTCGGGCCGCAGGAGGCCGGTCACCAGATTGAAGATCGTGCTCTTGCCGGAGCCGTTGGGGCCGATGAGGCCCACCACGGTGCCGGGCGCGATGTCGAACGAGCAGGCGGAGACGGCGCGAAGGCCCCCGAACCGCTTGCTGAGGCCGGCGAGGGCGAGCTTCGGCGCGGGCCCTACTTCTTTTCCCACGCGAACGGGGGCACCGGCACGTACTTGCCGCCCGCGGCCGCCGAGACCGACTCCGGATAGATCGGCACCTTCTTGCCGGACTGGATCTGCACGATCACGGTCTGGATGGGCATGCGGTGCCCATCGGCGAGCGGCGTGAACTTGCGCGTGCCCCACGCGGTCACGAACGTGGTGCTCTCGAGGGCGGCCTGGATCTTCTGGGGGTCGAGGCTGCCCGCCTTCTGGATGGCGTCGAGCAGGACCAGGGTGGCGTCGTGCGCCTGCACCGCGAAGTTGGTGGGATCCGTCCCGGTCTTCTTCTTGTAGGCCGCCATCATCGGCTCCGACACCTCGGAGTACTTGGCGGGCCACCAGCGGTTGTTGACGATGGCCAGCTCCATCTGCTTGGCGTGCTGCTCGACGAACGTCTGCGCGCTCACGGTGGCGCCCATGTGGGCGACCACCGACGGGACCTTGAGCTCGAACCACTGGTTGAAGAGCACCGGCCCGCTGGAGCCGTAGATCTCGCCGATGGTGACCTGGGCCCCGGTGCGCTTGATCTTGGCCCACTGCGGGGTCAGGTCGGTCACCCCGCGATCGACGAACTCGTCGGCGACGACCTCGACGTCCTTGGCGTTGACGCCGAACCACTCGCGGACGATGCGAGAGAAGTCGCGTCCCGCGTCCGTGTTCTCGTTGAGCATCGCGATCTTCTTCGGCTTCACGTGCTGCGCCACCGCGGCGGCGAGCGAGCGCGCGATGTCGTTGGCGGTGGGGCTCAGCTGGAAGGCGTACTGCATCTTGTTCTGCGCGATCTTGTCGCCGATCTTGAGCGAGGCCGAGCAGCAGGTGACCACCGGCGTCGAGGCCTTCTGGAACTCGTCCATCACCCGGATGAACACGTCGCTGGAGAGGAAGCCCATCCCGACGTGGATCTTGTCGACGGTGAGCGCGCGCGTCACCACGTTGAGGCCGACGTCGCCCTTGCCCTCGTCGTCGTACCAGATCACGCGGACCTTCATCGGCTTGCCCGCCACCTGGAGGGTGGCCATGCGCTCGAGCGCGACCTCGGTCCCGGCCTTCATCTGCGCGCCCACGTCGGCGCTGATCCCGGAGATGGGCAGGAACGCGCCGAGCTTGACCTCGTCCTGGGCGTCCGCGGCGAGGGGAGCGACGAGAAGGGCGGCGAGGCCGAGCTGGAGCGAGAGGAATCCGATGGCCGTGGGCTTGCGCATGATCACGCCTCCGCGTGGTGAATCGTGGGGGGACGCACGGTGGCGGGATGATAGCACGCGCCCGGTGTCCACCGAAGGCTAGGACGGGCGCGAGCTTCGCCGGTCCACGCAGATGGCCCCGCCCTTGAGCACGAGCTCGATGCGCGCGGGATCCAGCAGCACGGTGACGTCGTCCAGCGGGTTGCCGTCGACCAGGACGAGATCGGCCAGGCGGCCCTTCTCGATCGTGCCGACCTCGCGCTCGAGCCCCAGGCACCGCGCGGCCCACTGCGTGGCCGCGCGCAGGGCCTGCATCGGGGTGCAGCCGGCCTCGACCAGGTACTTGAGCTCGAGGGCGTTCCGCGGGTGGCCGTGCCCGCCCGCGTCGGTGCCCGCCGCGATCGGCACGCCCAGCTCGAGCGCGCGCCGGACGCTGGCCACGTGGTGCGCATGGAGCGCGACGGCGCGCTCGCGCACGTGGGGCGCGGGGCTCTCGCGGTGGTGCACGTACACGGTCAGGGTGGGCACGAAGAAGGTGCCCTGCACGGCCATCTGCCCGAGCAGCGTCGGGTCCTCGTCGAGATAGCAGCCGTGCTCGATCGAGTCGACGCCGGCCTCGAGCGCGATCCGCAGCCCCGGACCGCCGAGAGCGTGGCACATCACGCGCCGCCCGAGCGCGTGCGACTCGGTCACGAGCGCGTCCATCTCGACCGAGGAGAACGCGGCGTCGAGCGGGCCGTGCCCCGGCCGCGAGCTGGCCCCACCCGTGGTCGCGGTCTTGATCACGTCCGCACCGGCCCGCACCATCGTCCGCACCACGTCGCGCACCGCGTCGGGCCCGTTGGCCACGCAGTCCGGCAGCAGCGGATCGTAGGCGGCGCAGCAGGCGTGGCCGGACGGGCTGACGCGATCGCCGATGCCGCCGGTGGGCGAGATGATCTGCACGGCGAGCACCAGGCGGGGCCCCGGGATCAGCCGCTGCTCGACGGCGAGCTTGAACCCCGCGTCGAGCCCGCCCGCGTCGCGCACGGTCGTGTAGCCCATGGCGAGCGTCTCCGCGAGCACCCGCGCGGTGCGCAGGTGCGCGGTGCTGGCCGGCTCGTCGAGACCCCAGCGGGTGGCCAGGCCGTAGCCGTGCGAGGCCAGGTGATCGTGCGCGTCGATGAGACCGGGGATCAGCGTGCGGCCGCGCGCGTCGATGATCTCGGCGTCGGCGGGCCAGGTGAGGCCGGCGCGCGGGCCGGCGGCGATGATGCGGTCGCCGTCGATGACCACCGCGGCGTCGGGCAGCGGCGCCGCGCCGGTGCCGTCGATCAGGGTGACGCCGGTCAGGGCCCGGATCATTGCCGACGGATTATGAGCGGGCCGGCGGCACCGCGCAAGGTCGGACGCGGCGAGGGGCGGTGAAGCGCGCCAAGACGCGCGGTCGCGCGCGCTCCGTTCGTGCTAGAGTCGTGACACCTCCCGCGGGCTCTCCCGGTTCGACGCGCCTGGCGTTGCGATCCCGTGGTATCTGGTCTTGCTCCTTCCCCTCACCCGCGTGACGTCCCGCCACTCGAAGCCGGCGTGCACGCCGCGGCCCGTACAGGTGAGCCCATGGCGGGCGGAGTCATCGTCGGCATTCTCCGGGAACGTCACACGGACCACATCGTCCTGACCGACGGCACCCAGATCTTCCTCACCGAGAAGCAGAACGCGATCGGGCTCAACCCCGGGATCAGCTTGACGGTCGCGTACACTGCCAAGAAGGACGGGAAGAAGGTCGCCGACAACATCTGGGTCGGGCGCTGACGAGCCCTCGGGCAAGGAGATCACCGTGTTTCGATCGAATTTCCTGATCGCCTTCGTGGTCCTGTTCGTCCTCTGGGCCCTCGATCTGTTCGTGCTGCACCTGACCGGCGGCCTGATCCACGTGCTCCTGGTCGTGGCCGTCGTCATGCTGCTCGTCCACTTCCTGCGCGGCCGACCGTAGGGCGCCCCGCTCGCCCATGTCCTTTGCCTGCAAGAGCGACGGCCGCTGCGACCACGCGCTGAAGGAGTGCTCCACGGTGCTGGGCGAGTACTGCCTCGTCTGCCACCACAGCTCGACCCTGCCGACCCCCACCCGCCGGTCGACGCCGCTGGGCCCGCGGAAGGACCGCACGAGCCTGTCGGCGCTGCTGCGGGAGATCCGGGCGCGGCGAGGGCGGCGCTAGCCCGGGGGACGGGGTCGCGGATGCGCTTGACGGCCCTGGGTGCGGTCGATAGTATCGGGGCCGTAGGGCGTGTGACCTGGGCCGACCATCCACGGGAGGTGAGGGCTATGAGCTGGGAAGCACCGGACTTCATCGAAGTGAAGATGGACGCTGAGATCAACTCGTACCAGGACGATTTCGACCGCGAGCCGGACGACCGCTTCTAGGGCGGATCAGCCGCTCGGTCAGTATCCGACAGCCCCCCGCTCGGCCACCTGCCGCCGGGGGGTTGTGGTGTCTCTGGGGGTCAATCGTGCGCATCCGAGTGCTGGGCGCCGCGGCCGGCGGCGGCTTTCCCCAGTGGAACTGCGGCTGCCCCAACTGCCGCGGCGTCCGCGCGGGACTCGTCCGGGCCACTCCGCGCACCCAGGAATCCGTCGCGGTCAGCGCCGACGCTGAGCGCTGGTTCCTGCTGAACGCCTCTCCGGAGATCCGCTCCCAGATCGAGAGCTTCGACGGCCTTCACCCGAAGGCCCCACGCCACTCGCCGATCGACGCCATCGTGCTCACCAACGGCGACCTCGACCACACGCTCGGCCTCCTCTCGCTCCGCGAGTCTCATCCGCTCGTGGTGTTCGCCACCGAGCGCGTCCGCCGCGGCTTCACCGAGGGCAACGTCCTCTACCGCACGCTCGAGCGGTTTCCCGGCCAGGTGACGTGGCGCGTGCTCAAGCCGGGACGCGAAGAGGTCCTGGCCGGCGCCGACGGCCGGGCGAGCGGCCTGCTCATCGAGGCGGTCACGGTGCCCGGCAAGCCGCCCATCCATCTCGAGCACCTCGGGAGCGGCGACCCCCGGGACAACGTCGGCCTCAAGATCCGTGACGCGGCCAGCGGACGGCGGCTCGCCTATTTCCCGGCCGCCGGGAGTCTGACCGCGGACGTCCACAAGGCGCTCGCCGAGGCCGACTGCGTGTTCTTCGACGGGACGTTCTGGTCGAGCGACGAGCTGCCCGCGCTCGGTCTCGGCGCCAAGCGCGCCGCGGACATGGCCCACCTGCCGGTGGGCGGCGAGGCCGGGAGCCTGGCCGCCCTGCGCGGCCTGTCCGCCACCCGTCGCATCTACATCCACATCAACAACACGAATCCCCTGCTGTGCGACGACTCCGTGGAGCGCAAGCAGGTGGAGGCGGCGGGGTGGGAGATCGCATTCGACGGGATGGAGGTGACGCTGTGACCAGGGAGCCGGTACGGCCGCCGCTCACGCGGGAGGAGCTCGTCGTCTGGGTCCGCCGCGAGGGCGACCAGCGCTACCACGATCACCACCGCTACCACGTCCTGATGCACGAGGGAAAGCTCACGCGCCTGCAGCTCCAGCAGTGGGTGCTGAATCGCTACTACTACCAGACGCGCATCCCGATCAAGGACGCCATCATCCTCTCGAAGTCGGAGGATCCGGCCTTCCGCCGCATGTGGATCCGGCGCATCCGCGACCACGACGGCGACGAGGGCGGCGAGGCGGGGCTCGAGCTCTGGCTGCGGCTGGCCGACGGCGTGGGCCTCGACCGCGCCGAGGTCGCCAGCTGCCGGTCCGTCCTGCCCGGCGTCCGCTTCGCCTGCGACGCCTACGTCGACCTAGTTCGCGAGCGCAGCCTGGTGGAAGCGGTGGCCTCGTCGCTCACCGAGTTCTTCGCCCCCGACCTCATGTCCAAGCGCGTGCTCGCGTGGGAGAAGCACTACCCGTGGGTCAGCCCGGACATGCTGGCGTACTTCCGCTCGCGCGTCCCGCGCGCCCGGCGCGACTCGGAGGAGGCCATCGATTTCGTGGTGCGCCACGCGACGACGTACGAGATGCAGGAGCGCTGCGTGGCCGCCCTCATCCGCAAGACGGAGATCCTCTGGCACCTGCTGGACTGCACGTTCGCGGCGTACATCGAGCCGGGCTGGGGGCCCGCGGGGGCCCGCGCCACCTGATGGACGCCCTGAGCCGGCCGCGCCTGGCCGCCAAGGCCCGCCTCCGCTTCGACCGGAAGTCGTCCCGGTACATGCTGCTCTACCCGGAGCGCGGCCTCGTGCTCAACCCGACCGCGGCCGACGTGCTCCAGCGGTGCGACGGCGAGCGCACGGTGGGCTCGATCGTGGAGGAGCTGGCCCGCAAGTACGGGCACGAGCCGCCCGCGGTCGAGCGGGAGGTGATGAGCTTCCTCCAGACCATGGCCGATCGCGGCCTGGTGCAGGCAGCCACGTGAGCGAGCCGGCCCGTCCCTACACGCTGGTCGCGGAGCTGACGTATCGGTGCCCGCTGCGCTGCGTGTACTGCTCGAACCCGCTCGACTACGGTCGCCACGATCGCGAGCTCGACACCGCGACCTGGCTCCGCGTCCTTCGCGAGGCCGAGGATCTTGGCGTGGTCCAGCTCAACCTCACGGGCGGCGAGCCCCTCGTGCGCGACGACCTCGAGGCCCTGATCGCGGAAGCGCGTCGTCTCGACCTCTACACGAACCTGATCACGAGCGGGATCCCGCTCCGCCGCGAGCGACTGGCCCGCTTCCGCGAGCTCGGGCTCGACAATGTCCAGATCTCGATCCAGGATACCGTGCCGGCCGCCTCGGACCGGATCGCGGGCCTGCGCTCGTTCGACCGCAAGCTCGAGATCGCGGGCTGGGTCAAGGAGCTCGGCTTTCCCCTCACGCTCAACACCGTCCTGCACCGGGAGAATCTCGAGCGGGTGGGCGAGGTCGTCGCACTGGCCGAGCGGCTCGGGGCCGATCGCCTGGAGCTGGCCAACGCGCAGTACGTGGGCTGGGCGCTCACGAATCGCGCCGCGCTGCTCCCCACGCGCGGGCAGCTCGACCGCGCGCGGGCCGTCGCGGCCGAGGCGCGGCGCCGGCTGCGCGGGCGCATGGAGGTCCTGTTCGTCACCCCCGACTACTACGCGGAGCTGCCGAAGGCCTGCATGGACGGCTGGGGCCGCCGCTTCATCGTGATCACGCCCGACGGCCTCGCCTTGCCCTGCCACGCGGCCCACACGCTGCCCGGGTTCGAGTTCGACTCGGTGAGCGAGCGCCCGCTGGGGGCGATCTGGCTCGACTCGGCGGGCTTCTCCGCGTTCCGGGGCGAGACCTGGATGCCCGAGCCGTGCCGGAGCTGCGACCGGCGCGCGATCGACTTCGGCGGCTGCCGCTGCCAGGCGTTTCTACTCACCGGCAACCCGGCGGCCACCGACCCCGTGTGTCGGCTCTCTTCGCACCACGGCCTGATCGAGACGGCCCGCGAGGCCGCGGCGGAGGGGCGCCCGGCCTCGCTCGTCTATCGCAGCCTCCGCGCTCCGGCGATCTCCTCCAGCGCCGAATGAAGCGGCGCCGGCGCATGGACGCGAGCCTCATCATCCTGCTGGCCCTGACCGCGATCGCTCTCGTGGCGGCCCTCGCCCGGGATCCCCAGCTCGTGCTCGGCGCCTTCCGGTCGACGGGTCGGCTGCTCGGCGGCGTGTGGATCGAGCTGGCCCTGGGCTTCGTGCTGGCCGGGCTCCTCGACGTCCTCATCCCGGCGCCCGTGCTCTCGCGCTGGCTGGGCGGCGAGCGCGTGGGCCACGGCATCGTGGTGGGCTGGGCCGCCGGGCTGCTCATGCCGGGCGGGCCCTATCTCGTGTTCCCGATCGTGGCGAACCTGTTCCGGAGCGGTGCGGCGCCCGGCCCGCTCATCGCCCTGCTCACCGCCAAGACGCTGGTGAGCCCGATCCGCATGCTGACCTACGAGGCGCCCCTGCTCGGATGGCCCCTGACGCTCGCCCGCCTGATTCCCGGCGTGCTGCTGCCGCCCGCCCTGGGCTGGCTCGGCCAGTGGCTCTACGTGTTCTTCGCCGGACGCTGATCGATGCTTGACAGCCGGGAGCGGGGCGCCGTATCGTCCGGCCCGGACCCGGAGCCTGCGGCCCGGCACACCTGTGCCGACTGGTCCTCACGACCCTCAAAGAGGAGGCTCACCATGCGCCGCATCACCTCGCTCGTCGCGGCATTCGCCATCGGGCTTGCGCTCGCCTCACCGGCCCCCGCCCAGCAGGCGCCGCCGCCCTGGAAGCAGGGTCAGCCCTCCACCATGGCCGACTCCACGCTGGCACCCATCGCCCAGCCGCCGGCCCCCGCGGCTCCCGGCGAGCTGCAGGTCGACAAGATCAAGGTCCCGCCCGGCTTCAAGGTCTCCGTCTGGGCGAGCGGCATCAACAACGCGCGGGCCATGACCTGGGGCGACAAGGGCACGCTCTTCGTCAGCAGCCGGGTGGCGGGCAACGTGTACGCGGTCGTCGACCGCGGTGCTCAGCGCGAGGTCAAGGTCATCGCCAAGGGCCTGAACCTGCCCAACGGCGTGGCCTTCAAGGACGGGACGCTCTACGTCGCCGAGGTCTCGCGGATCACCAGGATGGTCGGGATCGAGGACAAGCTCGACAATCCGCCGGCGATGGAGGTCGTCTACGACATCCTGCCGCGCGACCTGCCGCACGGCTGGAAGTACCTGGCCTTCGGGCCGGACGGCAAGCTCTACTTCAACATCGGCGCGCCGTGCAACATCTGTGTGCCTCCCGACACGCATGCCAACATCTCGCGGATCAACCCCGACGGCACCGGCTTCGAGTACTTCGCCCACGGCGTCCGCAACAGCGTGGGCTTCGACTGGCATCCGGTGACGAAGGAGCTCTACTTCGCCACTCACGCCCGCGACTGGCTCGGCGACGACGTGCCGAACGACCGCTTCGACGTCGCGCCCAGGAAGGGCCTGCACTTCGGATTCCCCTTCTGCCACCAGGGCGACATCCTCGATCCCGAGTTCGGTCGGGGGCGCGCCTGCTCGGAGTTTGCGGGTCCGCTGCTGAAGACCGGCCCGCACGTCGCCGGCAACGGCGTCGAGTTCTACACCGGCTCCATGTTCCCCGCCGAGTACAAGAACCGCGCCTTCCTCGCCCAGCGCGGCTCCTGGAACCGGAGCCGGAAGATCGGCTTCCGGGTGATGATGGTGACGCTCCGCGCCGGGGACGTGCCCAAGTACGACGTCTTTGCCGAGGGATGGCTCCAGGGTGACGCGATCTGGGGCCGGCCCGTCTACACGAAGCAGATGAAGGACGGCTCGCTCCTGATCGCGGACGACTACGCGGGGGCGATCTACCGGGTGACCTACCAGCGCTGAGACCACGACGATCGCTTCTCGGCGCCTCGATCGCCATCGCCGTGACGATGACGATCGGGGCGCCGGCCACCGCCGCCGACCTCGAAGCCGGCCGCCGCAAGGCCGAGCCGTGCGCGGCCTGCCACGGCCGCGACGGCAACGCGACCGTGGCCGGCATGCCCTCGCTCGCCGGGCAGCCCGTCTTCTTCACGCACTGGCAGCTCATCAAGTACCGGGACGGCCGTCGCAAGGATCCGCAGATGTCGCCCTTCGCCCAGAACATGACCGACGAGGACATGGCGGACCTGGCCGCCTACTACGCCGCCCAGACGCCCCGCCCGCGCCCGGCGAAGACGGATCCGCCTCGGGTCGCGGCCGGCAAGCAGCTCGCCGATCTGCACCACTGCGCTTCCTGTCACCGGCCCGGCTTCACCGGCCAGCAGCAGGTGCCGCGCCTGGCCGGCCAGGACTATGAGTATCTCCTCCGCCTGCTCCGCGGCTTCAAGGCCAAGACGGCCTCCGACCTCGACGGCACCATGACCATGGCCGCCCAGCCGCTGCAGGAGGAGGACGTGCTGAACCTCGTGCACTTCCTGGCGAGCCTGGGGGCGGAGTAGCGGAGCGAGGGCGCCGATCCCTGCCCTACGCCTGCGCGTACTCGACGAGGCGGCACAGGGCGTTGACCAGTTGCATCTCCTCGATGGACTGGCAGCGGGCTTCCAGGAGGCGGGGGGAGCAGACCAGGACGGCGAGGCACTGGGCGCGGGAGATGGCCACGTTCAGTCGGTTGCGAGAGAAGAGGAAGGATAGACTACGGGGCACGTCCTCGCCGCTCGACGTCGCCATCGAGAAGAACACGACGGGCGCCTCCTGGCCCTGGAACTTGTCGACGGTGCCGACCCGCACGCCGGTCGGCAGACCCGCCCGCAGGCGGAGCACCTGGGCGTTGTAGGGCGCCACGACCATGAAGTCGTCGTCGCGCAGCGGACGGGTGGTGCCGTCGGCGTTCGTGAAGGTTCCGCCGCGCATGTCGGCGATCGTCCTTGCGACCTGGGCCACTTCCTCCTCGGAAGACGACCGGTTGCCGTCGTGGTCGACCGGGGCGAAGCGGATGCCGGTGCCGAAGGACGTGGTCCGGCGTGCGGCCGACTCGTCGGAGTGCAGGCGGCCCGCGTAGACGATCTCCGAGATGAACGCGGAGACGTCGGGATGCATGCGGAAGCTGCGCTCCAGGAACACGCCGCGGTCCTCCGGGATCGTCGGGGCGTCGCCGAGGAGATGCTCGAGGACGGAGGCCCCCGCTCCCGGTGGGTGCACGCCCTGGGAAACCTGCGCCAGCTGAAGAGGATCCCCGAGAAGGATGAGGTTGCGGGCGGCCGTGCCCATCGCGAGCGCGTCGGCGAGCGAGACCTGCCCGGCCTCGTCGATCACCAGATAGTCCAGCTTGCCGTCGAGGCCCGGTCGCGAGAAGAGCCAGGCCGTCCCGGCGAGCAGCTGGACGTCCCGGCCCGCGCTCTCGAATCTGGCGTTGTCGGCATCGCTCTTGATGAGCTCGCCGTCGTACTCGGAGTCCCGATTCGAGCCGGACGATTTCTTGAGCCCCTTGAACTGCACGCCGCCGGCCCGAGCGACCTTCTCGATCTCCGCCAGCAGGTTGTGGATCGCCTTGTGGCTCTGGGCCGCGATGCCGACGCGGTGTCCGCGGGCGAGCAGGTGCACGACGATGCGGGCGCCGGTCCACGTCTTGCCGGTGCCGGGCGGGCCCTGGAGGAAGAGGTAGCTCGCGTCCAGCCCGAGCGCGAGCGCCTTCATCTCCTCGAGATCGATGGTCTGAACCGTCCCACCGGGGGCTAGGCCGCGGAGGCGCGGCCGCTCCCGGTCGAGGATGGCCCGCAGGGCCGGATAGCGTCCGTCGCCGGCACGGATGGATTCGGCAAGACGCAGCACGGCCGCCCGCTGGGTCCGGTCCTCGATCGGTCCGCCCGCGACGACCGCCTTCGGGAGCGGGCGTGAGGCGAAGCTCGGCCCCCGCTGCAAGCGCAGTCTCCCGTGGGTGTCATCGATGCCGAGGACCTTGCCCGCGCTCCGTCCGGTTGCCGGATCCTGGACCATCTCTCCCGGGCGCAGCTTGTGATCCTGGACCGGGTAGATCAGGGTGTGGATCAGTGACTTCTTATCCTGCTCGGGGGACTCGCTGCGATCGACTTCGAGGTAGGCGATCGCCTCCGTATCCTCGAGCAGCTCTTCCGGTGACTTCCCGAGCCGATCGAAGTAAGCCCACCAGGCGGGGCGGGCCTCCCGCCGGTGGTACTCCAGCAGCTCGCCCGCGAGCCAGCGCGGCGTCCCGGGCTCGGCTCCGTCGATCAGCTCCTGGCGCAGTTGCTGTCGCGCGTCCAGGGCGTCGCTGACCTCGGGCGTCGGCGGATGCGGCTCCGGCGGCTCCGGCCAGGGCAGGTCGGTGGGCCGCACGTGGTGCAGCCACTCGAGCAGGCCGAGCGTGGAGCGACAGTCCTCCAGATTGTAGGCTGCGATCTCGTCGAGCAGCACCGGGCTCTTCTGGTCGAGCCAGCGCTCGTAATGCAGGATGGCTTGCGTTCCAGATTGCACGGGGCCGCTTCGGGTGAAGTCGAATAGGGCCTCGATGTCCTTGAGCGAGTAGCTGGGCACGCCCGCGCGGAGAGCCCGGCGGACGATCGTGTGTAGGTCCACGAAGACCTGCCGCCGCAGCAGGTCATCTACCTGCGCCTCGCGTGTCGAATGCTCGGCCATGAGCCGCTTGAGCGTGCTCGGCTCGGAGCCGCTGAAGTGGTAGACGTGCAGGTCGGGATACTTCTCGAGCCGCGCGTGAATCAGGTCGACCAGCGCCTCGAACGCCTGGCGCTCTCCGTCGCGGTCGTGCGCCCAGAAGGCCTGGTACCGCGGCTCGGCCCCGTCGAGCAGGAGAACGCCGAAGAGGTATTCGAGCCCGCGCGCTGGCTCGAAGAAGGGATGCCCCTCGAGATCGAAGACGACGTCCCCGGGGGACCGGGGCGGCAGAGCGGCGAAGCCGCGGCCGGGCTCGGCGTCGAGCGCGCGCCATTCGAGCGTGCCGGAGCGCTCCCGGATCAGCTGCAGTCCCGCCTGGTCGCGCAGGCCCCCGAGTGTCGACGCGGGGATCTTGGGCGCCACGACGCCCGGGGGCGTCTCGGCGAGCGCGGTCAGCGTGTTGATCCCGACGGCGAACAGCCGCTTCACCTGGCCCCGGTAGATGCCGGCTACGCGGACGACGTGGTCCTCACGCTCGAGCCGGTCTTCGCAGAGTCCCCGGAAGTCGCAGAACGAGCAGTGGTGACATGGGTAGGGGCCGGTTGCGGGCCGGGCGACTACCGCCGCGCCGAAGCGCTCGCGGACCCGCCGGAAGTAGGCGGTCACGTCGGCGAGCCGGATCGCGACGCGCTCGCGGGTCCCTAGCACGACGTAGGCGAGATCGGGCGCGAGCAGCTGGGTCTGCTCGAGCGCCTGGCTGTAGAAGGAGAGCTGCAGCGCGTGTTCCGGGCGGGGATGCCGCGCCAGCTTCGTGTCCAGCACCTGGTAGCTCCAGGCGCCCAGCGCCGAGGGCCGGTCGACGCGCTCCAGGAAATCCGCGATCCCACGCCAGCCGTGCGAGAAGAAGACGGCCTGGTAGATGTAGTCGGCCCCCGCCCGCATCGCGTCTACGGTGCGCCGCGTCCCGGCCTCGAAGTCGCGCGCGGCGTCCAGACGCACCTCGACCACCCTGCGGCCGGCATCGCGCAGCATGGTGAGGAACGCCTGCTCGTGCTCCTGGCCCTTGCTGCGGAGCAGCTCCGCGTACGCATTCTCGTAGCTCGGCCGCCGGCCTTCCCGTAGGGCCACCGCCACCTCGAGCTGCGTCAGGTGCTCGCAGGCCAGGAAGCTGCCCAGGTCCGACGGGGAGAAGAGAAAGCGGTCGTTCACGCGCTGCATGGTCTGGCCACTATCCTCTCCCACCGAGACAGGGAAGGTCGCACCCTTCCTGCCGGTGGTCATGACGACGCGGTAGTTCCTTCACGAACGCCCAGCGCCCCGACGGGCCCGGTTACCCGATCAGTTCAGCCTTTTTCAGTCGATAGACGATTGGCATGGCGGATGCTGCCATCGGGGAGGGTGGCAACCAAACAGGGCGAGGAGGTCGGTCATGACGCGTAGAGTCCGCTTGTGGTGGATCGCTTCAGCCTTCTGTGCTGCCGTGGTGCTGTCCTGTGGCACCGCCGGCGCCGCCGACAAGACCAAGGTGGACCAGGCGACCAAGCAGGTCGAGCAGGGCGCCAAGCAGATCGGTCAGGGCAAGGTCGGCTCCGGCGTGAAGGAAACCGCGAAGGGCATCGGCCACACGGTGGTCGAGGGCGCCAAGTTCAGCGGCGAGAACATCAAGGAGTTCTTCAAGAAGACGTTCGGCGACTAGGGCGTCTGCAGCACCGCCGCGAACGTCTCGACCAGGCTCTCGAGCTCGGCGTCGCCCATCGGCGTCGACAGGCAGCCGAGGCCGGTGATCGACATCAGCACGCCGTGCTCCATGAGCCCGCGGACCAACCGCTGCAGCCGGGCCTCCTCCTCGGGGGTGGTGCGGCTGCTGCGGTAGTCGACCAGCTCGCGATCGGTCGGGTGAAGGCGAAACAGCGAGCCCAGGCCGGTGACGGCGCCCGGCACGCCTGCGCGCTTGAAGCACGCCTCGAGGCTGGCCCGTAGCTTCACCCCCAGCTCGTCGAGCTTCGCGAAGGCCTCCGGCGTCAGCAGCCGCATCCCGGCCAGGCCCGCGGCCATGGTGACCGGGTTGGCGTTGAACGTGCCACCGTGCGGTGCCGCCGGCTTGCCGCCGGTGGGATCGAACACGGCCATCACGTCCGCGCGGCCGGCCACCGCGCCCACCGGGAAGCCGCCGCCGATGATCTTGCCCAGCGTGGTCAGGTCCGGCGTGATGCCGAAGAGCCCCTGGGCGCCGTGGTAGCCCACCCGGAACGTGATGACCTCGTCGAAGATCAGCGCGATGCCGTGGGCCGCCGTCACCGCGCGCAGCGCCCGCAGGAAGTCACGCTGCGCGGGGATCAGCCCCACCCGGTTCGGGATCGGGTCGACCAGCACCGCGGCGAGACTCGCGGCCTCGCGCTCGATGCGCGCCACCGCCAGCTCCGCGTGGTTGAACGGCAGCACCACCACGTCGTCGAGCACCGCCGGCGGTACGCCACGGGAGTAGGCGGTGCTGGCGGGCGCGGCGAGGCTGCCCCAGTGGTCGGGCGCCGAGGCGAGGCTGACCTCGGCGTAGTCGTACGAGCCGTGGTAGGCCCCCTCGAACTTGGCGATCTTCGGCCGGCCCGTCCAGGCCCGCGCACCCTTGATCGCCATCATCACCGCCTCGCTCCCCGAGTTGGTGAAGCGGATGCGCTCCGCCGAGGGTAGGCGATCGCAGAGCAGCGTGGCCAGCTCGACCTCCTCCGGGGTGGGCAGCGGGAAGGACGAGCCCAGCGCCAGACGCCGCGTGGCCGCCTCCACGATCGCCGGATGCGCGTGGCCGTGAATCAGCGCGGTGTAGTTGTTCAGGCAGTCGAGGCGACGATCACCTTCCACGTCCGTGATCCAGCAGCCGTCTCCCGAGGCCGCGTACGGCGGGTAGGGCGCCATGTACACGGTGGTGCGCGTGTTGCCGCCGGGCATCACGCCCTGGGCCTGCGCGAAGAGCGCGGCCGATCGCGAGCCGGGGGCGGCCCAGCGTCGGGTTTCCGCCAGCGCCTGCGGAGACTTCACTCCGGTGGTGGGGGTCATGGGCGGATCCTCCGGCGAAGATCATACCCCGACGGGTCGCGTGTCGTCGTCGCCTTGACAGGGGCGAGTCGGCCCCGCAGTATCCGGCGGTGAGCGGCGCGGGTCGCCCGGGCCGGGAGGAGAGAGAGATGCCGTTCATCGCGTCGAATGGGCTCACCGAGGCGGACACCAGCCGGACCATTCAGGCCGGCGGCATGACGGTGCACTACCACGACGTGGGCCGAGGCGACCCGGTGCTCTTCCTGCACTCGTACGGTCCGGGCACCACCGCGTGGATCACGTTCCACAAGACAATCGGGGTGCTCTCGGAGCACTTCCGGTGCATCCTCATGGACCTGCCGAACTTCAGCAAGACGGGCCCCGTCGTCTACCGCGAGGGCGTGCACGCCCTCCAGGCGCGGACCGCGGCGGCCCTGCTGGACGTCCTCGGCATCGAGCAGGCGCACTGGGTCGGCAGCTCCCAGGGCGGGCAGTCGTCGATGGTGGCGGCCATCGCGTACCCGACGCGGGTCCGGAAGTTCGTGATGGGCGGCTCGCACATCGGCACCGGTGGCGACCGCTACCTGATGGCCAACCGCCCCTCGGAGGGCAGCCGGGCCACCCGCCAGGCGCTGGACGATCCGAGCCGCGAGAACATCCGGCGCTACCTGCGCGTGCACATCGACGACGAGAGCCTGGTGACCGACGAGCTGGTGGACTACATCCACCGCGCGCACACGTGGTCGCCCGAGTTCACGGAGGCGCGGCGGCAGTCGGTGAGCGTACCGCACGACTACACGCCGGACCTGGCCGGCATCCAGGCGCCGGTCCTCCTGATCCACGGCCGCTACGACCGGATGGTCGCCTTCGAGGTCAGCATCGCGATCCTGAACCACATCGCGGACTCGCGTCTGGTGCTGCTGAACAACTGCGGGCACTGGCCGCCGTTCGAGAAGCCCGCCGAGTGGACCGCGCAGGTGCTGGCCTTCCTGCGGGGCTACTGAGCGCGACGACTACAGGAAGACGCTGAGGTTCTTGTCGAGCAGGACGTTGGCGTCGAGCACGATGGTCCGCTTGGCCACCTTCCACGCGCCGTCGACTTTCCGCAGCACGTCCTGGCGACAGCCGGAGAGGAGCTGGTGATCCGTCTCCAGGTGCGAGCGGTAGACGAGGAATGCGGTCCTGGCCTGCACTTCTCCGCCGTCCAGCGGTGTCGCCTCGAGGTTGCCGATCAGGTGCCGCGTGCGCGACGGAGGATCCTCGGCCCACGCCATCCCGCTGTCGAGCCGGGCCACCCGCATCCGGAGGTAGCGCTTGTCCTCCTCGAGGATCGCGAGGTCGCCGAGCGGCGTCAGCTCGCGGTGGGATTCGCGACGCGGGACGTTCTTGCGGCGCGGCATGAAGTAGAGGAGATCGTCGGTGAACAGGTCCAGCCACTCCTCGAGCTTGCGCTCGTCGAGGAGCCAGGCCTCCCGGATGTAGAAGGCCATCAGCTCGAGCCACAGGGCCGACGGCGCCGACGGCGCCGCAGACCGGGGCCGCGGACGAGCGCGCTTCGTGGGTCGCCGGCCCCTAGCCACGCATGGTCGCCGTGCCCTCGAAGCGGGCCTTGATCGGGTCGAGCGGGATGTCCGCCCAGCTCTCCGCGTTCATGAATTCCTCCCAGCGCTGGTAGAACAGGCGCTGGTTGTTCTCCGAGATGTACCGCTCGGAGACGATCCCCGGGTAGTCGGGATGCGGCCCGGCGTGTCCCAGCCCCATCGACAGATCCTGGGGATGCCGCCGTCCCAGGCGGCTCGTGCTCGCGGCCGTCACCTGGCGCCAGTTGTCGACGTCGTCCTGCTCGAACATGCCCGCGGCGCCGTTGTTGGCCTGGCTGCCGATGCGGATCACGCGCTTGATGGCCTCGGGGGCGTCCCGGTCGACCAGCACGAAGTGCCAGAACTCGGTCCGGAGCGGGCCCCGGGGCAGGGCCAGCCGCAATCCGAGGATCCCGTTCGGAAAGATGCTGTGGTTGCCGAGCTGCACCCGGCGGGCGCGCAGCGTGCCGAGCCGGCGCTCGACCTCGGGCATCGTGGCGTCGTGGTAGGCCTGGAAGATCTGGAAGGTCTCGCTCGACACGCCGTGCACGTAGCGGGGGACGTTGTCGTCGGCGTCGCGGAAGGTGATCGAGTGCCCGTTGACGAACGCGTGCTGGTTCGGGCTCTCGAACTGATCCTTGTGCGAGAGCCGTGGCCGGCCGAGGTACGTCGTCTGCACGCGTGCGCTGGAGAGGTGGGTGGTGGGCACGTGATAGTTGTCCGAGCAGTTGTCCACCATCGTCTTCCAGTTGGCGGGCTCGAGCCACTTCATCGGGCCCAGGGCCTGCATGCCGCCGTCCCGCCGGTTGAACACCGTGTCGAGGTACCAGCGCGCGTCGCCCAGGTAGGCATCGAGGCTGGGGGCGTCGGCGGCCCAGGTTGCGAACACGATCCCCGCGTAGGTCTCCACGCGCGCCTCGATCAGGCCGAGGGACGGCTTGTCGAGGGCGTCGTAGTACGCCTCGGATGCTCCCGCGACGTGGTCGAGGGCGCCGTCGTTGCGGTAGGTCCAGCCGTGGTAGGTGCACATGAAGCGGTTGGCGTTGCCGTCGTCGCAGCGCACCACCCGGTTGCCCCGGTGCCGGCACATGTTCAGCAGCGCGTGGAGCCGGCCCTGGCCGTCGCGGGTCAGGATGACCGGGTCTTCCCCCATGTAGGTGTGAAAGAAGTCGTCGGCCGCGGGCACCAGGCTCTCGTGCCCGATCATCAGCCAGGCGCGACCGAAGATCTTCTCCATCTCGTCGTCGTAGACGGCTTGGTCGCCGAAGATGCGGCGGTCGATCTTGCCGGTGCCGGGGTCGATGACGGCGTACTTCCGCGTGGCGCCCATCCCGCGATCCTCCTTGTCGCGGTCATTATAGGCCGCCCCGCGTCGGATCAGCACGGGGGTTTCGGCGTGATATCATCCGCGACGGGACACTTCTCGCGCGCGGAGGAATCGCTCATGGGCACGTCACCGACCGTCTCCTTCAGCCACTTCGGGATCTACGTCGCCGACATCGCACGGATGGAGGATTTCTACACGCGCGTGCTCGGCCTCCTCGTGAGCGACCGCGGCCGGCTCCCCGGCGGCCCCGAGCTGGTCTTCCTGTCCCGCGACCCGGACGAGCACCACCAGCTGGTGCTGGCCGCCGGCCGGCCGCCCGGGGTGGAGTTCAACGTGGTCAACCAGATGTCGTTCAAGCTCGCGACGCTCGCCGATCTCAAGGCCATGCACGCACGGGCGCGCGAGGAAGGGATCAAGCAGTTCCGGATCGTGACCCACGGCAACGCGTGGTCGGTCTACTTCGGCGACCCGGAGGGCAACCGGATCGAGGTCTTCGTCGACACGCCCTGGCACACCCCGCAGCCGGTGGCGGAGCCCTTCGACATCGAGGCGCCGGTGGAGACGATCCTGAGGGAGACGGAGGCGTTTTGCCGTAATCGCCCCGGGTTCATGTCGCGCGCCGAGTGGCGGAAGGCGCAGGTGACGCGGATGACCGCGGCCGGTTGACCGGGCCCGCGTCTCCCGGAGCGCAGCGGCGGTGAGCTTCCACGTCATCGGCAAGGGCACCCCGAAGCGCGACGGGGCCGAGAAGGTCACCGGCCGGACCCAGTTCCTCCACGACCTCACCCTGCCGCGGCTCGCCCACGGCGCCATCCTGCGGACCCGGTATCCCCACGCGCGGGTGCGGCGCATCGACACGAGCGCGGCCGAGGCGCTGCCCGGGGTGGTCACGGTCGTCACCGCGGACCGCGTGGAGCAGCATCCGTTCGGCTTCGCCAAGGACCACCTGGCGCTCAAGGGCGGCGCGGCCGACGGGGGCAAGGTGCGCTGCATCCGCGACGAGATCGCGGCGGTGGCCGCCCTGACCGAGGAGATCGCCCAGGAGGCGGTGCGCCTCATCCGGGTGGACTACGAGGAGCTGCCGGCCGTGTTCGACCCCGCGTCCGCGCTCCGGCCGGGCGCCCCGCTCGTCCACGACGAGCGGGGGAGCAATCTCGTCAACCTCCGCTACCAGTTCGCGCACGGCGACGTGGAGTCGGCCTTCGCGCGGGCCCATGTCGTGGTCGAGGGCGAGTACCGGCTCAACTACGTGACGACCGCGTGCCTCGGCACCATGGTGGCGATCGCGTCCTGGGGCGCACCGGAGAGCCCCGACGCCTCCCTGACCATGTGGAGCACGACCCAGGTGCCCTTCCTCTACCAGCGCGACCTGGCCGAGGCGCTCGGCATCACCGGCGACCGGGTGCGCGTGATCCAGCCGCCGGTGGGCGGCAACTTCGGCCGTGGCCTCGACCTCTACCCGATCGACATCATCGCCGCGCTCCTGGCCCGGCGCGCCGGCCGCCCCGTGAAGATCGCCTTCGAGCGAATCGAGGAGTTCATCGCGAGCCCGACCCGCGAGCCGTGCGTGATCCACCTCCGGACCGCGGCGGACCGGGACGGTCGCCTGCTCGCCCGCGACGCGCGCGTGGTGATCGACAACGGCGCCTACGTCTCCTGGGGCTCGACGACGCCGTACGTGATGCTCTCCACCACCGCCGGGCTCTACCGCGTGCCGGCGGTGCGCTTCGACACCACGATCGTCTACACCAACAATCCATACTCTGGTTCCATGCGTGGCTACGGCAACCTCGAGAGCACGTTCGCGATCGAGGCCCAGATGGACGACCTGGCCGAGCGTCTCGGCCTCGACCGCGTCGAGATCCGCCGCCGCAACGCCACCCGCTCGGGCGACGTCAACCCGCAGGGCAACGTCATCACCTCCTGCGCCATGACCGAATGCCTGGACGCGGTCGAGCGCGAGATGCGCAAGGCCGCGGGCGAGGCCCCGCCGCCCGGCTGGCGGCGCGGGGTGGGCTACGCGGCCATGTTCCACGTGGGCGGCGGCGCGCGCGTCTACCGCTCCGACGGCTGCGGGGCCATCCTCAAGCTCGACGACTTCGGGAAGGTCTCGCTGCTCACCGGGGCCAGCGAGATCGGGCAGGGCTCCGAGACCGTGCTCGCCATGATCGTGGCCGAGGAGCTCGGCGTGCCGCTCACGCGGATCGACGTCGTCAACAGCGACACGGCCATCAAGCCGTGGGACGTGGGCGTGCACGCCAGCCGCACCACGTTCATCGCCGGCAATGCCGCGCTCCTGGCCGCACGCGCGCTCAAGGGCAAGCTCCTCGCGCTGGCGTCCTCGGTGATGGACGAGCGCCTGGACGATCTGGAGCTGGCCGGCGGCTATGTGCGGGTGAAGGGGCATCCCGGGCGCGGCATGGAGTACGACCGCGTCGTCCGCGCCGGTCATTTCCGCGAGGGAGGCCAAACCCTGGTGGCGGAGGCCTTCTACGACCCGCCCAACGAGATGCTGTCGAAGGATCTGCGCGGCAACGTCTCGGCCGCGTACGGCTTCGCGGCCCAGGCCGCGCTGGTGGAGGTGAGCGAGGCGACCGGCCAGGTGCGGGTGCTGAAGGTGGCCTCGGCCCACGACGTGGGGCGCGCGCTCAACCCGCTGGCCGCCGAGGGGCAGATCCACGGCGGCATCCACATGGGCCTCGGCTACGCGCTCTCCGAGGAGCTGCGCATCGAGGAGGGGCGTGTGCTGAACCCCCAGCTCATGGAGTACGCACTGCTCACCGCCGCCGACATGCCCGAGATCGTGATCCACCTGATCGAGACGATCGACGAGGCCGGTCCCTTCGGCGCCAAGGGCCTCGGCGAGTCCGGCGTCATCCCGGTGGCCGCCGCGGTGGCCAACGCGGTGAAGGACGCGGTGGGCGTGCGGCTCACCGCGCTGCCGATGACGCCCGAGCGCGTGTTCCGGGCGCTGGCGGCCCGGCCTCTCGCCCCAGCCCGATGACATGAGCGCCCCCATGTGGGAGGCGCAGGCCGAGTCGCGGCCGCGGGACGCGCTGGAGCGGCAGACGCTGGAGGGCCTGCGCCGGACGCTCGGCCACGTCCTGGACCGTGTCGCGTGGCGGCGTCGCCTCGCCGGCGTGGCGCCCGGCGACATCCGCACGACCGCCGACTGGTCGCGGCTGCCGTTCCTCACCAAGGACGAGCTGCGCGACGCCTATCCCTTGGGCCTGGCCTGCGTCGAGCGCGACCGCGTCGTGCGCGTCCACATGTCCTCGGGCACCACCGGCAACCCGGTGCTCAACCCGTACACGCGCGCCGACGTCGAGCAATGGGGCGCGGTGATGGCCCGCTGCTTCGTGGCGGCGGGCGTCGGCGCGCGGGACGTCATCCAGATCACGCCGTCCTTCGGCCTGTTCACCGGCGGCTTCGGCTTTCACTACGGCGCCGAGCGCATCGGGGCGATGGTGGTGCCGATCGGCGCGGGCCGCACGTCGCTGCAGCTGTCGCTCATGCGCGATCTCGGCACCACCGTGCTGACCGGCATCTCGACCTACCCGCTGCGCATCCTCGAGGTCGCGCGCGAGGAGCGCTTCGATCTGGGCTCGCTCCGGCTGCGGGTGGCCATCCTGGGCTCCGAGATGTGGTCGGACGATCTGCGCCGGCTCATCGAGCGCGAGCTGGCCGTCACCACGTTCGACATCATCGGCATGACGGAGACGGGCGGGCCCGGGCTCGGCATCGACTGCGGCGCGCGCGCCGGCATCCACGTCTGGGAGGACCACTACTTCTGCGAGGTGGTGGATCCCGCGACGGGGCGCCCACGCGGCGACGGCGAGGAGGGCGAGCTGGTGGTGAGCACGCTCACGCGCGAGGGGCTGCCGCTGATCCGCTACCGGACCCACGACCTCACGCGCGTGCTGAGCCGCGAGCTCTGCGCCTGCGGGCGCACCCACCTGCGCCTGGACCGGCTGCAGGGGCGGACCGACGACATGGTGATCTTCCGGGGCGTCAACTTCTACCCGCGGCAAATCGAATCGCTCCTCCTCGAGCAGCCCGGAGTCGGCCACGAGTACCAGATCGTGCTCGACCGCGCGCCCGGCGGCAGCGACCGGCTGGCGCTGCTCCTCGAAGCCCGCGAGGGCTTCGCCGAGGCCGGCCTGCCCCGTTTGCGCACCGAGCTCCGGGAGCGCCTGAACCTGAGCCCGGAGATCACGCTGCTGAAGGAAGGCGAGCTACCCCGGCCGCCCGGCAAGGCGGTGCGGGTCGTGGATCGACGCCGGGCAGTACGTCTCTAGCGCCCGGGTGA
>Ga0335085_10002585_pt1 | contig 33454 bp, 27 predicted proteins | sample Lox_Sample_45_FD_206712 | JGI IMG/M metagenome (GOLD analysis project Ga0335085, IMG submission 206712) | Soil microbial communities from Loxahatchee National Wildlife Refuge, Florida, United States - Lox_Sample_4.5 | ecosystem: Environmental > Terrestrial > Soil > Wetlands | place: USA... | reverse complement strand
GCGGGAGAGGGGCAATATTGCCCCTCTCCCATCGGAGATGGGAGAGGGTGGGGCCCGTTGCGAAGCAACGGGAGGGTGAGGGTGGCGGCCGGCATTTTACGCTCTCGCCGCCGCATGCTACCTCTGATGCCACGGAGATCACGCGCGAGGGGTCATGGGCGCCGATACCTACCGCACGCTCGACATGCACACCGCGGGCGAGCCCGTGCGCATCGTGACCGAAGGCTATCCCGCGATCCCCGGCGCCACCATCCTCGAGAAACGCCGCTACGTCCGCGCCAATCTCGACCATATCCGCCGGCGGCTGATGCTGGAGCCGCGCGGACACCAGGACATGTACGGCGTGATCCGAGTCGAGCCCAGCGATCCCGAGGCGGATCTCGCGGTGCTCTTCATGCACAATTCCGGCTACAGCACCATGTGCGGCCACGCCACCGTCGCGATCGGCCGCTGGGCCGTGGAGCACGGGCTCGTTGCCAAGCGCGCGCCCCTCACGCATTTCAACCTCGAATGCCCCTGCGGCGTCGTGCGCGTCAGCGTCGAGGTGAGCGAGCGCGGCGTCGGCGAGGTCAGCTTCGAGAGCGTCGCCGCCTTCGCGGCGCAGATCGATCTCTCGGTCGAAACCCAGTCCTTCGGCCGCATCGCGCTCGACATCTCTTTCGGCGGCGCCTTCTACGCGATCCTCCCGGCCTCGCGCCTGAATCTCTCGATGCTGGAGACGCCGCTCGAGCGCCTCATCGCCGCCGCTCGCGAGATCACCGCGGCGACCCGCGCGCAGACGGTGCTGGAGCATCCGGAGGCGCCGGACCTCGCCTTCCTCTACGGCACCATCCTCACCGACGATGCCGAGCCGGGCTCGCCCGAACCGTCGCTCAACCTCTGCATCTTCGGCGAGGGGCAGGTGGACAGGAGCCCGACCGGGAGCGGCGTCACCGCGCGCCTCGCCCTCGACCACGCTCGCGGCCGGCTCCCGATCGGCGCCAAGCGCGTCTTCCGCGGCCTCACCGGCGAGCCCTTCTCCGGCGAGCTCTTGCGCCCGGCGCGCGCGGGCAATCGCGCCGCCGTCATCGCGCGCGTGGGCGGAAGGTCCTATTACTCCGGCACCTCGACCTTCACCGTCGAGGCCGAGGACCCGCTCCGCGACGGCTTCCCGATGCCGCGGAGCCTCGCGGAAATCGCGCGCAAATGAGCTTCGTCTACGGCTCCCCGCCATCGGAGCTCCGCGCCGAGCTCGCGGCGCGCTATCGCGAGGACGAGGCGGCGGCGGTGGAGCGCATCCTCGCCGCGGCCGAGCTTCCCGCTGAAATGCTCGACCGCATCGCCGAGCGCGCGCGCGGCCTCGTCGTGGAGGTGCGGCGCCAGCGCCTCGGCAAGGGCGGCATCGACGCCTTCCTCCATGAGTACGCGCTCTCCTCGAAGGAAGGGATCGTGTTGATGTGCCTCGCCGAGGCGCTGCTGCGCATCCCCGACGCCGAGACCGTCGACCGCCTCATCCGCGACAAGCTCGCCAACGCCGATTGGGCGCAGCATCTGGGACAATCGGACTCGCTTTTCGTCAACGCCTCCACCTGGGCGCTGATGCTGACGGGGCGTCTCGTGCGCGCCGACGACGCGGAGCGCGATTTGGGCGGCGTGCTGCGGCGGCTCGTCGCGCGCTCGGGCGAGCCGGTGATCCGCCAGGCCGTGACTGCGGCGATGCGCATCCTCGGCCGTCAGTTCGTGATGGGCCGCACGATCTCCGAGGCCCTCGAGCGCGCCCGCGCGCCGGAGCGCCAGGGCTACCGCCATTCCTACGACATGCTCGGCGAGGCCGCGCGCACCGCCGCCGACGCAAGGCGCTACTTCGAGAGCTACGAGGCCGCGATAATCGCCCTCGGCGCTGAGGTCCGCGGCCGCGACGTCGCCGATGCGCCGGGCATCTCGGTGAAGCTCTCCGCGCTCCATCCCCGCTACGAGGAGGCGCAGCGCGAGCGTGCGCTCAGGGAGCTGGGCCCCGCATTGCTGACCCTGGCGCAGCACGCGAAACGGCAGGGCATCGGCTTCACCGTCGATGCCGAGGAATCCGAGCGGCTCGATCTCTCCCTCGACCTGATCGAGAGGCTCGCTCTCGACCCCTCGCTCGCGGGCTGGAGTGGATTCGGCCTCGCGGTGCAGGCCTATCAGAAGCGCGCGCTCGCGCTCCTCGATTGGCTCGAGGCGCTCGCGCGCCGCGCGGGCCGCCGCTTCATGCTGCGCCTCGTCAAGGGGGCCTATTGGGACAGCGAGATCAAGCGCAGCCAGGAGCGCGGTCTCGATGGCTATCCCGTCTTTACCCGCAAGGTCGCGACCGACGTCTCCTATCTCGCTTGTGCGAGGCATCTGCTGCATGCGCAAGAGGCCTTCTATCCGCAATTCGCGACCCACAACGCTCATACCCTCGCCGCGGTGCTGGAGCTCGCGGGCGCGCGGCGCGATTACGAGTTCCAGCGCCTCCACGGCATGGGCGAATCGCTCTACGAGCAGATCGTCGGCGCCGATAGGCTCGACCGCCCCTGCCGCGTCTACGCGCCCGTGGGGAGTCACGAGGATCTGCTGGCCTATCTCGTGCGGCGTCTGCTCGAGAATGGCGCCAACACCTCCTTCGTCAACCGCATCGTCGACGACAAGGCACCGATCGAGGAGATCATCGCCGATCCCGTCGCGCGCTTGCGGCGCCTCCAGGAAAAGCCGCATCCGCGCATCCCCCTGCCGCGCGATCTCTACGGGCTAGAGCGCCGCAACTCCCGCGGCGTCGACCTCTCGAGCCGGAGCGAGCTCAAGAAGCTCGCGAGCGAGCTCGATGCGGCGGCGGCGCAGGGTTGGACGGCGGCGCCCCTCGTCGGCGGTGCCGCGCTCGCGGGAAGCACGCGCGAGGTCCGCGACCCCAGCGACCGCACTCGCGTCGTGGGTACCGTCGCCGAGGCGACCGACGCCCAGGTCGATCGGGCGCTCACCCGCGCGGAGCGCGCGGCGCCCGAATGGGACGCTACGCCCGCCGTCGAGCGCGCGGCGATCTTGGAGCGCGCCGCGCAGCTGATGGAGGAGAGCCTTCCCGATCTCGTGGCGCTCATCGTGCGCGAGGGTGGGCGCATCATCCCCGACGCCGTCTCTGAGGTCCGCGAAGCCGTCGACTTCTGCCACTATTACGCCGCGCGCTCGCGTGCGGAGTTCGCGGCGCCGAAGCCGCTGCCGGGTCCGACGGGCGAGCGCAACAGCCTGGAGCTGCACGGGCGCGGCGTCTTCGCGTGCATCAGCCCCTGGAATTTCCCGCTGGCGATCTTCACGGGGCAGATCGCGGCGGCGCTCGCGGCGGGAAACGCCGCGATCGCCAAGCCCGCGGAGCAGACGCCGCTCATCGGCGCTGCGGCCGTGCGGCTCCTGCACAGGGCCGGCGTCCCCGGCAACGTGCTGCATCTGCTGCCGGGCGACGGCAAGGTGGGCGCCCGGCTCGCCGCCGATCCCCGGGTCGCTGGCATCGCCTTCACGGGATCGACCGAGACCGCGCGCGCAATCAACTTGAGCCTGGCTCAGCGGCCCGGCCCGCTAGCAACGCTGATCGCCGAGACCGGCGGGCAGAACGCTCTCGTCGTCGACAGCTCCGCGCTCCCGGAGCAGGTGGTGCAGGACGTGCTCACCTCGGCCTTCGACAGCGCGGGCCAGCGCTGCTCCGCGCTACGCCTGCTCTGCCTCCAGGCGGACATCGCGGATCGCGTCGTCGCGATGCTGCAGGGCGCCATGGCCGAGCTCTCGATCGGCGATCCCGCGCTCATCTCGACCGATGTGGGGCCCGTCATCGACGAGGACGCGCGCGCGATGCTCGCGCGCCATGCGGAGCGCATGGGCCGCGAGGCGCGGCTCCTATATCAATGCACGCTCCCGAAGGGACTCGAGAGCGGCGTCTTTTTCGCGCCGCGCGCCTTCGAGATCGATCGCGTCGGAATGCTCGAGCGGGAGGTGTTCGGGCCGATCCTGCACGTCGTCCGCTGGCGGCGCGACCGGCTCGACGAGCTGCTCGCTGCGATCGACTCCACCGGCTACGGCCTTACGCTCGGCATCCACAGCCGCATCGACGAGACCGTGAGCGCCGTCCACCGGCGCCTCAGGGTCGGCAACACCTACGTCAACCGCAACATGATCGGCGCGGTCGTGGGCGTGCAGCCCTTCGGTGGCGAGCGCCTCTCCGGCACCGGTCCCAAGGCCGGCGGGCCGCATTATCTCCACCGCTTCGCCGTCGAGCGCACCCTCTCCGTCGATACGACCGCCGCCGGCGGCAATGCGAGCCTGCTCTCGCTCGAGGAGGACCTGCCGGATTGAGGCGGCTCGCCTCAACGCGGAGGGACGGCCCGCTTCAGCAGCTCCGACCACGCGACCGTCATGAGCGCCGCCGCGATCGCGAAGGCGAGCTCTCCCGCCGTCGGCGGCTCGAAGCGGAAGAGCGCGCTGAGGCCAGGCGCGTAGAGCGCGAGCGCGAGCGCCGCGAGCGAAATGCCGACGCCCCACCAGAGCCAGGGATTCGGGCTGGCGAGGGTCGCGAGGAGCGGCCTCTCCGTGGACCGGTTGGCGAGAATGCACCCGATGTTCGAGAGCACGAGCGCGGTGAAGGCGACGCCCCGCACGGATTCCTCGTCGAAGCCCCAGGCGCGCACCAGTGCCGCGACCGCGATCACCGCGACGAGCGCGCCGAACCCCTGCGCGGAGCTGCGCACGATCATGGTGCGGCCGAAGAGCGGCTCACGGGGATCGCGCGGCGGGCGCGTCATGGCGTCCTTCTCGGCGGGCTCCGCCTCGAAGACGATGGAGCAGGCGGAGTCCACGATCATCTCGATGAAGACGACGTGCACGGGAAACAGGATCGGCGGCCAGCCGAAGAGGATCGGCAGCAGCGCCGTACCGGCGATCGCGACGTGGACCCCCATGACGTAGGACATGGCCTTGCGCAAGTTCTCGTAGATGCGGCGGCCCAGGTGGATCGCGCTCACGATGGCGGTGAAATCGTCCTCCAGCAGCACGAGCGCAGCCGCCTCGCGCGCGACGTCCGTCCCGCGCTTTCCCATGGCGATGCCGATATGCGCGGCCTTCAGCGAGGGAGCATCGTTGACGCCGTCGCCGGTCATGCCGACGACCTCGCCATCGGCCTTGAGCGCCTCGACGAGGCGCAATTTCTGATCGGGCGTCACCCGCGCGAAGATCGTCGTGCGAGAGGCGCGCGCCGCGAGCTCGGCGTCGCTCATCCCCCGCATCTCGGCGCCGGTGACGATGCCGCCGTCGGCGAGGCCCGCCTGGCGCGCGATCGCGGCAGCGGTGAGGGGATGATCGCCGGTCACCATGACCACGCGAATGCCGGCCTCGCGGCAGCGCGCGATCGCAGCCGGAACGTCCGGCCGGACGGGGTCGGCAAGCCCCGCCAGACCCAGGAACTCGAAGTCGATGTCGCGCGGCGATTGCGGCCAGCTCGCGCCGTTCCAGGTTCCCGCGGCGACGCCGAGCACGCGGAGCCCGTCGGCGGCCATCGCGTCGGCGCCCGCGCGCGCCGCGGCGGCCGCCTCGGGATCGAGGCGGCAAAGCGACATGACCGCCTCGGGAGCGCCCTTCACGGCGACCACATGCGTGGCATTGCCGGGCATGGCCCAGACATGGGTCATCGCCGGCAGCTCCGGCGCGAGGCCAAATTCGTGGACGAGGCGCCAATCCGCGGACACCCGATCCGCCGCAGCGAGACAGCGCGCGCCGAGCTCGTGGAATGCGGTTTCCATGGGGTCGAAGGGCGTCGTCTCGCTGGCGAGGACGGCATAGCGCAGCAATCGCTCGTGGCGTGCGTGGAGGGGGCCGGTCTCGCCGGGGGCGATCTCCCGTACTACGCCCTCGGCGAAGAGCCTCGCTACCGCCATGCGGTTCCACGTGAGCGTGCCGGTCTTGTCGGTGCAGAGCACCGTCGCGGAGCCGAGCGTCTCGATGGCGGCGGAGCGGCGCGTCAGCACGCCCTGCTGCGCGATGCGCCAGGCGCCGAACACGAAGAACACCGCGAGCACCACCGGGAACTCCTCCGGCAGGAGCGACATCGCGAGCGTGATCCCCGCAAGCACTCCCTCGAGCCAGCCGCCGCGCAGAAAGCCGTAGAGCAGGGTGAGCGCGGCGCTGAGAGCGATCCCGAGCACGGCGAGGTAAGCCACGAGGCGCCGGGTCTGCCGGTGCAGCGGCGTGTCCGCGGTCTCGATCTGCGCCAGCGAGCGACCGATCTTGCCGATCTCCGAGCGCGCGCCGGTAGCCGTCACCTCGGCCAATCCGCGTCCCGAGACCAGCATCGTGCCGGCGAAGATCAGCGCGTGCTCTCCGCCGACGCCCTTCGGAACCGCGACCGATTCTCCGGTCAGCAGGGATTCGTCGGCGGCGAGGTCGTTCGATTCGAGGAGCGCGGCGTCCGCTGGGACACGATCGCCCTCCGTCACCAGCAGGACGTCGCCGCGCACGACCTCGCGGCTGCCGATGCGACGCTCGACGCCGTCGCGCAAGACGATCGCATGCGGGCTCGTGAGCTCCTTGAGCGCAGCGAGGGTGCGCTCGCTCCGGCTCTCCTGAACCGTCACCAGCCCAATGTCGAAGAGCGCGAAGCAGAGCAGCATGATTGCCTCGCCGAGGTCGCCGAGCAGGAGATAGACTACGCCGGCCGCGAGCAGGAGCTGCAGCATCGGCTCGCGCAGCACCTCGAGGAGGATGCGCGGGAGATCGCGCGGCTTCTGGCGCGCGAGGTCGTTCGGACCGTCCTCCGCGAGGCGGCGCGCCGCCTCAGCCTCGGTGAGACCGCTGGGGCGGCCGGTCATGTCTTTGGCGTCAGCCCGCGAGCGTCGCGCGCACGCCGTTGATCACGTATTGCGCGGCGAGCGCTGCGAGCACGATCCCGAGGATGCGCGTCACCACATTGGCGCCGGTGACCCCGAGAAAGCGCGCGACCACGGCGGCCGCGAGGAGCGCCACGAGCGTCAGCGCCATCGTGAGCGCGAGCGCCAGGAGCACCCAGGCCTGCGAGGCAACGCCGGGGGCGCCGCGCATCAGGAGCGTGATCGAGGTGAGGGCGCCGGGTCCCGCGATGAGCGGGATCGCCAGCGGAAAGACGGCGATGTTGTGGCTGTGCGCGGCCTCTTCCTCCTCGGGCCCGGTAGTGCTGCGGATGCCCGAGCGCAGCGCCAGCACCATGTCCGTCGCCACCAGGAAGAGCAGCAGCCCGCCCGAGATTTGGAACGCCGGCAGCGAGATGCCCAGGAGGTCGAGCAGCGCGCGTCCCACGAAGGCAAAGACCAGAAGGAGCGCCGCCGCGATCGCCGCACCGCGCCAAGCCGTGCTGCGACGGTGCGCCGGCGCCATATGCGCGGCGAGGCCCACATACATCACCGCGGTCCCCAGGGGATCGACGATCACCAGGAGCGAGACGAGGTTGTAGACGAAGTCGTGCATCCGCCGACCTTAGCCGAACCGGCGCGTGCCGTCCTCCGGGGATCGGCGCTCCAGGATCATGCGGAGGCCATGGCGCGGGCGGAGCGTGATGAGGCCGACGGGCTCGACGGGATGGCCGGGGACGAGGCGCAGACGATAGCGCTGCGCCAGCATGGCCAGGATGATCAGCGCCTCCGTCATGGCAAAGGTCGCGCCGATGCAAATGCGCGGCCCGCCGCCGAAGGGGATGTAGGCGAAGCGGTGCCGCCCCGCCGCGCGCTCCGGCGCGAAGCGCTCGGGCTCGAAAGCGTCGGGCCGATCCCAGAGCAGACGGTGCCGGTGGAGGAGCCAGGGCACGATGAAGACGGTGGAGCCCTTGCGCACAGGGCGGCCCGCGACCTCGTCCTCGGCAAGCGCCTGGCGCGAGATCGTGTGCGCGGGCGGATAGAGCCGCATGGCCTCCTCGAAGACCATGCGGGTGTAGCGGAGCGAGGCGAGATCCTCGAAGCGCGGCGTACGTCCGCCGAGCACGCTCGCGAGCTCGGCGTGGACCCTGGCCTCCTCCCGCGGATGCTGCGAGAGCAGATACCAGGTCCAGGTGAGCGCCTGCGCGGTCGTCTCGTGCCCCGCCATGAAGATGGTCACGACCTGGTCGCGCACCTCCTCGGCGCTCATGCCGAGGCCGGTCTCGCTGTCGCGCGCCGCGATGAGGCGCTGGAGTAAGTCCTTCGGCTGCGCATCGCCCGCGCTCTCGCGCCGGATCAGCCGCTCGATGAGGCCGTCGAACTCCTTGAAGATCTCGTGCCAGCCCCGCGAGCGCCGGAGCTGCCAGCGCTCCGGTGCGCCCAGTAGATCGAGGAGATTGGGCCGCACCTCGACCTGATAGCGTCCGACCGCCTGCTCGACCACGGCGCTCACGCTCTCGGCGTCGGTCGAGAACATCGCGCGCGCGATGATCGCGAGCGTGAGCCGCATCATCTCCGCGGCCGCATCGACGGTCGCGCCCCTGGGCAGGCGGTCCCAGCGCTCCAGCATTACCGCCGTCGCCTCCGCCATCATCGGGGCATAGGCGAGGAGGCTGCGGTGGTCGAAGGCGGGCGCCATGATGCGGCGCTGCCGCCGCCAGTCCTCGCCGTCGCTGGTGAGGAGCCCCCTGCCGAGGCCGGGCTCGAGGAGGCGCTTGGCGATGCGGCTCTTCACATAGTTGTCGGCGTTGTCCAGGAGGACGCGCTGCACGCCCGCGGGCGCGTTCACCACGAGATAGCGCTGCCAGAGGATGCGGCGCTCGAAGACCTCGCGCTCGAAGGCGTGCTCGCCGTAGGTCGCGACGGAGCTGTCGCGCACCGTGCGCAGGAACCGCAGGAGCGGCAGCCGCCCTCGGAACCGCGGCGGCGCAGCGAGGACGGGGCTGTCGGTCACTCCGCGAGCGCCTGCTCGAGAGGATCGAGCTCGTCTCGGTGGCTGGCGTCCCGGGGGATCGCGGGCTTGGCACTCATGGGACCATATTCAATTTTCCGTCGCGGCGTTGGCAAGAGCCGGCAAGGCGCGGCAGCGGCGCGGCTCATGCGGAAACCCGCTTTGCTCCGTGGTTGCAGCACCGGCGGTCGCATGCGATTGTCCCGCGGTGCCGCCCGAAGGAGCGGGTGCCCTCGAATGACGGGTCCCCGGAATTGTCGCGCTGAAGCGGCTTTCTGCGCGGTCGCTGCCGCATTTTGCCATGTCGTCCGCCTTGCGCGCCTAAGCCTCTGACTTAGTTCAAATTGCGAAGCACCGCGGTCGACTACGCAATTGGAGGGTGCCGATGAGGATCCTATCCGCACTGCTGGCTGGTGCCGCGGCGCTGAGCCTGCTCTCGGCGAACGAGCTCCGGGCCGAGCCGCCCGGCTGGTACATCGGGGTCGAAGGCGGCTGGTCGCACCTCAATGCGCCGACCTTCAATCCGACCGTCGGCGGCACCTCCTTGGGTTCCTTCAGCTCGAGCTTCTCGGCGGGGTTCGGAGCCGGTGCCTATTTCGGATATGCCGGCGTCTTCTTTCCCAATCTGCGCTTTCAGGGAGAGGCAATCTACCGCCAGCATAACGCGAGCAGCTTCACCGGACCGTTCCTGGGGCCGCCCTCCACGACGCTATCCGCGACGGGCGCCGTCAAGAGCCTCGGCCTGATGACCAACCTCATCTACGACTTCAACAACAGCACGCGGTGGACGCCCTATGTCGGCGCCGGCATCGGCGGCGCCAACGTTAAGCTCAGCAATATCGGCGTTCCCTCCCTCACTTCCTTCACGTTCAGCAACTCCCAGTGGGAATTCGCCTACCAGGCAATCGGCGGCATCACGTATTCCTTCAACTCGAACTGGTCTGCGAGCCTCGACTATAGGTACTTCGCGACGATCGATCCGACCTTCACCGCGACGGTCGCGGGCGTGCCGACCTCGGTGACGACGCAGTATTCGACGCACAACGTCCTATTGGGCATCGCCTATCGCTTCACGCCGCCCCCGCCGCCTCCGCCGGTCGTGCAGCCCGCGGCGCAGCCTGCGCCGCCGCCCCCGCCTCCGCGCACCTTCGTCGTCTACTTCGACTTCGACCGCTATAATCTCACGAGCGACGGCGCGAAGGTCGTCCAGGAGGCCTCCGCCGCGTTCAAGACGATGGGCTCCGTCAAGATCATGGTGACGGGCTACACGGATCTGGTCGGCACGCAGCTATACAATCTCGGGCTCTCGAAGCGCCGCGCCGATACCGTCAGAGCGGAGCTCGTGCGGGACGGCGTGCCCGGAACGGCGATCGTCGAGGCCTGGCGCGGCAAGGAGGATCCCGCCGTGCCGACCGCGGACGGCGTACGCGAGGCGCGCAACCGCCGCGTAGAGATCGTGTTGTAAGCGCCGTCGCCGCTCCGGCGGCAAGCAGCGGGCGGGCCTCGCGTCCGGCCGCTATTCCGCGAGAGCCCGCGCGAGGAAATCGAGCCGGTCCTGGCCCCAGAAGGGCTCGTCCTTATAGATGTAGAACGGCGCGCCGAAGACCTTGCGGTCGATCGCCTCGCGGGTCAGCGCGTCGTATTGGGCCGCGATCTCGGGCTTCCGCGCCGCCGCCACCAGGGCCGCGCCGTCATGGCCCTGCTCGCGCGCGATCGCAGCGAGGACGTCCGGATCGGCGATGTTCCGCTCCTCGGCCCAGCAGGCGCGCATCAGCGCGTAGGCGATGGGGCCGGGCTTGCCGCCTGCGCGCTCCGTCGCGATGATGAGCTGGGAGGCGAGGTCCGACGCCACCGGGAAATATTTTGGCTCCAGCGTCAGGGGCACGCGCAGGAACTTGCGCCAGCGCTCGAGCTCGAAGAGGCGATAAGACTGCCGCTGCGGCGCGCGCTTGCCCAGGGGCAGGCCGCCGGAGACCGGGAAGATCTTGCCGAAATCGACGGGCTTGTACCGCACCTCGGCGCCGGCCTTGGCCGCGATCTCCTCGAAGCGCTGGTGACCCAGATAGGTCCAGGGCGAGGCCGGGGTGAAGAAATAATCAACGGTCTTGCTCATCCATTCATCCTCGGTTGCGGTCAGCCGCGCTGGCGCAGTGCGCGGCGGATGATCTTGCCCGTGGTGGTCATCGGAAGCGAGTCCACGAATTCGACGGCGCGCGGATATTCATGGGCGGCGAGCTTCACCTTGACGAAGTCCTGGATCTCCCGTGCGAGCGAGGGCGAGCCAGGGCAGCCGGGCTTCAGCACCAGGAACGCCTTGACGATCTCCGTTCGGAGCGCATCGGGCACGCCGACCGCCGCCGCCATCGCGACCGCGGGATGCTTCATCAGGCAATTCTCGATCTCGCCGGGTCCGATGCGATAGCCGGCGCTGGTGATGACGTCGTCGGCGCGGCCGAGAAACCAGAGATGCCCCTCCGCGTCCGCCCGGCCCATGTCCCCGGTGAGGAGGAAGTCGCCCGCGAACTTCTCCTTCGTCGCCGCGGGATTGTTCCAGTAACCCAGGAACATCACGGGATCGGGCCGGAGCACGCCGATCTGCCCGTCCTCGCCTGCCGGCAGCGGCCGGCCGGTCTCGTCGACGACACGCACGGTGTGGCCGGGAATGGCCCGCCCCATCGAGCCCGGGCGGACCGGGAACAGCGCCGCGTTATTGCCGACGACGAGGTTGCATTCGGTCTGGCCGTAAAACTCGTTGATCTCGACGCCGAAGGTCGCTCGGCCCCAATCCAGGAGCTCGTCGCCGAGCGTCTCGCCGCCGCTCGCGACGGTGCGCGGCCTGAGGCCCGGCCGCGGCCTCCCTCCGAGCTGGCGCATGAGCTTGAGCGCCGTCGGCGGCATGAAGGTGTTGCGAACGCCGTGCCTCGCCATCAAGGCAAAAGCCTCCTCCGGATCGAACTTGCGCGCGCGATAGGCGAGGACAGGCACGCCGTGATGCCAGGCCGGCAGCAGCACGTCGAAGAGCCCGCCGATCCAGGCCCAATCCGCCGGCGTCCAGAAGAGGTCATGCGGCTGCGGAAAGAACTCGTGCGGCATTTCGACGCCCGGAAGATGCCCGAGAAGGACCCTCTGCGCGTGGAGCGCGCCCTTGGGGTTCCCGGTGGTGCCGGAGGTGTAGATGATGATGGCGGGATCGTCGGCCGAGGTGTCCACGGGCGAAAACGTGTCGCTCGCGCGCGCGAGCTCGACCTCGAAATCGAGCGTACCCTCGACCGCAGCGCCGCCCGTGACGAAAACGCACTCGAGCGAGGGGAGCCGGTCGCGGATCTTGAGGAGCTTCTCGAGCCCGATGGCGTCCGTCACCAGAGCCATGGCCCCGCTGTCGGCGAGGCGGAACTCCAGTGCCTCATCGCCGAAGAGCGTGAAGAGCGGCACGGAGACGAGGCCCGCCTTGAAGGCCGCGACATGGGCGATCGCGGTCTCCGGCGTCTGCGGCAGCAGGACGCCGAGCCGGTCGCCGCGCCGGATACCGCGCGCCTCGAGCGCGTTCGCGAAGCGGCTCGAGAGCGCCGCAATCTCGCGAAAGGAAAAGCGGCGCTCGCGGTGCTGCTCGTCGAGGAAGAGGAGGGCGAGGCGGTCGCCATGCGCGGCGGCTTGGCGGTCCGCGACGTCGACGCCCATGTTGTAGCGCTCCGGCACCTGCCAGCGGAACGCGCGCGCGACCGCGTCGTAGCTAGACCCGCGCGTGAGCATGCGGTTCCAGGCCTCCCCCGTCGTCCCCAGCGCGCATGATAGCGGCCGCCGCAGCCGGCACCAGCAGGACTCGCCGCATTACTGCCATATTGCGGGGATAAAGAGCCAAGCTTGCGGACGGGGGTCTCCGCGCCGGCCCACGGCATCGTCGGAGGTGCGACGGCCCTACCAGATATGGTATGTTCCGCCGTCTAAGCCTCAGGAACTAGCGATTTGCCATGGCTGGTCATTCCCAGTTCAAGAACATCATGTATCGCAAGGGCGCGCAGGATAAGAAGCGCGCCAAGATCTTCACGAAGATCATCCGCGAGCTCACCACCGCCGCGCGCACGGGCCTGCCGGATGTGAGTGCCAATCCGCGCCTTCGTGCCGCGGTCAACGCCGCGAAGCTCGCGAACATGCCGAAGGACACGGTGGAGCGCGCCATCCGCCGCGGCTCGGGCGAGGAAGGCGGCGACAGCTACGACGAGGTCCGCTACGAGGGCTACGGTCCCGGCGGCATTGCGATCATTGTCGAGGCCCTCACGGACAATCGCAATCGCACCGCGAGCGACATCCGCGCCGCCTTCACCAAGGCCGGCGGCAATCTCGGCGAGAGCAACAGCGTGAGCTTCCTCTTCGACCGCTTGGGCGAGGTGCTCTATTCCGCGGGCGTCGCCTCCTCGGACGCGATGTTCGAGGCGGCGGTGGAGGTGGGCGCCGACAACGTCGAAAGCGGCGCCGAGCAGCACATCGTCACTTGCGCCGCCGACGATCTCAACGCCGTCCGCGACGCCCTCGAGAGGCGTTTCGGCGCCGCGCAATCGGCGAAGCTGGTCTGGCGGCCCAAGGTCGGCACGCCCGTCTCGGGGGACGATGCCGACACCCTGCTGAAGCTCCTCGAGACGCTCGAGGACAGCGACGACGTGCAGAACGTCTACGCCAATTTCGAGATGGCGGACGACGTGCTGCAGCGCCTCTCGGCCTGAGGTCCCGCGATGCCCGATGCCCGCCTCCGCCTCATCGGTCTCGATCCCGGTCTCTTGCACACGGGCTGGGGCGTGATCGAGGTGGCGGGCAACCGGCTCAGCTACGTCGCCGACGGCGTCGTGCATTCCCGCGGCGGCCGGCCGCTCGCGGAGCGGCTCGTCGATCTCTTCCGCGCGGTGGGCGAGGTGCTCGACCGCTTCGAGCCCGCCGCCGCCGCCGTCGAGGAGAGCTTCGTCAACAAGAACCCGGCCTCGACCCTGAAGCTCGGCGTCGCGCGCGGCGTCGTGCTGCTGGCGCCGGCGGAGCGGGGCCTGCCGGTGACGGAGTATCCGACCAACCTCGTCAAGAAATCCGTCGTCGGCGTGGGCCATGCCGCGAAGGAGCAGGTGCAGATGATGGTGCGCCGACTGCTCCCGGGCTGTCTTGCGGAGAGCGCCGATGCCGCCGATGCGCTCGCCGTCGCGATCTGCCACGCGCATCACGCGCAGACGGCGGCGGCGTGGACGGCGCGCGTGCACGCCCCCTCGCCCCAACCCTCTCCCCGCGGGGGAGAGGGGGAAGATCACGTTGCTTTACCCCCCTCTCCCCGCCGGGGAGAGGGTCGAGGTGAGGGGTGGCCGCGATGATCGCCTCGCTCTCCGGCATCGTCGAGCGCGTAGCCGCGGACAGCGCAATCATCGACGTGCACGGCGTCGGATATCTCGTCTTCGCCTCCGCGCGGACGCTGGGGCGGCTCCCGGCGCGGGGAGAGCCCGCGCGGCTTCACGTCGAGACCCATGTGCGCGAGGATCACATCCATCTCTACGGCTTCGCCGAGGAGAGCGAGCGCGATTGGTTCCGTCTCCTCACGACGGTGCAGGGCGTCGGCGCCAAGACCGCGCTCGCGATCCTGAGCGCGCTGCAGCCGGAGGCGCTTACGACCGCGGTCATGGCGCAGGACAAGGCCGCGCTGACGGGCGCGGACGGCGTCGGGCCCAAGCTCGCGCAGCGCATCCTCAACGAGCTTCGCGACAAGGTCGGCGGCATCGCGCTCGGGCCCGCGGCGCTCCAGGTCGCGACCTCCGAAGGACGAGTGGGCGCGGCGCAGGACGCGGTCTCGGCCCTCGTCAATCTGGGCTATCCCCGTAGCGACGCCTTCGCGGCCGTCGCGGGCGCGGCGCGAAGCCTCGGCGGCGAGGCGCCCTTCGACGCGCTCTTCAAGGCGAGCCTCAAGGAGCTCGCGCGATGAAGGAGCAGCCTCGCATCGTCGCCTCCGATCCCCGGGCGGAGGACGCCGGCGAGACGTCGTTCCGTCCTCTGAGCCTCGACGAGTTCGTGGGGCAGCGGCAGACGCGCGAGAACCTCCGCGTCTTCGTGCAAGCCGCTCGCTCGCGCTCGGAGCCGCTCGATCACGTGCTGCTCTTCGGACCCCCCGGCCTCGGCAAGACCACCCTCGCGCAGATCATCGCGCGCGAGATGGCCGTGGGCTTCCGCGCGACCTCGGGCCCGGTGATCCAGCGCGCGGGCGACCTTGCGGCGCTTCTCACGAACCTGCAGCCGCGCGACGTGCTCTTCATCGACGAGATTCACCGACTGACGCCGGCGGTCGAGGAGATCCTCTACCCGGCGATGGAGGACTTCCAGCTCGACCTCATCATCGGCGAAGGGCCGGCGGCGCGCTCGGTGCGGATCGACCTCCCGCCCTTCACGCTCGTCGGCGCCACCACGCGCTCGGGCCTCATCACGCGGCCGCTGCGTGAGCGCTTCGGCATTCCGCTCCGGCTCAATTTCTACGAGCCGCAGGAGCTAGAGGAGATCGTGGTGCGCGGCGCGCGCATCCTCGGCATGGCGCTCGAGGCGGGGGGCGCCGCGGAGATCGCGCGGCGCTCGCGGGGGACGCCGCGGGTCGCGGCCCGGCTGCTGCGGCGCGTGCGCGACTTTGCGGCGGTGGCGAGCCTCCCGCGCATAGACGCCAAGGCGGCCGACGCCGCGCTCGCGCGGCTCGAGGTGGACGCGCGCGGGCTCGACGCCATGGACCGGCGCTACCTCCTGCTGATCGCCGAGAGCTACGGCGGCGGTCCCGTGGGCGCGGAGACGCTTGCGGCCGCGCTCGCGGACCAGCGCGACGTCGTCGAGGAGGTGATCGAGCCCTATCTCATTCAGCAGGGACTCGTGCAGCGCACGCCCAGGGGCCGCATGCTCAGCGATCAGGGATACCGCTATCTCGGCCTGACGCCGCTCCGTCCGCCCTCGGCGCAGCTCGATCTCCTGGGCTCCGACGACGAGGAGGCGGCGCCGTGACCACGGAATTGCCGCGTTCCGGACTCATTCGCGACGGAGTTCATCTGTATCCCCTTCGCGTCTACTATGAGGATACCGATGCGGCGGGGCTCGTCTACTACGCGAACCACCTCAAATTCGCGGAGCGCGCGCGGACGGAGATGCTGCGCGTCATGGGTTTCGAGCAGGAGCGCATGCGGCACGAGATGGGACTCGTCTTCGTGGTACGGCACTGCACCGCGGACTACCGGGCGGCGGCGCGGCTCGACGACGATCTCACGGTGGCGACCCGGGTGGTCGCCGCAGGCGGCGCCGCGCTCGATCTCGCGCAGGAGATCCGGCGCGGGGAGACCGTCCTGGTCGCGCTCGAGTTCCGGATCGCCGCGATCGGAAAGAGCGGCCGTCCCCAGCGCCTGCCGCCCGCGCTCAAGGCGGCGCTCGCCTCGCTACCCGCAGCCCCAAGGCCGCGCCCGCACTTTCGGACCCAACTCTCAGCGGTGAACGCACAGCATGGACACTAGCATCGATCAATCGACCCTCGCGGGAGCGGCCGTCGCTCACGATCTCTCCATCGTGAGCCTGTTTCTGCAGTCGGACACCATCGTCAAGATCGTCCTCTTCATATTGCTGGCGGCGTCCTTCTGGTCGTGGGCGGTGATCTTCGACAAGATGTTCCGGCTGCGGCGCCTCGGCCGCGACGCCGAGAGCTTCGAGGAGACATTCTGGTCCGGCGGCTCGCTCGACGACCTCTACGACCGCATCGGAACGCGGCCCGCCGACCCGATGTCCGCGGTCTTCGCCGCCGCCATGCGCGAGTGGCGCAGGAGCGCCGCAAAGGGATTGATCACGAACACGACGATGCGCACGAGCCTGCAGCGGCGCATCGATCGCGTGATGCAGGTGACGGTCGGCCGCGAGATGGAGCGGCTCGAGCGCTTCATGCCCTTCCTCGCGACGGTGGGCTCGACCTCGCCCTTCGTCGGTCTCTTCGGCACGGTCTGGGGAATCATGAACTCCTTCCAGTCGATCGCCGCGGCGAAGAACACGAGCCTCGCGGTGGTGGCACCGGGCATCGCGGAATCGCTCTTCGCGACCGCGCTCGGCCTCGTCGCCGCCATTCCCGCGGTCGTCGCCTACAACAAGCTTTCGACGGATTTCGGGCGCTACGCCGGCAAGCTTGACGCCTTCGCGACCGAGTTCTCCGCGATCCTCTCGCGCCAGCTCGACGAGAAGGCCTGAGCGATGGCGACGAATTTCCTCGCGGGCTCGGGACGCGGCGGCAACGGCGGGCGTCGCTTCACCTACCGGCCGATGTCGGAGATCAACGTGACGCCGCTCGTCGACGTGATGCTGGTGCTGCTGGTGGTCTTCATGGTGACGGCGCCGCTACTGACCGTGGGCGTCCCCGTCGACCTCCCGCAGACCAAGGCCGCGCCCATCAACGAGCCAAAGGAGCCGCTCGCCGTCAGCATCAATGCCGAGGGGAAGATCTACCTGCAGAACACCGAGGTCGAGCTCGACCAGCTCGTGCCGCGGCTGCAGGCGATCTCCGGCAGCAATCCCGACACGACGATCTACGTGCGCGGCGACCGAACCGTGAATTACGGGCGCGTTCTCGAGGTGATGGGGCTCATTAATGGGGCGGGGTTCACCAAGGTCGCGCTGGTGAGCGAGCAGGCAGGGGCGGGGGACCAGAAGCGGCAAGCTCCGCGCCGGTGATCGTGCATGCAGCGCGGCTTCCTCTTCTCCGGACTGCTGCACGTCGGCGTGGTGCTGCTCGCCTACGTGCATCTCTGGGACCTGCTGTTCCCGAGTCCGCCGATCGAGGAGACGCCGATTGCGGTGCAGCTCGTGAACATCGCCCCGGAGACGCGCGCGACGCAGCCCAATCCGAATCCGAAGCCCGCGGAGAAGCCCGAGGAGCAGCCGGTGGAGGCACCGAAGGAGCCGCCGAAGAAGCCGGTGCAGAAAGAGGAGCCGCCGCCCTCGCCGCCTCCGGCGCCCGCGCCCTCCGTCGCTCAGGACGAGCCGAAGGCCACGCCTCCGGCCCCGCCGCCGAAGCCGGAGCCGCCCACGCCACCCCCGCCGCCGCCCCCTCCCGCGCCGAGCCCCAAGCCCGAGCCTCCGCCGAAGCCCGAGCCGCCGAAGCCCGAGCCGCCACCGCGCAAACCCGCGCCGCCCGACGAAAAGAGGAAGCCCGACGACAAGAGCTTCGACGCGTTCCTGAAGAATCTCGCGAAGCGTCCGGAGGCGCCGCAGACGCCGACCCCCACCAAGGCGGCTCCGCAGCAGCAGGCGGCACGGCCGTCCGCCCAGCCTTCGGCGCCGCTCGGCCCCAAGCTCACTACCAGCGAGATCGATGTGGTGAAGCAGCAGATCGAGCAGTGCTGGAATCCGCCCTCGGGCGCCAAGGAGTCGCATGACCTCATCGTCATCATCGTCGCGACGGTGGGGCCCGACGGCCGCGTCATCTCGGCGCAGATCGTGAGCACCGAGCGCATGGGCGACCCCTTCTATCGCGCGGCGGCCGAGAGCGCGCGCCGCGCCGTGCTCAATCCGAACTGCTCGCCCCTGAAACTGCCGCCCGAGAAGTACGAGCAGTGGAAGGACCTCAGATTGACATTCAACCCGAAGGATTTGCTATGACCCCGATCGCCCGCTCGCGCCGGCTCTGCCGCGCCTTGTGCCTTGGGTTGCTCCTGCTCGCCGCGCAAGCGTGGCCGGCCCTCGCCGCACTAAACATCACTCTCGACAAGCCCAATCCTCAGCCGTTGCCGATCGCGATCCCGACGTTCGCCGGCGCGCAGCCCAACGATCAGCAAATGGGCCGCGACATCACCCAGGTGCTTTCGGCCGACCTCGAGCGCTCCGGCCTCTTCCGGCCGCTCGATCCGCGCGCCTTCGTGCAGCAGATCACCGGCGCCGACACGCCCCCGCGCTTCGGCGATTGGCGCATCATCAACGCCCAGGGCCTCGTCACGGGGGGCGTCGAGACCCAGGGAGATGGCAGGATCCGCGTGAGCTTCCGGCTCTGGGACGTGCTGCAGGAGCAGCAGATCGCCGGCCTCGCCTATACGACCGACGCCAAGGGCTGGCGCCGCGTCGCGCACAAGATCGCGGACGAGGTCTACAAGCGCATCACCGGCGAGGACGGCTATTTCGACACTCGCATCGTCTACATCGCCGAGAGCGGTCCCGCGATCCATCGCATCAAGCGCCTCGCGATCATGGATCAGGACGGCGCCAACCACCGGTATCTCACCGACGGGCGCGATCTCGTGCTGACGCCCCGCTTCTCGCCGACGCGCCAGGAGATCACGTTCTTGTCCTTTGCCGGCAACAAGCCGCGGGTATATCTCTTCAACATCGACACCGGGCAGCAGGAAGTGCTCGGCGACTTTCCCGGCATGACCTACGCGCCGCGCTTCTCGCCCGACGGCAACAAGGTCGTCATGAGCTATGCCAGCAACGGAAACAGCGCGATCTACTCGATGGACCTGCGCACGCGCCGCGCGACGCGCCTCACCGACAGCAGCGCGATCGACACCTCGCCGTCGTTTTCACCCGACTCGAGCCAGATCGTCTTCAACTCCGATCGCGCGGGCTCGCAGCAGCTCTACGTCATGAACGCCGACGGCAGCAACGTGCACCGCATCAGCTTCGGAGCCAACGGACGCTACGGCACGCCCGTCTGGTCGCCGCGCGGGGACCTCATCGCCTTCACCAAGATCGACGGCGGCAGCTTCTATATCGGCGTGATGAAGCCCGACGGAAGCGGCGAGCGGCTGCTCGCCAACGGCTTCCTGGTGGAGGGGCCGACCTGGGCACCCAACGGCCGCGTTCTCATGTATACGCGCCAGTCGCCGGGCGGCCCGCGCGGCGACGCCAAGCGCATCTACAGCATCGATCTCACGGGTGCCAACGAGCGCGAGATCGTGACGCCGCAAGATGCCTCAGATCCCGCCTGGTCGCCCCTGGGGAGCCCTTGAACCAGTGGTTAAACGGAACTATAGTCGCGCCCGTGTCGCCGGCTGCGACGCGCGTGTCCGCGGCCGGTGCCCGCCATCCGAGGTGGAGCCGCTTCGGCGACGCCGTCCGAACAATCCGGGTCCAACCCAATCCCAGGATCATCGAAGGGAGTAAAAAATGAATTTGAAAATCTTGACCCTGCTTGCGGCCGTCCTACTCGTCGCCGCTTGCGAGCAGAAGCCCGCCGACCAAGGTGCGCAGACCGGCACCGGGCAGCAAGGGCAGCAGATGACGGGCTCTCCGAACGACATCATGAAGCAGAGGGCGGGCGACACGATCTACTTCGCATTCGACCGGAGCGACATCACCGCGGAAGCGCGCGCGACCTTGCAGCGCCAGGCGCAGGTGCTGCAGCAGAATCCCTCCTGGACGGTCACCATCCAGGGCCATTGCGACGAGCGCGGCACCGTCGAGTACAACCTCGGCCTCGGCGAGCGTCGCGCCAATGCCACCCGGCAGGCCTTGATCGCGCTCGGCGTCGCTGCCAACCGAATCCAAATCATCAGCTACGGTAAGGAGCGCCCCGCGGTCGTCGGCCACAACGAGCAGGCCTGGGCGCAAAACCGCCGCGCCGTCACGGTCGTCAACTGATAGCCCGCGAGCGCTCCGATCGAGCGTGACGCTACGAGGCGCGCCTGCCTCCTCCCTCGGTACCGAAAGAGGGGTGGGGCAGGCGCCCTTTTTTTGCCCAAAAGCGGGCCTAGGGTGCGCGCTGGGGATGAGCGCGGGGCGCGGCGGGGTCCGTGCCCGGCACGGCAATCGGACGGGATGACGATGCAACGCCTGGCAATCTGCGCGGGAGTCTCGATGCTGGCGCTGGTGGCGCTGGTGGCGCTGGCGGCCGTCGGGCGCGCGCAGCAGGACGACCGCGACCTGCAGCCGCTGCTCGACCGGCTCGAGCGCATCGAGCGCGACGTCAACATGCTGCAGCGCCAGGTTTACCGCGGCGGCGGCGCGCCCGTGACCGGAGGAGGCAGCGTTCAGCCCGGCGGCAATGCACTCAATCTGGAGATCCGCGTGGGGCGGATCGAGGATCAGATGCGCGGCCTCACCGGCCAGATCGAAGAGACCAATCACAAGATCGATCAACTGGCCCGCCGTCTCGAGCAGCTGCAAAGCGATCTCGAGTTCAGGCTCTCCCAACTCGAGCAGGGTGGCGGCCAGCCCGGCGCTGCACCTCCCCCCCAGCGGGGCGCCGCTCCGCAGCCGCAGCAGACGTCGCAGACGCCGCCCTCCTCGCGCGGCGGCGCGCCTCAGCCTCGCTCCTCCACGGGCGATACCGGCTCGATACCCACGAACAGGGAGCCCGGCGTTCTAGGCACTTTCCGTCCGCCGACGGGCCAGGATCAGAGCAGCGCACAGGCGCCGGCGCCCACTCCCCCGCCTGCGCCGGCGCCGGGCACCGAGACCGCGAGCTTGCCGCCGGGCTCGTCGGTCGATCAGTACAATTACGCATTCGGTCTTCTGCGCCAGGCGCGCTACGAGGACGCGGAGCAGGCGTTCCGGACCTTCATCCAGCGCAACCCCAACGATCCCCTGGCCGCGAGCGCGCAGTATTGGCTCGGCGAGAGCTTTTACGCGCGCAAGGAATACTCCCAGGCAGCGAGCGCCTTCGCGGAATGCTACGAGAAATATCCCAAGGGCACGAAGGCGCCGGACAGTCTCCTGAAGCTCGGCATGTCCCTCGCCAATCTCGGGCAGAAGGACAACGCCTGCCGCGCCTTCCAGCGCCTCGACCGAGACTTCCCGCAAGCGCAGAGCTACATCAGGGAGCGCGAGGTCGCGGAGAAGCGGCGCATCGGCTGCGGCTGATCGGGGCGCCACGGGAGGCAGGCTTGGGAATAGCGATCCGACTCCTTTGAACGGCCGCGAGTTCGCGCGGCTCATGGCGCCGCTCGGCCCGTTCGAGCCGCGGCCGCTCCTTGCCGTCGCGGTCTCCGGCGGCGCCGACAGCATGGCGCTCGCTCTCCTTGCGGAGCGCTGGGCGCGCGCCCGCCGCGGGCGCATCGTGGCCCTCACCGTCGACCATCGCCTGCGGCCGGAGTCGGCCGCCGAGGCGCGACAGGTCGGACGCTGGCTCCGCGCCCGCGGAATCGCGCACCGGATCTTGGTCTGGAGCGGCGAGCGGCCGCGCGCCGATCTGCAGGCGGCTGCGCGGGCCGCGCGCTACCGCCTCCTCGAGGAGTGGTGCCGGGAATTCGGTTGCCTCCACCTGCTCACGGCTCACCACCGGGAGGATCAAGCCGAGACCTTCTGGCTGCGTCTCGCGCGGGGGAGCGGGCTCGACGGCCTCGCGGGCATGCCCGCTTTGAGCGAGCGCGCCTCTTGCCGCATCTTGAGGCCGCTGCTGCCGGTAGCGCCGGAGCGGCTCCGCTCGCTCCTGCGCGAGCGCCGGCAGGCCTGGATAGAGGATCCCAGCAACGAGAACCCGAGCTATGCGCGCGTCCGCGTGCGCAAGGCCCGCGCGCTCCTCGCCGCCGAGGGCCTCGGGGCCGACCGTCTTGCGGAGACCATGCGCAATTTGGGCCGCGCCCGCGCCGCGCTCGAGGCGGCGGCCATCGGCGTCATGGTGCAGTCCGTCGGCATCGACCCCGGCGGCTGGGCATGGCTCGATCCTGCGGTCCTCACGAAGGCGCCGCGCGAGACCGCGCTCCGCGTGCTCGGCGCTCTCCTCGCGACCATCGGCGGCGGCGCCTATCCCCCACGCCTCGCGCGGACCGAGCGCCTCTATGACGAGCTCCTGATTGGCGGCCTGGGTGGAGGGCGCACGCTGGGCGGATGCCGTGTCGTCGAGAGCCGCGGGTCGATCCTGATTTGCCGAGAAATTGCGGCAGCTCAGGAACCGCTAGAGCTGCGCTTCGAGGGCCGTGCCGTCTGGGACGAGCGCGCTCGCATGGCCTTGCCCAAGAAATTGCCACGGGGGATTAGCTTGGGCCCGCTTGGAGCGCTGCGCGAGGGATTGCCGGCGACGGCGCGGGAGCGGCTGAGGCGGGTGCCGGAAGCGGCGCGTGCGAGCCTGTCCGTGCTGCGGGACTCCAGGGGAAGGCTGGCGGCGGTGCCGGCGATTGGCTGGGCCAAGCCGATATACGGTCTGCTCCTTGCCGAGGGGTCACTACGCTTCCGCCCGCCCCGTCCGCTCGCGCCCATTGGCTTCGTCGAGGCGGGACCTGAGATCGCAGGGGAGGGCGGCAAGACCGTGCGCAATCGCCGGCCACTCCGCCTGAGTTAACAGTTGTTTAATTCCAGCGGCATCTTATGTTGAGTGGGAGGTATCGGCGGCGCTTGGCGCCTGCGGCCCGGGCTTGGCCGGGAGCGGTGTCGCGGCGGCCAGCGATACCCGGGAAAGGCCTTTATCCGTGAATAGCTTCGGCAAGAATCTCGCGCTTTGGATCATCATCATTTTGCTGGTGATGCTGCTCTTCAACCTGTTCCAGAACTCGAACCGAAGCAGCGCGCAGGCTCCCATCAGCTACAGCGACTTCCTGACCGACGTCGGCAACAAGCAGGTCCGCAGCGTCACGGTCCAGGGCAACACCATCACCGGCGTGCGCGAGGGCGGAAGCACCTTCACGACCAACGCCCCCACCAACGACCCCGACCTCTGGAAGACGCTCAAGGACAACAAGGTCCAGATCCGCGTGGGCCAGTCCGAGGAGAACGTGCCCTCGGTGCTCGGCATGGTCATCTCCTGGTTCCCAGGCCTCCTCATGATCGGGCTCTGGTTCTTCGTCATGCGCCAGATGCAGGGCGGCGGCGGGCGCGCCATGGGATTCGGCAAGAGCCGCGCGCGACTGCTCACTGAGAAAGTCGGGCGCGTCACCTTCGACGACGTCGCGGGGATCGACGAGGCGAAGCAGGAGCTCGAGGAGATCGTCGAGTACCTGAAGGACCCGCAGAAGTTCCAGCGCCTCGGCGGCAAGATTCCGAAGGGCGTATTACTCGTGGGCCCGCCCGGCACCGGCAAGACCTTGCTCGCGCGCGCCATCGCCGGCGAGGCGAACGTGCCCTTCTTCACCATCTCGGGCTCGGATTTCGTGGAGATGTTCGTGGGCGTGGGCGCGAGCCGGGTCCGCGACATGTTCGAGCAGGGCAAGAAGAACGCCCCCTGCATCATCTTCATCGACGAGATCGACGCGGTCGGCCGCCATCGCGGCGCCGGTCTCGGCGGCGGCAACGACGAGCGCGAGCAGACCCTCAACCAGCTCCTCGTGGAGATGGACGGCTTCGAGGCGAACGAGGGCGTGATCCTCATCGCCGCCACCAACCGGCCGGACGTGCTCGACCCCGCGCTGCTGCGCCCGGGCCGCTTCGACCGCCAGGTCGTGGTGCCGAACCCCGACGTGGTGGGACGCGAGAAGATCCTCAAGGTGCACATGCGCAAGGTGCCGCTCGCCTCCGACGTGGATCCCCGCATCATCGCCCGCGGGACGCCCGGCTTCTCCGGCGCCGATCTCGCGAACCTCGTCAACGAAGCCGCGCTGATGGCCGCACGCAAGGGCAAGCGCTCGGTCTCGATGCAGGAGTTCGAGCAGGCGAAGGACAAGGTCATGATGGGCGCCGAGCGGCGCTCCATGGTCATGACCGAGGACGAGAAGAAGCTCACCGCCTATCACGAGGGCGGCCACGCACTCGTCATGCTCTACGCCGAGGGCCACGAGCCGCTCCACAAGGTCACGATCATCCCGCGGGGACGCGCGCTCGGCCTCACCATGTTCCTCCCGGAGCGCGACAAGTACAGCCAGTCGAAGCAGGAGCTGCAGGCGGTGGTCGCGAGTCTATTCGGCGGCCGCGTCGCAGAGCAGCTAATCTTCGGCGACGAGAAGGTCACGACCGGCGCCGCCATGGACATCAAGCAGGCCACCAACATCGCGCGCCGCATGGTGACGGAATGGGGCTTCAGCGATAAGCTCGGGCCGCTGCGCTACAGCGAGAACGAGGAGGAGGTCTTCCTGGGCCACTCCGTGACGCAGCGCAAGAACGTCTCCGATGCGACCGCGGCAGTGATCGACCAGGAAATCCGCCGCATCGTCGAGGAAGGCGAGCAAAAGGCGCGGCAGATCCTCACCGAGCATCTCGAGGAGCTGCACGCGCTTGCGAAGGGCCTCCTCGAGTTCGAGACGCTGAGCGCAGATGAGATCCGCCGCGTCATCCGCGGCGAGACGATCGTGCGCGACACCGGCGGCCCGGCCGAGGACCCGCAACGAGCCGCGCCTGGCCGCCGCTCCTCCGTCCCGCCCACCGGCAAGGCCGCCGGCGGCTTCGAGCCGGAGCCGCAGCCCGGCGCCTGATCCGCCGGTGCCGCCGCCGCGGCTCCGCCCTCTCGGGCTCCTCAGGGGGACCGTCGCGTCGGCTAGCGTCGCAGCGGGAACCGCGCGCTGGGTCGCTGGCGGCCCAGTCGCCTTCACGCAGATCCAGGTGCTGCAGCGCGGGAAGCCCGACGTTACGATGGCGCTCGCGCGCGTTCCCGAATCCTTCGAGCGCTGTCCCGATTGGCGCGAGATCGCGCTACCCGCTCTGGAACGGCTCTCGGCGCCGCGGCCGCCCTGGGCCGGGCTGTCGCTCGATCGCAGGCGGCTCATGGGCGTCCTCAACGTGACGCCCGACAGCTTCTCCGACGGCGGCGCCTTCCTCGATCCCGAACGCGCGATCGCCCACGGTCGCGCTCTGCTTGAAGCGGGCGCCGACATCGTCGACGTCGGCGGGGAATCGACGCGGCCCGGAGCCGAGCCGGTGCCGCCGGAGGAGGAGTTGCGGCGCGTCCTTCCGGCGGTGCGGGCGCTCGCCGAGGCGGGCGCGCTCGTCTCGATCGACACGCGCCATGCTGCGGTGATGGAGGCGGCGCTCGCTTCGGGCGCACGCATGGTCAACGACGTGACCGCGCTCAGCGGCGATCCCCGCAGCCTCGACGTCGTGCGCCGGAGCGGTGCCGCGGCCGTCCTCATGCACATGGGCGGCGATCCCCGGACCATGCAATTCGAGCCCCGCTACGACGACGTGACGCTCGACGTGCTCGACTACCTCGAGGCTCGCATCGCCGCCTGCGAGGCTGCGGGGATCGCGCGCGAGCGGATCGCGGTCGATCCCGGCATCGGCTTCGGCAAGACCCTCGCGCACAATCTCGCGTTGCTGGCGCGGCTCGGGGCTTTCCACGGCCTCGGCACGGCCGTTCTCTTGGGTGCCTCGCGCAAATCATTCATCGCCAGGGCGAGTCGGGGCGAGGCCCCGGATGCGCGGCTGCCGGGCTCGCTTGCGGCGGCGCTCGCAGGGGCGGGACAGGGGGTGCAGCTCCTCCGCGTCCATGATGTGGCGGAGACCCGCCAAGCGCTCGCCCTCAAAGAGCGAATCGACTCCGCGGGTTAGAGGTTTGTTGACCCCGCTTGCCCCCGCTTGCGCTATAAATCCGGCAATGCGGGATTGTCCCTGAGGGAGCTATGACGCGAAAGCTCTTCGGAACCGATGGCATCCGCGGCAAGGCCAACAGCGAGCCCATGACGCCGGAGACCGCGCTCAAGGTCGCGATGGCGGCGGGGCAGGTGCTGCGCCGCGGCGAGCACCGGCATATGGTCGTGATCGGCAAGGACACGCGGCTATCGGGCTACATGGTCGAGCCCGCGCTCACCGCGGGCTTCATCGCGCGCGGGATGGACGTGATGCTCGTGGGGCCGCTGCCGACGCCGGCAGTGGCGATGCTCACGCGCTCGCTGCGCGCCGATCTCGGCGTCGTCGTCTCCGCCTCGCACAATCCTTTCGAGGACAACGGCATCAAGCTCTTCGGCGCCGACGGCTACAAGCTCTCCGACGAGATCGAGGCGGAAATCGAGGCGCTCGTTCATTCCGGCGCCATCGACCGCGTCGCGCCCGACGAACTCGGTCGCGCCAAGCGCCTCGACGACGCCGGCGGCCGCTACATCGAGTTCGTGAAGGCGAGCTTCCCGAGAGGCCTGCGCCTCGACGGCCTCAAGATCGTCGTGGACTGCGCGCATGGTGCCGCCTACAAGGTCGCGCCGACCGTGCTCTGGGAGCTCGGCGCCGAGGTGATCCCGCTGGGCGTGGCACCCGACGGCTTCAACATCAACAGGGATTGCGGCACCACCTCGACGGCGGCAATGCGCCACGCCGTGACCGCGCGCGGCGCCGATCTGGGGCTCGCCCTCGACGGCGACGCCGACCGCCTGCTCGTCGCCGACGAGCGCGGCGAGCTTCTCGACGGCGACCAGCTCATGGCGCTGATCGCGACGCGCTGGCAGCGCGCTGAGGCGCTTCGGGGCGGGGCGGTGGTCGCGACGGTAATGTCCAATCTGGGGCTCGAGCGCTATCTGGGCGGACTGGGCCTCGCTCTCGCGCGCACCGCCGTCGGCGACCGCTACGTCGTCGAGGAAATGCGCCGGCGCGGCGCCAATCTCGGCGGCGAGCAGTCCGGCCACATCATCCTCGGCGACCACTCGACGACCGGCGACGGGTTGATCGCCGCCTTGCAGGTGCTTGCGGCGATCGTCGAGACCGGCGCGCCCGCGAGCGCGGTCTGCCGCGTCTTCGCACCGGTGCCGCAGCGCCTCCTCAATCTCCGCGTCGAGAGCGCCGCCGCGCTCGAGGCGAAGGCCGTGAAGCAGGCGATCGCCGAGGGCGAGCGCCGGCTCGGCGAGCGCGGCAGGCTGCTCGTTCGCAAATCAGGCACCGAGCCGCTCATCCGCATCATGGCCGAGAGCGAGGACGAGAGCCTGGTCGCGACGGTTATAGACGAGGTCGCCTCCGCGGTGCGGAGCGCCGGCGGCGGGCGGAGGGTCGCGGGATGAAGGGCCGCGTCCTGATCGTCGGGGGCTCCGATTCCGGGGGCGGCGCCGGCATCCAGGGCGACATCAAGACCGTGACTGCGCTCGGCGGCTACGCCGCGGCCGCGATCACCGCGCTCACGGCGCAGAATACGGTCGGCGTCTTCGGCATTCTCCCTGTCGAGGCGAGCTTCGTCGGCAAGCAGATCGAAGTCGTCCTTGCCGACATCGGCGCCGATTGCATCAAGACCGGCATGCTCCGCGGCGCCGATGTCATTGACGCACTCGTGGACGAGCTCGCGGCGCGCGCGCCGGAGGTGCCGATCGTCGTCGACCCCGTCATGGTGTCCTCGAGCGGCGCGCGGCTTCTCGACCGCGATGCCGTCGATACGCTGAAGCGGAGGCTGCTCGTGCGCACGACGGTGGTGACGCCGAACGTGCCCGAAGCGGAGGTGCTCACGGGCATGACCATCCGCGACATCGACGACATGCGCCGCGCCGCTGAGATGCTGGTGACGCTCGGGGTCAGGACCGTGGTGCTGAAGGGCGGGCACATCGGCGGCCGGACCGTATCCGATCTCGTCGCCGACGAGAACGGGAGCTACGTTCTCAGTAGCTCGCGAATCGATACGCGCCACACGCACGGTACCGGCTGCACGCTCGCCTCCGCGATCGCCACGGGTCTCGCGCAGGGAATGGAGATGCGGCCCGCGATCGAGCGCGCCCGGCGCTACCTGATAGCTGCACTCGCCTCTGCCCCCGGCTACGGTCAAGGCCACGGCCCCCTGAACCACGCCCACACCTGCGCTCCGGAGGAGTGGGGCGCGAATTAGGGCGTGAACTCATCAAGACGCTATGAGGCGCCGACCGGGATCCGGTTTGGAGGGAAAAGCGGCCCCCGCTCGCCGCAGCCAGCACTTCCGAGAAGTGCCCATTGCGGAAATGAGGCGCTTTATTCGACGACTTCGTTGACCTGTGCCATCAGCGAGTGGGGGATGGCGTGACCGAGTTCCGCCGCAGTCTTGAGGTTGACAACGAGTTCGAACGTCGCGGCCTGAACGATCGGGAGATCCGCGACACTCGCGCCGCGAAGAACCCGGCCGACATAAATACCGCATTGGCGCATAAGGTCCCTGAGATCAGTCCCGTAGCTTACGAGGCCGCCTGACGCCACGAATTCGCGCGCCGGGTAGATCGTCGGGACGCGGTGGCGCGCAGCGAGCGCGACCAGACGATCCCGGTGGCTTGTAAAGAGCGAGTCCGTGGCGATGCAAAGTCCTCCCGCCGGCTCCCGCTCCAACTCCGCTAAGGAAATATCGATGGCTTCGCCCGAGCTCGCCTTCAATAAGCTTAATGCAATACCTCTCACTCGAGCCGCCGCTTTTACGGCGTCCTTCTCTTCCACGGAGGTCGGGCCCCTGAGATTGTAGAGCAGCGCCAGCCTGGTGTTCGACTGCACCAACTCCCTCAGCAATTCGAGTCGCTTCTCCCCGAGGGTGCTGGAAAGACGGGTAACGCCCGTGACGTTGCCATCCGGTCGGCTCATTCCTGCGACGAGGCCGCCTTTGACGGGGTCGCCGCCGATCTCGAACACGATTGGGATTGTCGTTGTCGCAGCTTTCGCCGCTTGAGCCGGCAAAGCGCTCCCACCGGCAAAGATAGCAGCGACATTTCTGCCGACGAGATCCGCTGCAAGTCCTGGAAGCCGATCATAGTGCCCGTCCGCCCAGCGGTACTCGATCGCGATGTTCCGGCCCTCGACGAACCCCATCTGCTTGAGGCCCTGACCGAAGGCCCCCACTTGATCGACGTAGGCGGCGGACGAGCCGCTGTGGAGATAACCGATAACGGGCGCCGCCTGCTGCTGCGCATGCGCGCGGTGTGGCCATGCGAATGCCGAACCGCCCACGAGCGTTATGAACCGACGCCGCTGCATGTGTGCCCCCCTGCGGATTGCGTATTGTATCGGACCAAACCGTCGACCCGGAAGAGGTTGCTGCCCCTGGACGACAATTCAGGCGGACGTCGCTCGATGTCTGAAAGGAGTCTTAGTTGTGTGAAAACCCTTCGGCGGATCTCGCCGACGAGATATTGATTCGTGCGGGGTCCCCTCCTTGCGGGATTGATTCGCCAGGGTCCGCAGTTTGATTTCATTGTTGGGCCGAGACGGCTGCTTCGCGCGTTTTTGCACAACCAGGGTCAGTATCCGACGTTCGGAGCCCTTCCTACGATGCCCCCTCTTCTGCTATTTCCGGAAATCTGGACGATCCTCTTCACCATGGCACAGTGGTAAGAGCGAGGAAGTAGTCATCCCCGGTGTCGCGTTTCAGTTGTGCTGCTTCGCCGCTTGCGCTGACAGCCAGGTTCTATCCGCGCACTGGCATATTCCCTTCGCATGATCTCGATGGATGTGAAGGCTGTTAACGTTCCGTTAACCATAACTGCGTATAAGCCATTCGACACCCCGTTTGGGAGTCCGACAGGCAGTAGCACAGGAGATACTCCCTGGCCTCGAAGGCCTCGCCTGTCTTGCCCACCGGCGGGGCCTTCACTTTTCGAGCCACCGCAGAGGCGAAGAATGACAGACGCCGCGAACGATGCGCACGCCGCAGCCTTGAAGTATCGAGAGCAGGCGAAGCGGACGACCGGAGCGATACGGAGCGCGAATCTCGTCATGGCTGAGTGGTGGGAGGACCGCGCCTTGCGGCTCATGGTCACGGACAAGGTCCGACGCCTGTTGGATTCCTATCCGACCCACGCCCCATAGGCGGCCGGAGCCGAAGTCCGCCTCGGGTCGAACGCGCGGCTTCTTCCAGGCCCACCAACAGGCTGCTTTTGTGGGCGCTTTCGGAAATGCGGGTTCGCGGTCGATCGCGCGGTGTCGGGCAGGATTGACGGCCTCAAAGTGCAATCTCAAATCGTGCGGCACGAGCTGACCATTGTCGGGTGCGGCACTCACATTCCGTTGCTTCCGAACGAGCTGCGCGGCGTTCCGCATGTGGACGGCCGCCGCCTCCTCGACGGTATCTTCCGCATCAGTCCGTGACCTAGCGCTCAAATCACCGAGAGGTAGCTCTCCGCCGGGCGCGCGAGCAGGGCCGCGACGCGCTCGAGGGCGCGCAGAACGTCCGCGCGGCGCTGCGGCGTGCCGAGGCAGAGGCGCACTGCATTCGGCGGGCTGGTGCGGCCGAGCCAGAAGGCAGTAGCGGCGGTGACGCCGACGCCGGCGCGGCGCGCCGCGGCCTCGAAGGCCTCCGCGCGCCAGCCCTCGGGCAGCCAGAGCAGCAGATGAGTCGCGGAGGGATGGCCGGTGACGCGCGCGCCCGCGAGGATCTTGCGCGCGAGCCGCTGGCGCTCCGCTGCTTCCGCGCGCTTCTCCCTCACGAGCCGGTCGGCGGTGCCGTCCTCGATCCAGCGCGTGGCGAGCGCCGCCATCAGCGGCGTCGCCATGTAGATCGTCGCGCGGAGCGCCGCCGAGACGCGCTCCATCGCCTCGGCGGGAACCTGGACGTAGCCGATCCGCAAGCCCGGCGCGAGGCTCTTGGAGGTCGAGGTGATGTAGTAGCCGCGTTGCGGCGCCAATGCCGCCATCGGCGTAGGCGGCTTCTCCAGCAGGAACCCGTATACGTCGTCCTCGACGAGCGCCACGCCGTGGGTCTCCGCGATCTCCGCGATCGCGCGCCGCCGATTCTCCGAAAGCACGGTCGCGGTCGGATTGTGCAGGGTCGGGAGCGTGTAGAGCGCCTTGACGCTGCCGCTGCGGCAGAGTGCGGCGAAGCTGTCGGGGAGCAGGCCTTCCTCGTCCATGGCGACGGGCGCGAGGCGCAGGCTCAAGAGGCTCGCGGCAGAGCGCACCCCGGGATAGGTCAGACTTTCCACCGCCACGGTGTCGCCGGGCTGGGTCAAAGCAGAGAGAACGGAGGCGACGGCGTTCTGCCCGCTCTGCGTCACCAGCACCCGCGCGGGATCGGCGGCGACGCCGCCGCGCGCGATCCAGCGCGCGCCCGCTGCGCGATCGATCTCGCGGCCCGCATGTGGCTGGTATTGCAGGAGCTCCTCGAGCTCCGGACTTTCCGCGATCTCTCGCAGCCCCTTCGCCACCAGCTTCGGCTCCTCGCCGGTCTGCGGACGATTGAGGCTGAGATCGACGAAATCGGGACCGCGCGGCTCCGTGCGTAGCGCCAAGTCGGGCGCGGTGCCGACCGGCCGCACGTAGGTGCCCCGACCGACCTCGCCGGAGATGAGCCCGCGCCGCTCCGCCTCGGCATAGGCCCGCGTCACCGTGCCCACGGTCACCTTGAGGTTCCAGGCGAGGTCGCGATGCGTGGGAAGCCGCGTGCCCACAGGCAGGCGTCCCGCGCGAATGTCCGTCGCAAGCGCATCCGCGATCGCGCGGTAAATGGGCCCGCGCTGCCGGCTGAGCTGAGGCTGCCAATTTGTCATGGTGACAAGATTGAAATTGACCCCGGGGATAGCGTCCAGAAAACTCCGTCTTGTTAGTATTGTACTCAGAAAATGGCCGAGAGGAATAGGGACAATATGGCGGATGTCCTCATCGAGCTGGCGCCGCTGGCGGGAACGGTGGCGACGCTCGCGGTCAGGCGCGGCCGGATGGTCGAGGCGGGGCTGGTAGGGCTCGCGCTCTCGCTGCCCGCGGCCGCATTCGTGCTGCGGCCGGAGCTCTCCTTTGCGCCCTTCGTCGCGGATGCCGTGCTTCGGGGGTTATGGCTCGCACTCCACGCGGCGACCGTCATCGTAGCGGGCCTCTTCTTCTTCGAGGCGACGCGCGCGGGTTGGTCGACCGATGTCGCCGCGCCCAGCGCCGTCGACGCGCGCAAGCTCTGGTTCGGCTGCTTCCTGCTCGGTCCCTTCTGCGAGGCCGCGACCGGCGTTGGCGTCGGCCTCGTAATTCTCGTGCCGTTCCTGCAGCGCATGGGTCTCGGCGGCGGCATTGCCGTTGCATTCGGCCTCTTCAGTCAGATTCTCGTGCCCTGGGGCACGCTCGCGATCGGAACGGTATTGGGTGCGCAGCTCGCGCAGATGCCGCTTGCGAGCCTGGGCTCGGCCTCGGCCTGGCTCACGGCGCCGCTGCTGCTGACCTATCTCGCGGCCTATTGGCGGCTGCGCGCGAGCTGCCTCGGGACGCCGCGCTTGGCGGAATGCCTCGACGACCTCGTCTGGACTGCGGCGCTCTGGGTGCTTCTCCTCCTTGCGCATCGCGTCGTCGGCACCGATACGGCGGGGCTCGCCGCCGCTGGATCGCTGCTGTTCCTGCGCTTCCTGCGCGACGGCGGACTCTGGAGCTGGCGCGACCCGCGCTTGCTGCGTGAGGCCGCGCCCTACGCGCTGCTGACGGCGGTACTGTTGATCGTGCGCGGAATTCCCGGCGTGGCGTCCTGGCTCGCGCAGCTTTGGACGCTGCGACCCTTCGAGGGTCTCGCACCCTTTCCGGTATTCCAGCACGCCTTTTTTTGGGTCTCGCTCGTCGCGGTGGTCGTTGCGCTTGCGGAAGGGCTCTCGGTCCCGGCTTGGCGCCGCCTTGGCAGGCGGCTTGCGGCCCGCGCGTGGCGTCCCGTCACGGTGACGGTGGTCTTCGTCGTCATGGGTGAGATCCTTGCGCTCGCGGGCATTTCCGAAGCGCTCGCGAGCGAGCTCGCGGCCGCCCTCGGTTGGGGTGCGCTCGCCGTCAGCCCTTGGCTTGCGGCAGCGGCGGGCTTTCTCACGGGCACGAATTTCGCGTCGAACGCCATGCTTATGCCGATGCAAGTGGCGCTCGCCGGCAATCTCGCGGTCGATCCGCGCTGGCTCGTGGCGCT
>Ga0335085_10002584_pt1 | contig 33455 bp, 24 predicted proteins | sample Lox_Sample_45_FD_206712 | JGI IMG/M metagenome (GOLD analysis project Ga0335085, IMG submission 206712) | Soil microbial communities from Loxahatchee National Wildlife Refuge, Florida, United States - Lox_Sample_4.5 | ecosystem: Environmental > Terrestrial > Soil > Wetlands | place: USA... | reverse complement strand
AAAAAAGAAGTTTCCGTTCCTGCCATTGAAGTTGTCACCGGAGATTCAGCAAGAATGAAAATTTCACCGCTCGCAAAAAAAATTGCCAGTGATTCAGGGGTTCCGATTGCGAAAGTGAAAGGAACCGGCGATGAAGGAAGAATTGTAAAGCGTGACATTGAAAAATTTCTCACTGATAAACCCGGCGCCTTTGTTCCGTCTGTTTCAGGAGAAGAAAGTTTTGAAGAAATTCCTGTCTCGCAAATGCGAAAGACAATTGCACGACGACTTGCGGAAAGCAAATTCAGTGCGCCGCATTTTTATCTGACGATGGAAATCAACATGGATCGATGCGTTGATGCCCGTGCCGCAATCAATGAATTGAATCCTGAAAACAAGATTTCATTCAACGACATCATAATAAAGTCTGTTGCTCTCGCTCTCAAAAAGCATCCGCAGGTGAATTCGAGCTGGCTCGGAGAAAAAATCAGAATCAATCATCACATCCATATTGGTATGGCCGTGGCCGTTTCTGAAGGCTTGCTTGTGCCGGTGATTCGGTTTGCAGATCAGAAATCGCTGTCACAAATAAATGCAGAAGCAAAATCTCTGGCCGCTAAAGCGAAAGATAAAAAGCTTCAGCCTGAAGAAATGCAGGGAAATACTTTTACCATTTCTAATCTCGGCATGATGGGCATTGAAGAATTCACTGCCATCATTAACCCGCCGGATGCGGCCATCCTCGCTATCGGCGCTATCAATAAAATTCCGACAGTGATTAATGATGCAGTGAGAATTGCACAGATAATGAAGGTAACGATGTCATGTGATCATCGCATTGTTGACGGAGCAACCGGAGCAAAATTTCTGCAGACGCTGAAATCGCATCTGGAAAATCCGCTAAATATGCTTTACTGAAATGAATCAGCTGTTGCCTGAAAGGGAAACCTGCGATCGCCGGGCATCTTCAAGGCTCACTTCTCTGATGCAATTTACAGGAAGCGTGATGCCTCCCTGAAGCAACACATTCTTGTCCGTAAATTCCCAAACGTGAGCCACTACCTCAAGCGTAGCATCAATGGTGTCAAAAATTATCCGTACTTTGGAGTAGGCGTTGCGGTTAAGTTTGGCCGCAAGACGAAGATTCTCCTCTCGATTTCTTCTTGCATCATCGGTAGCAAGCACTTCTTCGCGTTTCAGCTTTTGTTGGGGAATTTGTTCCTTCGTAACGATATGAGTCTGCATAAACTGTGTTTAGAACGAAATTAGTCAATAAACGGCCGACATGAATTAGGAGGTCATTAAATTTTTGCACATCCTGTCAACATCTTCAAGTGGAATTCTCCAAATCACGGAATTAATTTCCACGATGAGCAAGCTAATAACATATGAATGAACAAAGAATAACTCTGGTACTGGGAGCATCGCCGAATCCTGAGCGATACTCACATCTTGCAGTACAAAAATTGCGCCGCTACGGCCATTCTGTGATCGCAGTGGGAGTTAAGGAAGGAAAAATTGCTGATGTTGAAATCAGAAAAGCAATTCCTGCGCAATCCGGCATTGAAACCGTCACAGTGTATTTGAATCCGATGCGGCAGCGACAGTATTATGATCAAATTATTGGGCTGAAGCCGAAACGCATCATCTTCAATCCTGGCGCTGAGAATGCAGAACTTGCCGAGCTTGCAATGAAAAATAGCATTGAGCCAATTGAAGCATGCACACTGGTGATGCTTTCAACAGGCCAGTACTGAATCTCCGTTTCGGAAAAGCAAATGGAAATTTAAGAAGAGGGTGTTTCAGCAGCAGGAGCAGGGTTAGGCCCCGCAGAAGTTTCTTCAGTTTTCTTCTTTTTCTTCTTCACACCTTTCAATCCTTTCTTCTGAGCATCCATAATATCGTTGTGATGCTTTTCTTCCCATTGATTCCATTTCGTATCAGCCATTTCCTGAGTGAGAACACCTTTCTTCACTCCGCGAAGAAGATGCTTGTGATAAAGAACACCCTTGAAGGAAAGAATTTTGTGCATCGTCGGTGTGCTCTGTGCTCCCTTTTGTAACCAATCGAGCGCCTTGTCTTTATTAATGTCGATTGTTGCCGGAATAGTGGTAGGATCGTAAGTTCCGATTTTCTCGATGAACTTTCCATCGCGCGGTGAACGTGAATCAGCGATGACGATGTGATAGAACGGGCGCTTGGTTCGGCCCTTTCTCTGCAAGCGAATTTTAACTGCCATTGTACTTTAGAAAAAGTTTTATGGGTTATGAATTTTTTAAGAGGGCGCAAATATAGAGGAGAATTCTCTATTTCGCGAAGGTCATGGAAACTCTTTCTGATTTTCTGTAGGCCCAAATTCAGGCTTTCAATTTCTCTTTAAATGTTTTTGTGAATTTTCCAAGCTTCGGCGCAATCACGAATTGGCAGTAAGGAGCGTCACCATTCAGGTTGAAATAGTTTTGGTGATAATCTTCTGCAGGGTAAAATCCCGCGATTGGAGAAATTTCAGTCACCACCGGCTTTCTGAATGTATTGGAATCATTGAGTTGCTTCTTGAATTCTTCGGCCATTCTTTTCTGCTCTTCATCATGATAAAAAATTACAGAGCGGTACTGCGTTCCAACATCTGCTCCCTGCCTGTTCAGTGTGGTTGGATCGTGCGAACTGAAAAATGCTTCCAGTAAATCTGCATAAGTGATTTCATCAGGATTGTAAGTGATTTGGATCACTTCTGCATGTCCGGTCAATCCTGAGCACACTTCGCGATAAGTGGGATTCTTAATTTTTCCTCCTGAATATCCCGAAACTACTTCTTCAACGCCTTTCAATCGCTGAAAGATTGCTTCCGTACACCAAAAACATCCTGAACCAAATGTGGCCGTTTGAAAATTCATTTTCTTTTCTGAAGAAGTGTTGAGTGTGGGGGATTCAGATGGATTCATTTCTGTCTTCAATTATCAAACAAAGTAAACATCGTTTTTTCAATTCAGTTCATTCATGCAAGAGTCAATTCCTTTTTCCGAGGGGAACATTGAGAACTGCTACTGACAAGTAACATCAAGCGAAAAGGCAAACGCGATGGTTTACACTATTATTTTTAACTTTATTGCTGATAAAAATCTTTGAATGATAAAACATCTACCAATTATAATCCTTCTTTCCTTTTTGCTCTCCAAACAATCTTTTTCGCAGGTTGTCATCAATGAGTATTCATGTTCTAATCGCGACATCATTGCCGATCAGGACGGAGATCATCCTGACTATGTTGAGTTGTACAACACTTCATCTTCTACGGTAAGTTTGAGTGGATGGTATCTCACAAATGATTACAGCAACCTTACTCAATGGATGTTTCCGAGCAACATAAGCATCGCTTCACATTCATATCTGCTTGTTTATTGTTCTGAAAAAGACGAAGTGGTTGGTGGTTACATTCATACGAACTTTAAGCTCACACAAACTAAGTTTCAGAAAATTGCATTGTCGGATGCAGCTGCAAACATTGTTGACAGTGTAAGCCTCGAGCTAACACAGAAAGATCATTCCCGGGGAAGAAACACGAATGGCGGATCAACCTGGGTTTTGTTTGCGCAACCAACTCCGGGATTCTCAAACGGAGCCTTCTACACAGACTATGTTGCACGCCCTTCGGCCGACGTGCCACAAGGATTCTATTCTTCATCGCAAACTGTTACACTGACTGATCCCGATGCAACGGCAACAATTTATTACACGACGGATGGCTCGACGCCAACGACTTCATCGAATGTTTACTCGGGTCCCATCACGGTTTCTTCAACTGAAGTGTTGCGTGCGCGTGCCTTTAGTTCACAAACTGATTTGCTGCCAAGTTTCGAAGAAGTGAACACCTATTTTATCAATGAACCGAACTACGATCCGCATTATTACATCATTTCAATTGCCTCCGGTGACTTTGATAATCTGTTCAACAATGTGATGAGTGATATTGATGCCTACATCGAGTTCTTCGACAAGAATCACAATTTTCAGTTTGAAGGAATGGGAAAAGTAGATCCGCACGGAAATGATTCGTGGGCTTTCCCGCAGAAAGGAATTGATTTCGAAATTGAAGATGATTATGGCTATGCGCACAACATGCCATACAAGATTTTCACTGCGAAAGACCGCCCGAGTTATGATCACATCATTATGAAAGCGGCTGCTTCTGATAACTATCCATTTAGCTGGGGCGGCGGCGGCGGTTGTCACTTGCGCGATGCATATGCGCATACGCTCGCTCTGCGCAGTCACCTCGATCTTGATGTACGAACGTATGAGCCGCTCATCCTTTACATCAATGGTCAGTACTGGGGCATTTATGATTTACGAGAAAAAGTGGATGAAGCAGACTACACCAATTATTACTACAACCAGGATTTTAAAGATATTGATGTGCTGAAATATTGGGGATGGCTGATTCTTCAATATGGAAGCGACACCGCTTGGAATAACTTGTATTACTACATGCAGACACATGATCTTTCAATCATGGCTAATTACAACCATGTGAAAGACCGACTCGATTTCAACAGCATGATCGACAACATGGTTGCTAACACGTATATGGTCGATTGTGACTGGATTGACTGGAACACGATGTGGTGGCGCGGAAGAAACCCCAATGGCGAGCGAACAAAATGGACGTACGCATTTTGGGATGAAGACAACGTTCTTGGTCTCGGAGAAAACTATTCTGGATGGCCAACTACTGACTACAATGCTGATCCCTGCGATCTTGCGCCGATGTATCAGAATGCAGGACCCGATATGGGACATCTGGACATGCTCAATTGGCTTTTGGTAAATCCCCAATTCAAAAATCTTTACATTAACCGTTACGCTGAATTGCTGAATACAACTTTCAGTTGCGACTCAATGACGAATCTGCTGAACGAGTTTCTTACATGGCTCACACCGGAAATGCCGAAGCAAATCGACAAGTGGGGAGGAAGTATGACTGACTGGCAAAACAACATTGCTTACTTGCAAAGTTTCATCAACAATCGCTGCCCGTTTATTGATTCTGCAATTGTTGGCTGTTATGACGTCACCGGACCCTTCAACATCACTGTAGAAGTTGATCCGGCCGGTGCCGGCAATGTGAAAGTGAATGAACTCACGCCGCCCTCGTATCCATGGACGGGTACTTACTTCGGGAATGTTGATTTAGGATTCAGGGCCACAGCCATTCCGGGAAATAACATGGCTTTTGATCACTGGGAAGTATCAAACAATTCAATCAACCCCAATGTAACTTCAGATACCATGTCGATGAATCTGGAGAGTGGCGATGTAGTGATTGCTCATTTTGCCAATGTGCTTCCTGCATTCGCGCTCACATTCGATGTGTCGCCTGCAAATGCAGGAACTATTACAATTGAAGGTAACACACCATCCGTTTATCCTTACAGCAATTCATATCTAAGTGGCCAGGAAATTGACATGAATGCAAATGCAAACAGCGGCTATGTTTTTGATTACTGGGAACTGCAGAACCATTTTGTAAATCCGAATTCAACAGATCCCGATGCAAACTTCACACTGTTCACCACGGATAATGTGGTCGCTCATTTCAAGCAGAGTACCGGCATTAACGACGCGCACATCACTTCACTCAATGTTTATCCTTCGCTCACTCAGGATCAGTTCCGGCTTTCGTATGAGCTTACCAACGATGTTGACTTAAGCGTGCTGTTGTATTCTGCTTCAGGAATGCTGGTAAAGGATTTAACAGCTGACGATGCAGGCATGAAGCAACAGGGGCGACATGAAGAAACGATCTCGATGAAGAATGATCAGCTGGCTCCCGGTGTTTATTTCCTTGCATTCAATTATCCGGCATTCAGCAAGACATTTAAGATTGTTCTCTTGCCGCATTAGCCTTCGCAGCAAAAAAATTATTGAGAGAAAACACTGCGTATTCATGATCAGAAAGCAAAAGTTCCCGATTACTGCACTGCTCCTTCTTTTTCTTTTTGAAATGAAATGTGATGCGCAGCAATTAATTGGCGGCATCATCAATACATATTGGCCCGTAATTTCAGTTGACATTTGTAACAACAGAGTTTCATTGAATGCCATTGCAGTAGGCGTCAACATCGGCGACAAAATGCTGTTGATGCAAATGCAGGGTGCATCTATTGATACGAGCGACTCACCCGCGTACGGAACTGTCACAAATTATAATGATGCGGGTCACTATGAACTGCTGACAGTATCTGATGTAACAAACAACATCATCACATTCCAGCAAACGATTACGCGCACCTATGATCCGGCCGGAAAAGTTCAGCTTATTCTTGTTCCGCAGTATACGGATGTGACCATTGCTGCAACTCTTATAGCCCAACCCTGGGATGGAAGCACAGGTGGTGTGCTTGCGTTCATTGCATCAGGAACGGTGACAATGAATGCGAATATTGACGTGAGCGGGCTTGGTTTCCGCGGAGGCGTTGTGCTTCATGATCCTTTCTGCTATGGGGGAGGTACCGGTTATGATGGCTACAGATGTAACGCGGTCTTGATGGGCGGTGCAAGTAAGGGCGAAGGAATTGCAGGAAATCTGTTTCAGAACCTCGGACGCGGCGCACCTGCTAATGGCGGCGGCGGTGGCAATGATAGCAATACCGGTGGCGGTGGAGGAAGCAACACAGTTAGTGGCGGAAGTGGAGGTACACGAGTGAACTTCACACCCGGATGCAATGGTGATAACCCCGGCATCGGCGGATATGAAATGATTTATAACGGAGTGGATAATCGTGTCTTCCTGGGCGGCGGGGGTGGCGCCGGTGATGATAACAGCAATGGCGCCACAGCGGGTGGAAACGGCGGCGGAATTATTTTTATTCGTGCAAATGATTTCGTAAGTAATGGATTTGCTATTCTGGCTAAAGGAAGTGATGTGACAACAGTTGCTTCTTCAGATGGTGCAGGTGGTGGCGGCGGCGGCGGAATTGTGTTGTTAGAAGTTCAGGCACTCAATGGAGTTGACATTCATGTCGACGGAGGAAAAGGAGGTGATGCAAATAATCCTTCGGCAGCTAATGATTCTTGCTTCGGCCCAGGTGGCGGTGGCGGTGCAGGATTGATTTGGGTGAACCCTTCCTCACAGGCAGGTAATATTTCATACAGTGGAGGAGTTAGTGGTCAAACTACCGGTGGAACCTGCATTGGTTCTAACGGTGCTTTGGCCGGTGCATCTAACACAGCCATTTTTACTAATTACAGTATGCCTGAAAGTAACATCACGTTCATTCCGCTAACCCTGCAGGTTTCGAATGACACAACAATTTGTTTGGGAGATTCGGCGCTGATGGTCACAACAGGAACAGGAACCGGCGCACTAACTTATCAATGGTCTGATGGATCAAACGGAGACAGCGTTTTTCTTTCTCCAACAACGAATACAACTTACGATATCACAATAACTGATTCGCGCGGATGCTCCATCACAAAAACAGTGAACGTGAATGTGAAATCAAACAGCGTTACAGCTACTGCTATCCCGGACAGCATTGTTGTTGGCTATGGACCGGTGCAGCTCAACGCGGATACAGTTGGGAACGCGTCGTTCCAATGGAATCCTTCGCAGTGGCTCGATGATCCTGCAAGCGATCATCCTGTCGCAAATCCTCTCGACACAGTTATCTACTGCGTGACGGCAACAGGATATAATGGCTGCAAGGACAGTGCGTGTGTAAATGTTCTCGTAGTGATTCCTGAGCCGCAGATTTTGATTCCGAATGCGTTCACACCAAATAATGACGGCGTGAATGATACATGGCACATCATAGCAAATGATGCATGCTATTCTTTTGAAGTAATCCGCGTTTGGAACCGGTGGGGCATGCTTGTTTATGATATGTCAACAACCGGTGGTGAATGGAACGGAACTTTTAAGGGTCAGCCGCAGGCCATGGAGACTTACTTTTATTACATCAAAGCAAGATGCTCAGAGAAACCAAATGATGAAGAGTTCTTCGGAAGTGTCACATTGATCCGATGAAATTGAAAACTTGTTAAGCGCTGAAATCACTTCGCCGGTTGCGGATCCGCATTCCAGATGTCAGAAACACATTTCCAGTTTCCATCGGCTTGTTTCTTCCACACTTCATTGTATTTGCCGGTTTCGTGGTAATCTTTTCCTTTCGGATCTTTTGAACTCCATTGGTAAACGCCGACCGCATAACCGAGATCGCCTGACCTGGATACTTCTGCTTTTGTCGTTTGGAACCTGAGTGACATGCCGGGAGTCGCAAACATATTTTTTATGGACGCTTCTCTCGATGCTTTATCGGTACAAATCTTTTCGCCCGGCGGCATCATGATGGCATCGTCGGCATAAAAGCTCAGCCATCCATCTGCAGATTTTGCCTCTGAAGTTTTATCCCAGGCACTGTCAGCTTTCATAATCGCGCTCGCTTCCGATGAATGATCCTGCGCGACGATCGCTTTAAGACTGTCAATGGTTTTTTGAAAACTTGCAACCTGATTTTGATTGGTGCATGCAGTGAAAAGAAATATGACTGCAACAAAAGGGAAGAAAATTTTTTTCATGATGTGGTTTGGGTTTAGCGCTTACTCTATTGATGGATTTTCGGCTTACTCCGGTTTAATTGCTTGTGAAGGAAGAATTATTTTATTCCAGATTGTAAATTGATAATAAAAATTATTTCCAGACAGTTTTTACATTGTAATGCTTGAACACTTCATCAGTGCTCATTATGGATAGTCCATCTGCCATAGCTTGTGAAACAAGAATTCTGTCAAATGGATCGCGATGATGAAGAGGCAGACTTGAATTAATTAAGATGTGTTCGACAGTAATCGGAAGTATTTCGAATCCTGTTGTTTCAATAATCTCAAAAATTTCCTTTAGGTCGTGTTTGAGTTTAAGCTTACCGATGGAATATTTAATTCCCATTTCCCACAAAGAGGCAACACTCACAAGACATCTATTATCTGCATTCTCAAGAATTCTTCGATTGCGTTGTGTCAAATGTTTATCCAGTGTGACCGCCCAGATCAAAGTGTGAGTATCGAGCAAAATATTCATTCCAAATACGCATTGAAATCTTCCAAAGGTTCATCAAAATCATCACTCATTTTAATGAGCCCCTTTGCAAGTCCAAGTTTTCGCTTCCGTTTGGGCTTCGGTTTTTTATTCCGCGTCTGAAGTGATTCAATAAAATCACTCACTTCCTTTCTTAGATGTTCCGGAAGAGATACGAGCTTGTTGAATAAGTTCAAATCCGTCATAAAGCAAAGTTAAGAATTTTCAAGGCGGTAACTTCAGTGCACGATAACCACTTTCTCACTCCACACTCTTTTCCCTTTTTCTGTAACTGTACCGAGGTAAACTCCGGCAGGCAACTCTGCCACATTGATCAACCGATTTTTGAAATAAGAAAACAAACTTGTGGCTGCAACTCGTTTGCCATAGAGATCAAACAACTCAAACAAGCCGTCGTCTTTTGTTTGATAAACAATGTTGAGCCAATCGCTCGCAGGGTTTGGATTAATTCTGAATGATGGCAAAGCAGGTGGCGGAATTCCTGTAGCAACATTTCCAAGAGTATCACACGGACTTCCTTCAAGTGGACCAAGATCATAATTGGGAAATGAAGGTATGTTAAATGTATATCCTGCGTGCGTTAGCAAGTATGAGTGTGGAGCAAAATTGCAGCTGAGACCTAAACTATCAGGCGAATTAATTACATTCAAAAATTCTACCCCGTTATAGGGTGAAATATAAATCTTCCCATCAGGAGCATATTGATGCATAAAAAATAAAACAGCAATATCGTATATTGGATTAACGAATGAATCCCAAGTAGCAATATGGACAACGTCTTGAACCATGTTTGAATCCCACGTGTCATACTGGTAGAGATCAAACAGAGTTGACACATAAAGAAACCGACTATTTGGTGAGAATGAGCAACCGAGAACTGAAAATCCTGAATCGGGATAAACAGAAGTTGCATTCAAGAATTCTCCAGAACATCTGTCGAAATTCATGTAGTCGAACCATCCTCCATGGTTTGCAATACAATACTTAGAACCATCAGGTGAAAAACAAGTTTGAAGAAAAACATCATAAATTAAATCTGACCCAATGTTCTGTTGATACGGTCCTTGTAAGCCATAAGGAGTCAACAGCAATTTATAATATTCATCAGTATAAAATCGATGAACAATTATCCACCAATCTCTTCCATTTGCATGTTTCACTGCTGTGAGACCACCCCACGCCAGCGTATCTATAATTGCATATTTGTTTTTTAGGGTATCAACTATTCCACCCAATCCTCCATCAAGATTCATATCAATAACGCTGTAACTTAAATGTAGAGGTTGTACTTCGTACGTATTATGAGCAATTAACTGTTCCCCCGTTTCGTGAAATACATAATAGCGCTGCGAGCTTTCTGGATCAGGAAGAATCAATACACCTTGGCAAGCAGCAAGTCCATCAGGTTCATAAAAAGTGGTTGCCCATCCCGGATTAAAATCTACTGCGTTTTCTAATGTATCATGGTTTCGATTTCCAATGGTAAGTCCATTACTGTAAAACAAAAGGTTTCCACTCGTATCGCAAATGCTTGCATCAGTATCAAAAAATTGCAATGGTCTATACACATTGCTCGTGTCCATAATTCCATTCGTGTATTTAAGCTCACATTTGGGCGAAGTGTCGGTAAATGCATATGATAGTTCCCATACGTTAGTTCGATTTTGCGCTCTCGCAAAAAAAGAAATGAGAAGACATGCAACAGAAAACCGGAACGCAATCTTAGGCGAGATGAAAAACGGATGCATCCACTTCATTTATGCATCTATAATATTAGATAAAAATTCGCGGGCGAATGTGTTCAATTCAAACTCCGGAAATCCACCGGCACCACTTTGCTCACGCCTTCTTCCTGCATCGTGATTCCGTAAATCACATCCACGCTGCTCATCGTTTGCTTGTTGTGCGTGACGAGAATGAATTGTGATTTCTGCGAGAAGTCGCGGATGATGTCGTTGAACTTGGAAATGTTTGCATCGTCAAGCGGCGCATCTACCTCGTCGAGCACGCAGAACGGCGCGGGCTTGTACATGTACAGCGCGAAGAGCAGCGCCACTGCCGTCAATGTTTTTTCTCCTCCTGAAAGCTGATCGATGATTTGCGGACGCTTGCCTTTGGGTTTCGCAATGATCTGCACCTTCGATTCGAGAATGTCATTGGGATTTTCAAGGATCAGATCGCATTCATCTTCCGTCGTGAATAATCCTTTGAACACATTTTGAAAATTGTCTTTGATCGTATTGAATGCTTCCGTGAATTTTTGTTTCGCCGTGTTTTCAATTTCATCGATGGTTGCAAGCAGCGAAGCTTTTGCATTCATCAAATCATTTTTCTGATTCACGATGAAATCATGGCGCTGTTTCATTTCATTGTACGCTTCCATCGCCATCGGGTTGATCTCGCCGTACGTTTCAATTCTGTTTTTGATGCGATCTGATTTTTGCTGAAGTTCTTCCGGATTCAATTCATGATTCGGCTCGCGCTCCATCAGCGAATCAATCTCCACTTTGAATTCAATGTTCAGCCGATCCTTCAGTGAATTTAATTGCATCTTTAACTCCGTTACCTTCTCGCGGATTTCACTCAGCAAATGTTCGATCTGTTCTTTGTTCTTAGTGTGATTGCGAATCGTTTCTTCCAACTCATTGATCTTTCCGCGGCTCTCGTAATACAGTTGTTCCACCTGCGCCGCGCGTTTTTCTTTTTCTTCCTTCATCGCATAATCATCGATGATGGAATTCACGGCAGCGGCGAGTTTTTCTTCCAGCTCTGCAATTAATCCGACTGTTGTGTTCAATTCGTTTTTATTCGAATCAATTAATTGCTGCGTGTTTTGAAATTGCTGTGTTTTAAATTCCAGCTCGCGCTCTGTCGCAGACAACGTGTTTTGCTGTTGCACGAACTGAATATTTTTTTCATTGTATTCAGAAGACGCACGGTTCAGTTCTTCTTCTGCTTTTGCGAAAGAGAGATTCAATTCATCGAGCAATTGCTGCAAACCATTTTTCTTGTCGGAAAGAATCGCATACTGATTTTGAAATTCAGATTCTTCGCGCGCAATATTTTCCAGCGTGAGTTCAATCTGCTGCATGCGCTCATGATGACCGCGGAAGAAGTTTTCAAGATTCTCAATCTTCGTTAGCACGGTGGAAATTTGATTTTTCACAGCGTTGTGTTCTTCTCTCGCATCGTCAAGCTCGGCATCCTGCGATGAATTTTTCAGCGTCGTCAACTCTGACTGCAGGATTTGAATTCGCTCCTGCAGTTTCGATGATTGCTCCTGTTGCTGCTTGATTTCTGTTTCGAGTGCTTCGAGATTTTTTATTCTTCCCAAGCGCTTTCCTGAAAACGCTCCCACTTGTCCGCCGGAAATGCTGTGCGAGGAGCGAACGAATTTTCCCGTGCGCGAGATGATGGAAATGTCTTTCGGAAAATTTTTCAGATCAACATTGTTTTCTTCTTTCAGAATGAAAACACCATTGAGAAGATGATTCACGAGCTTGCGGTATTTCGAATCTACCTCTACAATTTCAAGAGCAGCGAGTGTGTTTGCCGGCGCAGCAAAAAATCGTGACGGCAAATCATCAAAATCATTCAGCACAAAAAAATTCGCGCGGCCTTTTGCGGCGCTGCTCAGCAAATTCACGGCGGCCATGGCTTCACTCATGTCAGCAACGACATAATAATTGAGAAATGTGTCGAGGAAGTTTTCAATCGCGGGACGATATTCCGCGGGACATAAAATGAGATCGGAGAGGAGCGGAGCATTCGTCGCCCATTCGGGATGCTGTTTTAAGAAACGAATTGACTCCGGAAATCCTTCCATGTTGTCGATGAAGCTGCGCGTGAGATTGAATTCATTTTGCCGCGCATCGAGATGGCGGTGAATTGAACGAAGTTCGTCTCTGTGAATTTCCAGCTCATCTTCTGCAGCAGTGATTTTCGTTTGCAATTCATCACCGGCCTTTGTGAGTTCATTCACGCGCTCCTTCTTCAACTGCTCTTCATTTTTCAAATGATTCAACTCATTCTGCAATTGCGCATGATCCTGCATTCGTGATTCCACTTCTTTGCCGCTGCGCTCCTTTTCCTGCACAAGATTTTGTTTCTGCACATCACGAATCGTCATGTTCTTTTCGATCTCGGCGACCTCACGCTCTACGTCCCGCATGAGAGTGCTTTGTTCTTCCAATCGTGATTTAATGAAAGAATGATCCTGCTTCGCTGCCGTGAGAACTGAGGTTGCCACGTCCAATTCCTGCTTAAGAACTGACAGTGCAGTTTGCTCCTGCGATTTTTCTACGGTGAGCAATTGGATTCCCTCCTCAGTTAGTTTCAGTTCCTCTCCTGATTTCTGAATCTGATTCTCGAGCTGCGTTCGTTTGTCTTTCTGAAATTTCAGATTTTCCGAAAAAATATTTTTCTCATTTTCTTTCTGCTTAATGCCCGTCACAAAATCGTTCAGCTCTTTCTGTGCGGCAATCATTTCTTTTTCTTTCGAAATGTTGTCAGTCTTTTCTTTCTCGAGTGAGGCTTCGATGGTTGCAGCTTCCGTTTCGATTTGAAGTTTTTTGTCTTCTTCCTCCTGTTGTTGCTTGCGAAGTGAGTCAAATCGCTGTTTGAAATCAGCGAGGGTAAACAGAGCAAGTTCAATGCTCAGCGAACGATATTCTTCTTTCAGCTTGTAATAGCGTTCCGTTTTTCGCGCCTGGCTCTCGAGCGCCTTCAGGTTGTTTTCGATTTCGAAGAGCAAATCATCCACACGATTCAAATCACCCTGTGTTGCTTCCAGTTTGTTGAGTGTTTCTTTTTTTCTCGACTTGTATTTTGAAATTCCTGCGGCCTGTTCGAACAATCTTCTGCGTGAATGTTCTTTGTCATTCAGAATTTCGTCCACCATTCCCAATTCGATGATCGCGTAGGAGTCGCTTGAAATTCCCGTGTCGAGAAAGAGTGAAGTGATGTCTTTCAGTCGGCAGGTGATCCCATTGAGTTTGTATTCGCTGTCGCCGTTGCGGTAGTAATGCCGCGAGATGGTGACGGTGTGATATTCGGTTGGAAGGAGATTGCGGTCGTTTTCAAACGTGAGTGAAACTTCAGCGAGCGACGATGCTTTGCGCTGCTTCGTTCCGTTGAAGATAACGTTCTCCATTTTCTCGGAGCGAATCATCGATGTCTTCTGCTCGCCGAGTACCCAGCGAATGGCATCAACGATGTTCGACTTACCGCAACCATTTGGCCCGACAACACCGGTGATGTTATCATTGAAGTTAATCGTGGTTTTTTCAGGAAAACTTTTGAATCCTTTTATTTCTAAGCTCACAAGCTTCATGTCAAAATTGTTTCTGACAAATTTAGCGCTTCTTCATAGGGAAAAACGGTTGCGGAAAAAGATTGTGGAAATGTGGAAAAGTCAGACAAAAATTCAATTCACGAGCGAAAAGTAATTTTGCTCCCGGAAAAAAAATCGCTGACTTCGCCACAGGCCATCTCACATGTACAGACAATTCACGGGATATTATTCTGATATTCTTATTCCTTATCCAACACTTGCGACGGTTACATTGCAATCAGACCGGTTGCTCATTGAACTTCCTTCGCGCAATGACAAACGCGAATGGTTTTACGGATTGATCGGCAGAAAACATCAGCGGAAGAAAGAAGTGGCGATGACGTACAAAGATCCCATGAAAGGACAACTCGTGATCTCTGATTTGGCTTTTCTTCTCGAAGTGCAGCGAGCCGCTCCGTATGCGACATTCACTCATCCGGCAGCGTGGTATCAAACGAAGAATGGTTTGTACGGTATGTTTGCAGTAAAGATCGGAAGCATCGTGCTGGCCATTTTGCTTTTCCTTTTAGCGGTGCCGTGGCTGGTTGATATCACCGTTGATCACATGAGCCATTCAACGGAAAGTTCCATCGGAAAAAAAATCAAGAGCACATTCGTAAACCCGCTCGAGATTGATACATCACAAACAAAGCTGGTGAATGAATTTTTCAATCAGTTCAGCAAACCCGGAAAAGACAGCGTTCACATAACGGTCATCAGCAGCCAGGTGAAAAATGCGTTTACGCTTCCCGGCGGAGAGATTCTTATTTACAACGGAATTTTTTCGTCTATGAATTCTTATCCTGAACTCGGCGGTGTACTGGGTCACGAATGCGGCCACGCAGAAAATCGTGATCCGATGAAGATGCTTGCACGCGAGAGCGCAACTTCCGTTTTGCTCCTCACTCTTGTTGGAAACATGAATGGTGTGATTAATCAGATTCTCGACAATGCTTCGTACCTGAGCAATCTTTCTTACAGCCGCCAATTCGAATCCAATGCCGATCACTTCAGTTATGAATGGATGAAGAAGAACGGCGTGAATCCGCAGGGAATGGTGGACCTGCTCAACAGTCTCGATACGGCCGATCACAGCATGAATGTTGAATTCATTTCTGATCATCCCAGTACGGAAAAACGGGTGAAAGATTTACAGAGCTGGATAAGGAAGGATAGCGCGGTTCACTACCAGGAAAATGCGAAGCTCGACTCCATCTGGGCGCGCATAAAAAATTATCCTGCGCGCGAAGACTCAACCAATCACTAAATGCCTTTGTGAATATTCCAGATTTCATTGGCAGCAAGAAGAAGCCAAAATGGAATCTGATAAGCGAGCGGAATATTCACTTTCATCAGTCTGTTCAGCGTATCTGTTTCCTGCAGCCAATCTTTTAGCATAAGCAGCGCGAACAAAATGCTCAATGCAAAAACAACGAATGAAAGCGGATTAAACATCAGAGCTTCCTGAAAATTTCCATGCAGCAGACAAATGAGCCCTCGACCGGTGCCGCACGTTGGGCAAGGAATTCCTGTAATCCAGTGAAAGAGACACCACGTGCTGTGCTCTTCACCGAATACCGGAACCGGTTGTGTGACAAGAAATCCGTAACCGCTGATGATGGCCAGCAGCAGCAACGGATTTCTGTTTCGATTGACAAATGATTTCATCAGTAAGCGAGTTGACGCATCAGGTTGTTCAGATTTATTTCGCGCGTATGCTGCATGATGGTGAACCAATCGACAATGGTCCAGATGCCGAGTCCGCCGCAGGTAAGTAATTTTGCAACACCGAGTCCGGTTTCTCCAAGCATGAAACGATCAATTCCCAAATGGCCAACAAACAATGACACAACAATCATTGTAGTCGGATCGCGGTAGTTGACCGATTGGAGAAGAATGAATTTCGAGTCGTCAGCCCGTTCAAGTTGTGCACGAAGCATCGGCATACTTTCAGGAGGAAAATATCTTGCATTCGCAATGAGAAACATGTCGATTTTTTGACCTTCCATGGTTAATGTTTTAGTGAATTTAGGTTTCGAAAGATAGAAACATAAGCAGACTTTCAACTATTGTCAGCGAAAATCTGATTGGTCAGAAATAAATCGGGTAAAATTTGAAATGCCCGTTGGAAGAAACTTCCATGGCAGGTGCAGGAAATTTGATGATGTTCGCCACAGCAAGAAAAGTTTTCAGAAAAGCAGAATTGGTTTTTATTCTTGTGAGATCAACATCGGGCGCTAAATAAAATTGTCGTAGTCGCGGAATGTCACTGCGGTCAACTGTCTCTCCGTTTTCTTCCCAAACATTTGAAGTGGCGCCGAGCATGCCGTCTGCACTGTAACCCGCTGCAATACTCAGCCACTTCGGAAATTTGCAATTCTGATTTTTGAAAAACGTCGAGGGATTTACAGAGAGCCAATACGTTTGCCCGTTGTAATCTTTCAAAACTTTTTGTGCAACGGATGTTCCGTAAAGTTCGATGGCGCGCTGCGAAACATCAGCAGAATAACTTTCCGGATGAGTAGAAAACTTTAATTGGATCCGCTGCTGATTCCACAATAAATATTCTGAGAGACTCAGAGTCGATCCGAGAAAATCAGCAGTCAAATCCCCGGGTGAAGCGCCCCATTCGGCAGAGAATCCATCCATCACTTCAATCGTTGCCTGAAAAACAAATCCTGTTGCCGCTCCGATCCATGCTGATTTTTTGTCGTCGACACCACTCCATTGCAAAGCCGTTGTTGTCCATACACTTTCAAAATAAGCTGTGTATGCATGACCGACTTTGTCCATCTGCAGCCATTCATTTCCGTCAGGGAAAAAATGAAATGATGAGCGAGGATACTTCGCGTACCAGAGTTCATTAAGCCCGATCAATGCTCCCGTGTATATCGCGGCCCACGATCCAGTGACGATCCACACGCGTGATTTGTTTAGTGTGTCTGATGGAGTGAGGAAGCGATTGATTGATGATTGAGCAAATGATATTTCACTCCCGAAAAGAAGAACGAAAACTAAAAGTGAAGAAAGTGCACGCTTCATTGCGACACTAAGTTAGAAGCAATTATCCAAGCAATGCCTTCTTCGCAGTTTGAAGCATCTCCGTCACTTTCTGTTTTGAAGGAGCTTCACCATAGACGCGCAACAGCGGTTCTGTTCCTGATGCGCGAATCATGATCCATTCATCATTGCTGAAATGAAACTTAAAACCGTCAATGTCTTCAACGCGCATTACCTGGTATTTGCCGAATGATTTGTACGAACCATTCCTGCAGTTTGTTATGATTTGTTGTTTCAGCGATTCATCGAGATGAAGATCGAGACGATCGAATGAAAATCCGCCGACGACATCATAGACTTCCTGAATAATTTGCTTCATCGTCTTCCCTGTCTTCGCCATGAATTCAAGAAGAATTAATCCATCCCAAATTCCGTCGCGCTCGGGAATGTGACCCTTCACCGCGATGCCACCGGATTCTTCGCCGCCAACCAAAACATCTTCCGTCACCATTTTTTCGCTGATGTATTTGAAACCGATCTTCGTAACTTCAATCGGCAATCCGTATTTCACACACATCTTTTTCACTTTGTCAGAAACGGAAAACGCGACTACTACTTTGCCGGTCATCTTCCTGTATTGATTCAAATAATGAATCAGGAGAAGAATGATGTGATGCGCGTCGACAAAATTTCCGTCTTCATCATACATGCCGATGCGATCTGCATCGCCATCAGTCGCCCAGCCACACGTGCTGCCGTGAGAATTTTTTATGAGTGAAGAAAGCTCACCGAGATTTCTGTCGAGCGGTTCGGGTGCTTGCCCTTTGAACGAAGGATTGTAATCGCAGTGAAGCAGAATCGGATTTTTGATCAACTGCGGAATCACATTCTGTCCCGCGCCATACATTGCATCATACGCTACCATGATGTTGCTGTTGTTGATGGCATCGAGATCGAAATTCTTTTTCAACTGATCCACATAGAGCGTTTCGAGATCAACATATTCAAGCATGCCGCCGGATTCGTAAGTCTGCAATGAAACCAAATTGAGATCAGTGGTTTCAGGAATCATGCTCTCAACTTCAGCAATCACAACCGGAGAACTTGGTCCGCCGTGTTCACCTTTCAACTTAAATCCATTGTAAGAAGGAGGATTGTGTGATGCGGTGATCACCACTCCGATGCCTGCGTGGTAATGTTTTGTTCCGAGAGAAACCATCGGCGTGGAAACAAATCCTTCAGCAAGAAATGTTTTGATTCCATTCGCACACATCACTTGTGCCGTTGTTTCCGCAAACAAATCTCCCGCGAAACGACAATCGTGACCGATGACCACTCTCGGCTCCGGATAATTTTTCTTGATCCAGAGTGCTGTTGCCTGCGCAACGCGTTTTACATTTTCAACTGTGTATTCTTGTGCGATGATGGCGCGCCAGCCATCGGTGCCGAATTTGATTACATCCATAACTTGAAATTAGAGCGACAAAGATAAGTGCGCTCTGCAAGAGAATGAAGCCATCAGTGCGCCGTCACAAACTTCTTCACCTCTGCGAAATAGGCCTCTTTATTTGTGCTGAAGTTTTTTTCGTTCGTGGCATTTGCCACCGTGTAAACATCGAGATTCTTCGAGTGAATTTTTTGCAACTGCTTTGCTACATCCGTTCCGAACACATCTTCATTTTGCCCGACAATAATGAGAATACCGAGCAGCTTATCCTGATTTGGTCCCGATGATAAAGCATATTGCGGTTCAAGCAAATTTTTATCGTAAGCAAGCGGGGTGAGCAGATCAAGATTGCGGCGCGCTTTCAAATCATTCTTCGCTTCATCGAACGAAGCATAAGGTCCGTCTGCAATTACTCGGCGCACCTGTGTGCTGTTGCATCCTAATCCAATCGAAAGTCCTGCGCCGATGCCGATGCCGTAGAGATCGCAAAAACCCGGACTGTAATTTTTCCGCAGATAATCCAATTCCGCCTGCAGGTCTTTTCCAAATTGCGCGTAGATGAAAAATTTCGGATTGATGTTGAATGAATCACTTTTTCCGTAACCGCGATAATCATAGGTGATCACGTGATAGCCGAGCGAAAGAAATTGCCCGACGATTTCAAGATTGTCTGCCATGTTGCCGTTGCCATCGTCGCTGATGATAATGTACTTCTGCGAGTTGGGAACAGTTGCTTTGAAAATCCACGTGTTTAGTTTCAATCCGTCAGCAGTGGGAACAGAAACTTCTTTGTAGTCGAGCCCGAAGTCACTCGGGAGAACAGAATAGGTGCGCGACGGATTCAGCGCAAATGATGAAGATGAGATGAGCAGAAGCAAAATGGCAAGCGGCGTTTTCATTTGAAAAGTTTTATGCGGCTAAAAATATAAATTGAATGCTGATGCCATTCATGAAAACTGAACTGTGGAAAAATATTTTGCCTGCTCATTCTGTTGCGTCCTTCTAACTTTGTTTTTTGATTTCTGAAAATGGATTTAACCGACTCACCAAGGCATCAGGGATTACGCAAAAGATTGATTGATTCACTTCGCAAAAAAGGAATCACCGATGAAAATGTTTTGCGTGCGATGATGAAAGTGCCGCGCCATCTGTTCGCTTTCGATAGTGCATTCATTAACCGGGCTTACGACGATAATGCATTTCCCATAGGAGAAGGACAAACCATTTCGCAGCCGTTCACTGTCGCTTATCAATCGCAGTTGCTCGAGATAAAGAAAGGAGACAAGCTGCTCGAGATCGGAACAGGCAGTGGCTACCAGGCAGCAATTCTCGATGAGATGGGAGCTAAAGTCTTTTCCATCGAAAGAATGAAACGCCTCTATGAAAAAACAAAAGAACTTCTTGTAATTCTCGGACATCCTTCCATCAAATGTTTTTTCGGTGATGGATTTGAGGGCTTGCCCACATTTGCGCCGTTCGATAAAATTTTAGTCACCGCAGCCGCGCCTTATCTTCCTGAAAAATTATTGGATCAAGTGAGAGTGGGAGGAATGCTCGTGGTTCCTATCGGGCAGAACGATATGCAGGTGATGAAACGCTACACGAAAATTTCAAACAAAGAAATCAAAGAAGAGGCGTTCGATGCTTTTCGTTTTGTTCCGATGCTGCCGGGAAAGAAGATTTAGTTTCGACGAAGAAAACTTCAGGTAGATCAAAATATCTTTTCTGCGTAAATCGAAGTTTTTATTTTACGTGCCTCTTTAAAATTAAAATCATGAAAAGATATTTAATCCCCGCCATTGCAATTACCTCCATTTGGATCGTCGGCTGCAAGCAAGCATCAGTGAAAGAAGAGAAACAACAGGAGCGAAAAACATTGTCGCTTCAATTCATAGATCCCTCGGTAAAACCCGGCGATAATTTTTTCCTCTATGCAAACGGTAAGTGGGTGGATACTGCGAAAATTCCTCCGACAGAGTTTCGCGCCGGTGCCAGGCTGGAAATGGATTATCAAACCAAAGCTGCTGTGAAAAAAGTTTTGGAAGACGCAGCTTCTGCTGACAGTGCGAAAGGAACCATCACACAAAAGGTGGGAGACCTCTATGCTTCAGGAATGGATTCGGTTGCTATTGAGAAGCTGGGTTATCAGCCGGTGCAACCATTTCTCCAGCAGATTTCTGCTCTGAAGAATGCAAATGATGTGATGAAGTTTGTGGCGGATCAGAGCATGTATTATCAGCCATTGCTCATCGGCATTACTGTACAACCTGATGACAAGAAGAGTACAATGAACCTGCTGCAGTTTTATCAGGCAGGGCTCGGGCTTCCTGATCGCGATTATTATTTCAAGAATGATGCAGGCACGCAAGATGTCGTGAAGGCCTATAAGGCATACATGTTTCGGTTGTTCACGCTCACCGGCGATGATTCAATCACAGCGACGAAGAATGTTGCGACAGTTTACAATCTCGAAAAACAAATGGCGGCAAGCCATCGCACCAATGTGGAATTGCGCGACCCGCAAACGAATTACAACAAGGTGGCAGTGAAAGATCTCGATAAGAAGATGCCGGCTTTCGGATGGACTCAGCTTCTGGATAACCTTCGCATAAAGACGGATTCGATCAATCTTTCACAACCGGCTTATTATTCCAAGTTGAATGATTTATTGAAAACAATTCCGGTTGACACATGGAAATTGTATTTGCGTTTTCACGTGCTTGATAATGCTGCTCCTGCATTGAGCAACGATTTTGTTGTGGCAAATTTCGAATACTATGGAGCAGCACTGAGCGGGCAGAAGCAAATGAAACCACGTTGGGAGAGAGTATATGCAGCCATTGACAACAACCTCGGTGAAGCGCTCGGACAATTATATGTAGAGAAAAATTTTTCTCCTGAAGCCAAAAAGAAAATGCAGGAACTCGTGGACAATCTGCAGATCGCTTTTGAAGCAAGAATCAAAAAACTGGACTGGATGAGTGACAGCAGCAAGCAAAAAGCGATTGAGAAATTACATGCATTTACAAAGAAAGTTGGCTATCCTGATAAATGGAGAGATTACAGCTCAGTCACCATCGATCGCAACAATTATTTCGGAAGCCTTTTAAGCTGCGGACAAAATCTCTATAACTATGATCTGAATAAAATCGGAAAACCGGTTGACCGAACCGAATGGGGAATGACGCCGCAAACTGATAATGCCTACAACAATGCTACGCGCAATGAAATTGTTTTTCCTGCCGGAATACTTCGCTTCCCGATGTTTGATCCTTCTGCGGATGATGCGCTGAACTATGGCGGAATCGGAATGGTGATCGGTCACGAAATGACGCATGGCTTCGATGATGAGGGCGCGCAGTATGATAAAGACGGCAACCTGAAAAACTGGTGGACGAAAGAAGACTACGCAAAGTTTAAAGCAAAAACACAGCAGGTGATCGATCTCTATAACAGCTTTGTTGTGCTTGATTCAGTTCATGTGAACGGTGCGCTGACTGTCGGAGAAAACACAGCGGATATCGGTGGAATTGAGATTGCTTATGATGCTTTCAAGCTTACGAAAGAAGGTCAAGACACAACGAAGATTGATGGATTCACTCCCGATCAGCGTTTCTTTTTATCCTTTGCACAATCATGGAGAAAGAAAGTAACTGATCAAGCTTTGTATCAGCAAGTGAAAACAGATCCGCACTCACCCGGGCTTTATCGCGTGCTCGGTCCCCTTGAGAATTGTCCGGCATTTTATTCGGCATTCAACGTGAAAGAAGGAGACAAGATGTTTGTGCCGGAGGAAAAAAGGATAAAGATCTGGTAGCATGAAGCAATCAGTTCTTTGTGTGATTGTAAGCAGGATGAACTGACCAGTGTGCATTCAATAATTTCCTGCCATGTGTTGTGTAATGAACGTCCAGCAAAATATCCGTTCTGAGGTGTCTTGATTCCTCCCGAATCCGTACTATCCTCGTGAAAGTTTGCAGCGACATTTGCTAAATTATTTATGATCGAATCCACTCGAACATTACTCCATCAGAAATTGATTGTTCGCAAACTTTTTGTCAATACGCTGTTTGTAAAATTTTTTTGCTGAGTCGATGTTCAGCAAAGCAAGTTGACCTTCTGAAGACTTATAGAAACCAGTATTGTTTTCGAAATTGCGAAGACATGTTGTGGGTTCGTCGCGACTCACATCTTCAGCAATGGATTGAATCATGAGATGAACGGTATCCTGCATTATCGCCATCTGCTTTTGGGTTAAGCACTCGGAATTGTCGCTGCATGAAAGAACAAAAGCAATCAGGAGGCAAAGAATTGCGTTTCGTATAGTCCATAAAATTTTTTTTCGATGCGGACTCAAAATCATTGTGTGATAGTTTTCGCTAGTGCTTAAAATGCGTTCTGAATTCTTTTGGCTGTTCCCGCATACGAATCGAAATTTATCTGGAACTATCTCTTACTGCGGTTCCAATTTTCTTTAAAAAGGTTTCCCATGCCTTAAGAAGTTTCAACCAGGTTGGAATTACTTGTCCCCTCATTGATAGTTTAGCACTTGAAAGTATTCTCAGTGCAAGACGTAGCCGAAATGGATTCTGCTTCTTAATTCTAAAGAGAGCGGGTAAACGAACATGACGTGGTTACAGCCTTCTTACAGGTTTGAAACAGCCGGTGGTCGTAGCAGATCGTAAGGTGCACCTTTTATTTGGTAAGCCATTAAAACGCACACACCACATCTTAATTCCGGTAGGAAATGCAAAGTCACTAAATGTCATTGTCTCTTATTCGATAATAGTCATTCGCTGGTCTTGCTATGCTTTAATTCAATTCCGATAATAAATTCCAATCGTGACTTTTTGATTGGAGGTTCTACCTAAGCAAACAGCGCATGAATTATTTACCACATGATAGTTTTATTGAGCTTTGGCTTTGAAGCATACGTTACTTCGGTAGCCGCTTTTATTGCCGCACTTACAGCAGCATCAGGCGTTACATGATCTTTAATCAGCCGATCAGCAATTTCAATTGCTTTTTTCTTGATTTCGGGAGGAAGATCTTTCATGGCCGATGAATAATCGGCCAATGATTTTGAACTGTTCATAATGAAAGTTTTTAAGAATTCACGATTACTATTTCCACGGGCTAAATGCAGAGTGAGAATTGATCCTTAATGCGCGAAACAACCTTCTGTACGGCGGGAGTGTACTAAAGGTTTACGAGGAGGAAAAAAATCTTTTAAAACTTCTCCGTGGCATCATAAAATGCACGGAGACAAGTTACCCGCCGTGTCCCCATCCCTGGCACGGGAAAATAGATATGTGATTAACCGGAATGGACATCATGATTAACATGGCCTAGAACTATTTGCCTAAATTATAAAATTCCTTTGGTTACACCGGATTGACAATCGTCGAATTTGCTCACATATTTTCAGCGCTTATTCGTGAATACAACTTAAAACAAGAACGAAAATACGCTAATGCGAAAGTGTCGTGTCGGATGAGAAGAAAAAATCGAAGTTGCTAAAGTGCCTTTAACGCGCAGCCGCTTTTATTATGAGGGAGGGATGATAGGCAATTGCGCGTTCTGGATTGAACGGAAAAGATCTGATCTACTTATTTGGATGAAAGTTTGATCGATCGGAGCCGACTTTGGCCGACTCAACCGTCGCATCCTTGTAAACTTTATTGCCTTCACTTAACTTGAGGGTCGTTGCATCTGCTGTTATTAAGATGCCGTCTGTACCCACCTTGCTTCCATTAGTGCACAAGTATGCTGAATTTAATGCGGCGCTTTTCCAATCTATGAATAGCACCAATTTGCCGTTTGTAACATACGCATATTCACTTATGTCCTTCGCGGGACGTGCTTGTTTCGGCGAAGGGAGCAGGCTTCGGTTGTGTCTGCTGTAATTGATTTTGCCCTTGCCATTGAGAAGATGAACCGATAAAGGCGAGAAATACTATTACGATTTATTTCAATAAGATCTTTATGATTGCTGATTTTTAAAAGTCAAAAAATGTTTGTTTAATGAAGCAGAGTGCCAGAGGAATTAACTGCGATGATAAAAGGGGACTCTCTTTGAATTAAGAGTATGAATCCGGAGTCATAATTCAGGAAGCAAGAAGTGATCTTTCCAAACGCTGGCGTAATAGAGTTCGAGAATTGGAAGATAAGGATGTTGCATTGACATCAGGTCGCTCATTGCCTATTTAATAATTTGATTCACACCCATGAACTTGAAGGAATTTCAATGCGCTCCAATAATAGACGTTTAGGTAGCATTAGTGATTAGATGAAGATCAGAAAGAATAACTACAGCTAATGCGCAGAATTTAACTTCGAGGTTGAATTTTTTATTTCTCTCAATTGCAAAATCAATATCGCAATTTATGAATAATATGCCCCAATCAGTTGTTTGCTAAAGACTGTAGAGAGGCGATTACTAAAAGAAATACTGATTGAAGAAGAATTCTTTAAGTCTAACGTACTCTATCAGTTCACTATTAAAGCTTATTAATGTTAATTCCACAATCAGTAAGGCAACGCGATTATTTTCTGCACTCTCGCCTTCTCACGAATTACGACGCAGTGTCCGCGCTTCGTCAAATCACTCCTGCATCATAGGCCACTTCGCCATGAATTCCTTCATCGAGTCCCATGTCTTCAACATCTTCTGCCACCCGCACTCTTGTAACTGCATTGATGATGGCAAGCATCACATACGTAAAAATGAAAGCATAAGCAGCGCAAGCGAGGGCAGCAATTAATTGCTTTATAAAGAAAGACGACTCACTCGTCATTAATCCCTGTGCACCGGCCGGATTAACTCCTGTTGTTGCAAACACTCCGAGTAAAATAACTCCAAGTACTCCGCCCACACCATGAACTCCCCAAACGTCGAGTGCATCATCCCACCCCATTTTATTTTTGAGGTTGATCGCCATGTAGCAAACAATAGATGAAGCGCTTCCTATAATTACTGCAGAGGGAAGCGAAACAAATCCTGCTGCCGGAGTGATGGTTGCCAACCCCGCCACAGCCCCCGTGAGCAACCCGACGAATTTTGGTTTTCTCGAAGTCATCCAATCCAATATTAACCATACTACAGCGGCAAATGATGCTGCAGTATCAGTGTTCACAAAGGCAAGACCTGTAATGGCATTTACATCGAGTTCACTGCCGGCGTTAAAACCATACCAACCGAACCATAGCAACCCTGTCCCTAGGGCAATGAGTGGAACACTATTGGGTTTGCCGGAAGAGTCTCTTCTTTTTCCAACATAAAGCACAGAAGCGAGAGCAGCAAAACCGGCGCTTGCATGCACCACGATTCCTCCTGCAAAATCAAGAACGCCCCATTTGGCAAGCAGCCCGCCACCCCAAATCATGTGAACAAACGGATAATAAACGAGCAATTGCCAGAGCACAAGAAAAATAAGATACGATTTAAAAGTGACACGGTTGATGAATGCACCTGTGATGAGTGCCGGCGTAATGATGGCGAACATCATCTGGTAAGCCATGAAAACAAACTCAGGCAATTTTGGATTGCCACTGAAGGCGGAGTTAAGTGTTACGCCATGCATCATTGCTTTATCAAGGTTGCCGATCACGCTGCCTTCGCCGCCGCTGAAACAAAGTGAATACCCCACAAAAAACCAAAGGATAGTGGTGATGCCCATAGAAACAAAACTTTGAATCATAATGCCGAGTACGTTGCGTTTATGTGCAAGTCCTCCGTAGAAGAAGGCGAGACCGGGAGTCATTACCATTACCAGTGCAGTGGCCATGAGCATGAAGCCCGTTACGCCGGGGTCGAATTGTGTTTGCATGAGTTTAAGTTTTGAGTTTTGAGTTTATGGATTAAGGTCTAAAACGCTTATTGGGGAAACCACACGCCGAAGTTGAGCATGGCTTCGAAGCGGGTGTTTTTGTTTTCACCATTCCAGTAAAAGATTTTTTGAGCATCGTTGGCAACCAGTTCTCTTCCTTCAACACGAATGTAACTGTTTTCTGTGGGTTTGTATTCGCCACCGAGTGTGAATCCCCATAGCTTTAATCCCGCGAGCTGATTTTTATTATCAGGAAAAATGCCGGACACGCATCCATCACTATCATTAAAGAATTCTGTGCGGCCATAAATGCGCGACTTCTTTGCCACATCATAACTGAGAATAAAAAGTCCGTTAATCATTGCAGCGGTCTTATCTGCATCTTCGATCTGTGAATGAGCTTGCATGCAAAAATCAGATCCGGCGGTGATTTTGACTTTGGAGAATTTAAGATTCAGGAAAAGATTATTGTAGAAGCGCAAGCGGGAAATGCTGTCGCCTACGGGTGAATCATCTCCGAGGTAATTATCGTAACCGAAATTTATTTTATCGTTCACAGCATAAGTCGCCAGCACGCCAAGAGACTTTTTTTTGTTATTGTCCTCATAAAGATTATAGCCGTTTAGCAGGTATAAAAAAAGTGACAGCTTATCATTCGGATTGTAATTAAGCCTGAACCCTGCCTGGTAAAATGGTTCATAATAAGTGAGAACAGCAATTGAACTTGTATAATTTTCCTTCGGTAAAAGCGCCTCCGTGCCGATGTGTGTTCTGAAGAAGCCGCCATCGAACCATAGGTTTTTGCAGATGCGTATACCCACATTCGCTTCCTGGATGAAATTGAACGTGGTTGACCACGAGCTTTTCGGAATATCGCCGTATTGAAGCGTGACAACTCCGCGAACTATTTTCCCCGAATATTTTGCTGACACCTGCGCAATGTTCAATCCGAATTGTTCGCTGCGGGGCGAGACAGTGGGAAACTTCTGGTATTCGCCCGGTCCGAGTGAATCGGTATAGAAGGCGATGTAAGCATCAGCGTAAGCAGAAACCGAAAATGAAGAAGATGAATCCTGAGAAAAAGATCTTGCCGCAAGAAAAAGGAGCGGACAGAGATACAGGAGGAAAGGTTTTCGTAAAGGCAAAGACAACCCCGCATTGATTGAAAACAGCTTGGGCATGGGATTCAAATATAATTCGAATAAAGGATTACAAATCGCGACCAACACAAAAGAGTCATCGAATCACCGCTTATTGCGGTCACAGGCCTTCCTTTCTCATTAATTCCTTAGCAATGTAGGTTGCAAAGCCAAATTATTTCTTTAACTGCCCGGATAGTTGTTCGTTTTCTGAACTTAAGCCCACCCCATTTTCCACTATTGGTTCAAATACTCCGGCTGCAGTGGCAAGAACTATAGAAAGAATAGTAATCACAATACATAGTGCAAGTAAACCCGCAGGGTCGTCATCTTTAGCATGAAATATCCTTATATATTCCCGGCGCCGCAATTAAAATACACAGGAAGATTGCGCAATGCTTAATACTCCTTAAAGTCCTCACCGAGTTGAGTGAAAATACTATGTTTTAGCCGATATAACCAGGTGATTTGAATGCGTTATACAATGCAATAAAAAAAGTGATTGATGCTGCATATGCATACAAGATGAAAGGGTCAAGATATGTGCTGAACACCTAAACACGATAATCGCAGGCAGAAGTTGGGTAAGTAATAAGTTTTTACTTAAGTCCTATCTCCATTAGGGCCTTGGGATGCTTTGCTTCTTTGATCGCCCTGTCCCCAAACTTCCCTTACCTCGCTCAATCTATGACGTTACCAAATTCATTTATGCTACACGTTTTGACAATTGAACGAAGGGTGTTTCTCGTCGCAACACTGCAAATATGCGGCTGAGCAATTTATTTCTGAATTCATCGAGAACCAATATTGAGTTTTTTATCCTGGTTGTCGTCCGCAGGCAACCTCATCATCATTTAGTACTACCTGATAATGACGTAAAGCGGCTACTGCTGCTGCGACTGATTTTTATTTGCGCACTTCAGACAAAACCGTAGCTTTCGGAAACGTTCTTTGAAATTTTTTTAATTTAAAATTCTCCACAATGAAAAACACGTACACAATTCTTTTGGTGCTTAGCATGTGCGCCACCGCTACTGCTCAAACAAACACGTTCCCCTCTTTCGGTGCTGCCGGGATCGGAACCACTACACCGGATGCTTCATCATTGCTTGATGTCACCTCAACCTCAAAAGGAATTCTTCTTCCGCGAATGACATTGACACAGCGGAATTCCATTGCCTCGCCGGCTCAAGGATTGCTGATTTTTCAAACCAATTCCACTCCGGGATTTTATTATTACACCGGTGCTGCGTGGACGCCGGTTTCGGTAAAAGGTGCCAGCACAACGCTTAACAATCTCACTTCACCCACAGCGGTGAATCAGGATATTCTTCCTGACGCTACCAATACACGCAATCTCGGCAGCTCTGCATTGCTGTGGCAGAATGTGTATTTGTATAACCTGAAATTTTCTGACGGCACTACGCAGAGCACTGCATTCACTCCATACACTGCGGGAACCGGCATCAGCATTACAGGAAACAACATCACTAATTCTTCGCCCGATCAAATTGTTTCACTCACTGCCGGTTCGGGAGTTTCAATCAGCGGAGCATATCCTTCATTTACTATTTCGGCAACAGGTGGTGGAAGCGGAGCGAATACTTCTCTGTCGAATCTTGTATCTCCGACTGCAGTGAATGTTAACTTGCTTCCATCAGCCAACAACACAAAAAATCTTGGTTCTTCTACTGTTGGGTGGAAGAATTTGTATCTCGGCGGTTCAGTGTATTTAGGCGGCGTGCGCTTTCTTTCAACAGGCAGTGGTTCGGGTAATAACAACACAGCGGTGGGAGACTCTGTGCTCAATGCCAATACTACAGGATATACAAATACCGGGATTGGTAACAATGCTTTAATCAGTAATAACACGGGCTTTGAGAATACAGCTTGTGGTGCTGGCGCTTTATACAGCAATAAGGCCGGCGCTGATAATAGCGCCTTCGGGCGGCATGCGCTCTATTTTAATACAGGAGGTAGTGATAATACAGCAGATGGCTTGGGCGCTTTGTACGCGAATCAAAACGGAGTAGATAATACAGCTGTGGGCTATCAAGGGTTATACAACAGTGACGCAGATTACAATACTGCTGTTGGCTGGCAAGCACTTTATTCCAACACCACGGGTTTTGACAACACGGCAACCGGGGAACGGGCGCTTTACAATAGCAATTCCACGTACGGATTTAATACGGCGGACGGACAAGCGGCACTTTATAATAATACCACGGGTTACCAAAACACAGCAGATGGTGCTGATGCTCTTCAAAGCAATGTTACCGGAGCTTATAATACAGCTCTTGGATTTTCTGCTGACGTTTTCACAGGCGCATTGGATAATGCCACAGCTATTGGTTACAATGCGACTGTTGATTTTAGTAACCAGGTGCGCATCGGAAATTCTTCCGTCTCAAGCAACGGCGGGCAGGTTTCCTGGACCGCCTTCTCCGATGGTAGAATTAAAAATGACGTGAAAGAAAATGTTCCCGGCTTAAAGTTCATCAATGAGCTGCGCCCGGTTACTTTTCACTATGATGTGAAGAAAGAAAATGCATTACTCGGAGTGAAAGACACCAGCAACTGGGAAGGAAAATACGATATCGAAAAAATTCAGTTCACCGGATTCATTGCACAGGAAGTGGATGCCGCTGCGCAAAAAATTAATTACGATTTCAGCGGAATAGATAAGAGCGGAAATGTATGGGGATTGCGCTATTCTGATTTTGTTGTGCCGCTGGTGAAAGCCGTTCAGGAACTGGATTCAATGAATGGAAAATTGACAATGGAAAATGGAGAATTGAAATCAGCAAATGAGCAGCAGCAAAAGCAGATTGATGAATTGAAATCAAAAATTGATCAGGTTCAATCTTCAATCGACAATCAAAAATCGTCAATGAGTAATGGCTATGCGAAACTTCAAATTTCAAACCTCGAACCTCAAACTCTTCTTGGGCAAAACATTCCCAATCCATTCGACAACTCAACACTCATTCCTTTCCGCATTCCGAAAGATTGTAAAGATGCATCGATCATGATTGCAAACACAAGCACAAGTGAAATGATCAGTGTGATTCCGATTTCCTGCAATGAAGATCATGTAAGCATTGATGCGGGAACTCTTGCCGGCGGAAGTTATTCTTATACACTTTATGTGGATGGGAAACTGATTGACACAAAACAAATGGTACTCCTTAAGTAAATAAGCAGATTGTGACATCCCGATTTTTTCTTTGGGATGGCTCTGTCTACGCAGAGGCGTTCTCTCGCAAAACGGAGAAAACGCAAAAGCAGTAAGTAAGTCACCGGATGGGAAGAGCAGTCCGGTGATGTTTTATTTGAAAAGCCTTCTTTGAAAGCTCTGCTGTGAACGCTTCCAAACCGGAACTGCTATTATCCATACTCGCATGTTTGCGTGCCATAAGTTACGTGATGAAAATCATTTCATCTTAGTTGGTATGTCATTTTTTTTCATTTATTGGCTACGGAACTTTATTGAAAATTTTTCCGACATGGAGATGAAGCTACTCCTGTTACCGCCCTCACTGAGTTATTAAGCAGAGGGCGGCCACATTTTTCAAGCGAGCCCTCAGCGCTCTTGCTCCTATTGAATTTAACCACCATCAAAAATTTTAGGTCATGAAAAAATTAATTCTCTTTTTCTCATTACTTATAGCAGTCGGTTTTACTGCTATCAATGCACAAGGAACATGGACACAGAAAGCTGACTTCGGAGGAACAGCAAGATATTCAGGCGCAGCATTCGCAATTGGAGACAAAGGATACCTCGGAACCGGATTTGATGCAAGTGGTTATCACAAAGATTTCTGGGAATATGATCCGGCTACAAATGCCTGGACACAGAAGGCAGATTTTGGAGGAGGCATTCGGGGATGGGAAGTTTCATTTGTAATCAATGATAAGGGTTACGTCGGCGCCGGATGGAGTGGCTCAGGCAATTACAGCCATGATTTCTGGGAATATAATCCGGCAAGCAATGCCTGGACAAAGAAAGCCGACTTTCCCGGAGGAGATCGAAGTGCACCTGCCGGATTTTCTATTGGCTCTTTAGGTTACGCGGGAACGGGCGAGGCCGGCGGACTTGGTGGTTCTCTCACTAAAGATTTTTATGAATACAATCCAGCGACTGACATGTGGACTGAGAAAGCAGACTTCGGAGGTCCACCAATAAAGAATACAGTTGGATTCGCAATTAATGACAAAGGTTATTTCGGAAGCGGCAATCTTAATAGCGGTGAGACAAGAGATTTTTGGGAATATGATCCCTCGTCCGATACATGGACACAAAAAGCGCAGGTTGGAGGCCCTGCAAGAGCCATCGCTACTGGATTTGCTATGGGCGGTAAAGGATATATTGGCTGTGGTCATAAGAGTGGTTATGCGGAGCAAAAAGATTTCTGGCAATACGATCCTGTTATCAATACCTGGAAACAAATCGCAGATTATGGTGGAACAGGGAGAGATGGCGCAGCCGGATTTGTAATCAATACTAAAGCTTATGTTGGAATAGGCATCAACGATCTCACAGGAGTATTTTATAAAGATTTCTGGGAATACAGTCCTGAAGAGACTGCTTCAAATATTTGGACACAGAAATCTGACTTCGGGGGAGCAGCCAGAAGTTATGCAGTAGGTTTTTCCATTGGCAGCAACGGATATATCGGAACCGGATATAACAACGGTACCTACTACAAAGATTTTTGGGAGTATGACGTTACAACAAATGCCTGGACACAGAAAGCAGATTTCGCCGGAACGCCCCGCTATACTACTGTTGGTTTTGGCATCGGCAGCAAAGGATATGTGGGAATGGGCTATGATAATGTTAGCGGCAACCAGAAAGATTTTTGGGAATACGATCCTGCTGCTAACGCCTGGACTCAGAAAACGGATTTCGCAGGACCAGCTCGCTCATGGGCTGTCTCATTCAGCATTGACAGCAAAGGATACGTTGGTACCGGCTACGATGGCGCAACATTCTACAAAGATTTTTGGGAATACAATCCTGCTACTGACACCTGGACTCAGAAAGCGGATTTTGGTGGAACAGCTTGCAGAAATGTTGTTGGTTTTAGTATCGGAAGCAAAGGATATGTTGGAACAGGTATTCTATTGTTCGATGGATGGAGAAATGATTTTTGGGAATATGATCCTATAACTAACGCGTGGACACAGAAAGCGAATTTTGGAGGAACTGCACGAGGTGTAGCGGTTGGTTTCAGCATCGGCAATAAAGGATATATCGGAACGGGACAAACGCAGCAAAATTCCGGGACTAAAGATTTCTGGGAATATGATCCGGCTGCTAACACATGGACACGGAAAGCGGATTTCGGAGGAGCTGCCCGCAACGGTGCAGTCGCTTTCAGCATCGGCGATAAAGGATATGTAGGAACCGGCATTATTAATAATAGTATCTGGTACAAAGATTTCTGGGAATACACTCCCGGAACTTCGACGACATCTTGTATAGTTCCAACAGGTGAATCAACAACGAACATCACCGGCACCACAGCTAAATTAAATTGGGTGGCTGTTAACGGAGCTGTTGGTTATGCAATTCGTTATAGAGTCACGGGTTCTAATCAATCTATATTTAAGACAACTATAAATTCAA
>Ga0335085_10002583_pt1 | contig 33468 bp, 27 predicted proteins | sample Lox_Sample_45_FD_206712 | JGI IMG/M metagenome (GOLD analysis project Ga0335085, IMG submission 206712) | Soil microbial communities from Loxahatchee National Wildlife Refuge, Florida, United States - Lox_Sample_4.5 | ecosystem: Environmental > Terrestrial > Soil > Wetlands | place: USA... | reverse complement strand
GTGGCCTTCGGCACGCTGCCATCCGTGCTGAAGTTCACCGTCTGCGGCGGCCGGAAGCAGTTGGCGGAGAAGAAGGCTCCATCCGGAACCGCCGAGAGCGGCGTGGGTTCATTCGGCTCTCCCGTGGTTAGATTTACCGGTCGCAGTGAGTGCGGCTTGAAGCCCAGGTCGTTCAGACCTCCCAGCCGTGAAACCAGCGCCCCGGCCGGCCCTTCCATGGAAGGATCCGTAGTGTTGGAGCGGTGCATTTCACCGCGCACGTTGTAGCGGTGGATTTGAACATTGAAAGCGCGTTGCACATCGGCGACGCTCCCCTGCGCCTTCACGTATAGGTTGCGCTCCCCCACGCTCATCACACTCAAGTTGTGTGACGTCAGGAAGTTCCGCACCGTGGCCACTTCCTTCGCCGTCGGCGCAAACTGGGCGTTGAACTCGTCGCGCGTCAGCCAGACGTGGTACCTTCCCGAGCTCTCCTCATATTGCTGCTGGACGAGCTCCCGCAGTCCTTCCTGGTTGTGCAATTTGAGCCAGACGTGCACGGTAATCTGCATGGAAGGAAGTTCAGGTCCCATGTCTCTGGCCGTGGAAACAAATGCCGGGGTGTGATGAGCAAGGGTCCATTTTTCATTTTCCCCGGCGGAAACCGGGCCGGTCGCAACCAGCGCCACAAACGAAACTGCCAGGCAGATGGCAAGTGCTCGTGCTTTCATCGAATTCCACCTCCACTTTCGGACGGGATGAGGGTCTGCAGCGGAACCAGGATGGCAACCAAACCTTCCACAGCGCCCTCCAGTGGGCGGTACCCTACACCGAATCACGCGAGGGTGCAACAGCCTCCCGCACCGGTAGTGGAAGCGGGTGGATTGTAGTGCCAGCGGCCTCACCGCGGGCTCCAGGGCCACGCGGCACTCCAAGCCTCCGCCTCGCGCCCGCGGCGCGGAAGCTGCCGGAGCGACCGCGCTTCACGCCCTGGCCTCGGCTATTCCGTTTTGCTCTCTGCCGCGGACGGCAGGAGGATATTTGGAATGCTCTTTTCGCGCAGCAGGGCATTGAACGCGGCCAGGTCCGTGGCCACGGCCTGCTGCAAGTCCTGCTTCACTTTGGCGCCCTGTTGTTTCAGCAGTTCCGCCACCGCCGCTTGCTGCGTGGTGGGAGGAAAATCCGCTGTGCTGTCCACCTGTGCGAACAGGTACCCAACCTTCTGAAGCAGCATGGGCGCCCAGCGGCAATCATCCTGGCCGCGGCCGGTGAGTTTCAATTGCAGCAGGGTGCTCTCCAAGGCCGCGAGTTTTTGATCGAGGTCCTCTGCCGCCTTGTGCACCGGCTTCCTGGACTCATCCTTGCCCAGTTCCTTCTGGAACGCGCCGATCTGCGCGCGCAGCGATTCGATCTGATTGGTGGCCGCGGCCAGCGAATTCATTTCTTCCCAGAGCGACCGCTGGAATTGAATTTGTGTCTCGATGTCGCTCGCCGTTCCGCTGGAATGCGGATCCTTGATTACGTTGACTTTCTCGGTCATCTGCTGGCCGGCGGCGGACAGCGTCACTGTGTAGGCTCCCGGCGGCACGAGCACGGCCAGCCGGCCCACGGCCGGGGGTTTGCGCCAGCCCTCCGGGCCCAAAGGAACATCCGGAGCATAGAGCGGAGCCGTGCGCAGCCGGACTTGCGTGGTGCGGTCCGTGCGCAGGTCCCACCAGATGCGGTTGATCCCCGCCTTGACTTCGCAGGGGGGAACATCCGGATCGGGATCCTCGGTAAATTCCTCCTCAGCCTTTTTCTTTTCACCCTCCCCTTTGGGGCCATGGCACTCCATTTCGTGAACCGTCTTGCCCGCGGCGTCCTTGAAGGTCAGCTTCACCAAATCCTTCTCTCCGGGCTTGTCCTTCAGATAGAAGTTGACGTCCGCGCCGTACGGGGGATTTTTGCCGGCGGTGGGGTCGTAATCGGGGGCCGCGGGCAGAGAAATGTCCCGGAAACGATAGGCATCGCGCGGGGGAAACAGGTGCGCGGGAGACTTCAGCAGCTCCGGCGTCATTCCTTCCAGGGGAGTGATGTCGTCCAAAATCCAGAATCCCCGCCCATAGGTAGCGATCACCAGGTCGTGGAACCGCTCCTGCACCGTCAGCCAATACACCGGCGCGTGCGGCAAGCCGGATTGGAGCGCCTGCCAGTTTTTCCCGTCGTCGAAGGAGACGTAGAGTCCCCCCTCGGTGCCCAGGTACAGCAGGCCCTTCCGGACGGGATCTTCACGCACACAATGCGCGTAGCTGAGCATATTGTGCGGAATTCCATTGGTAATCAGCGTCCAGGTTTTCCCGTAATCCGTGGTCTTGTACACCCAGGGATCGCGGTTGTTGATCTGGTGGCCGTCCATGGTCAGGTAGGCGGTGCCGGCGTCGTAGCGCGAGGCTTCGATGTTGTCGATCGTTCCCCACTCCGGCAGGTTGGGAAGATTCTGGGTCACGTTTGTCCAGTTCTTTCCCCCGTCGCGGCTCACCTGCACCTGCCCGTCGTTGGTTCCCGCCCAGAGCAGTCCCTGTTCCTTCGGGGATTCGGTGAGCGCAAAAACCACGCCCGCGTACTCCACCCCGATGTTGTCCGGGGTGAGACCACCGGAAATCTGCTGGCGGCTTTTGTCGTTGCGCGTCAAATCCGGACTGATCACCTGCCAGCTATTCCCGCCATCCGTGGTCACGTGCACAAACTGGCTGCCGACGTACACCTTGTTGTGGTCAAACGGAGAAATCGCGATCGGAAACTCCCAGTTGAAGCGGTATTTCACCTCCGACGCAGGCGCCCCAGCCACGTAATCCGGCCAGACCTCCACCTCGCGGTCCTGGCGGGTCCGCTCGTCAAAACGCGTCACCGTGCCGCCAATGCTTCCGGAGCCTGTGCCGGTAGACCAGATGATGTTGTTGTCCACAGGATCGGGCACGGCAAAGCCGCTCTCTCCTCCGGCCACCGGGTGCCACTCCCCGCGGGGGATGCTGTTGCCGAACCATCCTCCGAACTGCCGGTTGTTGCTGGGCCCGCGGAACGACGGCCCGTCCTGCCGGTTGCCGTAAACGAAGTAGGGAATCTGGTCGTCCACAGTCACGTGATACATCTGCGCGATGGGCAATTGCACCCGGTGCCAGCTTTTCCCCCGGTTCACCGAAATGCTGACCCCGCCGTCCCACACCACGGCCATGCGGTCGCCGTTGGTCGGATCGATCCACATTTCGTGGTGATCCCCGCCGGGCGGCTGCGCCAGCGGAGTCAGCGTCTTTCCGCCGTCCAGCGTGCGCGAAAAAGACGCGGTGAAGAAATACACCTCGTTTTCATTGTCCGGGGAAATTTCTTCCCGGGTGTAATAGTGGGTCCGCCCGCGAATCTGCCGGTCGGAGTTCACCATCTGCCAGCTATCCCCGCCGTCATCCGACCGCCAAAGCTGTCCAATCTGGCCCTCCACGGCCGGAGAGCCGGGATTGGCGCTTTGCGGCACGCCGTCTCCGGTCTCAATCTCCGCGTACACGCGGTTCGAGTCCTTCTGCGCCACCCGCACGGCGATACGCCCGATGGGCGGATGCGGCAGCCCATGGCCTTCCAGCCGCTTCCAGGTCACTCCGCCATCCGTGGATTTGAACAGCCCGCTGCCCGGACCTCCGCTGAAGCGGCCCCAGGTGTGGATGACGATCTGCCACATTCCGGCGAAGAGAATCCGCGGGTTATTCGGGTCCATCGCCATGTCGGAGCAGCCCGTGTTTTCGTCTACGAACAGGACTTTGGTCCACGTTTTCCCGCCGTCCGTGGTGCGAAACACGCCGCGCTCCGGCTGCGGCCCGTAGGCGTGTCCCAGCGCGCAGGCCAGCACCACATCCGGATTGTGGGGGTCGAGGATGACGTTTCCGATCCGCCCGGTCTTTTCCAGGCCCATCAGGGTCCAGGTTTTCCCTGCATCCACCGATTTATAGATACCCTGCCCCACCGAGATGTGGCTCCGAATATATGGCTCTCCCGTGCCGGCCCAGACGATATTGGGATCTGTCGCGGCAATCGCCAGCGAACCGATGGACGCTACCGGCTGGCCGTCAAACACCGGGTCCCAGTGGATGCCCGCGTCTGTGGATTTGAAGATCCCGCCCGAGGCCGCGCCCACGTAATAGATGTTCGGATTTCCGGGGATTCCCACCACCGCGTCCGCGCGGTTCCCCTCCGGCCCGATGTACCGGTATTTCATCTGGCTGTAAACCTCCGGATCAATCGGCGGCTTCGGCTCCTGGGCGGATAGGGGCACCGCAGACAACGCAAACAGCATCAGCGAACTCAGCGCGACTCGTTTGGACATGGTGGCCCTCTGTGAACGGCGGATTATGCAGCCCGCGGATGATATCGGCGCACGGTCGCCACGTCAACGGTTGCGACGCTCTGGAAACTGGATGTCTTCGGGGGCCTCGGGGAGGGTGCGGGCAAATCGCAGGGTGCTGCTGAGCGAAACCGCGGAGAACGTTCCCAGCTAGCCGCCGATCAGAGTAAGGGATTTTGCGCGAATTTCCGCCAATTCCTCATGCGAGACCGCACCTTTGTGCTGTGCACGCCGCTCCCGCCAATCCAGCGTTCTCACCTGGTCGGATAGAACAGCGCTCGGAATGGCGCCGGCAATCAACACCTCAAAGGGGTAGTTCTTCACCCGCGTGGTCATGGGACAGCAAATCATCAGACCCGTCTTTGCGTTGTAGGAGGCAGGGCTCAACACAACCGCGGGCCGGTGGCCGGCATGTTCATCGCCTTCCTGCGGGGAGAAGCTGACCCAGACAATATGTCCTGCATCCGGGACATACCGTCGCGCCACTACCAGGCCTCCCGGCCAGCCGCACGGCCGAAATCAGTTTCCTTGTGGCGGTTCGCGCGCGTAATGCCCCTCAGGAGTTCCGCCAGCCGGTATTCCTGGTGCCGCGCGGGTTCGATCACGATGCAGCCGGAGTGCTCCCGCAAATCGACGGCCTGCTCCAACGTAAGGTTCGCGGCGCGCAGCAGAGCAGCAGGAATGCGCACTGCCCCGCTATTGCCCCATTTTTTGACCACGGCTCTCATCCCAGGGCGGTCTCCTGTATCTACAATGTAGAGACAGTTTCTCACCATGGATTCGGTGCGTCAAGCAGGGGCGCCAGACGATGCGCGGGAGCGCCCCGGGCAGCTCGGCGCAAGAGCGATCCATCTTCGCGCCAGGGCCCACCGGTTATTCCGCGGGTCCGGCCCCCCGGGACGGGATCAGACTCATTTGTTTGTCTTCCGCCCCTCTGCACCTGGCCACGACCAGGGTAATGTCGTCGTGTTGTTCGCGGGGGCTGAAGCGGCGCACCTCGTCCACAATGGCGCCAAGCAAGGCCTGCGAGGACGACCCCAGGTGGCGCCGCAGCGCTTCGACCAGCCGCTGCTCGCCGAACTCTTCTCCGCTCTGGTTGAACGATTCGGTGACCCCATCGGTGTAGAGCAGGAGCGTGTCTCCTGAAAAGAGCACAAGTTCCTCGGTTGTGCACTCCCAGTCCGCAAACAGTCCCAGCACCGTGCCGGTCGCGGCAAGGCGTTCCACGGCGCCGTCGCCGCGGAGGAGCAGGCCGGTGAGATGTCCGCAATTGGCGTAGCGCAAGCGGCGGGATTGATCGTCATACTCCGCAAAGAACAGAGTGGCGTAGGCGCTGTCCGTGGTGTTCTCGCAGAATAGCTGGTTCACGGAGCCCAGCAGGCGCTGCGGCTCGTCCGCAGCCATGGCGCACTGGCTGCGCAGATTGGCCTGCAGATTGGCCATCAACAGCGCCGCAGCGATCCCCTTGCCGGAAACGTCGCCGACGACCAGGCCAAGACGGTCCTGCCCCAAGCTGAGGAAATCGTAGTAGTCGCCCCCCACCTGGCGCGCGGGAATGCAAGCGCCGGCGTATTCGAGCGTGCGGAGTGCAGGCGCCGCTTGGGGGAAGAGCCGGGCCTGTACGTTTTTGGCGATTTCCAGCTCCTGGGCCACGCGGCGCTCGGATTCCAGCCGCTCCGCCAGTGCGCGGCGCCGGGCTTCCACTTCACGCGTCACCTCGTCGAAACTCACCAGCGCAAAGGAATTGCGGTCGATATCCTCAAAGCGGGTGAACACTCCTCCCCACACGGGGGCGTGCGCTTCCAGGGGACTCGAAGCGGCAGGCGAGCCGGATGCCGAGGACTGGCGCTCATAGCTCACGCGGCGCAGCCGCGGGGTGTGACGAAACCGGACGCCGCGCTTCCGCCATTCGCTGTACTTAGCGGCAACATCTTCGGTGACAAACACCACCGGGGTCGGCTGCCCGATCAGCTTGTACTCCTCGGAGTCGGGTGGGGGCGCGATCAGCGTGAGCACCGCGCTGCCGTCCGGGGGCGAGACGGCCACCCAGCGTTCGCCGGATTGCAGACGGGCGTCGAAGGCCAGGTCGAATCCAAGCTGCTCCCGGTAGAACTGCAAACTGCGCTCCTGGTCGCGAACAAAAATGTTGACGGCAAGAACGCGCAGGTGCGGGCCCTTCTCATACCGAGCAGGCGCGGCAGAGATTTCGCCCGGTGGTGGAGGTGAGCCGTCCATACTCAGAATTATAGGAGCGGAGCTGGCCTGGGGATAGCACGCGCGAACGCGAAGCCGGGCGCTGGCGTGCGTCCTACGGCCGCCAGCCGATCCGTTGCAGCGCCCCAGGCAGCGCGGCGTACAGGCGGTCCATCTCGGCCGGCGTGCCCACGCTGATGCGCACGCATCCGGCGCAAGCAGGGTCCCCACCGCGGTCCCGGACGTAAATGCCTTCCTTCTCCAATTCCACGGCAAACGCCGCGTGCTGTGCCCCCAGGTCCGCGAGAATGAAATTGGCGTGGCTGGGCCAGGTGCGCACCCCGTATTTGGAAAGCTCCGCTTCGAGTCGCGCCCGTTCCCGCCGCACGTTCGCCACGCACCCATCCACAAACTCCCGGTCCGCCAGCGCCTCCGGCAGGCAGGCCAGCGCCACCCCGTTCACGCTGAACGGCGGCGCCAGCCGCCGCACCAGTTCCATGTGCTCCGGGGCGCCCACCAGGCAGCCGGCCCGCAATGCCGCCAGTCCGTAGGCCTTCGAGAAGGTGCGCGCCACGAACAGGTTTGAGTAACGCGGCAACTCATCCAGCATGCTCTCGCCGCAGAACTCGTAATAGGCTTCGTCCACGAGCATGGCGGCATCCGGCGCGGCTTCCAGAAGCCGGACCAGCATGGCGCGCGGCACCAGCGCGCCCGTGGGATTGTTTGGATTGGCGATGGCCATCATCCGCGTGCGCGGAGTGACCGCGGCCAGCATCTGCTCCGCCGGAAACCGGAAATCGCGCCCCGCGGGCACTTCCACCGTGGTCGCCCCCGCGGCACACGCACCCACCGAATACATGGGAAACGTAGGCACGGGATAAATCGCCTCGTCGCCGGGAGCGAGAAAGCATGACGAAAGCACCACAATCGCTTCATCCACCCCATTCGTGAGCAGCAGTTGCTCCGTGGAAACGCCCAGGTGCGCGGCAACCGCGCGCTCCGCCGAAGCGCGCTCCGGGTAGAGAGAAACGTCCGCGGCAGTCAAGCCGCGCAGTTTGGAGAGCACGCGCGAAGAGCAGCCCGCGGTGTTCTCGTTCAGGTCCAGGCAGATTCCCCCGCGATTCGAGGTCAGTGGGGGAATCACCGGGACACGCGGGACGCCATCACGGGCTTTGAGCATGGGATGCATGTATCACTAGCCGCAGGAAGGCGCAACGGCCACGCGCGGATAACGGGAGAGTGTACAGCGCCGGGAGAGAAATCGGATCAGGAGGACGCGGCGGAGGCTGCATCTGGAACCAGCAGTTTTCGCAACTGCTCGGGATCCCTCACCGGCGGCTGGCACGCCCCAGCCGCACACACCAGGGCCTGGGCCGTGTCACCGGGCACATGCGGCAGCGTGGCCGCCAGCGCAGACGGCAGCACGTCTTCTCTCTGCTTCTCCGGCGTGACGCGCAACACCGCTTTGCCGTAGCGATAGATCTCCAACGCGGCGCGCTCCAGCCCGTCGGCCGCCGGGTCCCCCGCCCCGCCGAAAATCACCACCTGCGCCGGAGAATTCAGGTAAACCGTTGCCGCCAGTGCGTAGCTGGCGGCGAATAATCCGTACTGTGGAGCCACGCCCGCAAACGCCTCCAGCGTTTTCTGCGCTGCCTCCCGGTAGCGCGAATCACCCGTATAGGCGTGCAGCCGCGAGAGCACCATCGCCGCGCAGGAATTGCCCGCGGGCGTGGGCGAATCCTGCAACGGCTTGCGCCGCACTTCCAATCCTCCCATCGGAGCCGCCCGGCGCGAGCGGTCAAAAAATCCACCGCCCTCCTCGTCGCTGAAGAGTTCCACCATCAAATCCGCCGCGCGCACAGCGGCGTCAAAATACCTGCGGTCGAACGTGGCTTCGAAAGCATCCAGCAGCGCCGCCGCGGAGAAAGCCTGATCCTCCAGAGAGCCTTCCAGCCGGGCGCCGCCCACGCGGTGCGCGAAACCGCGTTCGCCGTCCCAGGCTTCCGCCAGCAGCCGGCTCAGCGTGCGCAACGCGAACGCGCGGCAATCCTCGCGCCCCAGCACCCGCCCCGCTTCCAGGTACGCGGAGATGTACATCGCGTTCCAACCCGTGTAGACCGCGCGGTCCACGGCGGGCGTGGGGCGCTTCGAACGCGCTTCGAGCAGGTTTTTGCGGGCGGACTCGAGAATCGCCTGCACTTCGATTTCCGATTTGCCCATGCGCGTGGCCATTTCGGGAAGTCCGCGATCCACCCAGAGAACATTTTTCGCCGGGTTGTGGTGCATCTCGCCCGCGGGCTCCACGTCGTAGTACAGCTCGATGGCCAGCGCCTCATCGGGCGACAGCGCAGCGCGAACCTCGTCCTGGGTCCAGGTGAAATAATCCCCGTCGTCGTCCAGCGAGATGTCCGCATCCTGGCTGGCGTAGAAGCCGCCCCGGTCGCGATCCGAGAGCACCGCGTCCGTCCAGCGGATGATTCCCTCCGCGGTCTCGCGAAACAGCGCATCCCCGGTCAGTTGCCAGGCGCGCACATAGTTCTCCAGCAGCGGGGCGTTGTCGTAGCTCATCTTTTCGAAGTGCGGCACGCACCAGCGCTCGTCCACCGAATAGCGGTGAAATCCCCCGCCAATCTGGTCATACACGCCGCCGCGCGCCATCTTGGTCAGCGTGGTCTCCACCACCACCAGCAGATGCCGCCGCCCCGTGGCCTGGAATCGCTCCATCAGGAAATTCACGGCCGCGGGATGCGGAAACTTCGGCGCCCGGCCAAATCCACCGTTGCGCATATCGAACTGCCGCACCGTCGCGTCCTCCATTACTTCCAGGATGTGCGCGGAAATCGCGCCTCGCGCCGCGGGAGTGGACTCCGCCTGGGAGACCGCCTCTGCCAGCGTCTGCGCGGAACGGTCCACCTCCGCGCGCCGTCCGCGGTAAGCCTCCGCCACCGCCGCCAGGATTCGCCGGAAGCCGGGGCGCCCCATGGCATCCTCCGGCGGAAAATACGTTCCGCCGAAAAACGGCCGCCCGTCCGGGGTCAGAAAACCGGTCAGTGGCCAGCCGCCCTGGCCGGAAATCGCGCTGATCGCCGCCTGGTAGCGCGCGTCCACGTCCGGACGCTCGTCCCGGTCCACCTTCACTGCCACGTAGTTCTGGTTGATCAGCGCGGCGATTTCCGGGTTCTCGTAGCTCTCGCGGTCAATCACGTGGCACCAGTGGCACCACACCGCCCCGATATCCAGCAGGATGGGTTTATCTTCCGCGCGCGCCCTGGCGAACGCCTCTTCGCCCCATTCGTGCCAGTCCACCGGCTGATGCTCCGCGGAGCGCAGGTAGGCGCTCTCAGAATTGCGCAGGCGGTTGGCGGGTGTCGTGGTCACTCTGGTTTCCTTCGTATCGTGGTAACAGGGGAGAGGCGCGGCCCCGGCAGGTGGTTCCGCTTCCGCGGAGCCGCGCCACCGCTCCTCACTCATTGAATGGGAGAGGTGCCTCCCAGATCGCGCGGATCCAGCGGCTTGCGGCCTGCGAAGCCCTCGTCAACGCTGTGGTAATAGCGGATCCGGTCCTCGCCCAGGCGCCAGCACAGAAAAACTTCCTGATCATTCAGCAGGGCAGGAAAATCCAGCAGCCCGGTGTCCAGGTCTTTCACCAGGCAACCGGTGGCTTCGATCGTTTCCAGGGTGTGCTGGAGTTTCATGCCGATCTGGTTGTGGCGCGTGCGCAGCTCCGATACCTGCGATTGCGAAACCAGCGAGCCGCCCAGCATCCCGATGCGCCGGGCCACTCCGGAAAGCTCCTCTTCCACCCCCGCCAGCTCGCGCCTTCCCTCCATCGCTTCAATGAGCATGGGCTCCACCTCTGCGCGCGTCCGTTCGGCTTCCGTTAGGGTGAAGTGGCGGAATTCTTCGGCCATGAGCCTCTCGCTATTTGAGCTCCAGCATCCGGTCCAGGGCCACGCGGGCCCAGCGCCGCTGGCTGTCGGGCACTCGGATGGGGTTGACCACGTTGCCTTCCTGCAGGTTTTCCAGCACCCAGAGCAGGTGCTGCGGCGTGATGCGGAACATCGTGGAACAGACACAAACGTGCGGATCGAGCGAAACGATGGTATGCCGTGGATGCGTCTTGGCCAGGCGGTTGACCAGGTGGATCTCCGTGCCGATGGCCCACGCGGTGCCCTCGGGTGAGGCCGTCACCGCTTTGATGATCCCCTCCGTCGAGCCAATCGCGTCCGCCTTCTCCGCCACCTCCAGGCGGCATTCCGGATGCACAATCACGCGCATCCCGGGATGCTCCGCGCGCACGCGGTCCACGTGTTCCGGCAGGAAGCGCTGGTGCACCGAGCAGTAGCCCTTCCACAGCACCACCTTCGCGTGGCGGAGCGATTCCTCGCTGTTTCCGCCCAGCTCCTGATACGGGTCCCACACCACCATCTCGTCCAGGGGAATCCCCATCCGGTGGGCCGTGTTCCTGCCCAGATGCTCATCCGGAAGGAACAACACCCGCTCCCCGCGGGTGAACGCCCAGGCCATCACTCGCGCGGCGTTCGAGCTGGTCACCACCGAGCCCCCGTGTTCTCCGGTGAATGCCTTGATCGCCGCCGTCGAATTCATGTAGGTCACCGGCACCATACCCAGCCCGCCCAGCGATTCGAGCTCCGCCCAGCAGGTCTCCACCTGGCCGATGTCCGCCATGTCCGCCATCGAGCATCCGGCATTCACGTCCGGCAGGATCACCACCTGGTGCTCCCGGCGCAGCACGTCTGCGCTCTCCGCCATAAAGTGCACGCCGCAGAAGACAATGTGTTTCGCGTCTGCGGAGGCCGCCTGCTGCGCAAGCTTGAGGCTGTCTCCGGTGAAGCGCGCGAATTTGATCACTTCGTCGCGCTGGTAGTGGTGTCCCAGAATCACCACCCGCGAGCCCAGCCGCTCCACGGCCGCCCCGATCCGTTCATCCAGCGTGGTGTCCGGCACCAGCAGATATTTGGAGAAATCGCAGCCCACACCCTTCTCCATCTCCGGCACGCGGAGCGTCTCCGGCTGTGGCTGTGTGGCCAGCCTTCCGATTTCTACCAGTTGAGGCATCAAGTGCGGTGTCCCTGGGCAGCCTTGAATCTATTCTCTCTCGAATGGCGGTGAATTTCTACCCGCAGCGTGGAGATTCTCCGGCCCGGTCCGGCCTGTCCGGCCTATCCTCCGATAAACACCATCGTGCGCGAAGGCGGCTTAAAGTCCGGCTCGTTGATCCGGTGCCCGGCCTCCTTCTCCATCACCATCCGTTCGATGTACCCGGCCAGCTTTTCGTCACTGGCGCCGTTCCGCACCAGCGGACGCAGGTCGTGATCCTCCTGGCTGAACAGGCAGGTGCGCAGCTTCCCGTCCGCGGTCACGCGAATCCGCGAGCAATGCCCGCAGAATGGTTCCGTCACCGGCGAGATCAAGCCGATTTCCCCGGGCGCGCCGTCCGCAAACCGGAATTTGCGCGCCGTTTCGCTCACTGCGTGGGGGATTTGTTCCAGCGGCCAGCGCGCCTCGATCCTCCGCCGCACCTCCGCCGCCGGCACCACCAGCTCGCGCGACCAGTGCCGGTCCGCGTCCAGGGGCATGAACTCGATAAAACGCATCACGATGCCCGTGCGCCGGGCCAGCTCCGCAAACGCTTCCACCTCGTCGTCATTCAGCCCGCGCACCAGCACCGCGTTCACTTTCACCGGTTTCAGCGCGCTGCCCTGGGCCGCGTGAATGCCGTCCATCACGCTCTGGAATTTCCGCGTGCGTGTGACCCGTTCGAATTTCTCCGCATCCAGCGAATCGAGACTGATGTTGATTCTCTGAAGCCCCGCGCGAACCAGTTGCTCGCACCGTTCCGCCAGCAACTGTCCGTTCGTGGTCATCGAGAGATCGGGAAAACCTAGGTCCCGCAGGCGGGCGATGAACTCCACCACCCCGGGCCGAACCATCGGCTCTCCGCCCGTCACCCGCACTTTTTCCAGGCCCATCCCCCGCAGCACCCGCGCCACCCGCACCAGTTCGTCCCAGGTGAGCAGCTCCTCCTCCGGACGGTAATTCTCAGGGTCCGCCGAACGGCAATACACGCACCGGAAGTTGCACCGGTCGGTCACCGATATGCGCACGTCGGTGATCTGGCGTCCGAATTTGTCATGCAGCGGCATTGGCTTGGATGTTCCTGGAAGTACGAGGAGGGAGAGGTGCCCGGCGGATACGTCGGGCGGAACCGGCTCCCCTCCCGCGGCGCGGGAGAAGGCGTCCGGTGTTCTCCTTTCCAAGCACGGGAGGCGAAAGCGTTTCCGCTCGCACCCTCGGCCCCGCCGTGTCCCGCCATGCGGGACCCGCCAGGACACCGCCCCGGCAGCCATAGGAGACACCTCCCGCAGGCCACAGGGGTCGGAGGAACAAGACTAGTCTACGCGCGAAGGCGCGGGACGGCAAGGCCCGGCCGCGGTCTGGGGCGTCGTGTCCGGAGGCGCGCGAGGTCCCGGTCCGGGTTTCACCGGCTACTGGCTGGTTCTCACCAGCACGTTCACCGTAGCGGTGTCTTGATGCACATCGCGCTCTACCCCAAAACTCTTGCGTGTTACACCTACGCGCACCAGGGCCTTCGGCGCGCCGGTGCGCCGGAATTCCTTTTCCGCGGAGACATCGTAAATCTGTCCGCGCGCGATGGGCCACGCCGCGGCTAACTGCTTCGCCGCGCCTTCGGAGGGATCGTCCACCCGCAACTCTCCCATGCGGTATTGCTGACCCTCGGCGATTTGGACTGTAAAGCGCACCGAACTCGCCTGGTCATCGTAGTGTGGCTCGGGGTCCAGGGTCGCCGCAATATAGCCGCGGTGCCCAAAGGCTTCCCGTACGGCGTCCCATCCGGCCAGCGTGCGGTTGCGGCGCGCTGGCTCTCCCGGCAAGACGAGAAGCAATTTCGTCAGCTCCTCCGCGGCCACCGCATGATTGCCTGTCCAGCTCACTCCCGCCCAGGAGTATCGAGGCCCCGATGTCGCCTGATAGCGCAGAATGATTCCCTGGGAAGCGTCCTTGCCTGCAGGGTCCTGAAATGCCGGCATGGGCTCGGAGAATTTTGCCCGCAAATACCCCTCGTCCTGATACGCCTCGGTCAGCGCCGTCTCCGCTACGCGCGTCGCAAAGTGCCGCGAATAATCGTGCCCGATCAGGCCGTGCTCCGCTTCCCCGAGCGTGGCTGGATCAAGAGGTCCGCCGGTCACCACCACGCGCAGCACGGGCATGGGCACATCGTTGATCCGAATCGAGTAGCCCACCGCTTTGGTCCCCAGCCCGGGGAATATCGGCGTGATCGAAACCGGGCCGGCAATATGGTGCACTTCCAGATATTCTCCCAGGGCGGCGATCAACTGGCCTTGCATTGCTCCGCTCCCCTCCGGCAACCAGCCGTTGAAGAGTGGCATTCGGGCGTGGGCCGCGGCAATCAGCTCCGAATCCGCGAACCAGAGAAAATTGTCAAACGTGCAAGGAAGAAATAAGGGCGCTTCGATCACCACAAACTTCACCAGCCAGGAGTTCGCATGCTGGGAGTATTCAAAATTGACATCCCGGAAACCCCCGGTCTCCAACAAACGTTCTGCCGCCCCTTCCAGGATGCTTTGGCTGACAGCATCCCCGACGCGCAGGCCGAGCGCCGCTGTGATCTCCTCGGAAGTGAAATGCCGGAACCCCTGGATCTCAATGCGTTCGATTCTTGCGCCGCTCACCGCGCTTGCCTGCCGGACCGGTGGGGATGCCTTGAGGGGCATCAGCATTGCCAGGCCCCCGGCGGCAGCGGCTATCAGGCGCAGTCTGTTCTTGAGGGTGGCACCGGGAGGCTCACCCAATCGTGCCGCAGATCGCATGCATCCCCCCTCGGATCGTCTTTTCAAACACGAGTAACGTGCCGTGTCATAGATCGCCAGCAAGGGTCAATCCCACCGATGCGTGGCCCGGCGGGCCGTCTGCGCTCTCCATCGCCGCGTCGGTTCTGCCGTCTCGCCTCCTGTGATAGATTCCCCTGCAAATGCGAATCTTCGTTTTGGGGGCCGGGGCCACCGGATCCCTGCTCGCGCAATTGCTGGAAGGCGGGGGCACGAAGCTTCCTGCGGGGATTGCGATTCATATTGGGCACGCCCCTTTTTCCGGAAAGAAAGCCCCATCGCCGGGGCAACTCTGCCCAACCTGTAGCCCATGATAAAGGTTGCGCGGGGCTTCCCTCCTTTGAGGCCGTGCGACTGCCGCGATCCACCGTCAAAAACGTTGCACCTTCAGGCCCGGGATTCTCGGGAAGCTGCGTTCATCCCGAGTGGCGACGGCATAGCCCCTGGAAATCGCGGTGGCCCCGATCATCAGGTCGCGCTCACCGATCGCCACTCCCCGCGCTGACAAATCCGCCCAAAGGGAAGCATGTACGCGCGCCACGGTCAGATCGAAAGGGATGACGGGAAGTTGCGCGAGCAATCCCTCGACAAACGCCTGCCGCCGGTGGCGCTGCGTTGCGGTCCTTGCCCGGTGCAGGCCGTGCAGCAGTTCTGACGCGGTCACCGCCGACACGGCTACGTCCTCCTCTGCAAAGCGGACGGAAATCCGCTCAATCGAGAGCTGGCCACGCTCGATCGCGATCAACACGCTGGAGTCGATTAGCGCTCCCATCCCGAATCCGCCACCCTGGGCTGCTTTGCGATCAGAGCTTCCACGATTGCCAGATATTCCTCGTCCGGCTTGGGCAAAGCGCGCAAGAGATTTGCCAATTCCACCCCGCTGAAACTCGCCGGGCTTGCGGGCAGGATTTCACAAATGGGCTTGCCTCCACGCTCGACCACAAAGCTCTCTCCCCGATAACGGACGCGGTTCATCAGTTCCGAAAAACCACGGACGGCTTGCGTCGCGGAAATGCGTGATTTCATAGAATACGATTATAAGCATTATGGCCCGGAAGGCAAGGAGTGAACCCACCGGCTTTCCTCCATCTCCACCCGAGATCCCGCCACCGGGCATCGACTGCTGCCCTCTCGCCTCCTGTGATAGATTCCCCTGCAAATGCGAATCTTCGTTTTGGGGGCCGGGGCCACCGGATCCCTGCTCGCGCAGGTGCTGGAAAAACAGGGGCACGAGGTGTCCTGCGGGGACCGAAACCCGGAGCGCGCGCGCCGCTTTTTTCGCAGGAAATCGCAAATTCCCGTCGTCCCGGTGAATGCCCGCAACCTGTGGGCCATCGTCCGGGCGGCCCAGGGCTGCCAGCTTCTGGTGAACGCCTCTCCCGCGGTGTACAACGAAATCATCCTGCGCGCCGCTTTGCGGCTCAAGGCGCATTACCTGGACATGGCCGCGCACCTCACCCGGCATCCCTTTCGCGCCGAACAATTGCGCTACGCCAAGCGATTCGAAGCCAGGCATCGCGCTGCGGTGATTAACGCCGGCATCGCTCCCGGCCTGACCAATCTGCTCGTCCGCCGTGCAGACGAGTTGCTGGACGAACTCCACACCGTCCACGTCCGCCTGTTTGAAGAGACCGAGAGCGATGACCCGGTCTCGCAGTGGTCGCCGGAAGTTTCCTTCGACGAGGCCACCTCGCGCCCGCGCATCTACCGTGCCGGACGCTTCCACCTGGCAAAACGCTTCAGCGAGCGCGAGCGCTTCCACTTCCCTCCCCCCATCGGCGAGGCTCCGGTGTATCTCGCCGCGCAGGACGAGGTCGCCACCCTGCCGCACTTTATCCCCATGCGCGAGATGGACGTGAAAATCGGCGGTGGCGAGATGGAAATGCTGCGCCGCTGGTATCGCCAGGGCAAACTCTCTCGCTCGCGCGGCATGTCTCGCGCGCGCTTTCCCGCCACGCCCACGCCCCGCGCGCTGAAGCGCATGGTGCGCCATGGGCGCATTTCCAACGCGCGATTTGCGGCCGCCGTTTTGATCCGTGGGGTGAAGGCCGAGCAGCCCACCCTTCTCCGCTGGGACGTCACCGTGCCTTCCCTCTTCCAGATCCGCCGCCAGGGATTTCAGCGTTCTCCCATCGCCTGGGCCACGGCCACCATGACCTCGCTGTTCGTAAAACACTTCCCGCGCGAGGAGGCCGGCGTCTTTGCCCCCGAGCAGTTGCCGCTCGAAATCCGCCGCCTGATCCTGGCCGGCGCGCGCCAGCGCGGCATCCGCATCACCCTGCGCACCCACAGATCGAAGCAACGGGACGAGTCCGACGTGGAAGAGTTTTAGCCCGCGTTTCTCACCACTCTCGATCCGCAATGGGCGGCTACAGCGTGGCAGGCTCCCGCGGGAACGGGTCTCGATCGGTGCTTCGCGGCTCAGGCCTTCCAGTTGGCTTGCGTGGCAAACGCATACAGAGGGTATAGATCGCGGAAAATCCGCGCCGCTTCGGTCACAAATTGTGGACGCAACGCCGCGGAGGGCTTCATCGCGCGGCGCACCACCCAGCCGCCAATCTTCTTCCACTCCTCGGGGGTTAGCGGCCAGCCGTCCTTCTTGATCCATTCGCGCTTTTCCGACGCGTACCAATAGCCCTCATACCTCCGGCCCAGGCGTTGCTTCTGCCTGCGGAGCCAGGCTTCGTTCTTCTGGGCGCGCGGAGCCGCGATCCTGGCCAGCGCGCCTTCGTTCTTCGGTCCGCCGTAAATGCGGAAGCCCGCCGTGGCCGCGTCCGCCGTAATGCCCACATAGAGCTGCCCGCCGCTCCGGCCTGCTTTGCCCCCGCCCGAAAATGTCAGGTAATAGTGGGTGTGATACGGCGGGGTGTCCGGTCGGAAGCGGATGTCGCGGTTGATGCGCGAAAAATTGCTGCCGGTGCGCCCGCTGAGATCGAAACTCGAGTCCAGCTCGAGGGCCGCCGGAGCCAGCGCCTCCAGCAGCGCCCGGAAAGGCGCCACCACGTGCTCCTGGTATCGCTCCCGGTTCGCGTCCATCCACGCCTTTTCGTTGTGACGCGAGAGTTCGCGGAAGAAGCGGAAAATCTCCGGTGTAAAAATAGCGGCGTTGCGCGGCATCCTCGCCTCCCCTTCCTGCGCCACGCATTGTAACGCAGCGCCGGCCTCCCGCAGTTCCGCCGCCGGCCCGATCCTGCGCCGGCGCCCTCCCTCCGCCCGGCCACCCAGCCGTAATCAATCGCATTATATTTTTTAATGACCGCCAGGCGCTTTCCTGCATCAAACTAATACCGGTGCTGCGTCCCAGAGATCAGTTCAGTACGTCTGCGCACGCAGGTTTGTAGGGGCGCTGCTTGCTGCGCCCTGCTTCTCTGAGCTATCGGCGAGACACAGCACAAGCTCCAGATTGAAAAACATCCTGGAAGCGTCCCCGGCCCAAGGACAAAACCAAGATTGGAAGGAAAAATGAAACGCTATTTGTTTGCCAGTGACTTCGACCAGACCCTGACCTTCAACGACACCGGCTACGCGCTGAGCGAGATGGTGGGAATTCCCGCGGAGGAATTCAAGCGCAAGGCTGAGGGCATGGCCAGGCTCAACCTGGTGCAACAGGGCGCGGAGCTCGCCTACTTGCTGCTGCACGATCCCGAATTCCATTCGCGCGTCCGCCGCGAGCACCTGGTGGAGGTGGGAAAGCGCATCCGCCTGAAGGAGAATATCGAGCTGCTCTATCAGATTCTGGACCAGGGCATCCCGGGCTACCATTTCGATTTCTACATTCTCTCCGCGGCGCCCGCGGAGGTCATCCATTCCGCGCTCGAGGGAATCGTCCCTGCCGACCACATCTTCGGCACCGAATTCCGGTATCACCCCTCCGGAGAGATCGACACCATTACCCGCGCCACCGCCGGCTACGGGAAAGTTGCCGTGCTCGGCCGCCTCGAGGGCGAGCTGCAGATCGGTCCGGACCACGTCATCTACGTCGGCGACGGCAGCTCCGATATCCACGTGATGCTGCACGTCAACGTTCGCGACGGCTTTACCATTGCCGTCTCCGAGACCAGGCATGTCGCCCAGATTGCGAAACGCACCGTGCTGGGCACCAACGCCCTGGCCACGCTGGTGCCGATTCTCGAGAAAATCGTGGGATGGAGCCGCCCGCAGCTCCGCGAATTCTTCGAGTCCTACGGCTTTCTCATCCAGGAGTGGGGCCGCGTCCAGACCGACTGGCTCACCCTGCGCCCGGCGGACACCGAACCATCGCCGGCCGCTCCGGCCGCCTGAACGCATCGCCGGCAGAAACTGCCATGTGGCTTCGCCCGCGGTGAAAAACGCGGGACACCGCCCCGGGAAGTTACAGCATCACCCGGTGCGTTTGCCTTCGGCCTGCGCAGTCCGTCGGCGATTACGGTGTTTCCGCCAGCTCCAGCGCCTTCTGGAGAACGGCATCCCGGCCCTGGCTCAGATCCTCAATGGAAGGATGCGCCTCAACATCGGGCTTCATGTCCGTGCCCTCGAATTCTGAGCCGTCCGGAAAGAGGACCCGTTTATCGGCGAAAGCACCTCCAAAATGGATGTTTCATTCCCCGATTCATTTCCGTCGGCGATGGCAGCGTAGGTGGGCGCATAATGAGGAGGAGTGCCTGCAGAGGACGCCACAATTCCGTTGGACGGAAGGAAATAGCCGCTCCCGACCCAGTCAAACGAATTGGCAATCGCTTGGTACAGCCCGACAATATTGCCATTGCTGTTGAAAGTGGCCGAGGTTTGCCCGTCAGAAGAAAGTGCGATTAGGGTGTTATCGGAGCTGAGCACCTGCGGCGAATAGTTCGGCACGCTCCACTTCACGCTAACCTGCGATCCGGTCACCATGGAAACAGCACTTTTGTGCCTTTGGTCTCGACCTCGCGCCGCTCAAGGTCCAAGGTCTTTTTGTCAGGCATCAATTCCTCGGCTGCCGATTGGGCCCTCGAATCAGCAAAGAAGAGTAACGACCGCCCTATAATGAGCCGGGATTCACCGCGCATCTGGCGGCCTGTGGCAATAAGCTCATCGATCGCCCTGGGATCGTGAAGCTTCGCGAGCCCCTCCGCGGCTGTCTGAGCGATGGCGAGATTCGAGGAACTGAGACCTTTGATAAGCAGATCGTAGGCGCGCGGATCGCCCGCCGCTCCGAGGTAGTACCACGCCTCGCTCATCTCGTAGACGGAAACGTTATAGGCGTCCCAAAATGGCAAGCCGTGCCTCTCAACCCATTCCACAAAGGCCGGATTTGGGGAATCAGACAGTCTGTCCCTGCCGTAGAGTATTGGCCAGGGTATGTCTCGGTCGTGGGCCAGGGCCTTTTGGGCTTCGGCAATAAGGTAGTCGAGGTAGGTTCGATCCGGCACGCCGATATGCACCAGGACGCTGGCAATTCTTCGCTTCGTCCACGTGTCTCGGATGAGGGCAAAGACTTTCTCTGCATTGGCGACATCTGCGGGATTCTTGTTCAACAGCGCCTCGAAGCTGTATCTCTTATCGTTGCGCAACTCTTGGGCCGCTTCCTCGGTGTTCGTGCTCCGAGTTGATTTCATAGCGGATGCAGGAACTGTCGTGCTTGGGGTTTCCGGAGAGGACAAGCCGAAACCCGCCAAAGGAATTGATTGTTGGCCCCCCACCCACTTGACATCAAGTTCGCCGATCCGCTGGCCCTCCATAGTTGGGGAAAAAGTTACGGATATTGTGCATCCGGAACCTTCGGCCAGCCAGACCGGGCAGAGGTTGTGTTGTTCGAAATCCTGTGTCGCCAGAATCGAGGAAAGGAAAATAGGAGTGCCACTGACATTCGAGATGGAAATGAGTTTCGGGGCGCTCGATTTGCCCACGGTAACACCACCGAACTGTGGCTTGGCTTCGTTGAACTCCAGGCACTGCGAAGGACTTGCCTGCACCGATGAAATAAACTGTCTCCAGTTGCAGAGCGGTGCCACCAGCAACAGGAGCACACAGACTTGGTGGGGTTGCCTTTTCATGCTCTCGCTATGTCTCGCCCACGTCCTTCAAAGCCGGCAATATCGTGCCGACCTTTCCTACTGTGAATTCGAAAGCTCGGCCAGGGTCCTCGCAGCATTTCTCCGGATCATCGGATTCGGTGAGCTGCGCTTTGCTTCTACGTATCGAATGGCAGCGACTACCGAGACTACGGGCTGCGCTTGAAAATCCTTGATTCTCCATTCGAGAGGGCCATGGACTTCACGTAATGTTTGACGATCTTCCTTGAAATCGCTGTGAACGTCCGAAAGAATCAGAGTATAGAAATAGCGCCACTTGGTAGGCTCCGGAGAGTCGTCGGCTCGCACGAACCGAAGAGTAGAATCAATTCGCCCGAGCACTAAATACTCCGCCCCTACCTCTGCCTCAGTCCCATGAACCTTTGCCGGGCCGATAGAAAAATCACCTTTCATCACCACTAAAGAAAGAGCCGAAGGCATCGGCTCAGGACGAACAAAGAATTGGGTGGCTCGATACCAACCCCTTTCGGTGAACCGTCCTCCATCGGCATCCAATCTGCACAACTGCTGCACAACTTCCCTTGGAGACTTTTCGTCGGGAAGTGACGTGGCAATCGTTGCTGCGGTTGTCCCCAGCATGAGCAGAGCAAATAGCACTGGCACCGAAACGATTTGTCGGGCAGATGCCCTTCCAAAGCACTTGCCAGGGCAGTGTTCGCTCGCTCTTGGCTCTGAACGATAGCTCATCGCGGGTTACCTCGGGTGAAAGTAGTGTCAGCCATTTCCGGTTCGCGATCTCATTGTGGGTCGAATGCCTGTGGGTTCGAGCCGCCCCACGCCCGCATGTACACTGGCGTGTGGTTAGGTGGATTGCCATTCGGAACTCTGGCATGGGGATCCACACTGAAGAACATTCCCACCGTGTAAGCATAAACTCTTCGACGTAGCTGATTGGCGACTGATTGAGCAATCGAGGTCGTCCCGCCCATAGCTGCGTGGCAATTATTCAGAGTGAATGTGACGTTTGGTCCGAACATCGAATTCGATAGCGCGCCGACATTGCGCGCCGTCAGGTTTTCGTCGGACACAGGGTCTTGACCCACAAAGAGAGCAGAATATTTCGTGGGGGTTCCGTTGACTGGGATAATCGCCGATCCGCCGTGGCCGAAGTAGATTACCTGCCCGCTGATCAGACCGTTTCCAGTCAGGCTGCTGGCAAGGCTCTGTGTAGGGCTGCTCACGTAGGTCACTCTACTTATTGTGACTGTATCTCCAGACGCGCTCAGCTGTAATCCGGCGGTCTGACCGGCCAAGTTGAACAGATTCCCCACATTCCACATGTGCCCCGGACCATTATTTCTGCCCGGGTCGCCAACACGGCATGAAGATATCTCTGAGAGGAAGCCTCTGGCGTAGGGTCTGATGGTCCCTTTCCGTGGGCGATATGTGCTTAGCGCATAGATTTTCGAAGCGGTAGAAGCCCTCATCTCGAGAGTGAGCTTGGTATCCGGGGCGGGCTGCTCCGCCGCACCTTTGGCGACGCAGCGGAGTAGCAGGACCAATTGAATGACTCTGAGAATGACTCCTCCCTCCCATCAATTTATAAGAGTATGAAGGGCGACAGAAATGGATACACTCCTCGGCGCGTTCCCCCGAACCAGGCGCAGACAGCCGTTACCGGAGTGAGGCAGAGTCCACGGGGGGTTTCTCCGCCTTGAGGCTCAATCGATTCGTGTCGCCGCTATCCCTTGGCCGGATCGCTCCAGTTCCGAACACCGGAGGTACCCCGCCCACAGCAAGGCGCAGCAAAACCCGAGTATGGGAAAGAGCAGGCCTGAGTACTCCCAGATCCACAAAGCCCCACGCCAGAGTGGCCACAGCAGAATCTCACCACCTCCCGTCGCGCCGGCGAAAATAAACCATACGGCATAATGGAAAACTAAGAGAAAAATGGCCAGCGCCACTGACGCGGGCCACCTGCAGTATGCCCAGATCCCGGCAATAACGACTGCCGTCACCAGTTCAACTTCAAGGAAGAACATTCCGCGTCCGACGTACAAACAGGCTAGGGGATAGCCAGCGATAACCAGGGCCCCGCCAAGAGTCAGCAATAGAATCCTGCCGAAAGGAAATTGCGAGGCAAGGCGGAGGGACAGGAAAATGACGAGAGCCGGGATCCAAATCAGGAAGAAGGAAATTAAGTCGACCCGATAGTCCTCCATGGGCCTCCCGAGATTTCGTAGATAGCCATGCGAGACGCCGAAGACAAGAAATCTCGCTGCCCACGGTCCTCCCGGTCCTTCGTGGCACGATACGACCAGGAAAGGCAGATAAATCGAGACCATCAACTCGAGTAGCCACACAAGCAGTTTTGCGCCTAACTGGGAGATTCTCGCCATTTTGGGTGCCGTTTCCCCTGGGCCTGTCTTCACACCTTCGAGCCGCCCCACGCCCGCATGTACACTGGCGTGTGGTTAGCCATAGCGTCGTCCGAGGTGGAACACTCCGACGTGCTGTCCCCAGGAGAACAAAAGGAACGTGTTTGCTTCCGTGGCCGCCATCGTCATTAGCTCCTTCGCGGAATTCGCCCATCTTCCGCCCCATTCCGTAACAGAGATAGGCAAGAGGCTTTTCAGGGGCGGACTCGTATGAAATCGGGCGGTCGAGGCAAGACCGGATTGGGAGTGTCGATGGAGACTTGAGGATTCCATTCGTACGTTATCGGGAACATCCCGGGTGGAGTCATCCAGTTGCACCCTGAATTTGGGGATGCCCGTGGCCGGATCCAGCCCCACCACTTGATCGCCATCCACCAGGAAGATGATGTGATCGGAATATAGAGAAACACTATAAAATATTATATCCGGATTCCAAGATGTAGGCTGGGTCAAGCCTCCGGAGCACTGAGGGCTTTCCACCCAGGCTTGGCCCCACTTGTTGCAGTCCTTGCAATGGAATCCGCCGCATGGCGCCGGCTTCGCCTGCGCTCCTCTAAGATGGACGGGAAGGGATGAGTACGCTTCGCCTCCCGCAGAATCGTCGGCAGCCCATGTTCCCAGCACCTCCGCGCCGCGAATCACCAGGGGCCGGGATCACCGCATCGGCCGGGGCCGAGACGCGGCAAGAAACATGAATCGTCCGCCAACCCAGTCGGCAAGGATCGCAGCGCCGGGCGCCCCTCCATCCGCTGAGCAGGCTCGATACCGCGTGCTCCTCCTCTCGATCGTGCTGCTTGCCTTTCTGTTGCGCGTGTGGGGCTTCTCGCGGCTGGGTCTTGCGCATTACGACGAAGGGGTGTACACGCTCAGCGGCTTCTGGTCACTCGGCGGGACACAACAGGGATTGCTTTATCCCTGGCAGAAATTTTTCTCGCCTCCGGGCTACTTCCTGCTGGTGGGAGTGGTCTTTCGCCTGCTGGGCCGCGCTTCAGACCTGGCGGCAATCGCCATCAACATATTCTTCGGCACGGCCACGGTCTGGCTGACGGCCTGGATGGGCCGCAGGTGGTTCGGGGCTGCCGCCGGATTGTTTTCTGCCGGGCTGGTGGCGCTCAGCCAGTTCCAGATCGCTTTTTCGCGCACCGCGCTCACGGACACTTCCTTCGGCTTCTTTTTTCTTCTGGCGCTCGCGCTCGCGGCCATGGCCATCGAGACCGGCCGGCCCTGGCACGCCGCGTTTGCCGGCCTGGCCATCGGCGCCGCCTGGAATATCAAGTATCACGGCTGGCTCCTGATTCCGCTGGCCACGGCGGCGATGGCCTTCGAGGCCATTCGTCTTCGTGGCGAAACGGCGAAGCTGCGGCGCCTGCTGCTCGGCTGGATTGTGCTGGTGCTGATCGCCGCCGCGTGCTTCCTGCCCTGGGTGGTGTACTGCAACCGCTCCCTGGGCGGCTATCTGACCATCGAAAAATTCCACACCCGCTACCTGGATTTCCACTGGCTTCACAATCTGGTCCAGCAGGCCGGGATGCAGCTTTTTTTTGCCGGCTGGTTGAGCCGCCTGGCTCCTGCGGCCGGTTTTCTCGTCGTGTTGGCGTTTCTTCCGAAGCTCAGAATTGCGCGATTCGCTGTGATTCCTGCTGTGTTTCTGATTCTGCTGGCGCTGGGCGCGTCCACAGGCGAACTGGGAGCTTGTCTCGCCCTGGCGCTTCTGGGCGCGCGCGATCTCTGGAACAGCGATCAACCGTTTGGACGGCTCCTGCTGATCGCGCTGGCGGCGTTCTTCATCCTCATTCCCTGCTACACGCCCTATGCGCGCCTGGTTCTGCCGTTTTCCCTGCTTGCTGCTGTCGCTGCCGGCCCGGGCATCGCCGCGGGCCTTTCTTTCTTAAACCCGCAAAACCAGGGCGGTCAGGCTGTCGATCGCTCGGCCACGAAAGCGAGGGCGCTTCTGGCTCTGGGCTCACTGGCCACGGCAGCGGCCCTGTGGACGATCAGGCCGGCTGAGCCGTGGCTGTGGCCGCCGCGCGGCGGTGGGCGCGAGGCCGTCTCGAAAATGGCGGAGCTGGCTCCCAAATCCAGCGTGATCTTTGTGGACACCGCTCCGGAAGTGGCTTTTTATTTTCAGCAGGCCGGCTTCACCACCTTTTGCACCAACAGCCTGGCGTATATGGGCGAGCAGCCCAACCCCTTCACCTACCAGACGGCGGCTCCGGTGTTCATCGTGGCGGGGTACTACGGCCGCCAGCAGGGGGATTGGGAGCCTACCCTCCGGCAAGCCGCGGCGCGATTTCAACTGGTGTCGCGCGCGGCATTTGAACCAAGCGAAATCCGCCTTCTGGACGATTTCCCCGCGCGTGAAGCTGCCGCCAACCGGCCGCAGCTCGAAGGGCAGTATGACCTGTATCTTTACCGGTTCTTGCCGGAGGCCCAGCCCGCGGCAAATCTAGGCACGCGGCCCTGAATCAGGCTGTTCTCATCGCCCGCGGCTTGCTCGCCGTGGCTAGTGGCAGCCGCAGGAGCGAGGTGTGCAGGCGCAGGAGCTGGCGCTGGAAGTGGAACTCTCCGCCGCGCCCGCCGGCTTCGGGCTGCTGAACGTGGAAAACTGCAGCTTCTTCCGCCCGCTGCCGCACTTGGGACACTCCACGCGTTCCGCGCTGGAGCGCACCAGATGCTCATAGGTGTTTTCGCACTCCTGACAGACGTATTCGTAGATGGGCACGGGTGGTCTCTCCGCTCAATCCGCGATTCCAGCGTGCATGGACCCGGCTTCGTAGGGGCGCTGCTTGCTCCGCCCCTCACCGAGGGCACAGCGAGCAACGCCCCTACGTATTCTATCAGGAAGGGGACGGGGATTTCCGCAACCAGCGCCGCCCCGCGGCTCAAGCGCTGGCTGCGGGCTTCTGGAGCAACCTCCGCGCCCCCTCCACCAGCAGCCAACTGGCCGGCAGAAACGTGGCCCACAGGATGGGATTGCGGAACCGCTCCTGATATCCCGTCAAGTAGTACACCGGCGGAAACAAGACCAGCCAGAGCAGGCAGGCAACCGCCGCCGGGCGCTCGCTCCTCCACAGCAGGAACAATCCGGGAAGGCTGAGCACAGTGAGCACGCTCACCAGCAGGCGCCGCCGCGGCACATCCCCCGATTGCTCCCACGGATACCGGATCAGCCGCGGGATCCAGAAGGTCTCAAATCGTTCCGCGGTCAACTGCAAAAACCGCCGGGGATGGCCGGCGCTCCACTCCACGGCCTGCCGCAAGCGCGCCCGGTCGTATTCCACCTCTCCCAGTTCCACCACCTTCTGGGCTTCGGAGAGGCTCTCATTGGGGTGCTGCGGCGCGAAGCAGCGCGTGTAGCGGTCCAGCTCGAAGGAATAGCTGGCGCAATCGTTGTTGGAAATGGCCAGTTGCAGGCCCAGGTTATCGCGCACGAAAATGATGTGGTGCAGCTCCACATAGTCGCGGACGATCCATGGCGCCACCACCGCCAGCGGCACCAGCGCCAGCGTCAGGATTCCGCGGCCGGCTGCGCGGCGCGAAAAATAGAGCCACGCCAGCAGCGCCCCCAGCACCACAATCCCCGCGGGATTGAACAGCAAGGAAACGCCCCACAGCATCCCGCTCAGCACCATCCGGCGCTGCGAGGGCTCTCCGGGTCCTGAGGGCGAGCTCACGCAAGCCAGGAGCAGCGTCACCAGTCCGTAGGGCGTCGCATCCCACAGATCGAATTTGGGAATCCCAGCCGCGAGCCACAGGCATCCGGCCACAAATCCCGCGGCATATCCCATCCCCAGCCGCCGCGCGGCCCAGGGAAACAGCGCAATCTGCAATGCCATGAAGAGGGTGGCGCACCACTGCAGAGCGAACGCGCCACGCGGTCCGGCGCCGAACCAGTGGATCAACAAGCCGAGAAATGCGGGATAGGCCGGGGGAATCAGCGCCGTGGGGCCGGTCTTGAGCGGGTAGTAGGGATCCGCGAAGGTGCCGTGCTCGGCGAGCGAGTCCGCCACCGCCAGCGATTCGTATCCCGTATCGCGAAGCCGGCTCTCCGGGTGATACCCCACCGGATAGGCCATCACCGCCAGCACAAACAGCAGCAGGCAGCCGGCCACGGGGAGCAGCTTCTGTCTGTTCACGGGTGCGCAGGAATATTGGAGAGTGGCCCGCGGGAATTGTCAAACGACGCGGCCCGTTGCCACGCCCGTCAACCGGACGGCAGAGCTGCGGCGTTTGAGAAGAAGAGGACGAGCCGGAATGCCCGTTCGGCTTAGTCGCCGGCGACGAGTTCGTTTTGCGGCGCCTTGGCCGGCCGTGCCGATGCCGCGGCCGCGCTTGCCGCCGGTGCCGGAGCGATTCCGTGCGTCGGACCGCCGATCTGCACCAGCGACTCGGGAGTCTTCTTCAGCACCATCTCTTCGTAGATGGCGCGAACCTTCTGCGCTTCTTCCCAGGCCTTCTTCCGCCGCGCGCGGTCTTCTTCCGCGGCAAACGTCGGCACGTCATCGTCCGAATGCGCCCGCACCCGCGCCGCGTCGTCCGCGTTGATCTTCAGCGAATGCTCGTAGGTGCCCAGGTCCACGGCCTTGCCCTTGGCAAAAATCTCGTGCTTCCCGTGCTCCTTGTACCACTGCGCCACGGTCGCGTTCTTGTGCATGTTTTCGATGATCTTCCGCCAGCCGATCCCGGTGTTGTAGGCGCAGAAGGAAATCTCCCCCTGCTGCGTGGCATAAGGGATGATGCACATCTCCGTCCGCCGGAAGTCGTAATTGAACAGGTCCTGGAACCACATCCCGGCGATGAACAGGAAGTTCCAGGGGTCCTGCCGGCGCTTCATGGCGTCTTCGTAGGTACGCTGCGGGCTGGAGGCGCCGTACTTCTTGTCCGCGTCCTTGGAGAGCGCGAACGACTTGTCGAACTTCCGGAACAGGTCGATTAGCGCAAAGCTCTTCGGCGCTTTGAACGGCCGGTAATTGCGCAGCAGCGCCAGCGCCATCATCACTCCCGAAAGCTTGCGCCCGCGGCCCGCGTCGGTCACCGCCTGCACGTCTTTGGTCAATTGCGGGATGTCCAGGAAGGCCGGTACCGGAGCCCATTCCTTGGTCTCTTTATTGATCATCACCGCCGTGCCCACCCCGCAGTTCGGGTGGCAGCCGCAGTTCAACTGGCCCCACTGCGCGTCCTGGCCCTTCATGTGGTCGGCGAAATCGCTGAACGCGCCCATCAGGGAGATGGGAAACCAGTCGCGCGTCGGCTGGATATGGCCCACCTGCTGGCTCACGTCCTTGGCCAGGTGCGAAAGCGTATAGCGCTGCTTCAGCCGCCGCTCCGGTGTGATGTCTTCGTCGCGGCCCGTGAAGCTCACCGGCTGGAAGCTCACAAACGAAATCTTCTTGGGGTTCTCCATCGCGAACTTCACGATCGGTCCCACCTGATCGTTGTTCAGGTTGTTCACGATGGTGGTCACCAGCACGATCTCCACCCCCGCCTCGTGCAGGTTGTGGATGGCGCGCAGCTTCACGTCAAACAGGTTGCCCACTTGCCGGTGGCTGTTGGCGTCGTTCCCGATGCCGTCGAACTGCAGATACACGTAGCGCAGCCCCGCATCGAACGCTTCCTTGCAGAATTCCTTGCTCTGCGCGAACTTGATCCCGTTGGTCGCCGCCTGCACGCTGTTGTATCCCACCTTGCGCGCGTAGCGCACCGCATCGGCAAACCGCGGGTGCAGCGTGGGCTCGCCCCCGGAAAACTGCACGCTCATCTGCCGCTTCGGCTTGATGGAAATCGCGTTGTCCAGAATCTCGGTGATGTCTTCCCAGCTCAGCTCGTGGACGTACCCCACCTGGTTGGCGTCCATAAAGCACGGGTCGCACATCATGTTGCAGCGGTTGGTCAGGTCCACGGTCAGCACGGAGCCGCGTCCGTACCGGATCGTGCTGCTCCCGTGATTATGCAGGGAAGCGTCGGAGTGCGCCGGCAGGTCGCGCCCGGGGAAGTTTTTCTCGATCCAGCAGAGAAACTTCGAGTCCACCGCCATCATGTCTTCGTAACGGCCGTGGATCGGACACTCCTTCACCATCCACACCTCGCCGTCCCGCTCGATGATGTGCGCCTTGATCTCTCCCACCTTCTCGTCCAGCAGGTCCCGCCAATCTTTCTTGCCGGAAAGGATCGCGTTGCGCGCTTCCTTCACACAGTCCGGGCACAGCGAGTCGGTCTCCCGCGGCCAGCCCAGCGTGGGCTTGGACTTCTCCCAGGACTTCAGCAACGGCTTGTCCGTCCAGCTGGGCTTGATGGAAGGTTTCCGATTGCGCTCGGCGAAATACCGGATGGAGCGAAAGGCCGCGCCCGCGGTCTTGGCCACCACAAAGTCAGTTACCTTCAACACGCGCGACGCTACGCCAGCATTCCTCGGCATGAAAGTCCTCTCCTCCCTGCCGCATGCAGGGGCCCCACCGCTGCCGTGCGCTGCCCGGAGGCATCCCCCTGCCCAGGGCCAAAGCGCACACAAAGCTAGACTTACCCGTGGTCCAGCCTGCCCGCTTTCGGCCTCCCCGTCCACCCGAAATTGCCAAACGGTTGCTCTGGAAGGCTGAACGGGGATTGGGAGCAGCGAACGGGGACACCAGGAGGCCTGGCCCAGGCGGGCTGACCGCTCGGAATCCAGAGGCGCGGAGGGATCGCCTCTGCGACCCTATTCGTTCAGGATCGGTTCCAGCACCCCAATGGCAAAATGTGCCACCCGGGGCGCGCCTTCATCCAGTTGCAGCCAGCGGACCACGCAATGGGTATCCAAATATTTCGCCACCTGGGACTCGCTGATCTCCAGGTGCTCCGCCAGCCGGCTTCGCAGCGCCGCCTCGCTTTCCCAGTTGCGCCCACGGCTTCGGCCTCCGCGGTCCGAGCGCGTCAGCCGGCTGATCTCGATGCGCAGCGTATCGCAAGCGCTGATGTAGTAGTGCGTGGTCAGGTCGGAATCGGAAAGCAGCAGCACTCCCGGTCCGGCTGGCGCCTTGTCGGAATCCCCCACCCGATGGGGAGGACAGGCCAGCAAACGGCGCACCTGCATCTCCAATCGGGCGACGCGCGAGGCCAATCCCGGATCTCCCGCGCGCGTCCGCAACTCCTCCGCATGCGCCCCCACCCATCCAGCCTCTGCCGTTGATTCCGTTCGCGGCGCCGGCGCGGCAACCCGCCGCGGCAGTTCCGCCTCGGCCGAGGCCGCTTCTGGCTCATGCCCTGCCCGCGGCGCAGGGGAGGCTGCCGCATTGGCTGGCTCCGCGGCCCCGCCTCTGCGATGCCGCCGCCCGCCTCGCCGCCCGCGCCGCCGCCGTCCTCCGCCTGGTCCCTTCTCACCCGCCGGTCCCATTGCTCCGGCGGCGGCTGGCCCGGGCTGCTCCGATTCGCTCACCGGTTCTGCCTCGCCCCCCGGGATCGCCCCGGCGGCTGCCGCTTCCTCGGCGGGCGCTTCGTCCGTGCCCGTCTGGTGATACAAACGATCCGGCAATCCGCTGCCCCACTCCTTGGGCGGCGCGGTTGCTTCTCCTGTGGAACGCTCCGCGCGCTCCGGCACTTCTCCCTCCGCCGGGGTCGCGGAAGGTTCTGGAACCGTGCCGCCGAGCCGGGTAATCGCCTCCGCAGCTTTCGTCCGCCACTCCTCGCGCCGGAAGCGGACGTGCGCGGTCCGGTACCACTCCAGCGCTTCGTCCATGCGCTGGCCGGCTTCATGAACCTTGGCCAGCTCGAAGGCCACCATTCCATCCCGCGTTTTCTGGAAGAGCTGTTCGAGTTTTGCCGGAGCGTCCGCCCCGGTGCGCGCTTTGCGGATCCGCGCTTGGACTTGTTTCCAGTTGCCCACGGAGGTGCATTCTAACAGCCGAAATGCGTGCCGCGCCAGAAAATCGCTCGGTGCCGGGCTCGAGGGCTCGGGAAACTCAGCGATTGGCTGCTAGACTTGAGGGCCGGCCAGGGGGATGGTACTCCAGCCGTACGACTGCAGCCCCTGCGCTGCGTCCATCCGTTTGCCTGCGGCTACCGCTTCATTTGCCGGGACTCTGGAGGATTTGGATGTCATATCGCGCGACGGCACCATCGATTTTCTTTCGGATCCTATGGACGGCAGGGATTCTTGCCGCAGCAGCCATGCCGGCGCTAGGGCAGCAGGGCGGCGGTGCAACGCTCCCCGTCACAACAGCCGATTACCAGCGCGCGGAGAAATTTGTGGGTTACAACGCCACCCCGCTGGTATTTCACAAGATTCGGCCCGCCTGGCTGTCTGACGAACTCTTGTGGTATCGCGACCCGGTCCCTGAAGGAATTGAATTCGTCATCTTCGACCCCGTCCGCGGCACCCGCCAGCCGGCGTTTGATCAGGTCCAGTTGGCCGCGGCCCTCACCGCCGCGTCCGGTGCCAAACACGATCCCATGCACCTGCCCTTCATGTCCTTCGAATTCTCACCGGACCGGCAGTCCATTTCCTTCACCATTCGGGGGCAAAACTGGAATTGCGGGCTGCAGCCGTATCACTGCGCCGCCCTAGGCAAGCCGGCGGCTCGCGGCGAGGGGCCGCCACCCGAAATCAAGTCCCCCGATGGGAAGCGCGCGGTCTTTATCCGGGACTGGAACCTTTGGGCGCGAGACCTCGCCAGCGGCAAGGAAACGCAGCTCACCACCGACGGCGCCAAGGATTTCGGCTACGCTACGGACAACGCCGGCTGGACGCACAGCAATCGCCCCATCGTGCTCTGGTCGCCCGATTCCAGGAAGATCGCCACCTTTCAGCAAGACCAGCGAGGGGTAGGGGAAATGTACCTGGTGGATACCAGGGTCGGCCATCCCCGGCTCGAGGCCTGGAAATACCCGCTTCCAGGGGACGAAGTGGTCACCACCATCCTGCGCGTGATCATCGACCTCGAGGGTCCGAAGGTGATTCGCTTGCAGCTCCCTCCGGACCAGCACCGCTCCACTCTCTGCGATGACGTGGCTTGCCGCGGCGGGCAATGGGCGGATGTGGAGTGGAGTCCGGATGGCGCGCAGCTGGCTTTCGTCTCTACCTCGCGGGATCACAAGCGGGAGCAGTTGCGCATCGCCGATGCCGCCACCGGTGCGGTGCGCGACGTACTGGAAGAAACCGTGGCTACGCAATTCGAATCCGGTCAGGGACGCGTGAACTGGCACTACTTGCCGGAATCCGGCGAAGTCATCTGGTGTTCAGAACGCGACGGCTGGTCTCACCTCTATCTCTACGACCTCTCGAGCGGCCGGCTGAAAAACCGGATTACCTCCGGCGAATGGGCGGTGACCCAGGTGCTGCGCGTGGATGCGAAAAGCCGCGCGATTTATTTTCTCGCCGTGGGCCGCGAGCAGGGCAATCCTTACTTCAGCCGTCTGTACCGCGTCGGATTCGACGGAAACCAGCTCGCGCTTCTCACTCCCGAAGAGGGCAATCACGAAGTGGTGATTTCGCCCTCCGGCCGCTTTTTCGTGGACACCTATTCCCAGCCCGACGTCCCGGCGGTCACCGTGGTTCGCGACGAGAATGGAAAGCTGCTGCACACCGTCGCGCAAGAAGACATTTCCCGCCTGCTGGCCGCGGGTTGGAAGCCGCCCGTTCCGGTCATGGTGAAAGCGCGGGACGGCGTAACCGATTTGTACGGATTGATCTTTTTCCCCACCAACCTCGATCGCAGCAGGAAATATCCGATCATCAACAACATTTATCCCGGGCCGCAGGGCGGCAGCGTGGGCAACTGGTCCTTTTCCGAGGCGCGCCGCGATTGCCTGGCGCTCGCCGAGTTGGGCTTCGTGGTGGTGGAGATCGATGGCATGGGCAATCCGCTGCGCTCCAAGAAATTCCACGACTTCTACTACGGCAACATGGGTAACAACACCCTGCCCGACCAGATCGCGGCCATGAAACAACTGGCCGGGCGCTATCCCTGGATCGATATCGAACGCGCCGGAATCTGGGGCCACTCCGGGGGCGGTTATGCCGCCGCGGACGCCATGTTCCGCTATCCGGACTTCTTTCGGGTAGGCATCGCGGAATCCGGCAATCACGACAATCGCGAGTATGAGGATGACTGGGGCGAGCGCTACCAGGGCTTGCTGAAGAAGAATTCCGACGGGACCACCAATTACGACGACCAGGCCAACCAAAACCTCGCAAAAAATCTGAAGGGGCATCTGCTGCTGGCCCACGGCACCCTGGACGATAACGTGCCGCCCTATAACACCCTGCTGGTGGTGGATGCGCTGATCAAGGCCAACAAGGATTTCGACCTTCTTCTGCTCCCCAACCAGCACCATGGCTACGGCGCCGAAAGCAACTACATGATGCGCCGCCGGTGGGACTACTTTGTGCGCTACCTGCTCGGCGCTGAACCTCCGCATGAGTACGAGTTGCATCCCCCTCCGCCCGGAGAAGGCCCGCAATAATTGGCTTTTCTTCCGGGGCCGCACCCTGGCGGGTCGCTGGCCGGGGCGGAGGGTAGAATTGCCACATGCTCCCTTCACGCGCCACCGAACGCGCCGTCCAGCACGCGCTCTCGCTGGGTTTCTCGCTTTGCGGCGTTGCCCCGGCGGCCGATTTTCCCGAACTCTCCCGTTTCCCG
>Ga0335085_10002582_pt1 | contig 33470 bp, 31 predicted proteins | sample Lox_Sample_45_FD_206712 | JGI IMG/M metagenome (GOLD analysis project Ga0335085, IMG submission 206712) | Soil microbial communities from Loxahatchee National Wildlife Refuge, Florida, United States - Lox_Sample_4.5 | ecosystem: Environmental > Terrestrial > Soil > Wetlands | place: USA... | reverse complement strand
GATGCGCCAGAAGCGCGCCCATGACGTCAGTCCGAACACGCGGCCGGCCTCCTCCAGCTCGTCCGGCACGGTGCGCAGCGACTGGTAGAAGCTGAACGCCATATTCCAGGCCTGGCTGGTGAAGATGGCGAACACGGCGGCAAGTTCGGCGCCGAAAATCCGGCCCGGCGCCAGGGACAGGAAGAACACGACCGTGATCGAGATGAATCCGAGGATGGGAACGGATTGCAGGATGTCGAGGAGCGGAATGAGCAGCGCTCCCGCACGCGCGCTCTTCGCCGCCAGCGTGGCGTAGGTGAAGGTGAAGAGGAGCGACAGACCGAGCGCGATTAGCATGCGCAGTCCCGTCCGCATCGCGTATTCCGGCAGATGCGAGGGCGCGAGCGAAACCTTCCGGTGCGCAAGGGACGCCAAGGGCTCGCGCAGGAAGCCGCTGGCATCGGCGAACATCACGATGAAGGCGAGCACCAGCAGCGCGGCCAGCAGGTCCCAGCGGCTCGGCAAATACCGGGCGGCGCGGCGAACCGAGATGGGCTGGGGCAGGAGTTTCATCGATCACCTCGGCGCCGGCCGCATCGGCCGGGCCGGATGAAGCAGGGGCTTCAGTCTCGGACCGCCCAATGCGGCAAGCGCAATGGACTCTGCTCGTCGCTCGGCATTGGGATGCTGTTCCTCACACGAATGATGGGCAAATGGCCTCGTGCGCGGGCCGGGTCAATGGGTTTGGCTGTAATGCAGTACGGTTTCTTGAGGGACCAAGTGTGATCGACAGGCGCCTGTGGACGCTCGGTTAATTCGTGCGAACGCCCAGGGCACGAATCAGGGGCGAATCACTAACCGAATCAATATCTGTATCTGTTCTCATACTATACCATGTTTGTCAATATCGATGTCCCACAAAATCTGGACAAGCGGCCCATTCCTTGGGGAACGAGCGCACCCGTCCGGCGGGTACGACCATACATGCGCTCATCGGCGGAAATACCGATAATCCGCTACGCATAGGCGATAATACCTTGACACAAGGGAGAAAGGCTTCATATTAGTACGAACAAAGAACAAGAAGTGGGTATCATGGGTCAGGAAAATCGAACGGAACGAGTCTCTGCGGCCCTTGAGGGCCATCTGAAGCGCTGCGAGCAGATGCTGAAGGACTGCGACAAGGGAATGGAGGGGGAGGGGAAGTGGACCGCGTATGATCTGCGGGACGTCCTCAGCCTCACCAAGGCCAGCGCCCAGCTCGCCGGTGTCATCGCCAGGCTTGAGCCAAGGATTGGTAGGCGGGCCGACGCGGGACCGTCGAAAATTTCCGAATCCAGCGGTTCAATTCCGAAATAATGTTGCGTTGGCCCCATGCCCTATAAGCGCGGAGCGCCGCCCGGCAACAAGAACCGGCTGAACCACGGCCGCTACACGGCCCGGCGCCTGGAACACCGCCGCCGGGTGGTGGCCACCTTGCGGGATGTCCGCCACGCGCTGCTTGCAGCCCAGCTGGAACTGGCGGCATTTGATTGCCGAGGGCTGCGCAAAGATACTCCGCCGCGGGAGAACCGAGTTGACCGACAGCAAGAACAAATGGGCCGCGCTGGCGCAGAAGGAATTGCGAGACAAGCCGCTCGCTTCCATCACGTGGCAGACGCCGGAAGGTTTCGCGGTGAAGCCGCTCTACACAGCGGCCGATCTCGAGAACCTGGAAGCCGATACCTCGCCAGGCTTTGCCCCGTTCACGCGCGGCGTGCGCGCTACGATGTATGCGGGCCGCCCATGGACCATCCGCCAGTACGCCGGATTCTCAACGGCGGAAGAGTCGAACGCGTTCTACCGGAAGAATCTGGCGGCCGGGCAGATGGGGCTCTCCATTGCCTTCGATCTGCCGACGCATCGCGGCTACGACAGCGATCATCCCCGCGTGACGGGCGATGTCGGCAAGGCGGGCGTGGCGATCGATTCCGTCGAGGACATGAAGATCCTCTTCGCCGGCATTCCGCTCGACAAGATGAGCGTGTCGATGACGATGAACGGCGCTGTTATTCCGACCATGGCGAATTACATCGTGGCGGCGGAAGAGCAGGGTGTGGCGCCGGAAAAACTCTCCGGCACGATCCAGAACGACATCCTCAAAGAGTTCATGGTGCGGAACACCTACATCTATCCGCCCGAACCTTCGATGCGCATCGTCGCCGACATCATCGAGTTCACGGCGAAGCGCATGCCGAAATTCAATTCGATCTCGATCAGCGGCTATCACATGCACGAGGCCGGTGCGACCGCCGTGCAGGAACTCGCCTACACCTTGGCCGATGGCATCGACTATGTGCGCACGGCCAAGAAGCGCGGGCTGGATGTCGACAAATTCGCGCCGCGCCTGTCGTTCTTCTTCGGCATCGGCATGAACTTCTTCATGGAGGTGGCGAAGCTACGCGCCGCCCGGTTCCTGTGGTCGCGCATCATGACGGGCTTCGGCGCGAAGAACCCGGAATCGCTCATGCTGCGCACGCATTGTCAGACGTCCGGCGTATCGCTCACCGAGCAGGACCCGTACAACAACATCGTGCGCACGGCCTATGAGGCACTCGCCGCGGTGCTGGGCGGCACCAATTCGCTGCACACCAATTCTTTCGATGAGGCCATCGCGCTGCCGACGGAATTCTCCGCCCGCATCGCGCGCAACACGCAGCTCATCCTGCAAAACGAATCCCAGGTGACGCGCGTGGTCGATCCGCTGGGCGGCTCGTACTATATCGAGGCGCTGACGCACGCGCTTAGCGTCCATGCGCAGGCCATCATCGACGATGTCGAGGCGATGGGCGGCATGACCAAGGCGGTCGAGGCGGGAATCCCGAAGCTGCGGATCGAGGAGGCGGCGGCGCGACGGCAGGCGCGGGTAGACAAGGGCGAAGACGTCATCGTCGGCGTCAACCGATTCGAGCCGCAGCACGAGGATCATCTGCCGATCCGCGACATCGACAATGCGGCGGTCCGTGCACAGCAGATCGCCCGCATCAAGGACGTAAAGGCGAAGCGCGACACAACGAAGGTGAAGGCGACACTCGATGCGCTGACCGAAGGTGCGAAGAGCAACGCCAATCTGCTGGAGCTGGCGGTGAATGCCGCGCGGGCGCGCGCCACCGTCGGTGAAATTTCGGATGCGATGGAAAAAGCATTCGGACGCCATCGCGCCGAAGTGCGCGCCATCTCCGGCGTCTACGGCTCGGCCTATGAGGGCGACAACGAATACGCGGCATTGCATGGCGAGGTGGAGGCGTTCGCGAAGGACGAGGGCAGGAGGCCGCGCATCTATGTCGCCAAGATGGGTCAGGACGGCCACGACCGCGGCGCGAAGGTGATCGCCACGGCATTCGCCGATCTCGGTTTCGATGTCGATATCGGTCCGCTGTTCCAGACGCCGGAGGAAGTGGCGAAGGACGCGATCGAGGCGGATGTTCACGTCATCGGCGTCTCCAGCCAGGCGGCGGGCCACAAGACGCTGGTGCCGCAGCTTCTTGAGGCGCTGAAAAAGCAAAAGGCGGACGACATCCTCGTGGTCGTCGGCGGCGTGATCCCGCAGCAGGACTACGCGTTCCTGCAGAACGCCGGCGTCGCGGCCATCTTCGGCCCCGGCACGAATATTCCCGAAGCCGCCTCGCGTGTTTTGAAGCTCATCCGTACACGGACAATCAACCAGGCAGCGGAGTAGCCGATGCTGGGGGCAATTCTGTTCGCGATGGTGGATGCGGCGGCGGACGCCCCGCCAAAACCGGTGCCGGTAACAACTATCACCGTTGCCCCGCCAAAGCCGATGCCGGCAGGCCCTGTCACCAGTCCGGCCTCGGTCGGCAAGCCGCATACCTGCCCGGAAGATCAATATCCCGTTTCGGCTATGCAGGCGGGGACCGAAGGCTCAACGACCCTTCAGTTCAGCATTACGCCTCAGGGAACTGTCGCCGATATTTCGGTGCGCAATTCAAGCGGCAATGGTGATCTCGACACGGCGGCGGTCACATGCGCGCGCGACTGGCTCTATAACCCAGCGATGGAGAACGGCGTTCCGATTCAGGTGTTATGGAGGGCCCTTGTCCGGTGGCAGATCCGCCCAATGGAACCATATTCGGCTGTGCCCGATGCCGTGAGAGATTGCCTCAAGGCGGACCCGACGGGTTGGAGTGAGGTCAAGGCTGCGCCACTTCGATCGGTTGTGCGGGCGCACTTCGCCGGCGGAGTGATGAGCGACATCACACTTGCGGGATCGAGCGGCGATGGCGATCTCGATAATCGCACCGTTGCCTGTTATCGCAGTGTGTCGACGGACGCCACCGCGGAAATACCGGATGGTGACGAGCTGTTCGTCATCATGAAGCCCGGCGAGTAGTCGAGATGCCGCGACCGGAGGTGCTAATGCGTACTCGGACAATCAACTGGCGGCTGAGTAGGTTCAGTTGCCGATGGTTTTCGTGAGAAACGCCTCGCTTTCCTTGAGGAAGCGGACGCGCGTGTCGGCAAAGTTGAAATAATGATCCTCTCCCGGAAAGCGGATGAACTCGACCTGTTTGCCGGCCTTATTGAGCGCGTCGTCCATGAGTTCGCTCTGCTTGATCGGGACCGTGATGTCGGTCTCGCCATGGAGCAGCAGGATGGGACACTTCACCTGATCGGCGTGGCGATCGGGTGAAGTGGCCCGCAACTGTTCGGAATCGTCGTCCGGGCTGCCGATTCGAGAGAGCCAAAATGAAACATTGCCGGAATCGCTGCCGTAGCGGGAGCGTTCCGATCGGATCATGACCGGCAGGTCCGAGATGCCGGCGAAGCTGATGGCGCAGGCATAAAGATCCGGCGTCAGCGTCGCGCCCGCCAGCGCAGCGTATCCACCATAGCTCGCTCCGACGATGCAGACGCGCTTGGGATCGACAATGCCGTCGGCGATCATTTTCTTAACGCCGTCGGTGATGTCGTCCTGCATCTTGAGGCCCCATTGATGCAGTCCAGCTTCGGTGAATTTGTGGCCGTATCCTGCTGAGCCGCGGTAGTTCGGCTGCAGCACGGCGTAACCCCGATTGGCGAAGAACTGTGCCATCCAGTCAAAGGACATGTCGTCTCGCGAGTCCGGGCCGCCATGCGGCAATACGATTGCCGGAAGATTCTTGGAGGCCTTTCCCGGCGGCAGCGTGAGATAGGCGGGAATATCGAGACCGTCGCGCGCCTTATACGGATACGGTTTCATGTCGCCGAGATCGGCTTGCGAAAGACCGGGATACGCACTGGCGATCTTGGTCGCCTGATGCGACTCTCGGTCAAGATAGTAGTAGGTCGGTGGCTGCTTCGGTGCCTCAACCTCGACGATGACCGTCTTCAGGGCCGTATCCCAGGAGACAGCACTGGCGGAAACGTTTGGGAAGGCTTGCTCCAGTCCGCGCTGCAGAGCCTCCATTTTGGGATCGAAGTAGTAGACCTCCGGGCGATCGGCCACGTAGCCTGCACCAACTACGCGCCCCGTCCACGGATCTTCGATTGGGATATCGGCGTCGTAGGTGGGATTGGCGAAGACGGGCGTTTCCTTACCCTTCGCCAGATCGAGGCGAGTGAAGACCGCCCGCTTGCTCGCATCCAGCGCCGACCGGATCAATGCGGTGCCGTCACTGTCGATTCCGACAATTCCTGCGCCGCGATCTTCCGTTGCGTCGTACTCGCCGATCTCCCGCCAGTCGCCCTTGTCATAGGCCTCGACGTGATCCAGCAAGGGTTTTTCCGTGTGGTCCAGCCGGCCGATGATCTTGCCGTGACCATCGAGATACCATCCCGCAGTACGGGCTTTACCGACCGCGACCCGTTCCTCGCTTCCCGTCCGTACATTCACGCGGTACAGATCGTAGCGGAACGCGTCATCGACGTCGCTGTAGACGAAGATTGGCATGTAGATATTATCCGGATCGTCGAGGTCGACGTCGTCTATGATTGCCACATTGGTGTTGATGTCCGTGAAGAGATTGTTCTTCATCAGTATGACAGGATCTCCGCCATGAACGTCGAACGACACGGCACGCGTCCACTGATGGATAAGTTCGGATGGGTCGCCGACCCTCCTGTTTAGCTTTAGGTATACGACGAGACGATCATTCTTGACCCAGCGCACGCCATCGATGATTCCTTCGGAGGCGGTAATCACCGCCGGCTTGTCGGCAAACCCGATCGGGTAGATGACCGCGACCGGGCGGCCTTCGAGTGATTGGACGGCGGCGTAATGCTTGCCATCCGGAGACAGCATTGGACTTTCCATCACCGGAAGGCGGCCGAAAGCTTCGACCGCTGGATGCGACTGGGCGAGCGCGGATTGGCAAGTGCCAAGCAGCGCCAACAGCGCGGCGCATGACCAGGCGAAAATGCGATACATGTCCCCTCTGCGCCGTCGCGGCGCAGCCCCCTTAAGAGCGCAATCCTACTGCAATCCCGTGCGCTGTACGACCCCCGGCTACATGCAAGGTCAGCCCTTCGTGGCGCCGCCTTGGACCTGCAGCTTGTCGAGCGTGACGACGACGGTGCCCAGTGTCATGGGCGCCCAGACTTTCAGCGCGATGACATAGTGGCCGGTCGGTGCACTGGCGCTCGGGATCTCTGCGAACCACGCGTAGATCGGCGGGAAGGATTTGCCTTCCTTCAGGATCTTCGGTTTGAATCCCGCGATCTGATTGTAATGCACCTCGCAGAGATGCGCCTTGCCATTATAAAGGCCGTTCTCCAGCTTCACCGGCTCATCGTGCAGATAGGTTAGCTCGATGTTGTAGCGGCGGCGTCCGTCGAACACGGGAATGACGGAGCTGCAAGGCTTCGCGGGGTCTTCCTTCAGGCCGGCCAGCATCACGCTCACCGCGCTCAGCGGATCGAACGTGTCTTTCTTCTGCTCGTCGGTAACGGGGAACCGCTTCGTGTTGTAGGGCGGATCGGCCTGTGTTGACGGCACGCCGGATCCATTGAACGTGACCTTGACGCGTTCCTTCTTGGAATCCCCGCGGCGGTAGAAGGAGTCGTAGGTCGCCGGCGTGAGGCCGTGCTCCGCCACCTGTCCGTTGGAGCTCGCGTCGATCGTCGCGCCCCAGAAGGCGCTGACCACGCCGCTGGTCTCGAAATGCGAGTCCGTCCGGTAGGTCGCGTTGGTGAAGCGGGCATCGAATGTCGTGTGCCCGAAGGGGATGCTCCAGAAGCTGATGGTGTAGTCGACGCCGATGCCGCCGCTTTTCGGCGGCTCGAGCGAGGCGACTTTGGGATCGGCAACCGCCGACGCGGCCAGGGACAGCAACGCGGCACTCGCCAGAATCCCCCGGGCCCACTTCGACATGTCCAACTCCCTTACGCTATGCACACCGAAGCCCGCACGATACCAATGGCCGCCGCCATGGTCCAATCCGGATGAATGCCAAGGTTGATGCTCTTGCCGACGGCGTGCGCTCCGGCGACCGCCGGGCGCTGGCGCGTGCCATCACCTTGGTCGAGTCTGCCAGGGCGGCGGACCGTCCGCGGGCGGAGGAATTCCTGACCGCGCTGTTGCCGGACACCGGCCGCGCCATGCGGATTGGCATTTCCGGAGCGCCCGGTGTCGGCAAGTCCACCTTTATCGAGGCGTTCGGCGCGCTGATCACGGGCGAGGGGCACAAGCTCGCCGTGCTGGCGGTCGATCCGTCATCGCGGCGATCGGGCGGCTCAATCCTTGGTGACAAGACGCGCATGGAGTTGTTGGCGCGGAACCCGAAGGTCTTCATCCGGCCATCGCCGGCAGGATCGACATTGGGCGGTGTGGCGCGGCGCACGCGAGAAGCGGTGCTGGTGACCGAAGCGGCCGGCTTCGATGTCGTGATGGTGGAGACTGTGGGTGTCGGGCAATCGGAAACCGCGGTCGCCGAGATGGTCGATCTGTTCGTGCTGCTCATCAGTCCCGGCGGCGGCGATGAATTGCAGGGCATCAAGCGCGGCGTCATGGAACTGGCGGACATCGTGATCGTCACCAAGGCCGATGGCGAGTTGAAACCGGCTGCGTCCCGCGCGGCGTCCGAATATGCCCATGCACTGCATCTCATGCGGCCGAAATATGCGGGCGTCAGTCCCGAAGTGCTGCAGGTGTCTTCGATCGAGGGCCGCGGTTTGACCGAAGCGTGGTCGGCGATGCGCAGCATGCGCAGCAAGCTGGAAGCCGGCGGCGACCTCACCAGGCTTCGGCAGGACCAGCTCCGCCGCTGGTTCCGGAGCGAAGTTCATCAGTCCCTGCTCGAGATGGTCGAAGACAGTGCCGAGGCCAGGCGGGAAGCGGCGAAGATCGAGGCTGGCGTGGTCTCTGGCTCTGTCCTGCCACCGGCCGGGGCGCGCGCCCTCCTGGTCCGGTTCCGTCCTTGACGGGCGGACTCCCGGCCCTTATGAGGGCGCCTCTTTCAGGAACGCCAGAGGATCAGGCCATGTCGCGCCGCTGCGAATTGACCGGCAAGGGACCGCAAGTCGGTCATCACGTTAGCCACGCCAACAACAAGAAGAAGCGGGTTTTTCGGCCCAATCTCCAGACGATCTCCCTGGCGAGCGAGGCACTGGGCCATGACGTGCGCCTCAAGATCAGCATGAACGCCCTGCGTTCCGTGGACCGTTCCGGCGGCATCGACCCGTTCCTGCTGAAGAGCAAGGACGACGTGCTTTCGGACCGTGCCCTCCGACTGAAGCGGCAAATTGCCAAAAAGCAAGCAGCCGCCGGCTGAACCGCGCCTCCAATACCCGTTAACCTAGAAATTTGAACGGCACCGTGCCGCAGAGGCATGGCTTCTGCATCCCTCTTAAGTTAGTGTTTCATTACGCGCCAAGGACGGGGAAGCCGAGGCGCTATCGGGTGGGGTGGGGTGTCGTGTCCGGTTTCGAGTCGGGAATCCGCGCCGATCGCGTGATCGGTGAGCAGCGGCTTGCCACAAGCACAGAGGCCTTTGGGTCCAGTTATTCGCGCTTCGGCCGGGGGCAGGAGCGCGGCTTCGGTCGCACGTTGTTGGGTGGAGTGGCAGCCCTGTTGCGGCTCGTGATACCGGTCGTCCTGCTGCTGGCTATCGGCGCAACCACCGTTGCCTATGCAAACCAGAGCGCGGCGGTACTCGGCCATCCATGGATGAGTCTCGGCTTGGCCGCCTTGCCGGTGACATTCCTCGCGGTGCATCTGACTAACCGCCGTTACGGTCCGGGCTATGCCTTCTGGCAAGTGATCCTGGCCTGGCTCGTGGCCGGCGCCGTGGTGGTCGGCGGTGCCGAGAATTCCCTCGCGCCGATACCGGCACTGACGCGGGACGCCATTGGCTTCGCCTCGGGTCTGTTTGTGGCGCAGATGATCGCCATCTTCGTGTTCGATCGGCTGCGCGGGCCGCGCTGGTGGAAGGCGCCGCTGTTCGCGTCACTGTTCGGCGGCCTGGTGCTCTGCCTCGTTGCGTTCCCGTCGGCCTATTTTGGCACCGGCGTCAACTGGACGAGCCGCATGATCGACTACTTCACCTGGACGAGCATCCTGTCGCTCATCCTGCTGGTGCCGTACTGGATGATGCGCGGACTCGTGGTGCCGAAATCAGGTTTCGGCGGGTACTGAACGCACACGCGACGCGAAGTAAGCGACGATCAGCCCGAACAGCAGCATCGCCAGCATGTTCAAGGTGAAGCCGCGCGCGTTGAATTGCGGCACGCGGTGCACCATCGAAAGCGGCACCACCACATAATTCATCACGAAGAAAACGACGACCCCGTAGGCGATCCCGGAGCCGACCCAGTAACGGCGCAGGACCGACAGTCCGCCGCTGGCGATCACGAAGATGGCGGCGATGATGATCGACATCGCCCATTGCAGCACCATTCCGAGGACAATCCCTTCGGTGCCAAGTTGCAGCACGCCCTTGCCGAGCAGGCCGCTGGCGATGAACTGAAGGATGCGGCGCGGGTCGATGCCGTTGATCAAGGTCGCAGCGCCGATGTCGATCGTGCCAGCGATGAGGCCTGCAAGAAGAATGGCTGTGAGTGTCGAGTAGCCTTGTCTGGTCATTGTTTCCCCCGAACCTGACGGCGCGCAGCATAGTCCCGGGGCCCAGTGGCCGTCAGGGCGGACGGCACTCTTCACAAGAACGTGTGCGGTCAGGCGGCGCGGCGATGGCCGCGGGGCGCGACCCGGTGCCGGCCGGGATGGGCGAGGCGGGCGTTTTCCTCAGCGAACAGGGAGATGAGTTGCTCCGTCATTGCGCCGCCGAGCTGTTCGGCATCCACGATGGTGACGGCGCGGCGGTAGTATCGGGTGACATCATGGCCGATGCCGATGGCGACGAGCTCGACGCTCGACTTGGTCTCGATGTCCTCGATGACGTGGCGCAGATGGCGTTCCAGATAATTGCCGGAGTTCACCGACAGGGTTGAGTCATCGACCGGTGCGCCATCGGAAATCACCATCAGGATTTGGCGCTGTTCAGGGCGGCCGATCAGCCGGTTGTGCGCCCACATCAGCGCCTCGCCGTCGATGTTCTCCTTGAGCAATCCTTCACGCATCATCAGGCCGAGGTTCTTGCGGGCGCGGCGCCACGGCTCGTCCGCCGCCTTGTAGATGATGTGGCGAAGATCGTTGAGGCGTCCCGGGTGTGCGGGCTTGCCTTCGGCGATCCAATGTTCGCGCGATTGTCCGCCTTTCCACGCCCGCGTGGTGAAACCGAGGATCTCTGTCTTGACCGCGCACCGTTCCAGCGTGCGAGCGAGGATGTCGGCGCACATCGCGGCAACCATGATGGGGCGGCCGCGCATCGAGCCAGAATTGTCGAGCAGCAACGTGACCACGGTATCGCGGAAGGTCATGTCCTTCTCACGCTTGAACGACAGCGGGTGCATGGGATCGATAATGATGCGCGGAAGACGCGAAGTGTCCAGCAGGCCTTCTTCGAGGTCGAACTCCCAGGTGCGATTCTGCTGCGCCATGAGCAGGCGCTGCAGCTTGTTGGCCAGCCGCGCGACGACGCCCTGCATCGCCTGAAGCTGCTGATCGAGGAAGTTTCGCAGGCGGGTGAGCTCTTCGCCGTCACAGAGGTCGGTGGCGTTGACGATCTCGTCGAACTTCGCGGTGTGGACGCGGTAGCCCCACTCATCCTGATCGGAAAAGGGCAGGTCGGGGCGATACGGCCGCATGCCGTCATCGGCTTCCTGCGCATCCTGCGCGTCAGCCGGTTGCGTCTCCATTTCGACGGCGGACTCTTCGCCTTCGTCGCTCTGGGATTCGCTCATCTCGGCCTGTGCGGTTTCCGAGTCCGGCTGCGCATCGGCGCCTTCGCTGCCTTCCTGCTGTTCGGCGTCGCCGCTTTGCTCTTCGCCGTCGGCTTCCGCTTCGTCGCCAGCATCATCGCCGAGTTCGAGATCCTTTAGGATCGTGCGCGTGAGTTTGGCGAACGCTTTCTGGTCCCGCATGGCCTCTTCGAGTTTGGTGAGATCGCTCCCCGCGCGCTCCTCGATCCAGTCACGCCACAGATCGACCGTGGGCTTTGCGCTTTCCGGCGGCGCTTCGCCGGTGAGCTTTTCGCGCACCATCATGGCGACCGCGTCGGCGAGTGGCGCCTCTTCGCGGGTACGAACCTTTGCAAGTCCGCGCGCGCTGTAGCGGGCTTCGAGATTGGCGGCGAGGTTGTCGGACACGCCTTTCATCGCAAGTGATCCGATCGCCTCGACGCGTGCCTGCTCAGCCGCTTCGAACACGGCGGCGCTGTCGGCAGAAGCCGGCCGGAACTGCTGGTGGATCTTGTCTTCGTGGTAGGCGAGCTTCAGGGCGTAGGCATCGCCCGCACCGCGCACGATGGCGATCTCATCCGGCGGCAGATTGCGCGAGGGCAGGGGAAGGCGCGCCTTCTTGCCGCGCAGCGCTGGCGGTTCGGCGGAGAAATTGACTTCCAGCTCCGGCTCGCCGGCGAGGGCTCGAACCGCGGTACCGACGGCGCGCTTGAACGGTTCAGCCGGATTGTCCGGCTTCATGCAACGAGAACCTTGGCTGCGCTTTCCGGCAACTCTTCTCCGAACGCGCGCTGGTAGAACTCGGCCACGCTGGCCCGCTCGAGCTCGTCGCACTTGTTCAGGAAGGTGAGGCGGAAGGCGAAACCGACGTCGCCAAAGATTTCGGCGTTCTCGGCCCAGGTCATCACGGTGCGCGGGCTCATCACGGTCGAGAGATCGCCGTTGATGAAGGCGTTGCGGGTCATGTCGGCCACACGAACCATCGCCGAAATCTGCTTCTTCTTTTCGGCTGTGGCCGCGTAGGACGGCACCTTCGCCAGCACGATGTTCACTTCGTTGTCGTGCGGCAGGTAATTCAGCGTGGTGACGATGTTCCAGCGATCCATCTGGCCCTGATTGATCTGCTGCGTGCCGTGATAAAGGCCGGTGGTGTCGCCTAATCCAATGGTGTTCGTGGTCGAGAACAGGCGAAAGGCAGGATGCGCCCGGATCACGCGGTTCTGATCGAGCAGGGTGAGCTTGCCCTGCGCTTCCAGCACGCGCTGGATGACGAACATCACATCGGGCCGGCCGGCATCATATTCGTCGAACACCAAAGCCACCGGATGCTGAAGCGCCCACGGCAGAAGACCCTCGCGGAATTCCGTGACCTGCTGGCCGTCCTTCAGCACGATCGCATCCTTGCCGATCAGGTCGATGCGGCTGATGTGACTGTCGAGGTTGATGCGGATGCAGGGCCAGTTGAGGCGCGAGGCCACCTGTTCGATGTGGGTTGACTTTCCCGTGCCGTGATAACCCTGGATCATCACGCGCCGGTTGAAGGCGAAGCCCGCAAGAATGGCCAGCGTCGTGTCGCGGTCGAAGCGATAGGCGGGATCGCGGTCCGGGACGTATTCATTGCCGCGCGAGAAGGCCGGCACCTTCATCCTGGCATCGATGCCGAATGTCTCCTTCACATCGACGGTGATGTCCGGAACGAACGCTGGATCGAGACCTTGAGGCTGCGTGTCCATAATGGATGGGCTTTCACTCTCGGGGTACCGCCGCTTGCGGCAAGGGCGCTGGCGCCCTCTAGGTCAACCCCGACGCGCGCAGCACGCCGTAAGCCTTGATAACCTGCTTCAGACGCTCTTCAGCGCCCCGATCGCCACCGTTCGCGTCGGGATGAAACCGCTTTACGAGTTCCTTATACCGCGCCTTTATCTCGTGCAAGGTGGCGGTAGCGTCAAGATTGAGCACATCCAGCGCGCGCGATTGCAGGTCCGATATGCGCCGCTCGGGGGGCCGCGGCTTTGGCCTCTCGGCAGTGTCGCCAAACACCCCGAACCCATCGGCCAAATGGTGCGACCATTGCCCGTCGCGGGGCCGCGCGCTGCGCTTGCCAAGCGGCCAGGTCGGCCTGTGGCCTGTGATAGCCGCCTCGCGGAATGCTTCGATCTCGGCCTCGCTCATGCCGCGGAAATAGTCCCAGGATTCGTTGTGCGCCCGGGCGTGTTCCAAACAGAACCACAGGTGCTCGTTGAGATTGTCACGCGCCTTGGGAACCTGATGCGTTCCCTGTTTCTCGCAATCGGCGCGCGCGCAGTTGCGCACCACCTTCGGCGGCGGCGGAGCCTCCGGCTTGATCCGGATGTCCTTCTTGAAGCGCGGCTCGGACTGCGTTCTTGCCATCGCCCGATTATGGGGGCGAAGTCTGAAAAAACAAGAAAATGAAATGCTTGACATTCGTTGCGGCCAATTTTTCCGCCGCCGAACGAGGGACGAGTTCAATTCGATCTGACGATACAATTGGTCAAGCAGCGCATCCGGCGCGCCTACACCGCATGGACGTGTGTTTCTGCTAGCAGGGCTCAGAAAACGTGAGAAAGTTGCCCAACAGCGAGTACCAACCGTTCACGCCGGTCGAATTCTTTTGCCGGTAGAACCACGATGTGAATGCCAGGTCCTGAACGTGATAGGTATAGCCGTTCGAGGACATGTAGATCTGGTCCAGTGTGCCGGACAGCGGATCGCCGACCTCGAGATTGGCCTGGCAACCGCTCACCTGACCGATATTGCCCCAACTCGGCGTGGGATTGGCGCCGGAGGGATCGTCCATCCACTCCGCGATTTCGTGGCTCATTGCAGACGTGTCGCTGACGCCGCTAAACGAGCGATTGGTGTCGAACTCGACGCTTGAGTATGTGTGAAAGGCGCCGCCATACGCCGGATCATTGAATGCGCTGTGGTATCCCAAGATGCAGCAATTGCTTGTCGTGCCGTCGTAAAGAACGACGTTATAGAGAAGGATGACGGCAAGCCTGGTGGGCGGCGCGAGTTTCGGGGTCGCGGCGGCAAGCGCCGGAAAAAGCATTGTCTGGAGGTAATTGTCCCAGGTGCTGAAATCCATCAGCCCGATGTTGCCACACGTTCCGGGCACCACGTCTCCGCCGCTCACATTTACCGGGACCTCGGAGGCACGGGTATAGACGAGGTTGACATGATAGTCCGGATTGATGCCGCCGGAGTTTGTCAAAGTAAAATAGTTGGCTCGTTGGAATAGATCGACGTACTCACCAGTGCCGATGTAGGTGCCTCCAGGATATCCCGCTATGGGATTGAAGAGAGGCGACGCGTTCACCAACGCAGACGCAGTTCCCGCCGGCGAACACGTGGGATCTTTCTGGTTTGGATCAAACGTGGCATTTCCAAACGATTGAAAAGTCAATTTGATCGGAATCACTACGGCTCTGATGTCGGTCGTTTGCTGCGTCTGGGCGACAAACGGGTTACGGCCGACCATCGAATAAAGGTAGCTCGTTCCCCCGGAGGTTATATGCCGCGACCAGAGGGGAATTGTTGCCGCAGCAGCAGACTGCGATAGTGCGGTCGGCAGGCTGAACTGCCTGGCCGGCAACACCGCAAACCGTCCCTGCATTCCTTTGGTAGTCTGAATGTGAAGGGACGGCGAAACCAGGGTTGGCAGATTCGAGCCGCTTGCTCCGGCATTCAGCATGGGAATGAGCGCAACGCCACCCGCAAGCGCCAGGATTCGCAAATTCAACACTGCCCCCTCCCCACTGATTGCCTAGATGTAGAATAATACGATGCGTGGGATACCACGTCAAAAGCGCCAGGGACTCGCCTATGGGCACCGCAGACACCATTGCACAGAAGCTGAGCGCGGCGTTCGCGCCGGTGGAATTGTCGGTCGAGGACGAGAGTGCAAAGCACGCCGGCCATGCGGGAAGCCGGCCGGGCGGCGAAACACACTTCCGCGTTCGGATCGTTTCTTCCGCGTTCGAAGGGATGAATCGCGTGGAACGCCATCGTCGCGTGAATGACGTGCTGGCTGGCGAACTGCGCGACCAAATTCACGCGCTTGCCCTGACGACGCTCGCACCGGGCGAACGCTAGGAGAGGTTCACCGTCTGCTTCTGCGGCGGAACGATGCGCAGCGCAGTGATCTGGTTGCGCTGACGGCGCAGGATTTCGAATTTGTATCCGTAGAAGGAGAACCGCTGGCGTGCGTCGGGAATGGTGCGCGCCTCGTGGATGACGAGGCCTGCGATCGTCGTGGCTTCTTCGTCGGGGAGGTTCCAGTCGAGCTCGCGGTTCAACTCGCGGATCGGCGTCGCACCCTCCACGATGTAGGAACCGTCGGCCTGCGGACGAATTCCCCCGCGTATCGCGTCTTCGTGTTCGTCGGGAATGTCGCCGAAGATTTCGTCGAAGATGTCTTCGCGCGTGATGAGTCCCTGGATCGCGCCGTATTCATCGACGACCAATGCGAAATGGGACCGCCGCTCGCGGAACGCCGCCAGTTGCTCCTCCAGCGTCGTCGTGTCGGGCACGAACCACGGCGGTGTGGCCAACTTCGCAAGGTTCAGCCCATCCAGCGAACCCTTGCGCTCGACAAATTCGCGCATCACGTCCTTGGTGTGCAGGATGCCGACAATGTTGTCCGACGCCCCGCGGAACAGCGGCACGCGGGAATGGTTGGCGGCAAGCAGCTCATCGAACATCTGCTGCGATGACAAATCGGCATCGATGGCGATCATATTCTTGCGGTGCACCATCACATCGCCGACCTTGAGCTCGCGCAGATCCAGTACGCCACTCAGCATGTCGCGGTGCTCGCGCTCGACGCCGCCGGCCTGGTGATGGACCTCGACCGTGCCGCGGATTTCCTGGTGCGGCTCGACAACGGGCTCGGTCTCCGTGTGACGCACGCCGACAAGGCCGAGCAACGCCCACACCAAGCGCTGCACGAGGCCTACAATCGGCGCGAGCAGGCCGACGCTTATGCGCAGCAGCCACGCGACGTTCAGCGCAAAACGGTCGGTTCGGGCGATGGCAAGGGTCTTCGGCAAGACCTCCGCAAACACCAGGAGCACAAAGGTCATCACCACGGCCGTGATGGCAATCGCCCGCTCGCCATACTTTGCGGCGAGCACCTCTGTCGTAAGGGATGAAATGAGGATGTTGAGGAAGGTATTGCCGAACAGGATGGCGCCGATCATCCGCTCCTTGTCGGCCACCAGCCGGTTTACCTCACGCGCTGCCCGCGAGCCTTCCTTCTCGAGCTGATGCATGCGAGCCCGCGAGACGGCGGTGAGCGCCGTTTCCGAACCCGAGAAGAAGCCCGAGACGGCAATCAGGACGATGATGACGAAGAAAAAGAGTGCGAGCGACATGGCGCGAAGGTTCCCGTCGCGGCCATAGGCGGCCGCGAATCCAGTATAGAGGCAACGGGCTACTCCGCGAGAACGGCCTCGACCGCGGCAGTGGGAACGTCGGAGGCGAGAAAGGCCTCGCCGATCCGGTGCACAAGCACGAAGGTGAGCCTGCCATCGCGCGCCTTCTTGTCCTGCTTCATGTGGGCGAGGATATCGCCGACGGGAAGGCTGGCGCCGGGGACATCGGCGATTCGGACCGGAAGGCCTACGGCCTTGAGATGTGCGACGAGCCGGTCGGTATCCCTCGGCGCACAATATCCGAGGCGCTGCGACAGTCGAAACGCCAGAACCATCCCGATGGCGACAGCCTCGCCGTGCAACAGCCGGTCGGAATAGCCACAGGCCGCCTCGATCGCGTGACCGAAAGTGTGGCCCAGATTGAGGAGTGCACGCCCGCCCGACTCGCGCTCGTCCGCCGCGACGATTGCCGCCTTCATGCGGCACGAATGGCCCACAAGGTACGCCAGTTTTTCTTCATTGGTTGAAAGCGCTTGGGCTCCATTCTTTTCAAGCCACGCGAAGAAACTTGCGTCTCCGAGCGCGCCGTATTTGACGACCTCGGCATAGCCGGCGAGGAGTTCCCGCCGCGGCAGCGTGCGGAGCAGGGCCGTGTCGGCCAGCACAATCCTCGGCTGGTGGAAGACGCCGACAAGATTCTTGCCTTCCGGCATGTCGACCGCCGTCTTGCCGCCAACTGACGAATCGACTTGTGCCAGTAGCGTGGTCGGAATCTGCGCGTAGCCGACACCGCGCTTAAGAATGCCGGCCGCGAAGCCGGTCAGGTCGCCGACCACGCCGCCGCCGAAGGCGACAATCAATCCGCTCCGGTCCACATTCATGCTGAGGAACGTTCTCAGCAGCGATTCGAGGGTGGCAAAGGTCTTCGAGGCTTCGCCGGGCGCAATGACGACCGGCCTGGCGTCGATCCCGCTGCCGCGCAACGAACTCAGCAACCGATCGAGATGGAGCCTTGCGACGGTCTCATCGGTCACGACCGGAACGGCACCGTGCCCAAGCGGCTTGAGCAGCACACCCGCTCGCTCGATCAGTCCCGTCCCGACATGGATGTCGTAGCTGCGATCGCCGAGCGCGACGGAGATGACCTCGCTCATTCGGCCAGCATCCCACGTTGGCGCAGCGCTGCGAGAATTTTCTCGACCGCGGCGCCGTGCGGCGCGTCCTCGCTGTCGATCGTGAGATCGGCTTCGGCGTAGGTCGGCTCGCGCTCTGCCAGCAGCCGCATCATGATCTCGCGCGGATCGCCCTGGCGGAGCAGGGGACGCGTTTCGCGGCGGCCGACACGCTCGATCAGCACGTCTATCGGCACGTTGATCCAAACGGAGAGTGCGGTTGCCTTGATCCGGGCCCGGGTCTCGTCATCGACGAACGCGCCGCCGCCCGTTGCCAGGACGTGCGGCGGCTCGGAAAGTAGCCGGGCGATGACCTTTCGCTCGCCGTCGCGGAAGCCGGGTTCGCCAAAGCGGTCGAAGATCTCGTTGATGGAACATCCGGCGGCGGCCTCGATCTCCGAATCCGCATCCTTGAAGGGAACATTGAGCCGGCCCGCGAGCCTGCGGCCCAGCGAGCTCTTGCCGGCTCCCATCATGCCGACCAGCGCAACGGTCTGCTTCAAACGCACCATGGAACTTTCGCTTACAGGGCAAATTGCCGCCTGCCAACACCTTGCATCCAATGACCGGTTTCCGTCACAACGGCGCCATGAGCACACGCTATCTGCGCAGCCAGGACAGCGGCATGGGTTGGACAGCCCGGATTTTCCTCGCGATCCTCGTTCTCCTGATTCTCGGAGCCGTCGGACTCGGCATCTATGCCAGCACGCTCTCGCCGCCGCACCACACCTACCGCGAAGTCCTCCCGAACTCGCGCTTCCCGAGCTGACGGACCGGACGCTTCCGGGCGGCCACCACTCGCGGGCGATGCGGCACGGCTGATCGAGCGCTTCCTGGACATGATGAGCGCGGAACGCGGCGCATCACCCAACACGCTGGACGCCTATGGCCGCGATCTGGTCGATTTCGCCGGAGGCGGTTCCGATCTGCGCGCCGTTCCGGCGGCCGGGGTGAAGCGGTATCTGGCATCGCTTGCGGACCTGTCGGTCGCAACGCAAGCGAGGCGGCTTTCGTCGCTTCGGCAGTTTTTTGCGTTCCTTTATGCAGAGGGTGTGCGCACGGACGATCCCACCTCCACGATCGATGCGCCGCGCCGCTCGCGCCCGTTGCCGAAGATCGTGTCGTTGGATGATATCGCAGCGCTGATCGAAAAGGCGAAAGAGAACAGGACCGCGGAAGGCGCCCGCCTCGTTTGCATTCTGGAACTGCTTTACGCGTCGGGCTTGCGTGTGTCCGAACTGGTCAGCCTGCCGCTGTCCGCCGCGAAGAGCCGCAATGGGTTCCTGCTTGTCATGGGCAAAGGACAGAAGGAGCGTCTGGCGCCCCTCAACAAAAGTGCTGCATCGGCCATCGCGGCATACCTCAAGGTGCGCGCGGAGTTTCTTCCGTCGGGTGCTCGCGAGAGCAGGTTCCTGTTTCCCTCGTGGGGCGCTGAGGGACATCTCACGCGCCGCCGCTGTCATCAGCTGCTGAAGCAATTGGCCATGAAGGCGAACATCGATCCGGACAAGCTTTCGCCGCACGTCGTGCGCCATGCATTTGCGACCCACCTGGTCGAGGGTGGCGCTGACCTGCGCAGCGTCCAGACACTCCTCGGGCATGCCGACATCAGCACCACGCAGATCTACACCCACGTTGCCGGCGACCGGCTGCGTGGCGTCATTGAATCGGCCCACCCGCTGGCGAGGGCCAACCGCGCCAAGACCTCGAGTCGTTAATCCAACACAATTAGGCCTGATTGACAGGGCAAGGAGCGATAGCCACTTTCGTCCCTCTGACCTCCCAGACCCGCACGCGCCACACCCCATGCACGCTTATCTCGAATTCGAGCGACCCATTGCTGATCTTGAGGGTAAGATTGTCGAGCTCCGGCAATTGGCCTCGCAGGATCCGGCCATGGAGATCGAGGACGATGTTTCGCGGCTGCAGGCGAAGGCGGACCAGTTGATCCGCGACACCTACGCCAAGCTAACACCATGGCAGAAGGCCCTGGTGGCGCGTCATCCGGCGCGACCGCATTTCTCCGACTACGTGTCGGGGCTGATCGACGACTTCACGCCGCTCGCCGGCGACCGCGTGTATGGCGAGGATCGCGCCGTCGTCGCCGGCTTGGGACGGTTCCGCGGACAACCGGTGGCCATCGTCGGGCAGGAGAAGGGCAACGACACCAAGTCCCGCCTCAAGCACAATTTCGGCATGGCGATGCCCGAAGGCTATCGCAAGGCGCAGCGGCTGTTCGAGATGGCTGATCGCTTTGAGCTACCCGTGATTTCGTTTGCTGACACGCAAGGTGCTTATCCCGGCGTCGGTGCGGAGGAGCGCGGGCAGGCGGAAGCCATCGCGCGTTCGACACAAGCGAGTCTCGCGCTCACCGTTCCGTTCGTGTGCATGATCATCGGCGAAGGCATGTCGGGCGGCGCGCTCGGGATCGCGGTGGCGAACCGCGTCTACATGCTGGAACATGCCATCTATTCGGTGATCTCGCCGGAAGGCTGTGCCTCGATCCTGTGGCGCAGCTCGGACAAAGCCCAGGATGCGGCCGCTGCGTTGCGCATTACGGCGCAAGACCTGCTCGATCTGAAGGTGATCGACGGCATTGTTCCCGAGCCGCCAGGCGGCGCCCATCGCGCACCGGATGCGGCGATTGAAGCGGTCGGCGAAACCGTCGCGCGAGCGCTCAACGAGATGCACAATCTCCCGCCGGACGAGCTGCGCCGTCAGCGGCGGGAGAAGTACCTCGCCATGGGCCGCAACCTGTCGTGAGTCCGGCTACTTCGCCAGTTCGAAGGTCAGCGACGACACCCAGCCCTGATTGCCGAGTTCGTCTTTCACTTCCCAGAACACACCATCCTTGTTGCCCGTGGGATAAAGCATCATGCCCGGTTCCAGTGCGCGAACGACCTTCGCCTTGACCGATGGGCTGACAAACATCCGGCCCGGTTTCGTCATGGACACAGCCTGCGATCCCGCTTCGGCGGACGCGGTTGAGTCGTTGGCGCCGGGCATTCCGCCCATCTGACCGACCAGCTTGGTGTAGGCGTCGATGTAGGCAAGCGTCACGACCTGGCCGATATCGGTGTTGGTGTAGCTCGACACGCCGGCGCCGCCGAACGCGCCCCAGCTCCCCCAGCCGCCGCCGACGCCGAATCCGACATCGGTCTTCGAGCCATGGCCTTCGGCAATCGGGCCGTCTTCGCTGGTGCGCACATCGACGATCGACAGCACCACATCCGCCGTCGAACTGTGAATGTTGATGTTGCTCAGGATGGCGCCGGCGCCGTGGCCGACAAATCCGCCGATGATGCCGCCGATATTGGTGCCGCCGGCATCCGAATTCTTGGATGCGATATCCGGGACGAGAATGTAGTCGGCTGCCTTCACCTGGCCCTTGCCGATATTCGAGCCCTGCCGCAGATCGCCGCCGCTGGCGAGCGCGCGCTCCTGCTGCGCCATCTCGAATCCCTTGCCGCGATCGACCAGTGTGAAGCATCCGGACTTGCGCACGAACACTTTCAGCAAAACTTCCGGCGAAGCGAGGTTGAGATCGGTCCACCAATTGTGATCCGGCTCGCGGATCGCGATCGTCCCGAGATTCTTTCCGCAGGTCGGGATGTCCGCTTCTTTCCGCTCCGTCTTCTCGCGGATGGATTCCGCCTGCACGGCGATCGTGGAAGCCAGAACCGCCATGGCCGATGTGGCCAGCAATGCAGCAAACCGCATGTTCATCCCCTTCGTGAATTTGAGAGTTCCCCCCGGCTCAGCCGAACGGCCGCGCCAACCTGTCGTGGAAACTAACAAATTCGTCAGGAATCGCAACCGGCTACCACCAGCCGCGCCACTTGAACCACGCGACCGGCAGGACCGTGCTAACAGCAATGACGCCAAGCGCAAGCCAATAGCCGTCCGGCCACAGAAGCTCCGGCATGTGGTGAAAGTTCATGCCCCACATGCTGGCGAAGAAAGTCGGCGGAATGCCGACCACGGACACGATCGTCAACACCTTGAAGATGTCGTTCTGTTCTGTGTTTATAAATCCCAGAACGGCATCGAGCAGAAACTGCACCTTGTTCGACAGGTGAATTTCGAAATCGCCGAGCGACTGCACATCCTGCAGCGCGGTCTTGAGCCGCTCGACAATGTCTGCCGCGATCCATTCCTTCCCCTTGTCGAGGCTGTAGGGAATGATGCGTTCGAGCGCGAGAAGGCCTTCGCGAATCTCCGACAGCTTCTCGCCGGCAACACCAACGGAGACAAGTATCTGCTTCAGGACCCTGTTCGAACGCGCGATGTTGTGCTGGCGCTGGGTGCCGTAGTTGCGGAAGACGCGGCGTGACTCGGCGTTCAACTTCGCGCTGATCGCCTCCAGCGAGTCCGCGACGTAATCGGTCATGCCTTCGATAAGAGAGGCGAAGATTTCCACGCTGCTTTTCGCCTCGCCGTCCCGCTTGAAGCGCGCCATGGCGATGTCAAAGCCGTAGATGTGGGTGAAACGAACGGTAATGAGGACCGATTTCGACAGCACGAAACCGAGCGCGGTAGGCGCCTCCTCGCCCTCATGCGCAAGAATCGGCATGTTGAGATGGATCCAGCCATCGTCAATCGACAGGCGGCTGGAGGACTCGATCTCCTCGAGTTGGGAGCGCGATGGAATGCGAACTCTCCACTCCGACTGGACCCTGGCGATTTCGTCCTCGCTCGGGTTGAGCAGGTCCACCCACAGCGGCGATCCGGTCGGAGAGCAGGTGTTCAACATGCGGCGCTGACCTTGAGAATCAGGATGCATAACGTTGAACGGTCCGGATGGTTTAGGCCAGCGGAGGTTTGTATTGCGCGGCAATGCCGATTAGCGTCTGACGCAAAGCGAGGGCGGGGCAGTCATGACATCGTTCAGCGTACGGATTTTGATGGCCGCGGCGTTCGCGGCGGCGGCAACGCCGGCCTTTGGCAAGGACGTGGTGATCCACGCCGGGCGGCTGATCGACGGCGTGAACAAGGCGCCGCAGAATCAGGTTTCCATTTTCATCCATGACGACCGCATTACGCGCGTGCAACCCGGCTTTGCGGCGCCGCCGAAGGGCGCCGATCTCATCGATCTGTCCAAGGCGACGGTGTTGCCAGGGTTGATCGATTGCCATGTGCACGTGACCAGCCAGTTCGATGGCGGCAACCCCGTTGCCGAGGCCGTGACGCTGACGGACTTTGATTCTGCCGTCCGCTCGACCGCCTATGCGCGCAACACGCTGCTCGCCGGTTTCACCAGCGTGCGCGATGTCGGCGCCGCCACCGGGGTTGTGGTGGCACTGCGCAATGCGATCAACAAGGGCATCGTGGAAGGCCCGCGCATGTGGGTCTCGGGATCCCCGCTTGGTCCGACGGGCGGCCACAATGACAGCGCCAATGGTCTTAGTCCCGAACTCTCAAATCCGGAATGGAAGGACAACATCGTCAACAGTGCGGAGGACGCACGCCGCGTAGTTCGCGAACACCGGCGCCAAGGCGTCGATCTCATCAAGATCATGCCATCGGGCGGCGTTCTCTCCATTGGCGACAACCCCAATCTTCAGCTCATGGCCGACGACGAGATCAAGGCCGTGATCGATACCGCCCATTCGCTGGGCATGAAAGTTGCCGCTCACGCCCACGGCCGCGACGCGATCAACGCCGCGGTGCGGCTTGGTGTCGATTCCATCGAGCATGGCAGCTTCGGCGATGCTTCCAGCTATCAGTTGATGAAGCAGCATGGCACCTATCTCGTTCCGACCATGCTGATTGCCCACGCGGTCTACATCCTTGCCAAGACCCACCCGGAGCAGCTCAATCCGTCATCCGCGGCGAAAGCGCTGGCTGTGGCGCCGCGCATCCAGAAAAATCTGCACGACGCCTACCTGGCGGGCGTGAAGATCGCGTTCGGCACGGATCAGGGACTCGTGCCGCATGGCCAGAACGCCCAGGAATTCGCGCTGATGGTACAGGCCGGCATGAAGCCGATCGACGCCATCTGGGCTGCGACCAGTTCGGCTGCCGATCTCATCGGCGACTCCAAGGACATTGGCGCCGTGCAGCCCGGCCATTTCGCCGACATCGTTGCGGTCGGCGGCGATCCGCTGGCCGATGTCCGTCAGCTCGAACATGTGCAGTTCGTGATGAAGGGCGGCGTCATCTACAAACAGAACGGCCAGATCGTGCCGCGGCAAACGGGAACGAAATAATTTTTTGCCCGTGGATCAGGGTTTCACGCTGAAGGCCGTGCCTCCGTCGATAAGTCCACCCGAGCCGCCGCCGCCATACGCTGTCACGCCGAACAGCGTGCCGGACGGATCCAGCACCAGGCCTCCAAAGGGCTGCGCTCCGTCAGTCGGGCAGGGGTCACCATCGGCGCAGAAGCTATGGAGCAGAGTGTAAGTGCTCGTCTGCAACTCGAAAACGACGCCGCAGCCGCCGCTGACATCGCAAGTGCCGCCCTGCGGCGTTTCTCCGAAAACTTCGCCGCCGGATCCGAGCGTGACGCCGGCTCGCGGAAATGCGCCGTCGGCACAGCTCGGCTGGCTGCAGAAATTGTAAAGCACGGTCAGCTTACCGCCGTTGCCGTGCGGCTTAAATTTCCACACCGTGCCCATGCCGTGCTTGCCACCATCAAAAGCTGTTCCGTAGAGGGCGCCGGTGGAATCCTGAACCGGTCTCTGACGCACATCGGGGTCCTCGCCATCTGCGCAGTTCGTCCGAGAGCAGAAGTTGTACAGCACATCGAGCTCCAGCGTGTTCGGGTGGAGCGAGAAGATGAGGCCATGTGATCTCACGCCGCCAGTTTCGGCTATGCCGAGAAGATGTCCATGACGGTCGATCGTGAGACTGGAGGGAAACTGGCCATCGGCACAATCGGTCAGACAGAAGGTGTGAAGGACTTTGTAATCGGTGTGAAATGCGCCCCTCAATTGATACACCACGCCGGAACCATCGCCGAGAAAATCGGTGCGTTCGGTGGAGCCGTAGAGCGGAGAGGCGCCATCGAACAGCGCGCCCGTTTGCTGGCCCCGATAGGATAAACCCGACACGGGAATCGTACCGTCTTCACAATTAGACCCGGTACAGAAATCGTGCAGCACATGCAGGGTATAGTGCTTGCTGCCGCGAACCAGCTTGAAGACGACTCCGAAATTCGCCGCGCCGCCCTGCGTGGTCGTTCCGTAGAGATTGCCGTCCGTGTCCATGATGAGTGGCGCGTCCGGAAATGCGCCATCGGAACAGGTCACCGGGCAGAAACTGTGCAGGATCAGATAGTCGTATTGCCGGGTCGAGTTGTTGAACTTCAGTTCGAAAACGGCCCCATGGTTGGTATCGCCGCCGACATTTGCCATTCCGAAGAAATTGCCGTCGCTGTCGCGGATCAGCGCATCCTGGGGGTTCCTGCCGTCGTGGCAGCTGCCGTCCTGACAGAAGGCATGGAGCAGCTGGTACTGCACGGCGGATGCGCTGCCGGCACACACTATAAATCCGGCGGCGAAGGCCGCCGTCCCAAGGATGTGGCCCAGTACAGCGGACAAGCGACTCTTGCGCATCGAACCCTCTCATAGACAGAAGGGCCAGTGCTGCTGCGTTCCAGGGTCGGATTCTGGGCGCAACTGGCCCCGACGCACCGAATTTGCCGGGCAGAGCGCAAGTCCGTCTTGGCGGAAAACGACAAAGTGTGGTGCTGAAAACGACTCAACCTTCGGCTATGCTCCGCTCATTGGGGACCAGCTGCTGCGGTGTGAACCCATGCCGGACGCAGATACGAGCGCGCAGGAGAAGGCGGCCGCTGCCGGTGGCTCGCCGAGCTTCCGCTTCTCGACGGAGGAACTGCCGGAGCGCGACCGCGAGCCCATGTTCCGCGAGGTGTTCGGACGCAACATCCTTGGCGTCGACGTCGCGGAGTCGCTGGGTGACGACCGCTTCAGCGCCGATGTTTTCGTAAAGCAGCTGCCCGGACTCAACATCCTCTGGGCCGATTATTCGTCGTTGCGCGGAGGCCGCACGCGCGCGCAGCTTGCCGATGGGAGGGACAGCTTCGTCTTTCAGTGGTCGGCTTCGCCGGGCGTCGGCAATTATGCTGGTCACGAGCACGACCTTGCTCCCGACGACGGCATTCTCATTTCCTCTGCCGATCCGGGCATTCTGCTTCTGCAATCGCCTGCGCCGATGGTGAGCTTTGCGTTGCCGCGCGAAGCACTGCGGCCAATGCTCCGGGACGGCGAAGATTGCGCAGGCCGGCCGGTGCTGGCGAACGCACCCGCGTTCCGCCTTCTTCGTCGCTACATCGAGATGTTGCGCGGGGAGGAAGCCGTTGTTGCGCCGGAGTTGCAAAGACTGGCTGTGATGCACGTTTGCGATCTGCTGGCGGTCGCATTGGGCGCGACACGCGAAGCGGGACATGCAGCACAACGCGGGGTTGGAGCCGCGCATTTGACCGCGATCAAGAAGGAAATTGCCGCGAATGCGGGCGGCAGATGCACGGTGGAAACCGTTGCCACGCGGCACGGGCTTTCTCAGCGTCACGTGCAGCGACTGTTCGAGCAGGACGGAACGAGCTTCACCGAATATCTTCGCGAGCAGCGCCTTCTGACTGCATACCGGATGCTTGCCAGCCCACGCTTTTCGCGAATGCGCATTAGCGATATCGCATTCGAGGCGGGATTCAGCGATCTGTCGTGGTTCAACCGGCAATTCCGCACCCGGTTCGGCGCATCGCCTGGTGACGTCCGCAATCCCGGACTCAAGCGATAGCGATCAGACCAGCGCGCCGTGGCAGTGCTTGAACTTGCGTCCTGAGCCGCACGGGCAGGGCGCGTTGCGCTGGACCTTGCCCCAGGTCGATGGATCGTTCGGATTCACCGGCACGTCGCGCATCCGCGTGACGCGCACGTCCGCAGCTTCGCCGCCCTGAAACACTTCGTCTTCGCCGGTCAGCGGATTGATGTGGTGGGCCTGCATGATGCGCGGCTCGTTCATCTCGAGCGGCTGCGGCGGCGCCTCCACATTGATCTGCAGGTGCATGAGCTGGCGCACGACGTCGGAGCGCATCTTGGCGAGCAGCGCCTCGAACAGCTCGAAGGCCTCGCTTTTGTACTCGTTGAGCGGATCGCGCTGGCCATAGCCGCGCAGGCCCACATACTGGCGCAGATGATCGAGGTTGACGATGTGCTCGCGCCAGTCGTGATCGAGTGTTTGCAGCAGGATCGTCTTCTCGACGTAACGCATGATGTCGGAGCCGACGTTTGCCGCGCGCTCGGCAGCGCGCTTGTTCACCGCGGTAAGGATGCGGTCGCGCACTTCCTCGTCGGCGATGCCTTCTTCCTTGGTCCAGTCGATGACCGGCAATTCCACGCCGAAGATCTTGAACACTTCGTCGTGCAGACCGGCAGCGTCCCATTGCTCGGCATAGGCCTTCTCGGGAATGTGGCGGGCGACGAGGTCTTCCACCACCTGCTCGCGGAAATCGGCGATCTGGTCGCTGACATCGTCGGCGCGCATGATCTCGCGGCGCTGCTCGAACACAACCTTGCGCTGATCGTTCAGCACGTTGTCGTATTTGAGGATGTTCTTGCGGATTTCGAAGTTGCGCGCTTCGACCTTCTGCTGGGCCTTCTCTAGCGCCTTGTTCACCCAGGTGTGCGAGATCGCTTCGCCCTTTTCGAGACCGAGGCGCGTCAGCACCGCATCCATGCGCTCCGATCCGAAGATGCGCATGAGGTCGTCCTGCAGGGACAGGAAGAACTTCGATGCGCCGGGATCGCCCTGGCGCCCCGAACGGCCGCGCAGCTGGTTGTCGATGCGGCGGCTTTCGTGCCGCTCGGTGCCCATGATGTATAGGCCGCCGGAGGCCAGCACCTTTTCCTTGTCGACCGCCACTTCGTTGCGGATCTCCGCCGAGCGTCGCGCCAGTTCCACCTCGTCGAGCACGCCGCCGAGTTCGTTGCGGATGCGCATGTCGGCATTGCCGCCGAGCTGAATGTCGGTGCCGCGGCCTGCCATGTTGGTGGCGATGGTGACGGCGCCGGAAACGCCGGCCTGCGCCACGATGATGGCTTCCTGCTCGTGGTAGCGTGCGTTCAGCACGTTGTGCCGGATCTTGCGCTGCTTCAGCAGGGCCGAAAGCTGTTCCGATTTCTCGATGGAGGTCGTGCCGACGAGAACCGGCTGGTTGCGCTCGCGGCACTCCTCGATCAGCTTGATGATCGCGTCGTTCTTCTCGTCCAGCGTGCGATAGACCTCGTCGTCCTGATCGTTGCGGATCATGGGACGGTTGGTCGGCACCTCCGCCACGTCGAGCCTGTAGATGTCCATGAACTCGGCGGCTTCGGTGAGCGCGGTGCCGGTCATGCCCGCAAGCTTGCTGTAGAGTCGGAAATAGTTCTGGAAGGTGATCGAGGCGAGCGTCACGTTCTCCGGCTCGATCTTTGCGTTTTCCTTGGCTTCCAGCGCCTGATGCAGTCCGTCGGAATAGCGGCGGCCTTCCATCATGCGGCCGGTGAATTCGTCGATGATGATGACCTTGCCGTCCTTCACGATGTAGTCGCGGTCGCGCAGGAACAGCTTGTGCGCCTTCAGCGCCTGGTTGACGTGATGGACGAGGGTGATGTTCTCGATGTCGTAGAGATCGCCGGACTCAAGCAGCTTGGCCTCTCGGAGCCAGTCGACCATCTTCTCGTTGCCGGATTCGTTCAGCGTGACGGTCTTCTGCTTCTCGTCGAGCTCGAAATCCTCCTTCTCGAGCTTCGGAATCAGCGCGTCCACATTGCGGTAGAGCTCGGTCTGATCTTCCGTCGGACCCGAGATGATGAGCGGCGTGCGCGCCTCGTCGACCAGGATAGAGTCCACTTCGTCGACAATGGCGTAGGCGTGTTCGCGCTGCACCATCGTGGCGATGGAGAATTTCATGTTGTCGCGCAGATAATCGAAGCCGAACTCGTTGTTGGTGCCGTAGGTGACGTCGGAGTGATAGGCCTCGCGGCGCTGTTCGTCGGTCAGATTGTGCAGGATGACGCCGACCGACAAACCGAGGAACTGGTAGATCTGTCCCATCCATTCGGAGTCGCGGCGGGCGAGATAGTCGTTCACGGTGACGACGTGCACGCCTTTGCCGGTGAGAGCATTCAGATAGACGGGCAAGGTGGCGACGAGAGTCTTGCCTTCGCCGGTCTTCATCTCTGCGATGCTGCCGCCATGCAGCACCATGCCGCCGACGAGTTGCACGTCGAAATGCCGCTGGCCGAGCGTGCGCTTGGCCGCCTCGCGCACGACCGCAAAGGCTTCCGGCAGGAGATCGTCAAGGGTTTCGCCTTTCGCCAGCCGCTCCTTGAATGCCGGCGTCATGGCCTTGAGCTCTTCGTCGCTCATCGCCTGGAAGCGCGGTTCGAGGGCGTTGATCTCCTCGACTCGGGCAAACATGGGACGAAGCTTTCGCTCGTTGAGGGAGCCAAAGAAACGCTGCGCGATGGCGTTGAAGCCGAGCATGAAGTCCTCTGATGGGGCGGGCGCCGGCCAGCCGTTAAAGCCGGCCGATCCGGCAATGCGCAACTGGCCGCGGAGGTTTCCCCTCCGAGCCCGCGCGCGGGGGAGAGATAAGAACCGTCTCCCCCCTTGTCAATTCAAGGTTTTATGCCCCATTTGCACGGGTTCGACAGGGCTGAGGCAGTGCATCAAATGGCGGCCAGGAAGGGTACCGGCAAGGCCGTTGCGGCGAAGGCATCGAGCCCGATTTCGCCTTTGGCCCCGAAGCGTTACGCCAAACTGCCGCCGCTTGCCGGCGTACGCTTGGCCACAGCGGAAGCAGGGGTCCGCTACAAGAACCGCACCGACGTGCTGCTGGCGTCCTTTTCAGCCGGAACCCAGGTCGCGGGCGTATTCACCAAATCCAGGACCGCTTCGGCGCCCGTCGACTGGTGCCGCTCCTGCCTGAAGGCGGGCTCAGCGCGGGCGCTGGTGGTCAACTCCGGCAATGCCAATGCCTTCACCGGCAAGGCCGGATTCGAAGGCGCCAAGGCGGTGGCCGATTCCGCGGCGGCAGCAGTCGGCTGTTCGCCCCGCGAGGTCTTCCTCGCGTCCACCGGCGTGATCGGCGAGCCGCTGCCGGCAGAACGCATCACGCGCGTGCTGGGCGATCTCGCGGAAAGCGGCTCGGCCGCCGCGTGGATGGACGCGGCCAAGGCCATCATGACCACGGACACATATCCGAAGCTCGCAACCGCGACGGCGGAGATCGACGGATACAAAGTGACGATCAACGGCATTGCCAAGGGCTCCGGCATGATTGCGCCGGATATGGCGACCATGCTGGCGTTCGTTTTCACGGATGCCAACCTGCCATCGGGGGTGCTGCAGGAGTTGCTGTCATCTGGCGTGAAGGGATCGTTCAACAGCATCACCGTCGATAGCGATACCTCGACCAGCGACACACTGCTGCTGTTCGCCACGGGCAAAGGCGCCAGGCATCCCGCTCTCACAAAGGCCAACGACAAGCGCCTGTCCGATTTCCGTAGCAAGTTGGACGCCCTGCTGCTCGATCTTGCGCTTCAGGTCGTGCGTGACGGCGAAGGCGCGCGGAAATTGATTCAGGTGGATGTGACCGGCGCGACGTCGGATGAATCCGCGCGGTGCATTGCTCTATCGATTGCCAACTCGCCGCTGGTGAAGACGGCGATCGCCGGCAACGACGCCAATTGGGGGCGCATCGTGATGGCGGTCGGCAAGGCGGGCGAGCCCGCCGATCGTGACAAGCTCAAGATCAGCTTCGGCAGGCAAGTCGTGGCGGAGAACGGTACGCGCGCAGAGACCTACAACGAAGCTGCCGCCACCAAAGCGGTGTCGGGCGCCGAAGTCTCCATTGCGGTCGATCTCCGATTGGGCAAGGGCCGCGCGCGAATCTGGACCTGCGATCTCACGCACGGTTACATCGATATCAACGGCAGCTATCGCAGCTAAATCAGGAAGGGCCACTGGGCTGTCGGAAAGCCGGGCAATGGCAACGCGGCACAACATTCGGGACGATCATCTGGATCATTCCAGCGAGAGCCCCCATGAGGCCGCGGAGCGCAACTTTGCCAATTCGGCTCACGAATGGCGCCGGCGTCTTGCCGAAGCCTGGGGCACATTTCTTCTCGTTCTGATCGCGGCAGGGACCGCCGCCGTGGCGGCCACAGATCAAGCGCATCTCAGCCAGGAACTGGCCTACGCCGCGCCCGGCATCATCGTCATGGTGGTGATCTATTTCATGGGAGCCGTCGGCGGGGCGCATTTGAATCCAGCCGTGACATTGGCGTTCGCTGTCCGCCGGAATTTTCCCTGGAACAGGGTGCCCGGCTACATCGCAGCGCAATTGCTGGGCGGGTTGGCTGCGGCCGCGTTTCTGCATCTGGCCCTCGGATACGATCCGAACCTGGGTGCTACCGTTCCAGGTCCGGGAATTTCGGATGTCAAAGCGCTTCTGATCGAGATTGTGCTTACGGCAGGCCTTGTGAACACCATTCTCGGCACGGCATCCGGTGCACGAAATGTCGGTACGAACGCGGCGATCGCCGTCGGTGCTTACATTGCAGTCGCGGGCATTTGGGCCGGTTCGCTCAGTGGCGCATCGATGAATCCCGCGCGTTCCCTGGCGGTTGATCTGTTGCGCGGTCAATTCGGCACGTCCTGGATCTACCTTGCCGGTCCTCTCGTGGGAGCCATGATTGCTGTGGGCTTCGAATGGGTGCTCAAGGGCCAGCCGACGCAAGCAGGAACGAGGGCGGCGCAGGGCGACGACAGGCCTTGAGGCCGTCCCGGCCTGCAGAATGCGAGTTGACGGCAAATCGGGGGTATTTCTTTAACAAACCTTAATCGCAGGGTCTGATCATGGGTCGCGGAAACGTCAGGCTGGTTCTGGTAGCCGCTGTTGCGCTCACCGATTCCGACGGCCGCGTGCTGATTGCACAGCGTCCACCTGACAAACCGATGGCAGGGCTATGGGAATTTCCGGGTGGGAAGGTCGAGGCGTCGGAGCGTCCGGAGGACGCGCTGATCCGGGAGCTCCGGGAAGAGCTTGGTATTACCGTGAAGGAGGCCTGCCTCGCGCCTTTTACCTTCGCCTCGCACAGCTATCCGGATTTCCATCTGCTCATGCCGCTTTACATCTGCCGGCGATGGGAGGGGGCGCCACGGCCGCTGGAACATTCGGCCCTGAAATGGGTGCGTCCGCGCGATTTGACGGCCTACGAGATGCCGCCGGCCGATCTGCCGCTTATTCCGATGCTGCGCGATCTGCTCTAATGGCCTTTGCGCGCGATACAGGCGGGGCGACCGCGATCGAATACGCGATGATCGCTGGCCTGGTGTCGGTTTTCATCTACACAGCCATGGCGCTGGTCGGGCAGAACCTGCAGAACGCGTTCTACAACGGTCTCCAGAACATGTTTAATTCGTAGGCGCGAGTCCCGTCAGGTAGATCACATCGAACGTCGCGCGCAGTTTCTCGTCCGTATCCGCGTGCGCGTGCGTGTAATGCGATAGCATCGCGGCAAGCACATCGCGGCGCAGGAATTTGCGGCTGCGCTGCTGCAGCACATTCGTTTCGCCCAGTTCGCGCAGATCGCGCAGGAGCGACTCGAACCTGCTGTAGCGGACAACAGTGCGTTCGACATCGGCGACCGGACCTGCGAAACCTGCCCGCTGAAGCAGGGCGCCGAGGTCACGAACATCGGCGAAGGGCGACACGCGCGGACTTGCGCCCCCGCTCAGCTCACTTTCCGCGGCGGCAAAGGAGTCGCGCAATTCGCGCAACGTTTCGCCACCGAACATCGCCGCCACCAGCAATCCGCCCGGCTTCAGGATTTTCCGGATCTGGATGAGAGCACCAGGGAGATCGTTGACGGCGTGAAGTCCGAAGACGCTCGTGACCAGATCGAAAGAGTGCGGCCCAAAGGGCAGGGACTCTTCGTCCGCACAAAGCTGCAAGCCCTTGTGGGACGAGGTGCGGGTCCAATTCACGGCGCAGGCTTCCAGCTCCGCGAAAGCCTCAGGACGCGACGAGAGATCGAGTGCGGCCTGCGCCACGGGCTTCAGGGCGCGGATCCGTTCGCACATGTGCGCCGCCGCATCCTTGACCAGAAAATCTGTCGCGGATGCGCGCGCGCGCCGCTGCGAATACAATTTGCGATCAAAAATCCGGGGCGGTCCGCGCATTCGGGCTTCGCGAGTTGGTGTCAGGCCGGGGTAGAGTAGCGCCATGGCGCTGGCAAGCGATCGATCCGGAGATTTCCGTTCGCCGCTGGTTTGGGCGCGCCGGGCCGGCACCGCGGCGCTCAATCTTCTCTATCCGCCGGTCTGTCTTGTCTGCCGGGGACCGGCCGGCGACTCGCACCGGCTTTGCGCCGCCTGCTGGTCCGGACTCACCTTCTTCGACGGCGCCATGTGCGAATGCTGTGGCCTGCCGTTCGAACTCGATCCCGGCGCCGAGACCTTGTGCGCATCCTGTCTTGCGCATCCGCCGCCGTTCGACCGGGCGCGCGCCGCCGCGGCGTACGACGATGCCAGCAAAGGCGCGATCCTCGCGCTCAAACGTGCCGACCGCCTGGAATTGTCGCGCCTGTTCGTCCCATGGCTGAAGCAGTGTGGTCGGTTACTGATCGAGCAGGCCGATCTC
>Ga0335085_10002581_pt1 | contig 33473 bp, 35 predicted proteins | sample Lox_Sample_45_FD_206712 | JGI IMG/M metagenome (GOLD analysis project Ga0335085, IMG submission 206712) | Soil microbial communities from Loxahatchee National Wildlife Refuge, Florida, United States - Lox_Sample_4.5 | ecosystem: Environmental > Terrestrial > Soil > Wetlands | place: USA... | reverse complement strand
TCCTTGCCGGTCTCGTAGTAGCCGAGCAGGTCGTCGGTGGCGCAGCCCGCGAGATCTTCGAGCGTCTTGACGCCATTCTCGCCCAGCGACACGGCCATCGCGGCCGTGACCCCATCGACTTCCAGCACCGAATCCTCGACGCCGAGCTCGCGGCGCTTGTCGTCCATCTCGCGGTTCTGTGCGTCGATGAATTCCTGCGCGCGGGTCTGCAGCTCCTGCGCCGTCTCCTCATCGAAGCCTTCGATGGCGGCAAGCTCGTTCAGCTGCACGAAAGCGACGTCCTCGATCGAGGTGAAGCCTTCCGATGCCAGAAGCTGCGCCACCGTTTCGTCCACATCGAGGGAGTCCATGAACAGCTTGGTGCGCTCGGCGAATTCCTTCTGGCGGCGCTCCGATTCTTCGGCTTCCGTCAGGATGTCGATCTGCCAGCCGGTCAGCTGGGAGGCGAGACGCACATTCTGTCCGCGGCGGCCGATGGCAAGCGACAGCTGCTCGTCCGGCACCACGACTTCGACACGGTGGGTGTCTTCGTCGAGCACCACCTTGGTGACTTCCGCCGGCGCCAGCGCGTTGACAATGAAGGTCGCCGGATCTGGATTCCACGGAATGATGTCGATGCGTTCGCCCTGCAGCTCCTGCACCACGGCCTGCACGCGCACGCCGCGCATGCCGACGCAGGCGCCGACCGGATCGATGGAACTGTCCTTCGAGATCACCGCAATTTTGGCGCGGGAGCCCGGATCGCGCGCCACAGCGCGGATCTCGATGATGCCGTCGTAGATCTCCGGCACTTCCTGGGCGAACAGGCGCACCATGAATTGGGGGTGGCTGCGCGACAGGAAGATCTGCGGGCCGCGCGCCTCGCGGCGCACGTCATAGATATAGGCGCGGATGCGATCGCCGGTACGGAAGGTTTCGCGCGGGATCATCTCGTCGCGGCGGACCACACCTTCGGCGCGGCCGAGATCGACCACCACCGAGCCGAACTCCACCCGCTTGACGATGCCATGCACGATCTCGCCGATGCGGTCCTTGTACTCCTCGTACTGGCGCTCGCGTTCGGCATCGCGCACCTTCTGCACGATGACCTGCTTGGCAGCCTGTGCAGCGATGCGGGAGAAATCGACCGGCGGCAGAGTCTCGGCGATGATGTCGCCGACCTGCGCAGCCGGGTTGCGGGCGCGGGCATCCTCGAGGCTGATCTCGATCTTGTCGTTCTCGACCAGCTCGACTACGTGCAGATAGCGCGACACATGCGTCTCGCCTGTCTTCGGGTCGATGTCGACGCGGATTTCGTTCTCGCTGCCGTAGCGCGCTTTCGCGGCGCGCTGCATCGCCTCTTCCATCGCACCCAGCACGACGCCCTTGTCGATCGACTTGTCGCGCGCGACTGCGTCCGCGATCTGCAAGAGTTCGAGCCTGTTGGCGGCAACTCCAGTGGCCATTTGTAGTCTCCTGGTCCTCTAGTTCGTGGGGGCGCCTTTCCGCGCCTTCAAATCTTCGGCAATCAGTTTGTCCGTCAGCACGAGCTTCGCCTCCGCGATGCTGCGAAACGGAAATCGGTGGGTCTCATGATCGGACTCGATCAGCACATCGTTGCCGTCCAGCCCGTGCAATACGCCTTTGAACCGCTTGCGGCCGGTTGGATCCGGCGCATGCAGCTCGAGCTTGGCTTCGTGACCCGCCCAGCGCGAAAAATCCGCGATGCGCGTCAGCGGCCGGTCAATGCCGGGCGACGACACTTCGAGCAGATATTCGCCTTCGATCGGATCTTCCTGATCAAGAAAATCTGACAGCGCGCGCGACAGTCTCGCGCAATCGTCCACGTTCATCGTGCCGTCGGGACGTTCGGCCATGATCTGCAACGTCTTCGTCTTGCCGCCCATCAGCCGCAAGCGCACCAGCCGGTAACCGGCCGCTTCCACGGCTGGTTCGATAATCGGCTCCAATTGCGACATGGCCGTGAGAATGACGCGCAACTCCAAAAGCAAAGCCTCTTTCCCGCGGCGGTCTTGCGACCGCCACACAACAACAGCGTGTTGTATGGGAATGGGGGCGATATAGGCGCGCGGGCCCCTAAAAGCAAGGTCAGCGGTCGTGAAATTTCCCCGTCTGGACCCAGGGAATCGTTCGAATTTGCACTATTTCCGGTCGCGGCAGCCGAGGATCAGGCCACGGTGCGGGCGCAGGGCGAGGTCGACGCGTGATAGTCCGGGCCCCAGCGGCGGAACGAGCGCGAGTCGATGTGGAAGCGCACGCCGTCGTAGAAGCCCAGCCCGATGTGATAGGCCGCGCCGGTGCGCGCGTGGATGGCGCACACACTTGCGATCAGCTTGCTGCGATCGATACTGCGGGTGGGTGAAAGATCGAGCGCGTAGAACTGCGCGTGCGCACTGTGCGCAGCGCCGCCCGTACAGCGGTTGAACGCCGGTTCGCGATAACCGGAGTCCACCTGCACCGGCCCGATCGCCGGAACGATCTCGTCGCGGATGTAGCGCAAGGTGCCGATTATGTGCGGCCAGTAGGCGCGATCGGCGATCGAATACGGTCCGTCCATGTGGCACTCGGACCAGGTGTCGTCGTTGAGCAGGATCTGGTTTGCCGGCAGCACGTTCGCCACGCCCTGTTGGGCAAGGAACGCCTCGAACTCCTGAACTTGCGCGCGGCGGCCGGGGACTTTGTCCTGCCAGCTCTCGAACGAATCCGCCGCAGGCCCCGGGTTTGGTGCGTAGCCCACCGCACTCGCACCGGTTACGCCAAGCACCGGCAGCGACAGGGCAAGCGCAAGCGCTGCCCAGAGACGATTCATCATGTTCGCGACTTCCCAGCCTTGAGGCCCGCCGCCTTCCCGCAGCAGACCGATACGGACGTTTCCGTCCAGCCTTCGACACACGATTTTTAAGCGGGGAGGCCGTTACCTGGAAGTTAACGCCTTCGATTCAATTGTCGCGGGCTGCGCGCGAGAATTTCAGGAACACCGGTTTTCCGTGCAGTTCCTTCGCTTCGTAACGGGTTTGCGGCCAATCGTCCGGACGGGTTTGCCAATCGGCCGCACGCGTTGCGTTCCACTCAAATGATGGATGCGCCATGATGCGTTCGAGCGTCCATTCCACATATCCCGCATCGTCGGATGCGAAGCGCAGCTCGGCGCCAAGCTTCATCACACGCGCCAGATGATCGAGCATCTCCATCTGGAGGAAGCGGCGCTTGTGATGGCGCAGCTTCGGCCACGGATCGGGAAAGAGAATGAACACGCGGCCGAGGCTCGCATTCGGCAGCGCGTCGATGATGTCGCGCGCATCCCCCATGTGGATGCGGATGTTCGGCAACGGTGCCGCTTCGAGTTTGGAAAGCAACTTCACCACGCCGTTCTCATACGGCTCGGCGCCGATCAGGCCGTCGTCCGGATTCTGCTGCGCCTGCCAGAAAAGATGTTCGCCGCCGCCGAAGCCGACTTCGAGCCACACTTCTCCATCTCCCCCCTGTGGGGAGGTCGGCGACCCCGCACTTGATGCGGGGGAGCCGAGTGGGGGGTAAGCCTGCACAAACTCACCCCCCACCCGACGCAATTCGCTACCGCTCATTGCGTCGACCTCCCCACGAGGGGGAGGTAGGAAGTAGGAGCGCGGGTCCGCACCAGCGTTCAGTCGCAATTCGAAGCGCGGCAACAGATCATCGAGCAGGTGTTGCTGGTGCGCGGAAAGCTTCGGCCCCTTGCGTCGGCCGTAGAGTTTGCGGGGATGCCGCGCGTCGCTCATCCGTGCACTTGGCGAACAGGCGCGCTGCCAGTCAACAAGCTCCCTGCTCCCTCGCCGCGGCGACCTTCATGATAATCTCTATTGACTCTATGGGAGAATTGCATAATGTGCGCGAACGCGTGAATCGGGGGTTCTCGCTTGTTGCTCGGCCGGCTGGGGTGAGACCCCCTTCCCCACCTGCCGGGACGACAGCTCGGACGGGATACCGAGTGAAATGGATCATCATCATAACGCCGCCGCCTTCGCGGCCGCGGCCCTGTTGCTTGCCGGTTCGGCAGGGACAGCCGAGGCGGCTTCGTCATCGTCTGCCACCAATGCTGCAACGGACGCCCAGATCGAGCAGCTGAATCAGTCGATCCACGATCTGCAGGCGGAAGTCGACGATCTGAAGCGCAGCCAGAATGCGCAATACACGGACATGCGCGATCAGCGCGCGGGCGACGTGCAGATCAGCTTCAAGAACGGACGGCCGACCTTCAAGACGTCGGACGGCGAGTTCAGCCTCTCCTTACGCGCGCTGGTGCAGTTCGACAGTGCGTACTACGCGCAAGGCAAGGCGCCGGTCGGTGTCGATTTCAGCACTGGCAGCAATTTCCGCCGCGCCCGTGCCGGCTTCGACGGAACCGTCGGCGACGATTGGTCGTACGAGTTCATCTACGATTTTGGCGGCTCGGGCACCGAAGGCTCGACAATCAGCAGCGCGTATATCCAGTACGATGGGCTCGGCTTCGTGCACCTGCGCGCCGGCGCATTTCCGCCGCCGGAGAGTTTCGAAGATTCGACGTCGGCCTCCGACCTCACCTTCCTCGAGCGCTCGCAGCCGACCGATCTGGCGCGCGGCATCGCGGGCGCCGATGGACGCGATGCGGCAACCGCCTTCTCCTACGACGATCACTACTTCGTCGCGGCCTCGCTGACCGGCGGTGTTGTCGGCGATAGCGCTGTCTACGACGAGCAACAGGCGTTCGTCGGCCGTGCGGCGTACCGCATCATCGCCGATCAGGATGTGAACTTCGCCATCGGCGGCGACACGACCTATGTGTTCAAGCTCGCCGATCTCGTAGCTGGCGCGAACTCGCCTCACGCGTTCCGTCTTCGCGAACGTCCCGAACTGAATGTCGACAGCGAAAGCATCCGCCTCATCGATACCGGCACCATCGATGCCGACAAGGTTTGGGAGTGGGGACTCGAAGCCGCCGGCAACTGGCACAGCCTCTACGCACAAGGCGGGTATTTCGGCTACCAGATCGGCCGGCGGGACAGCTCGCTTCCCGACAACAATTTCAACGGCTGGTATGCGCAGGCGAGCTGGATGATTACCGGCGAGTCCAAGCCCTACCGCGCCGATCGCGGCGCTTACGCGTCGCCGGTCCCGGCGGAGAAATTTTCGCTCAGCAAAGGCACATGGGGCGCGTGGGAATTCGCCGGACGCTACAGCGTGCTCGACCTCAACGACAATGCCGGCGTCGCAGGCGTCGCAACGCCGAAGGGCGGGATCCGTGGTGGCGAGCAGAAGATCTGGACGGTCGGGCTGAACTGGTACCCGAACGCCGTCATCCGCTTTCTGCTCGACTACCAGCATACCGACGTCGACCGCCTCAGCTCGACCGGCGGCAGCCTCAACGCGCATCTCGATGCCGTCTCGCTGCGCGCGCAATTCGCATTCTGATGCCACGGAGCACAACAATGAAAACCATCATTCTCGTCGGCGCTGCATTCCTTGCGCTCGTCACATCGGCAGGCGCCAAGGACATCACCCTTCTCAACGTCAGCTACGACCCGACACGCGAACTCTATCAGCAGATCAACACTGCGTTCGCCGCGGAGTGGAAGGCAAAGACCGGCGACACGGTCACGATCAACATGTCGCATGGCGGTTCCGGCTCGCAGTCTCGTGCCATCATCGATGGCGTCGACGCCGACGTCGCAACGCTTGCGCTCGCCTACGACATCGATGCGGTGGCGCAGAAGGCGAAGCTGCTTCCTGCCGATTGGCAAAAGCGGCTGCCCGACAACAGCTCGCCCTACCGGTCGACGATCGTGTTTCTCGTGCGCAAGGGCAACCCCTGGCACGTGAAGGATTGGGCCGATCTCGTCAAACCCGGCATCCAGGTCATCACACCGAACCCGAAGACATCCGGGGGCGCGCGCTGGGCCTATCTCGCCGCATGGGCATGGGCCGAGCATAAGCCGGGCGGCAGCGCCGCGAGCGCAAAAGCTTACGTCGCGGACCTCTACAAGCACGTGCCAGTGCTCGACACCGGCGCACGCGGCTCGACGACGACCTTCGTGCAGCGCGGCATCGGCGATGTCCTGCTGTCGTGGGAAAACGAGGCCTATCTGGCGCTCGACGAACTTGGCCGCGACAAGTTCGAGATCGTGTATCCGTCGGTGTCGATGCTGGCGGAGCCGCCGGTGGCGCTGCTCGACAAGAATGTCGACCGCCACGGCACGCGTGCCGTTGCAGAGGCCTATCTGAAATTCCTCTACACGAAGCCGGCGCAGGAGATCGAGGCGAAGAATCACTATCGCCCGCTCGACCAGAAGGTGGAAGCCGCGCACGCGAAGGAATTTCCCGCCCTCAAGCTCTACACCGTGGATGAAGCGTTCGGCGGCTGGCAGAAGGCGCAGGCCACGCACTTCGCCGATGGCGGCGTGTTCGACCAGATCTACAAGCCGGGGCGCTGATGACCATCGCCACCGCATCCGCCTCGACGTGGCGTGAACGCCGGGTGCTGCCCGGATTTGGGCTGACACTCGGCTTCACGACACTTTATCTGTCGGTCATCGTTCTCATTCCGCTCGCCGCGTTGATGCTGCGGCCGTGGACCCTCGGGTGGGACGGCTTCTGGTCCACCATCACGGCGCCGCGCGTGCTGGCGGCGCTGAAGTTTTCGTTCGGTGCGGCGGCCATCGCGGCGGCGGCGAATTCCGTGTTCGGATTCGTCGTCGCCTGGTCGCTGGTCCGCTACCGCTTCCCGCTGAAACGGTTTCTCGACGCGCTCGTCGACCTGCCCTTCGCCCTGCCGACAGCGGTGGCCGGCATCGCTCTCTGCACGCTCTACGCGCCGAACGGCTGGCTCGGTGCGCCGCTAATGAAGGTGGGATTAAAGGTGGCCTATACGCCGCCGGGCGTTGTCGTGGCGCTGATCTTCATCGGCCTGCCCTTCGTGGTGCGCACCCTGGAGCCCGTCATTTCCGAGCTTGGCCCAGAAGCCGAGGAAGCCTCGGCCACCCTGGGCGCCACGCGAATGCAGACGTTCTTCCGGGTGATCTTTCCGGCGCTGGCGCCTGCGCTCATCACCGGCACCGCGCTCGCTTTCGCCCGCGCCGTCGGCGAATACGGGTCGGTCATTTTCATCGCCGGCAATCTGCCGATGGTGTCAGAGATCGCGCCGCTCCTCATCGTCATCAAGCTCGAACAGTTCAATTATGCGGGCGCCGCCGCCATCGGCGTGGTGATGCTGCTTGCTTCTTTCGCGATCATTTTTGCCCTCAACGCGTTCCAAAGCTTCCTCGCCTCGCGGAGATGACCATGCGCGCCGCAACCGAGGACCATCCCATTACGAAGCTGGCGCTTTCCACCGCGACCGTCGGACTGATCGTCCTGTTCCTGGTGCTGCCGCTGATCACGGTGTTTTCCAATGCGCTGGCGAAGGGATTTGGCGAAGCCTTCGCGGCGCTGAGAGATCCCGATGCGCTCTCCGCCATCGAGCTGACCGTCGAGACGGCTCTCATCGTCGTTCCGCTGAATGCGCTGTTCGGAATCTGCGCGGCGTGGGCGATCACCAAGCATCAATTCCCCGGCAAGGGCGTGCTGGTGACCTTGATCGACATGCCGTTCTCGGTATCGCCGGTGATCGCCGGCCTCATCTTCATGCTGCTGTTCGGCATGCAGGGGTGGCTGGGGCCGTGGCTGAGAGACCATGACATCAAGATCGTGTTCGCGCTGCCTGGCATCGTGCTGGCGACGGCGTTCGTGTCGTTTCCGTTTGTCGCGCGCGAGCTCATTCCGCTGATGGCCGATCAGGGCAGCGACGAGGAACAGGCGGCCGTATCGCTCGGCGCCACCGGCTTGCAGACTTTCCTGCGCGTGACCTTGCCCAACATCAAATGGGGACTGCTGTATGGGGTGCTGCTGTGCAACGCGCGCGCCATGGGCGAGTTCGGCGCCGTGTCGGTGGTGAGCGGACATATCCGCGGCCTCACCAACACCATGCCGCTGCAGGTGGAGGTCCTCTACAACGACTACCAGTTCGTCGGCGCCTTTGCCGTCGCCTCGGTGCTGGCGATGCTCGCCATCGTCACCCTGATCGTCAAATCCTTCCTCGAATGGCGCTACGCGGACGAAATCGCCGCGGCGCATCGTCACTAAAGGAGCAGCACCATGTCTCTCGTTGTCGATTGCGTGCGCAAGAAGTTCGGAACCTATCCGGCGCTGGAAGGCGTCAGCTTGACGGCGCCGCAAGGCGCGTTTATTGCGCTGCTCGGCCCGTCCGGCTCCGGCAAGACGACCTTGCTGCGTATCTTGGGCGGTCTAGAATTCCCAGACGATGGCGAAGTGCGCTTCGCCGATCTGAACTGGCTCAGCGTGCCGACGCGCGAGCGCCGCGCCGGATTCGTGTTCCAGCATTACGCGCTGTTCCGCCACATGACGGTGGCGAAGAACATCGCCTTCGGCCTGAGCATCCGCGGCCGCCGCACGCGGCCATCGAAGAAGGAAATCAGCCATCGCGTCGAGGCGTTGCTGCAGCTGGTGCAACTCGACGGGTTGGGCAAGCGCTATCCAAGCCAGCTGTCCGGTGGGCAGCGCCAGCGCGTGGCACTGGCCCGTGCGCTTGCCATCGAGCCGCGCATGCTGCTGCTCGACGAACCGTTCGGCGCGCTTGACGCCAAGGTGCGAAAGGAATTGCGCGGCTGGCTACGCTCGCTGCACGAGAAACTGGGGCTGACGACCGTCTTCGTCACCCACGATCAGGAAGAGGCGCTGGCGATGGCCGACCTTGTGGCGATCATGAACAAGGGCCGGGTCGAGCAGTTCGGGACGCCGGACGATGTGCGACGGCTGCCGCGCACACCGTTCGTCGCCGAATTCCTGGAATCGGCTGTCACAACCCCCCGGTCATCGCACATCGCGCCGGCGGTGGCGGGATGGATGCCGAACAACAGGATCAGGAGCGGCGTCATCAACGAACCGCCGCCCACGCCAGTGAATCCCACGAGACCGCCGACGAGGACGCCGGACAGCACATAAAGCGGATCAAGCGATTGGATGAAGGCCCACATCGGCCACTTTCCCCAACAGAAGCAGTCGTTGTCTCGAACGGTAGAGTCTTAGTTCATTCGATAACGCGGATCAATCGGCGCTCAGTTCGCCGCAATTGCCCTCTCCCTGTGTCCTGTGAGAGAGGGCATGCTGAAATCAAAACGCTGACTTCAGCGCATCCGCGAGATCGGTCTTTTCCCAGGTGAAGCCGCCCGTGGAATCCGGCTTACGGCCGAAATGCCCGTAAGCGGATGTGCGCGCATAGATCGGATTGTTGAGCGCCAGATGCTCGCGGATGCCGCGCGGCTTGAGGCTCATCAGCTCGGGGAGGACTTCTTCCAGCCTCCCCTCGTCCACTTTGCCCGTGCCGTGCAGATCGACATAGACGGACAACGGATCGGACACGCCGATGGCGTAGGAAATCTGGATGGTGCAGCGATCGGCCAATCCCGCCGCCACCACGTTCTTCGCGAGGTAGCGCGCGGCATACGCGGCCGAGCGATCGACCTTCGTTGGGTCCTTGCCAGAGAACGCGCCGCCGCCATGCGGGGCCGCACCGCCATACGTGTCGACGATGATCTTGCGTCCCGTGAGTCCGCAATCGCCGTCCGGTCCGCCGACGACGAAGGCACCGGTCGGGTTCACGTGCCAGATCGTCTTTCCGGTGATCCAGTCCTTCGGGAGCGCCTGGCGCACGTAAGGTTCGATCACCACGCGCACATCCTCCGACGTCATTGATGCATCGAGATGCTGCGTCGACACCACGATCTGCGTGGCTTCCACCGGCTTGCCGTTCTCGTAGCGCATGGTGACCTGCGATTTCGCATCCGGCCCGAGCTTCGGCTCCTTTCCGGCATGGCGCGCATCTGCCAGCAGCTTGAGAATCTTGTGGCTGTAATAGAGCGGGGCCGGCATCAGCTCCGGCGTCTCGCGGCAGGCATAACCGAACATGATGCCCTGGTCGCCAGCGCCTTCATCCTTGTTGCCGCTCGCATCCACGCCTTGCGCGATGTGCGGCGACTGCGCGTGCAGCAGCACCTCGACATTGGCGTGGCGCCAGTGGAAGCCATCCTGCTCGTAGCCGATTGCCTTGATCGCCTGGCGCGCGACCTCGACGATGTTGTCTTCCATGATGTGCTTGGGGCCGCGCGTCTCGCCGGCGATCACCACGCGGTTGGTCGTCGCCATCGTCTCGCAGGCGGCGCGGATATCCCACGGCGACATGCCGCTCTTGGGGCCTTCGCGATAGAAGAGGTCCACCACCTCGTCGGAAATGCGGTCGCACACCTTGTCCGGGTGGCCTTCCGACACGCTTTCGCTGGTGAAAAGATAGTTGCCGCGCATGGCCGACGCCCTTGTTTCGAGAGAAGGCGGGACTTCTTGCAAGGAATGGCTGGCGGGTCAACAGTATGAGGGCAATGCACAAGGGAAGCGCCGATGGTTGCACCATTTGAGGGCGGATGCGCTTGCGGGGCGGTCCGCTACGTCGTCTCTTCGGAGCCGGTCGCCTTCATGCTGTGCCATTGCCGCGATTGCCAATACTTTGCCGGCGGAGAACCGGCGGCGATCGCTGTCGTGTCGCGACCGGCCTTTTCTCTCAAGCAGGGTGAGCCCAAGGGCCACACCGTGAAAGGTGAAAGCGGCAACGAAGTCGAACGGCAGTTCTGCGCCGAATGCGGCACATCGCTGTTCGAGCGGCTCGGTGGAATGCCGCATCTGTGGGGCATCATGGCCGGCACGCTCGACGATCCGAGCTGGCTGAAGCCTACCGCGTTCCTGTGGCAAAGATCGGCGCAGCCTTGGTCACATCGCGATCCCGCCATCCACGCGTTCGACAAGGGCCCTCAGGCTGGGGGCTGATTACAAAATGAACCGGGACAGGTCCTCGTCCTTGGCGAGGTCGTCGACGCGGGCATGCACATAGGCCGCATCGATGACGATGGTCTCGCCGGCGCGGTCGGTTGCGCCGAAGCTGATCTCGTCTACCACCCGCTCCATCACCGTGTGCAGGCGCCGCGCGCCGATGTTCTCGACGGTCGCGTTCACATGCGCGGCCACATCGGCCACTGCGCCGATGGCGTCGGGCGTGAAGTCCAGCTTCACGCCTTCCGTCTCGAGCAGTGCGGTGTACTGCTTGATGAGGCTCGCTTCCGGCTCGGTAAGGATGCGCTGGAAATCGTCGCGGCTGAGCGCCTTCAGCTCCACACGGATGGGCAGACGGCCCTGCAATTCGGGCAAGAGGTCGGACGGTTTGGCCGCGTGGAACGCGCCCGACGCGATGAAGAGGATGTGATCCGTCTTCACGCTGCCATGCTTGGTGGCGACGGTGGTGCCTTCGATCAGCGGCAGGAGATCGCGCTGCACGCCTTCGCGGGAGACATCCCCGCCGCCGCGGAATTCGGAACGCGCGCAGATCTTGTCGATCTCGTCGAGGAACACGATGCCATTGTTCTCGACATCGGCGATGGCGTCGCGGACCACGGTGTCGTTGTCGAGCAGCTTGTCGGCTTCCTCCGCGACCAGCGGGGCGTGCGCTTCGTGCACCTTCATGCGGCGCGGCTTGGAGCGGCCGCCGAATCCCTTGCCGAAAATATCGCCGAGGCTGACCATGCTGATCTGCGCGTTCGGCATGCCGGGAATTTCGAGCGTCGGCCCGCCGCTGGCATCGCGCATCTCGAGCTCGATCTCCTTGTCGTCGAGTTCGCCTGCGCGCAGCATGCGGCGGAACTGGTCGCGCGTGCCGCTCGAGGAGCGATCGCCCACCAGCGCATCGAGCACGCGTTCCTCGGCACGCGCTTCGGCCTGCGCTTCCACATCGCGGCGCTTCTTCTCGCGCACCTGCGCGATGGCGATCTCGACGAGATCGCGCACGATCTGCTCGACATCGCGGCCGACGTAACCCACTTCGGTGAACTTCGTCGCTTCGACTTTCAGGAAGGGCGCCTGCGCCAGCTTGGCGAGCCGTCGGCTGATCTCCGTTTTGCCGACGCCGGTGGGCCCGATCATCAGGATGTTCTTGGGCAGCACTTCCTCGCGCAGCTCCGGCGGCAGCTGCTGGCGGCGCCAGCGGTTCCTGAGCGCGATGGCGACGGCGCGCTTGGCGTCACCCTGCCCCACGATGAAGCGGTCGAGTTCGGAGACGATTTCGCGGGGCGTGAAGAAGCTGCTCATGCGTGGCTATATGGGATCAGGGGCGGCACAAGTCCATTCAACTCGCGCTGTCCAGACTCTCGATGACGATGTTGGCGTTCGTGTAGACGCAAATCTCCGCCGCGATCTCGAGCGAGCGACGTGCGATCTCTTCGGCCGACAGATCGAACGGCGTCAGCGCGCGCGCCGCAGCCAGCGCATAGTTTCCACCGGAGCCGATGCCGATCAGCCCTTCCTCCGGCTCGACTACGTCACCGGTGCCGGACAGCACGAGTGACGTGCGCGCATCGGCCACCGCCATCAGCGCCTGAAGCTGGCGGAGATATTTGTCCAGTCGCCAGTCCTTGGCGAGCTCCACGCAGGCGCGCGCGAGATTGCCGGGATGCTGCTCGATCTTGGCTTCCAGCCGCTCGAACAGCGCGAAGGCATCGGCCGTGGCGCCGGCAAAACCTGCGATCACATCGCCCTTGCCGAGGCGGCGGACTTTCCGCGCATTCGCCTTCATCACGGTCTGGCCCATGGTGACCTGGCCGTCGCCCGCGATCACCACCTTGCCGCCCTTGCGGACGGAGAGGATGGTGGTAGAGCGCCATTTTTCGTCGGACATGATCGACCCTATATAGGAAGCCATGGGCGTTTCGCAAAAGGGTGCGATGAAGCCGCCGGCCTCGATCCCTTGCATCGACATCCGGGGCGGAACACCGCTCGATCTGCTGGACACGCATTTGAGCGGCGCGCAGGCACTGATGGCAGCGGCGGCCAGAACATTCGGTCCACTCAGCGAGGTGGCCAGCAAGGCTCTCCTGCCGTTGGCCGACAGGGTTTCCTGCCGCTGGCTCGAGCGGAACAACAATCCCTATCTCGGCGAAATTCGCGCGGTTGCCGATCGCGTGAGCCGCGACGGCGTGTATTTCCTGAATGTCTGTTTCGAATGGGGCTGCACCAGCGGCGTGTGGCAGACCGGTGCAGGACCGCTGTTGCGGCGCGTGCTGGATTGGCCGTTCCCGGGGCTGGGCGAAAACATCGTCGTCGCGCATCAGAGCGGCCCGGCCGGCGATTTCCTGAACGCGACGTGGCCGGGTGTTACCGGAGTCTATCAGGCCAGCGCGCCGGGACGCTTCGCGGCGGCGATCAATCAGGCGCCGATGCGCGAACATGGCGCCGGCTTTGCGCTCGATTGGTTGCAGGCCCGGATTGCGACGGGCAAGACCGATGCGATTCCGCCATCGCATCTGCTGCGGCAGGTGTTCGAGACCGCGGGAAGCTATGCGGATGCAAAGCGAGCATTGAGCAATACGCCACTCGCCGTGCCGGCGATCTTCATTCTTGCGGGGATCGAAAACGGCGAAGGCTGCGTGATCGAACGCACCGAGACGCAGTTCGCGGTCCGCGAGATGTCGGACGGCCGCGTCTGCGCGACCAATCATTTCGAAGAAGCATTTGAGGATCGCGGCATGGGCTGGCGGCCACGTCCCATCGACAGCATCGGGCGGCTGTCGTGCGCAAACATGCTCGACGGCGAGGACGACGCCTGGTTCAAGCCTCCTGTCGCCAACATCAACAGCCGGCTCGCGATGACCGCCAACGCGGCGACCGGCACGGTGGAAGTGCTCGGCACCGAAGGCGTGGATGCGGTGACCGGTGTCTTCCGGCTTGCGGCTCAGGCCACGACGTCGCGGGTGTTGGGGAATTCGAGATAGGTCTTGCGTTCGGCGATGTCGCGCAGGATGGCGATGGTTTCGGCGACCTCGGCGAACGAGGTGTAATAGGGCGACGGCGACAGACGGATGATGTCCGGCGGCCGGAAATCCGGGATCACACCCCATTTCTTCAGCGCCTTGCACAGCCGCGGCGCTTCGGCATGGCGCAGCGCGATGTGGCCGCCGCGCTTCTCCGCTTCGCGGGGTGTGGCGACGGAAAAGCGCAAGCCCGCCAGTTCGGAATCGATCAGCTCGATCATGAACTGGGTCAGCGCCAGCGAACGGGCGCGAATGCGTTTCAGCCCCGCCTTCTGCACCAGCCGCAACGCACCCAGCAGCGGCGCCATGCTGAGGATGTTCGGCGTGCCGACCTGATAGGCGTTGGCGGCTCGCGCCGGCGTGAACTCGTTGCCCATGTCGAACTGCCGCTCCTTGGCGGAGGAGAACCAGCCCGGCAGCGCCGGCGCGCGGCCCAGATGCTTCTGATGCACAAACAATCCACCGGACGCACCCGGTCCGCCGTTCAGGTATTTGTAGGTGCAGAACACGCCGAGGTCGACGCCGTCGTCGTGGAACGCGTGTTCCATCACACCCACGGAATGGCAGCCGTCGAAGCACACTATCGCGCCTTTTGCGTGCGCGGCGGCGGTCAGGTTGGGCACGTTCAGGACCTGGGCGGTGCGATAAAGCGCGACGGGCATAATGGCGATGGCAACTTCTTCCGACAGCGCCGCGACGATGTCGCCTTCGTCGAGATGGGTTCCGCCGGCGCTCGGCACCACGACAAGATGCTCGGCCGGATCGAGGCCATGCAACGCAAGCTGGCTCTTGGCGATGTAGGCATCGGTCGGAAACGCCGCCTCTTCGATGAGGAGCTTCGTGCGCCCGCGCTCCGGCCTGAAGAACGTCGCCAGCAGCTGATGCAGGTTGGCGCTGGTCGAACCGGCGATGATCACTTCCTCGGGCAGCGCACCGAGAAACGGCGCGGCCATCGCGCCCAACTCTTCGGCCAGGTGGTACCAGGGGTGTTCGCCGCCGAGCCAACCGTCGATGCCGAGCCGCTTCCAGGCGTCCATCACCTCGAGCAGCGAGCGCTCCGCCCGCTTGGACATCAGCCCCAGCGAATTGCCGTCCATGTAGATGATGCCGGGCGGGAGATGAAATTCGCCCCGCAGATGCGCGAGCGGGTCCGCCCGGTCGAGGTCTCTGGCCCTCTCATCCGGGCTCTGTACGGCCATGGTTCGACATCCTAGTGAGCCTTCCAAATATAGAGGTTTGACGTGCTGCTTGTATCGTCCAGCCGCCAGAGAACTCAGTCACAGGTGAACTGACCGCTTTCTGCCTTGCGAAAATTCGAAATCAACAGCAGCACGACCGGATGTGGCCATCCCTCGTCGCCCATCATGCCGGGAAACAGTGGGCATGTTGATGTATGCGCTTCCTTCATTCCATCGGGCGTCGGCACAACCATTGTCACATCGAACTTGAGAGGGACGCCGGTCTCGTTGCGAAGAACGAGAGTCATGTTCGGCTTGCCATCCTCCTGACGCAGTTCAAGGGACAGCAACGCCGGCGTGGACGGATCGGGTGGCGGCGCATCCGCTTGATAGCCCTTCAGTCCTTGCATATCGACGTGCTCGAGCCCGCGCACAAATTTCGGATGACTGAGATCGCTCCGGTCAAAAGAGAGTTCAATGGCTTCGCCCGCGTAGATGGCAACAACGCCATTCTCATCCACGTATGGGGACGCCGTGGTCGAGACATTTACGACCCCCCCGTCCGTCCGCCTGAGTTGCATCGCGCGCGTCGTGGTCCGGCAGGGCAGCTTCGCGCAAATCGCCGTGAACGCCTCCGGCGCGGCGGGCGGCGGCGGGCCTTGGTTGATGTCGGCCGCCGCGATTCCGACGGACAAGCAGGCACCGACAGCGCCGGCACCCAAAAATATACGCCGCATCGTTCCCCCTTCGACACAAGCCCCGCAGACACTATAGACTGAATTCGACTGCTTCGGGATGGCCTTGATGCGCACGGCAACCATCGAACGCAAGACGCGGGAGACCGAGATCACCGTCTCGCTCGATCTCGACGGCTCGGGCGATTCCGACATCGACACCGGCATCGGCTTCCTCGACCACATGCTGGACAGCTTCGCGCGCCATTCGATGATCGACCTCAAGGTCCGCGCGCAGGGCGATCTGCATGTCGATTTCCACCACACCACGGAAGACACCGCCATCGTCATCGGCGAGGCCATCAAAAAGGCATTGGGCGATTTCGCCGGCATCACGCGCTTCGGCGCAGCACTCATTCCCATGGACGAGACCTTGACGCGCGTGGCGGTGGATGTGTCCAACCGGCCGTACTTCGTGTGGCGCGTGACGATCCCCGCGCCGAAGCTCGGCGAGATGGACACCGAGCTGTTCAAGGAATGGTTCCAGGCGCTGGCGCAGCATGCGGGTTTGTGCCTGCATGTCGAGAATCTGTACGGCGCCAACAGCCACCACATCGTGGAGAGCTGCTTCAAGGGCACGGCGCGCGCGCTTCGCATGGCGGTGACGCCCGACGAGCGGCTGGAAGGTGCGGTGCCGTCCACCAAGGGCACGCTGAGCGAAGCGTAACTTCCCACCCTTGTCATCACCCGGTCGCGAGCGCGCGTCTTGCGCGAGCGATCCGGGTGACCCATTTGAGTCCAATGGGTCGCCCGGATCGTGCTTTCGCACGACCGGGCGATGACGAGATTGAAGGGGAAGATGATGCGACGACTGGCCGGGCGGATATTACCCGCTGCCGCATTTCTGGCGGTTCTCACAACCTTTGCTTACGCAGAACCAGCGTTCGATCCCAAGCCGTGGCTGGACGATCTGGCGCAGACGCGCGAGGTGTTCCTCACCAAATACGCCAATCTCGAATGGGCGGTGTTCGACCGCGAGTCCGATCTGCCCGGCCTGTTCGACGATACGCGCAAGCGCATCGAAGCGGCGCAGAGCGACATCGACGCGCGCGCCGCGTTCGATCGGCTCGCGCGCCGGCTCGGTGATGGCCACGTGGTGTTCGTCTGGCCGGTGCACGGCGCGCCGCATGGCGATGCCGCTCCGTCCCTGCCGTGCGCGGACTACACATCCGCGATCGTCAGCCCGTCGATGGTGGCGCGCGTCGCCGGCTATCGGCCGATCGAGGCGAAGCATTCCGATCTCTTCCCCATCGGCACGATTGGGTCGGGCAAGCATCGCGTCGGAGTCATGCGCATCGGCCTGTTTGAGCCGCAGGGCTTTCCGCAATTGTGCCAGTCGGCGCTGGCCGCGCTTTCGATTCCCGCAGACAAGCCCTGTGACGATGCGTGCGACGATCGCATCACCAATCACGCCAATACGGAGATGTCCGAAGCGTTCGTGGCGCAGCTGGAAGCGCTGATGGCCACGAAACCCGATGCGCTGCTGGTCGACATCACGCGCAACGGCGGCGGCAACGACTGGGCGGAAGCCGCGGCGCGCATGCTGACGGCGGTGCGGCTGAAATCCGAGCGGCTGATGTTCGTGCGCGGCGAACACTGGGCGAAGCACTTCGCCGACCTGGAAACCGATCTGCGCAAGGCGGCTGATGGCGCATCCCCCGCCGATCGCGCGCAGCTGTTGGCCTGGGCCGATGAAGCAGCGGCAAAGAAGACCGTCGCCGCCACGCCGTGCGATCCGGCACCGTTGTGGAAGGGCGAACGCGCGCCGTGCCGCTGGCTCGGCGAAGGATTCTACGCAACGGGCCTGCTTGCATCCGGCGATGCGGATTCGCTGCGCGGCAAACCGTGGGCGGAAGATGCGTTCACGCCGACGGCCTTTCCCTATCGCGAAGGGATCTGGCGCGGACCGCTGGTCGTGGTGGTCGACGGCGACACGGGTTCGGCGGCCGAAGAATTCGCGGCCGAGCTGCAGGACAATCACGCGGAGCTGATCGTTGGCGAACCGACGGTGGGTGCCGGTTGCGGCCACACCGATGGCGGCACGCCGACGATGCTGAAGAACAGCCGCGCGATTCTGCAAGTGCCGGACTGCGCCCGCTTCCGCGCCGACGGCACCAACGAAGTGCGCGGCATCCTGCCGGACGTTCTGATCGGCTGGCGCAAATCCGACGGCCCGAATTTGCGCGCCGACGCCTTCCTCGCCCAGTTGCGCCACGTGGTGGAGCAAGCAGGCTCTCGTCGCAATGCCGCTGCATACGCGGCCGGAGCGAATGCTCCGGCCGCAGCGAGATCACACTAGAAGGCAGCCGGTCCGTTTGGCGATCCCATACCGGATGGGCCGTCGTAACCTGTTACGCCATGGCACAGGTACGCCGAGCCGCAACTTCCGTTGCTGCCTGACGTGATGTCGTACAGATCGCTGCCGTGCGAGTAGAGGCGGCTGGCCGATTTGATCGGCTTGATACCGAGACCGTAAATGCCGCCGACAATCGAAGCGCTGACCGCCGTGCCGGCGCCAACGAACCAGCCGGGAACGCCGCTGTTCAGATCCGGTCCATAGAACGCGACACCGGTCGAACCGTCCCCGTCGGCGGAGACGTCGTTTGCGGTCCGCATCGAGCAATCCGGATCGTGTTGCCATGCAGGCTTCTTGAAGACCGTGCTGCACCCGCTACCGGTCAGGGAGGATACGGTCTCCGAAAGGCGTGTCCCGCCGCTCAGACTGAGTTTTGTTGCGCCGACAGCAATCACATGCGGCGATGTTGCCGGGAAGATCACCCCGTATCCGTCGTCGCCCGCGCTCGTGACCACCGCAAGGCCGGAATGATCATAGTATTTCGCAAGCTTCTTGTTGGCGACTTCGTCGCCGCCATAACCCGCGATGATAACATGCGCGCCAAGCGTCGCGGCTTCATTGGCCGCAAGCGCAAGGTTTTTCATGGAATCATCGTCGGCCTCGATCAGAAACAGCATGCAGCGTTCGCACATGGCGCTCGCCATATCCAACTCGATGGCGGATTGCAGCGCCCAGCCGTTGTTCTGCGTGGGATAATTTCCCTTCTGGCCCAGCTGATTGAATTTGCTGAAGCAGCCGCTCTTGCTCGTGCAACGGGGCAAGCCCCATTGCGCGCGGTAGACGCCGAGATCGGCTTCCGCGTTGTCGTAGCCGTATCCGGCGATGATCGCGATGGCATTGGTGCTCTTGCCGAGGGCATTGATGCTGTACGCAGAGCGCAGCTGCGACGGTTGATAGCCACTGATCACTCCCGGCGGACTTGCGAACGGATGACCTGCAGCATCGGTGACAATGCGTGCCTGGCAGCGCGCCTGGAGCGCATTCGCCGGTCCGCAGACTGCGATGTCGTACGCATTGTCCGATCGATGCACGGCTTGCTGGGCAGCTGCTTCATAGGAGAAGAACAGTGTAAAAGCCGCGGCGGCGAGCACGCGAGATAAGATGCGATCCATCGAAAATCCTCCCCTTGCGATCGCCCCCGCCCTCCCTCTCTTGTACCAGTCTTTTTGTGTCGCTTCGCGAGGTTTCGCCTGTCCTAATTGTTGCCCGCCTGTTATGGGCGAAAATTCGATGTCACTGCCCATGGTGTTCCGCAGGTAGCATCGTGACGCGAGCGTCATCTTTGTTGACTCGGCCGTAGCCCAAGGCGCATAAAGCCCGGGGCTGGCCCAAGGAGATTTGGCCATGGCGCAGATCACCAAAGACATCGCCTACGATGCGGCGCGGCCGGATGATTTCCCGGCGATGCTGGAGGTCGAGCGCTACGGCAAACGCTCCACCGCCTTCGACAAGATCATCTCCGCCACCCACGATCATTTCTGGGATCCGCTCGACAAGAAGTACATCGACTTCGATCAGCCGTTCGATCTCGACAACGAGATGCTGCTGACGGAGGAGTTCTTCCCCATCTTCCGCACCCGCGTCGGCGACAAGATGAGCCGCGAACAGAAGATCAAATTCGCGTCGCAATCGGCGCGCTGGCAATTGTCGTCGATCCTGCATGGCGAACAGGGCGCGCTCGCGCTGTCGGCTTCGCTCTGCCACATCCTGAAGGATCCCGGCGCGCAAGAATACGCCGCCAATCAAACGCGCGAGGAAGCGCGTCACGTCACGGCGTTCGCGAAGTACATCCAGGCGCGCTGGGGCAAGCCGCTGCCGTGCGGCGCGACCTTGCAGAATCTTCTTACCGAGATCGTTCTGGCGCCGGAGGTCTACAAGAAGATCGTCGGCATGCAGATGCTGGTGGAAGGGCTCGCGATGGGCGCCTTTGCCACGCTGTATCAGAAGTCCAACGATCCGCTGCTGGTGAAGCTGTGCCAGCTGGTGATGACCGATGAGGCCTTCCACCACAAATTCGGGAAGATCTGGGCGGACCGCACCATCCCCAAACTCAGCGAGGAAGAGCACAACATCGTCGAGGATTGGGCCGTCACCTGCTTCCAGACGCTGCTGTTCAACCTCGTCAATCCCGAGCAGATGAAGGTCGTCTATCAGAGCCTCGGGCTCGACTGGGAAGATGCCCGCGCCGCGATGATGGAAGCCTTCACCGATGATGATCGCCGCGAGCAGATGAAGCGTTCGTCCAACATTTTCCGCGTGCTGGTGAAGACGTTGCTGAACGCCGGCATCATCACCGATCGCAGCAAGAGCTTCTACGCCATGTATGTCGACATGGACGAGCTGAGAAACGAAGGCGTCCGCATGGTGGGCGACGATATCGCCGAGGACGGCATCAAGTACCTGCAATCCATCAACGTCGCCGATGTGACCAAGAGCCGGCAATTGCTGGCGGCGGAATAGCCGTCACACGCCGTTAACGGACGCGTCGCATCCTTTCCGCCAATCCTGCGTTTCCCAGGATGGGACGCGGAGGGGCACGATGCGCCGAAATTCCATCGCCTTGAGCCTGCTTGCTTCTGCCGGGATCGCGGTGACGTGGCCGGCCCGGGCGACCGATGAGCCGGCCCAGGAACGGGGCACCATCACGATCCTGTTCGAGAATGACGTCTTCTACCGCACAGACCGCGACTACACGAATGGCGTCCAGATCGCGTGGACCTCGCCACGGCTCGCCTCGGAGGATTGGGCGTCGAGACTGGCGGCCGCACTGCCAGTGTTCGACTCGGACAACGAAGTGCGCAAGTCCTACGCCATCGGTCAGGACATCTTCACGCCCAGCGACATCTCGCTGAAGGATCCCCCGCTCGATGATCATCCCTATGCGGGCTATCTCTACGGAGCCGTGGGCCTGCTCGGAAAGCGATCGGTGGGCGATGCGCCGGGCAGCGAGTTCGATCAGCTGCAATTGCAGCTCGGCGTGGTCGGGCCGGCCTCGCTCGCCGAAGAGACACAGAAGTTCGTCCATTCGCTCCTGAACGACACCAAGCCGGAAGGCTGGCACACCCAATTGCACAACGAGCCGGCACTGGTTCTCCAGTACGAACACATCTGGCGCTATCGTCTGGAGCTGCCGCTGCATCTCGAGCTGCAGGCCGATCCACATCTCGGCGGCGCCATCGGCAATGTCTATGATTTCGCCAATGCCGGTCTGATGGCGCGCATGGGCTTCAACCTGCCGGACGATTTCGGCCCGCCACGCGTCGATCCCTCGATGCCGGGCTCGTACTTCTTCGAGCCGCGGCCCGACGGGAAGCTCGGCGCTTATCTTTTCGCCGGTGTCGACGGCCGCGCCATCGCCCGCAACATCTTCCTCGACGGCAACACCTGGCAGGACAGCCGCCATGTCGAGAAGGAGAATTTTGTCGGCGATCTGGACTATGGCGCCGCAGTCGTGTGGGACCGCTTCCGCCTGACCTACACGCACACGTTCCGCACCCGGGAATTCGAGACGCAGCGGGGCGCCGATCAGTTCGGCGCAATCAGCCTTTCGTTCCGCTACTGATTTCCGCGCGGCATGCGAGTATAGCAGTGCCATGCGATCGCTCCCCGACATCCTCTACAATTTCCACTGGGTGCTGAAAGGCGAGATCGCGCGTTCGGCGCAGGCCTGGGCCGGATTCCTGAAGCCCTTCCTCAAGCGGCATCGCATCGCCACGGTGATCAATCTGCGCGGGCACAATCCGCGCTGGTCGTGGTGGCACAAGGAGAAGCGCGACTGCGATGCGATCGGTGTGCACCACTACGACGTGAAGCTCAATTCGCGCCGGTTGCCGTCGCGGGCCTTGCTGCTCGACATGCTGGAGGCGTTCGACGACGCCAAACGGCCGATCCTGCTCAAATGCTCCGGCGGGCAGGATCGCACCAGCTTTGCCGCCGCACTTTATCTGCTGCACACGCGCGGGCTGGCAGCGCGGGAAGCAGCCGATGCACAGTTCGCCCGCTGGCCGTATCTGCATCTCCCCAGACGGCAGCAGCGCTGGCTCAAGGCGTTCCTCACCTTTGCCCAGGAAGGCGCCGGAACACAAAAGCTGCGAGAGTGGATCGCCACAACCTATTCTCCGGAAGACTTCAGCGCCTGGCTCGATGCGCGCGGGCTGGGCAGCACATTCAAGGGCCTGCAAGGCCCGCCGCGGATTCCCGCACCGAAGGACAATGCGCGGCACAAGGTTTGAGATCGCACCTGGCGTTGTGTTGTGGCGTGAGGCGCTCGATCGCGAAGTGCAGCGGAACCTGATCGGAGAGATTTTCGATCGCGTTGAAGATGCTCCGTTCTACCGCCCGGTGATGCCGAAATCCGGCAAGCCGTTCTCGGTGGAGGAGACAAATTTCGGTTCGCTTGGGTGGGTGTCGGACATCGACGGCTATCGTTATGCGCCGACGCATCCCGTCACCGGCCGGTTCTGGCCTTCGATCCCACAGACGCTGCTGTCGCTCTGGGACGACGCAACCGGATACCGAGGGCCGCCGGAATGTTGCCTCGTCAATCTCTATCGCGATGGCGCGAAGATGGGGTTGCATCAGGATCGCGACGAAGGGGCCACTGATGCACCGGTGTTGTCAGCGTCGCTCGGTGACGACGCGCTGTTCCGCATCGGCGGCACGACGCGCAAGGGACCAACCCGATCGGTGAAGCTCGTCTCCGGTGATGTGCTGATGTTCGGCGGGCCGTCGCGACTCGCATTTCACGGCATCGATCGTGTCGTCGCGAAAACATCGACGCTTATCCCGGGCGGCGGGCGTCTCAATCTGACGCTGCGGCGCGTAACCAACCCTGGGTAGTGAAGGCAAAACAAAAAGACGCCCGACCAGGGGGCTGATCGGGCGTCGGTGCGCCGTTACGCGCTGGGTGCCGGGAGGGGATGACCGACACCCTCGGAAAGACGTCGCCCAGCGTGCGAGCGGGGGGGCAGTGCCTGCTGAGCGGTTTTCGTCCTTCCGAGACGTAAACTATGCATCCTTGCCACAGTTTGCAAGTATTTTTTTCGACTGGAAAAAAATGATTTCTTGGTAATGGACTGTTGCGAATTGGCAACATTCTATCGGCGGTCGGGCGAGGGCACGAATCTCCTGTTGCCCGCCATCCTCAACATAAGATTTGCGCTGCTCCGGTCCAATCACGTTTTGCGAATACCGGCTCGCCGCCGGTTGGCTTTGACGCGCGCCCGCGACGCACCGCATATGGCGCCCATGCCCGCACCCACAAAGCCCGCACGCCCTCGCTTCGATTCGCGCCTGCTCGAAGGCCCGATCGTCCGCTCGCTGTTCGTGCTCGCGGTGCCGATCATGGCCGCCAACATCCTCCAGGTTGCCTACCAGCTGGTGGATGCGTTCTGGGTGGGACGGCTGGGCGCAGCAGCTGTTGCAGCCGTATCCGTCACGTTGCCGCTCATGTTCGTGCTGGTCGCAGCAGGCATGGGCTTTGCCATCGCCGGCACCACGCTGATCGCGCAATACACCGGCGCCGGCGATCACGATATGGTGGACCACGTCGCCGCGCAGACGCTGCTGACGATTCTCGTCATTTCCATTCTGCTCGCGGCAATTGGATTCGCCGCCGCGCCCTGGCTGCTGCACCGGATGGACGTGGCGCCCGATGTGTACGCCAACGCACTCGCCTTCATACGGGTGATCTTTGCGGCGCTGCCGCTGATGTTCGTGTACGCGATGGCGCAGGCGCTGATGCGAGGCGTGGGCGAAGTGCGGGCGCCGCTCTTCATCGTGGCAACGACGGTCGTCGTCAATTTCATCCTCGATCCCATTCTGATCTTCGGGAAATTCGGCGCGCCGGCCTGGGGTGTTGTCGGCGCGGCGGTTGCAACCGTGATCTCGCAGGCATTGGCGGCGGCCATCGCGCTGCGCCTCCTGTTCGGCGGGCGTTATGGCATCCATGTGCATTGGAAGGACTTCCGACCGGACTTCGCGTTCGTCAGGCGGGCGTTCCTGCTCGGCTATCCCGCGTCCATCGAACAGTCCATGCGCGGCGTCGGCATGACGGTGATGACGTTCCTCATCACCACCTTCGGCACGGTGGTGACGGCAAGCTTCGGCGTCGGCACCAACGTCGCCAACGTGGTGGTGATCCCGGCCATGGGATTCTCCATGGCGACGTCGACGCTGGTCGGTCAGAACATCGGTGCCGGCAACGTCGCCCGGGCGGAGCGCGTGGCCCGGCTCTCTGCCCTGATCACCTTCGTAAGCCTTACCGCGATCGGCGTGCTGTGCATCGTGTTCGCGCCGCACATCGTGCGTTTCTTCGTGCCGAAGTCCCCTGCCGTGATCGCAGAAGGCGCCCGCCTCATCCGCATCATGGCGTGGAGCTTCGGGTTCGTGGGACTCCAGTTCGCGCTGCTCGGCGTACTGCGCGCGGCCGGCGAGATGGTGCCAGCCATGATGACGAGCCTCGTCTCACAATGGGTGCTGCAGATTCCGCTGGCCTGGTTCCTGTCGCAGCACACGCCCCTCGGAGCCGACGGATTGTGGTGGGCGATGCCGGCGGCGAACATCGCGACCTCCATTATCGCCGGCTTCCTGTTCCTGCGCGGCACCTGGAAGACCAAGCGGCTGCTGCATCGCCCGACTCTTGTCGAGAAAGAACAGGAAGTGGTCGAGGAGCAGGCGCAGATGGAAGGATCGTTGTAGACTTCACATCTTGCCGTAATCGCGCGCGGTGCGATCGATCGCGGATTTCAGTTTCGCGACGATCTCCTCGATCTCGGCTTCCGTGACGATTAGCGGCGGCGCCAGCACCATCGTGTCGCGGATCGCGCGGGAGATGAGCCCGCTGCCGAAGCAGTAGTTGCGGCAATGCGTGCCGACATCGCCCACATTCGGGAAGAACGCGCGCTTGGATCGGTCCGGCACCAGTTCGATGGCCGCCAGCAACCCGATGCCGCGCACTTCGCCGACGATGGGGTGGTTCTCGAACGTCTCGTGCAGGCGGCGCTGGAGATAGGGACCGATGGAATTCTTCACGCGCGACGGCAGCGCGAGCTTCTCCATCACTTCGAGATTCTTCAGCGCGACGGCGCTCGCCACCGGATGGCCGGAATAGGTGTAGCCATGCACGAGCTCCTCGTTGGCCGTGAGGATGGTTTCGGCCATGCGCTCGCCCAGTGAGATCGCGCTGATCGGCTGGTAGCCAGACGACAGACCCTTCGCCATGGTGAGGACATCGGGATAGATGGCGTAGGTGTGCGAGCCGAACCATTCGCCGGTGCGGCCGAAGCCGGTGATCACTTCGTCGGCGTGCAGCAGCACATCGTATTTGCTGCAGATGCGCTGGACTTCCGGCCAGTAGGTTGCCGGCGGAAAGATCAATCCGCCTGCTCCCTGCACCGGCTCGGCCGAAAACGAGGCGACACGATCCGCACCTAGCTCCAGGATCTTGTCTTCCAGCTTCTTTGCGATGAAGAGGCCAAACTCTTCCGGATCCATGTCGTCATAGCCGGCCGCCTTCGCACCGAACCAGTAAGGCGTAGGCACCTTGTCGAATCCGGCAAGCGGCAGATCCCATTGCGGATGCATCGGCGTGAGGCCGGACAGCGAGGCTGCCGCCATCGTCACGCCGTGATAGGCGAGCTCGCGGCTGAGATGAATCTTCTTCTCCTGCTTACCCTTCAGATTCCAATAGTAGCGGATGAGCTTGAGCGCGGTGTCGTTCGCTTCCGAGCCGGAATTGGCGAACAGCACGCGGCTGTGCCCTTGCGGAAGAAGTGTTGCGAGCTTCGCCGCCAGCTCGATCGTGTAGGGGTTCGAGGTCTTGAAGAAGTGGTTGTAGTAGGGAAGCGTGTTCAGCGCTTCGCAACCGGCATCCGCCAACTCCTTGTTGCCGTAGCCCACCTGCACGCACCAAAGGCCGGACATGCCGTCGATGATCTTGTTGCCTTCGCTGTCCCACAGGTAGACGCCGTCAGCCTTGGTGATGACGCGCACGCCCTCCCTGTTAAGGGCAGCGGTGTCGGTGAACGGATGGACGTGATGGGCGGCGTCGAGCGCCTGCCAATGCTTGGTGAGATTGTGCGTTTCGCTGGGCATTGTGTGAGTCCGGAAAGTGAGAAGACGGAAAGAGGTCGAAATGCGGAACGCCATGGCGTTCGCGGCGCCGCTAGACGGGCGGCATCAGGCGCGCGGCGGATTGTAGCCGATGCGGGCGCAGAGAATGAGCAGCGCGGACTTCCGTGTCATATCGCGATTGTAGCAGAGCAAATTGGTGAAACTCAAACCGATAAAATAGTGATATGATTGAGGAATGTCGCCAAATAAATGGTTCCGGACCTTGGCTCGCGAGATGGCCACGCTTCTCGCCTACGTTTTCGTGTCTGGCATTAGTGCAGTTCTCGGAGTGCTGATTGCCAGCGTCCTGCTTCCGCACATGCCTGCGCTAACGTCCGTCGTTGGTCATAATCTCGCGATCGGCATAGTCATGATTTGCGCGTTGCTGCCGGCACTTCTGCTCGCACGGTTCCTGTTTAGGATTCTCAAGGTGCCGGCGCTGCACTAGCCCAAGCGGCGGCAATTCAAATCCAGCGCCGTACCTTGGTGGTGTAAGCGTCGTACGCTGCGCCGAACTGGCGGCGCATCTTGGCTTCCTCGAACGGGATGTGGATCCAGTTCGCCACGATGAACAGAAGCACCGGCACGGCGTACATCGGGGGCGTGCCGACCCACAGCGCGATGCCGAGGCTGATGATCACCAGCCCGAGATACATCGGGTTGCGCGTGAGGCGATAAGGCCCGCGGATCACGAGCTTCGTGTTCGTCTCCGAATGCGGCATGATCTCGGTGCCTTCCCTGCGGAACAGGAAGAATGCCGACTGCGAGACGACAAGCCCGATCACGATCAGCGCGATGCCGAGCCACACGATGCGCAGCTCGCCGTGATGCTTCCACGGAAAGAACCAGCTCGCCGCGCCGGCCAGCGCGAGGAACAGGAACATCCAGATCGGCGGCGGAATGCGAACCATGCACCCTTGTAGCTTTCTCTCCCCCTGTGGGGGAGAGGGGGTTGGCGTGATCCCTCTCTCCGGGGGAGAGGGAAATCAGGCGGCCATCTTCGCCCGTGCCGCTTCCGCCGTGGCGCGCCAGGACGGCAGCGACTGAAGATCGGCCGCCCAGCGGTTGATCGCGCGATAGGGCTCGAGCGGGAATTTCGCGTTCTCCGCGATCCAGAACATGCCGCCGAGCGAGAAATCGGCAACGGTCAGCGCTTCGCCGGCCACATAGCGGTGCTTCCGCAGCTGCCCATCCAGCACCGGACCAATGCGTGCCAGCAGATCATTGCCGCGCGCGATTTCCTTCGGATCGGGATCGCCGCGGCCGAACAGCTTCTTCACGTAGTTCTCGAAGGCGAAGATGGCGCAGGTGGAATCCCAGTGCGCGCTGTCCCAGAACTGCCACTTCACAATACTGGCGCGTGCTTTTGGCTCCTCCGGCAGCAATCCGGCTGCGGGCTTCTTCGATGCAAGGTACTGGATGATGGCGTTCGATTCCCACAAGGTGAACCCGTCCTCTTCCAGCACCGGCATGCGCATGTTCGGATTGAGGCCGGCGAATTCCGGCGTGCGGTTGGTGCCTTTGGCGAAATCCACCACCACGAGTTCGTGCGGGATGCCGAGGTGATTGGCGCACCACATTACCTTGAAGGCCCGTGGACTCGGCGGAAACACGTGCAGCTTGATGGTCATGGCCATTTTCCTTTCGTTGTCAGCGAACGAGCAAAGGCAGCAGCAACAGCGCGGCGGCGACTGCGGCGCCAGCGATCATCTGCGAGGCATTGGCGCGCACGTCAGCCACGCGCCGCCTCGGCATACGCCGCGAGCAACCCGGTCCAGCCATTGGGCGAGCCCACTTGGGCCGCGATACCTTCTGCATCAGCAGCAGTGATACGATGCACCAGCTCCACGCGCGTGACGTTCGCGCCCTCGGCAATGAATTGAACTTCGACGGAGCTCTCGACCGAGTCGTCGAGTTCGAATTTGCTGTTCAGATGCCACGACAGGACGATGCGCGATGGCGGTTCCCAGGCGAGAACCTTGCCCCAGTCGCACTCCGATCCGTCGACGCCCCTCTCGTACCAGCGGCCGCCCTGGCGCGGTTCGACGACGACGTCCTGCATCTCTGGCTTGCCGATGTGATGGGACTTCGGCCACCAGGTGCCGAATTTCGCGGTGAACACCTCGAAGGCGCGTTGCTGGTTTGCGGCGACCGTGATCGTCTTCTTCACCGGCGCAGGCGTGATCTTGAGAGGCGCGTTCATTCTGGTTTCCCTTCCGACGTCGTGGTTGGTTTTGCTTCCGGTTTCTCGGCCTCGGCCTTGAAGGCTTCGAGAGCCGCATCCCAGAACTGGTCGAGCCAGGCGCGGAGCGGACCGAGCCCCGCTGGGTCTATCCGGTAGATGTGACGGGTGCCCTGGCGCTCCTCTTTCACGAGTCCCGCCTCCTTCAGCACCTTGAGATGCTGCGATACCGCCGGCCGGCTGACCGCCATTCCCTTCGCGAGTTCGCCCACGGCGCGCGGCCGGCGGCGAAGGCGCTCCAGGACCAGTCGGCGGGTCGGGTCGGCCAACGCAGTAATGGCATTTCCGTAAGACATAGCTTACAGTAAGTTATTGCTTACCTAAATTCAAGCCCCGATCGCCTACGAAAATTCAGAAGCTTGGTATAGCGATCGACCGTCATTCGGTTGGCGGTCGGGCGGCACGGTCGACTGTTGACACAGCCGGGAGCCACCCCTAGAACCCGCGGCTCTAAAAACCCGCGGGAAAGCAGGAGAATCCGTCATGAAGCGCCCCTATCAGCCAAGCCGGCTCGTCAGGAAGCGCCGTCATGGGTTCCGCTCCCGCATGGCAACTGCCGGCGGCCGCAAAGTCATCGCACGCCGCCGCGCAAGTGGCCGCAAGAAGCTATCGGCCTAAGACGGCCGAAGCGCCTCCCCGGAAGCTCAAAATGATCCGGCTGCGCCACCGGACCGACTTCCTGCGCGCCCAGCGCGGGCGCCGCGTGGTGAAACCCTCCGTAACGCTCGAAACGATCCCGACACCCGCGGATTACATGGCCACTGGAGCGGCCCGCGTGGGCTTTACAGCCACGCGCAAGATCGGCGGCGCCGTCGAGCGGAACCGGGCCAAGCGGCGTTTGCGCGCGGCTGCGGCCCAGCTTCTCCCCCTTTATGGGCGGGAGGGCAGCGATTATGTACTCGTCGCGCGCGCGGCCACCTTGACCGCGCCGTTCGCCCAGATTCTGGATGACATGACCGCCGCGCTGAAAAGCGTTCGTGCCGCCAAAACGGAAAGCCGCTCGTGATCCACCGCTTCCTCACGCTGATGCGCAATGCGAGCGTCGCGATTCTGGTGGCGCCGATCTGGCTATACCGCTGGCTGATTTCGCCGATGTTCGTGTCGCCGTGCCGCTTCCAGCCGACCTGTTCGGTCTACGCGATCGACGCGCTGCACGAGCATGGACCCTTCAAGGGCCTCTATCTCACGGCGCGGCGCCTGCTGCGCTGCCATCCCATCGCCTGGCTCGGCGGATCGTCGGGCTTCGATCCCGTCCCACGAAATATGAAGATCCATGGATAGCAACAACAAGAACCTCTTCATCGCGATGCTGCTGTGCGCGGCCGTTCTGTTCGGTTGGCAGTATTTCATTGCCGGCCCGCAGATGCAGAAGGAGCAGCAGCGCCAACATCTGCTGGCCAAGCAGAAGGGTGCGGAGGCGCAACAGCCTTCCGCAAACCTTCCGCAAGCGTCGGCAGGTGCCCCGAAGCAGCTGACGCGCAGCGCGGCGCTGAAGCAGGGCGGCGCGCGCGTGGTGATCACCACGCCGTTGCTGAGCGGCACGCTGCGCCTGGCCGGCGCGCGCTTCGACGATCTGCAATTGGTCAAGTACCGCGAGACGCTCGATCCGAAGAGCCCGGAAATCGTGCTCTTCTCGCCCCAGAGCACCGCCTATCCGTACTACGCGGTGTTCGGATGGGTTGCCGCGCCCGGCTCGAACATCAAGGTGCCGGACGACACAACACCGTGGAAGCTCACGGGCGGAAAGATGCTGACACCGGACACACCGGTGACACTTACCTGGGACAATGGACAGGGCCTCACCTTCACGCGCACCATCGCGGTCGACAAGCAGTACATGTTCACCGTGAGCGACACGGTCGCGAATCACAGCCACGATGCGGCGGTGCTGTACCCGTATGCCTATGTGTCCCGCAGCAATATCCCGCAGGACAAGCACTACATGGCGCTGCACGAAGGATTCGTCGGCATCCTGGGCGGCGATCTGCAGGATCCGAACTACAGCGATCTGAAACCCGACAAGCGGGAGGAGACTTTCCACTCCACCGGCGGTTGGCTCGGCATCACCGACAAATACTGGATGGCGGCCGTCGTGCCGCCGCAGAACGAGGCGGTGGACGCCTCCTATCGCACGACCGATGCGGCGGCAAAGAAGGACTACCAGGCGGACTATCGGCTTGGCCCTCGTGCCATCGCGCCCGGCGCAACCGTGCATCTGACGCAGCGGATGTTCGCCGGCGCCAAGGTCGTGACGATCCTGCGCGACTACCAGGACCGTCTCGGCATCCCGCGCTTCGACTACGCGATCGACTGGGGCTGGTTCTTCTTCTTCACGCGGCCGATTTTCTGGTTGCTCGATGTGTTCGGCCATTCGGTCGGCAACATGGGCATCGCCATCTTGCTGCTGACCATCGTAGTGCGCCTGCTCTTCTTCCCGCTCGCCAATACGCAGTTCAAATCGATGAGCCGGATGAAGCGGCTACAACCGGAGGTGGAGCGCATCAAGGAACGCTTCGCCGACGACAAGATGCGCCAGCAGCAGGAGATGATGGAACTCTACAAGCGCGAGAAGGCGAACCCGCTTTCCGGCTGCCTGCCCATCTTCATCCAGATTCCCGTGTTCTTCTCCCTCTACAAGGTTCTGCTCGTCACCATCGAGATGCGCCATGCCCCGTTCTTCGGCTGGATCAGGGATCTGTCCGCGCCGGATCCGACATCGCTGCTGAACCTGTTCGGGCTCCTTCCCTACAATCCGCACGTCGTGCTGCCAGCGTTCCTGGCATTCCTCTCGATCGGCATCTGGCCGATCGTGATGGGGGCCACACAATGGCTGCAGACGAAGATGAACCCGGCGCCAAGCGACCCGGTGCAGGCGAAGATGTTTTCGCTGATGCCGATCATATTCACCTTCATGTTGGCCACGTTCCCGGCGGGTCTCGTGATCTACTGGACGTGGAGCAACATGCTCTCGATGATCCAGCAATATGTGATCATGAAGCGCGAGGGTGCGGAGATTCACCTGTTCACGAATCTCAGGCTGCACGATGTGTGGGACCGCATCACCGGAGCGAAAAAAAAAGAAGCGCCCGCCGAATGATGGCGAGTCATGAGCGGTGACACGGAAGCCGCGCGCAAGCTCTTCACCGGACCTTGCGAATTTATCGCCGGCGCCGCTTCGCTCGATGCGCTGCCCGAAAGGCGGTTGCCGGAAGTGGCCTTTGTCGGCCGCTCGAATGTGGGTAAATCGAGCCTGATCAACGCGCTGACGGGGCGCGGCAATCTCGCGCGCGTGTCCAACACGCCGGGCCGAACCCGGCAGATCAATCTGTTCGCGCTGCGCGATCGGCTGATGCTGGCGGACTTGCCCGGCTACGGCTTTGCGAAGATCTCAAAGGCGGAAGCGCGCAGCTGGAACGAATTGATCCTGGGTTATCTGCACATGCGCAAGATGCTGCGCCGTATCGTGCTGCTGATCGATGCCCGGCGCGGTGTGATGGAGTCGGATGAAGCGGCGATGTCGTTGCTCGATCGCGCCGCGGTTCCGGTGCAAACGGTTCTCACCAAGGCGGACAAACTCAAAGCGGATGAACTGGCCGGCGTGAAAGACAACGTTGCGGGCGCGTTAACCGCGCATCCGGTTGTACTCTCGAATGTGATGGCGACATCGGCGGAATCCGGCGCAGGCATCCCGGAATTGCGGGCCTTGCTCGCGGATTTGGCCGACCATGGATAATTCGTCCGTTGGCGGCCCGCGCCTGCTTGGGGTATAAGCCGGAAAATTCGAGGGCCAGATGGCGCTTCAGGACGACTTCACCACGCCCGACAGGAATTTGCGGACGCTGGCGCGTTGGCGCTCGACGGCACGCGTTCTCGTCGAGGCGCTGCCCTACATCCTGCAATATGACGGCAAGACGATCGTCGTGAAGTACGGCGGTCACGCCATGGAAGGCGGCGTCTCCGAACACTTCGCGCAGGACATCGTGCTGATGAAGCAGATCGGCATCGATCCGATCGTGGTGCATGGCGGCGGACCACAGATCGGATCGATGCTGAAGAAGCTCCAGATCCAGTCGAACTTCATCGATGGACTTCGCGTCACCGACGAAGCCTCCATCGAAGTCGTCGAGATGGTGCTGACCGGATCGATCAACAAACAGATCGTCACCGGGATCAACGCCGCCGGCGGCCGCGCGGTGGGCATTTCCGGCAAGGACGGCAACCTCGTCATCGCGAAGAAGATCGAGCGCATCAAGCTCGATCCCAAGACTTTGCAGAGCAAGCAGGTCGATCTGGGTTACGTCGGCGAACCGGAAACGGTCAATCCCGAAGTGCTGAGCACCATCATCAACTCCGACCTCATTCCGGTGATCGCGCCGATCGGCGTCGGCAAGAAGGGCGAAACCTACAACATCAACGCGGACACCGTTGCCGGCGCGGTTGCGGGTGCGGTTTCCGCCGTGCGCCTGCTGCTGCTTACGGATGTGGAGGGTGTGCTCGATCGTGACGGGAAGCTGATCCAGAAGCTCAACGTCGCCGAGGCGCGCGCGCTGATCGCGGACGGCACCATTTCCGGCGGCATGATTCCGAAAATCGAAACCGCTATCGACGCGGTCGAAGCGGGAGTCGAAGCCGCCGTCATTCTCGACGGCCGGGTGCCGCATGTTCTGCTGCTCGAAATCTTCACCGAGCACGGCGCCGGAACCATGATCACGGCCGAATGATCCTGCGTCGCCTTTCGTTGTGCGCAGGCTTCCTGCTTGTGGCCGCGGCGGCTTGGCCGATGGCTGCGCAGGCCGAGCTCAAGATCTGCAACCAGACGAGCTACATCCTCTACACCGCGGTCGGGTCGGCGACACAGGCCGAGCTTGATGCGCACGGGTGGATAAGAATCGAACCTGGCGACTGTGGCGTTGGCATTGAAAGCTCGCTGACCGCGCC
>Ga0335085_10002578_pt1 | contig 33501 bp, 33 predicted proteins | sample Lox_Sample_45_FD_206712 | JGI IMG/M metagenome (GOLD analysis project Ga0335085, IMG submission 206712) | Soil microbial communities from Loxahatchee National Wildlife Refuge, Florida, United States - Lox_Sample_4.5 | ecosystem: Environmental > Terrestrial > Soil > Wetlands | place: USA... | reverse complement strand
CCGCCCCGTGCGCGATCCGGGCGTGCTGTATGTCCCGCTCGAGACGTCCCGGGCGGGTGAGTCCCGCGGCCGGCGCGGGCGGGCGGGCCGGCGCCGGCCGCGGCCGGGGACGCCGCCGCGCGACGCCGGCGGCGAGGGGAGGCAGCACCAGAACCGCGAGCCAGCCCCACGGCCACGCGCCCGACGCCAGGCGGTGCGCCAGCGGCCGGGGCCGCGGCGCGAGAAGCGCCGGCGCCGAGCGGATCGTGGCGATTCCGAGGCCGGGCGCGACGGTCACGGTCTGCGGCGGCACCCGGGCCACGGCGTACGCACCCAGCGCCGGGTCGAAGTAGGGATAGCGGATCTCGGGAACCAGCAGGTTCCCCGCGGAATCCGGAACGACCAGGTACCGGGTGGCCTTGACGCCGCCGATGACGCCGTCCTGGGGGTCGATCCGGGTCTCCTCTTCTCCGGGATACGCGCGCCAGGAGGACGGCCAGACGATCTCGGGCTCCGGCCAGAGCGTGACGTTGCCGGTGCCCGCTACGGTCGCCGTCACCACGAGCGGGTCCCCCACGCGGGCGACCGTCGAGTCGAACGCGACCGTCAGCGCGAGATCCCGGCCCACCGCGCCGCGGTCACCCGCGGGTCGCCCGGCCGCCGGCAGTGCCGGTACCGTGATCACCAGGGAGTCGCTGGCGAGCGCGTACCGCTCCTCGCGCGTCAGGATGGACGCGGTGACGGGGAGGGCGTATTCGAGCGTCGCCGGGGGCAGGACGAGGCGCCCGGCGCCCAGCGGGAACAGCGTCTGGTGAATGACGTAGAGGTCCATCCACTGGCCCCGCACCTGCCGGCTCGCCGCCACGCCCGCCGGCCCGTCGGGGGGAAAGCCCCAGGCACCCACCGGCGTCGAAAGCGTGAGGACGGGGTCGCGCGTCAGCTGATTCCGCACGGTGCGCGGGAACCAGGCCGCGGCCACCACGTCGAGCTGGGCTCCGGGCCACACCGTGTCGCGGGACGCCACCAGGGTCAGCGACACCTGGTCGGTTCGCGAGGGCGGCGGCGCGGCCGCCAGCAGGGCGCGCGCGACGGGGCTCACGGCGGTGGCCAGCCCGCTCGAGTCCACGGTGATCGCAATCGGGGTCGTGCGGGCCGTCCACGCCCCCTGCATCGCCACGATCGTCCCGATGGTCAGGGTGCCGGGCCGTTCGGCCCGGAGCGACAGCTCACGGACCGTCACCCGCTCGGGCCCCCCCGCTCCGCCGAACGACACCTGCGTGGCCTCGCGGGATCCGACCATCGAGAACCCCGACATCGCGGGCAGCTCGAGGGTGAGCGGGCCCGTGGAGCGGCTCTTCGCCTGAATGGTCAGCGTCAGCTGATCGCCGACCCGCACGTGCGCGTGATCCACCGTCGCGGTCAGCGTGGGGTGCGGCCCCTGGAGGAGGGCGAGCGCCAGGAGCAGCATCACCAGTCCTTCACGTCGGGCTCGCCCGACCGCCGGATCCGCCCGGTCTTGTCCCGCCGCGCCCGCAGCTCCTCCTGGCCGATGGAGCGGAGGATCTCATCGGCCTGGGCCTGTGACAGCGTCCGCTCCGACGCGCCCCCCTCGCCGCTCGGGGTGGGCTGCGGCGCGCCGTTCGCGCCGCCGCCCCCCGAGGGTGAGGGGTTGGCGGACCCGTTGCCCCCGCCCCGCCGCCGGGTCGCGAGCTCCAGATTCCATTTCGCCGCCGGGTGATAGGGCTTGAGCAACAGGGCCTCGCGATAGGCCTTCTCGGCGTCCGCGAGGTGGGCGTCACGGTTCGCGCTGTCCGCCTTGGCGAGGCGGAAGTCCAGCAGGCCGAGGTTGTAGAGCGCCCGGAAGCGCACCTCGGGATCGAGGGAGGAGGCGGCCCGTGAGAGGCCCTGCTGGGCCGATTCCCAGTCTCCCGCCGCCAGCGCCGCGGTTCCCGCGTTGTACCAGGCCGTGTCCACTCCCCGGCGGGCCGAGAGCGCGGCGAGGTACGCGGCCCGGGCGCCGAGGGTGTCGCCGTCGGCCCACGCTCTCGCCGCGTGGGTGCGCGGACGGAGGGGCGTCTGCGCCGCCGCCCGCCGGGGACCGCCGAGCAGCAGTAACAGACAGATCAGGGACGCGGTCCGGCGGGTGGCGGCCTGCCCGAAGAGGATGGCGGCACCCAGGAGCAGGGGAATCCAGGCGTGCGACCGGCCCGCTTCGGCGTGGGCTTCCGCACCCCCGGTACGCTTGTACCCGGCGACGAGGCTCCGGACGGCGCCCGCCTGGTCGGGGAGATCCGCGGCCACCACGGTGCCGTGGGCCGCGTCCGCGAACGCGGTCAGCTCGTCGTCCCGCCGGCGGGTGCCGATCTCCGACGAGTCGGCGTCCTTCTGCCACCCGAGCAGGGCCCCGTGGTCGTCGCGAACGGGGATCCGCGCCGGCGTGGCCCCCCCCTCGGCCACGAAGATCACGTGCACGCCGTCCCGGGCGAGCCGCTCGCTCTGCGCCACGATGTCGGGAAGCGTGTCGTGGGCCTCCCCGTCCGTGAAGACGACCAGGACGCGGTCCGACAGGTCGGGGGCGGCGTCGAGGAGCGCGCCCGCGCTCTGGAGCGCGGGTCCCACGGCGGTGCCGCCCGCCGAGGCGATGTCGGGATCGAGGGCGTCGAGGTACAGGTTGATGGCGGATCCGTCCACGGTGAGGGGCGACAGGACGTACGCCGCGCCGGCGAACCCCACCAGGCCGATCCGGTCTCCGGGCAGGTCCTGCACCAGCCGGCGGGCCTCCCGGACGGCCCGGGCCAGCCGGCTCCCGCCGGCGTCCTCCGCCAGCATCGAGCGGGAGATGTCCACCGCGATGACGAGGTCCAGGCCGCGGGCTTCCGTGGCGATCCGCTCGGTTCCCCACCGCGGCCCCGCCAGGGCCACGGTGCCACAGAGGGCCGCGAGGGCGAGCGCCGTCGGCGCGAGCCGGCCCGCGGCCCGGGCGCGGTCCAGGGTGTCGGACGACCACTGCGCCGCGCGCCGGATCCGGACCCGCCGCGCCCACAGGGCGGCGACCCCGACGACGGCCGCGACCACCGGCGCCAGGAGCAGGACCGCCGGGGCGTCGAAGCTCATTACGGGACCCGCACGGCGAGGGTGGCGGACAAGACGATCTCGAGCCCCAGTGCGAGGAGCCCGACCGCGAGCGGCAGGCGGAAGGACTCGTCGTACCGGCGGCTCACGACCTCGCGGATCGGGGTCTTCTCGAGCCGATCGATCTCGGCGAAAATCTCGCGGAGGGACTGCGAATCGGTGGCGCGGAAGTAGCGGCCGCCGGTCATCGTCGCAATGTCGCCCAGAAGCTTCTCGTCCAGCTCGACCGGCATGGTCTGATATCGCATGCCTTCGAGGCCCTGCCCGGTGGGGACCGGCGCTTCTCCCTCCGTGCCCACGCCGATGGTGTAGATCCGCACCCCGAACGCCGCGGCCGCCTGGGCGGCCGTGCGCGGATCCACGAGCCCGCGGTTGTTGACGCCGTCGGTGAGGAGGACGATGACCTTGCTCTTCCCCGGCGCCCGCCGGAGCCGGCTCGCGGCCGTCCCGATCGCGGTTCCGATCGCCGTGCCGTCCTCACTCACGGTGCCCACGTGCAGATCCGCCAGCGCCTGCTCCAGCACCCCGTAATCGGTGGTCACGGGGACGAGCGACAGCGCCTGGGCGGCGAAGGCGACGAGACCGATCCGGTCGTCGGGGCGGCGGCGGACGAAATCGATGGCCGTCTGCTTGGCCACGTCGATGCGGTCGGCCGGCGCGAAGTCCTGGGACAGCATGCTGCTCGACACGTCCACCGCGAGCACGATCGAGATCCCCTCGCTCCGCACCTGGGACCGGCCGGTGCCGATCCGCGGCCCCGCCGCGGCGATGATCCAGGCCGCCACGCCCGCACTCCGCAGCACGACCGGAAGATGGGCCGGCCAGCGCCGGCCCCCGGCGCCCGCGGCGGCCCCCACGTCGCTCATCCGGGTTCCGCCGGCGCGCGCGAGCCGGCGGCGCCGGATCCACCACCAGAGGGGGAGGCCGAGCAGGAGGGCCAGGACGAGCGGGCGGGCGAAGGTCACGGCTCGAGCGTCCGCGCGAGCTCGCGGGCATCGGCCGCCACCCGCCCCACGTCGGCCCCGTGCGCGACGGCGTACGACACCTGATCGAGGGTCAGGAGATCGTCGCGGATCCGGCGGAACGTGGCGCCCGGGACCCGTCCTTCGGCGGCCGCCAGGGCCTCGCGCACGGGCAGCGCTTCACCGGCGTCGGGCACGACGCGCGCGAGCGCCTGCCGGAGGGCGCGGCTCGCGCGGGCCGCCACCGCCTTGGGCTCCCCGGCGGCCAGCCAGCGCTCGTCCGGCGGCGGCGCCGCGGTCACGAACGCAGCGGCGCCCGGCATCGGCCGGGGACCCCGCCGGCGCAGGCGGACCGCCGCAACGAGGCCCCCGAGGGAAAGCACCGCGGCGAGCAGCGGGATCCAGGGCGCAGGCGGCCGGGGGTCGACGGGCGGGAGGAGGACCTTGGGGACCGGCGCCGCGCCGGTGCCCTCGGGAGGCAGGACGCTCCGGACCTCGATGTCCGCCGTCCCGCCCGGCAGCGAGTCGCTCCGGCCTCCCGATCCAAGGAGCCACAGGGTGGGCAGGACGAAGTGGTGGGGACCGGCGGTCCAGACGACCAGGGCGTACCGGACGGTGTCCCCGCCCGGCGCGGGGGTCACCGCCGGGTCGCCGAGCGGCGACGCGTCCTCCTCCGCCTCGAAGGGGGCGGCCCGGAGCCGTTCATCGGGCGCCACCGCGACCACGCGTGTCAGCCACACCGTGTCGCCCACCGTCGGTCCCGGCGGCGTCGCGACCCACGGCGTGTCGGTGGCCGTCGCGGTGAGCGCCCAGAGCACCGCGGCCAGCGTCGCCGGCGCCGCCATCTACCGCTTCAGCCGGCGCGCCCGCTCGGCGAACGCGCGCCGGAGCGGCAGGGCGTAGGGGATGTGGGTGTGCAGCGACACGCGGTCCACGCCGGCGCGCACCAGTTTACGCTGGCGCTCCTGGAACGCGCGCTCCGCGGCGAGGCGCACCCGCCCCCGGGTGGCCTCGTGTCCCGTGTCCACGAGGACCCGCCGCCCGGTTTCGGCGTCCTCGAGCTCGATCCAGCCCGCGTCGGGAAGCACGGCCTCCCGGGGATCGTCGATGGTGATGGCGACGACGTCGTGCTGGCTGGCCAGGCGGGCCAGGGGATCGTCCCAGCCCTCGGCCCGGAAGTCGGAGATCACCACCACGACCGCGCGGTGCCGCAGCAGCTTGGTGGCGTACCGGAGCGCCTCGGCCAGATTGGTGCCGCGGCCGCGGGGCGCGAACGCGATGAGGTCCCGGATCACGCGCAAGGCGTGCCCCCGGCCCTTCGCGGGCCGGATCACGTGCTCGACCCGGTCCGCGAAGAGCAGCGCGCCCACCCGGTCCGAGTGCCGCGCGGCGGCGAGGGCCAGCACCGCCCCGATCTCCACGGCCATGCCCGCCTTGGACGCCGGACGCCCGAAGTGCAGCGAGCCCGACTGATCCACGACGAGGAGCAGGGTGAGCTCGCGTTCCTCCACGAAGGTCTTGACGAACGGCGTGCCCATCCGGGCGGAGACGTTCCAGTCGATCGCCCGGAAGTCGTCCCCGTGTTGGTAGGCGCGGACCTCGGCGAACTCGATCCCCTGCCCCCGGAATACCGACCGGTAGTCGCCCGTGAAGAGCGTATTCACCAGGGACCGGGTACGCAGCTCGATCCCCTTCACTTGCCGCAGAACCTCGGGGCTCACGGCACGCCGACCGCCTCCAGGATCCGTCCGATCACACGGTCCGCGTCCAGGTCTTCGGCCTCGGCTTCGAAGGTGAGCAGCACCCGGTGTCGGAGGACGTCGTAGGCCATCGCCTTGACGTCCTCGGGCACCACGTACGAGCGGCCGCGGAGATACGCGTGCGCCCGCGCCGCCTGCGCCAGATAGATGGACGCCCGGGGCGAGGCCCCGAAGGCGATCAGGGGCTTGAGCTCGGCGAGCCCCACCGCCTGCGGCTCCCGCGTGCCCCGGACCACGTCCACGATGTAGTCCACCACCTTCTGGTCCATGTACAGCTCGGCGATGGCGCTGCGCGCGGCCAGCACGTCCTCGCCGCTGGCGATCCGCTCGACCTCGATGGGCCGTCCCGACGCCATCCGCCCGACGATCTCCTTCTCGGCGTCCCGGGTCGGGTAGCCGACGCGCACCTTGAGCATGAACCGGTCGAGCTGGGCCTCCGGCAAGGCGTAGGTGCCCTCGTGCTCGATGGGGTTCTGGGTGGCGAGCACGAGAAAGGGCTCCCCCAGGTAGAACGTCTCGCCGCCGATGGTCACCTGCTTCTCCTGCATCGCCTCGAGCAGGGCCGACTGCACCTTGGCCGGCGCGCGGTTGATCTCGTCCGCGAGGATCAGGTTGGCGAAGAGCGGACCCTTCTTGGGGTAGAACTCCTGCGACTTCTGGTCGAAGATCATCGTGCCGATCACGTCCGCGGGCAGCAGGTCGGGCGTGAACTGGATCCGCGAGAAGCTGATGCGCAGGCACTCCGCCACCGTGCGCACCGCCAGGGTCTTGGCGAGCCCCGGCACGCCTTCGAGCAGGATGTGGCCTCCGGTGAGCAGCCCCACGAGCAGCCGCTCCACCATGACGTCCTGCCCCACGACGCGCTTGGCCACTTCCCGCGTCAGGGCGGTCGCCAGCGCCGCGTCGGTCGTCTGCGGCCTCGAAATCCGTCCTCCAGCCGTCACGCTTCGATCTCCCCTCGATGTCCCGTGCTCCAGTACCCCGACCCCGCCGGCCCGCTCCCTGTCACCGCTTGATGCGCTCCCCCCGGTCTTCGTGCACGAACACCCAGGTCGCGAACCGGGGCGGATCCACCGGATCGTCGGCGCGGATCGCCATCCAGTCCACGTCGCTGCCGGACTGGCCCTCTCCGGCCGCGGCCGCCGCCACCATCGCCTGGGCCCGCTTCACCCACACCCCGAAATGTTCGGGACGGAGGTCCACCCACCCGCGCGGGGCCGCGCCCCGCGGGTCGGGAGCGGCGGGTGGCACGACGACGACGCTCCCCCGGTACACCCGGGCCCCGTCACTGCAGAGGATGGGCAGTCCCACCGACAGGATGTGGGACCGGAGGACGGCGTCGCGCTCGAGCAGGGCCTGCGCCTCCCCGGCGATCCCCGCCCCGTCCGATCCGGCCAGGGCCCGGACCGACGGACGGAGCTTCGACAAGACATACGCTTCGTAGAGCATTTTCGTCAGCCGCGGCGGGCCCAGCATTTCGTAAGCCACCGACCGGGTCCCGCTCTCCCGCTCGAGCCCCTCGAGCCGGCCCAGCGCCGCCGAGCGCAGCAGGCCGGCGCGGTAGGTCGGACCCGCCGTGGCGCCGTCGAGGGCCGCCACGATGTCCTTCCCGGTGGGCCGTCCCTGGATCTCCTGAATCACGTAATCGGCCACTTCTTCGGGCGTGATGAACTCCATTTGACCGAGCGCCGTGACCGTCGCGAATTCGTCCTTGGCGAAGAGCCCGTTCTCGCCGACGTCGATGAACACCCCCTGCAGCGGCTTCCCCTGATCCTGCCACGGCTGCGCCCCCGGCGCGAACGCGTCCGCGACCGGCACGGGCACCGGGCAGTCCACCAGCGGCACGGGCTTTCCCTTCCGGCGTACCGGCCCGTAGGCGATCTCCCGCCACGCGATGGTCGCGGTGGGCTTGATCTCCACCACCGCCGGGGCCTCCGGCGTGCGCCCCAGGAGGAACAGCAGGAGCGAGTGCGCGCCGGCGACGGCCGACTTGGTGAGGAGGGTGCGGCTGGGCCGCTCTTCGGAATGCGTGTACGGGATGTTGAATCCCATCCCGCCGGTCCCGCTCGTTCCCACCTTCACGTAGACCGCGGTGCCGGCGCGCTTCAGCGCCTCGGTGATGATCTGCACGTGCCGGGTGAGCTGCGGCATCGTGAGCGTCAGGATGTGCTGCTCCACCTGCGCGCGGTCGAGCGTTCCCGCCGCGGAGGCCGAGAGCAGGTCCCGCGCGCTCTGAAAGATGTCCTGGTACGCGAAGGCGGTCGCCGTGTTGATGCTGTCGACCACGGCGTCGGGGCGGTACCGCAGGAGGAGCTGGTACAGGAGATTCCGCTCGAGCACCTCCTCGGTCAGGTCCCCGAACTGGTCGCGGATCAGGAGATCCCGGGACGCCGCATCCGCGAGAATCTCACTGCGTTCCCGGCGCGCGAGCGGCGCGGGCAGGAACACGTTCCCCCATTCCACCGCCAGATCCGCGCCGTCCCGGTGGGGGGCCAGGGCCGCCTGCGTGGCCCGGACCTCCGCCTCGAACAGCGCCACCAGCACCACCCGCCGGGGCCGCTCCGCCAGGATCCGCCGGGCCACGGCGTGGCCCACGAGCCCGGAGCCCCCCAGGAGCACGACCGTCTTGTCACCGAGGTGCATCGATCCGTCCGATGGCTTGAATCTCCCGCGGGGTGAGGGCGCGCCATTGTCCTTCCGGCAGCTTCCCGAGCCGCACCGGTCCGTACGACACGCGGTGCAGCCATTCGACCTTCAGCGCCAGCGTTTCGGCCAGCCGGCGGACGATGCGATGCCGCCCCTCGGCCAGCGTCAGCTCGAGCTCCAGGCTCTTCCCCGCGGGACGCACCCGCGCCTCCCGGATCGCGACGGCGCGGCCTTCCACCACCGGACGCCCGGCGAGCGCCTGGCGGACGTCGCCGGCGGGGCGACCGTGGACCCGCAGCCAGTAGGTGCGCTCGACCGCGAAGCTCGGATGCGTGAGCCGGTGCGCGGCGGCACCGTCCGTGGTGCACAGGAGGAGGCCCGACGTCATCACGTCCAGCCGTCCGACGTAGGTGAGCCCGGGGACCTTCGGGAGGAGGTGGAAGATGGTCTTCCGGCCCTCGGGGTCGCCCCGGCTGACCACATACCCCAGCGGCTTGTTCAGCGCGAACCACGCGATCGCGGGCGCGGCGAGCGGCCGCCCGTCCACGGTCACCCGCTGCCGCCCCGGATCGACCGTGCTCCCGATCTCCGCCACGACGCCGTCCACCCGCACCCGTCCGGCGCGGATCAGGTCCTCGGCCTTGCGCCGGGACGTGACGCCTGCGCGCGCCAGAGCGCGCTGCAGGCGCATCTCGGTCATTCGGGCTCGGCCGTCCTCGTGTCCCTGTCCCAGATCGCCTCCACAATGAGCGGCCTGAGCGCCGTCAGCTCTACGTTAATCGCCGCCGCGTCCGCCGTACGCCCGACCTTGAACGCCCCTCGCACCGCCGCCAGCCGGCGCGCCGCCTCGGCCTTGAGCGCCCGCGGGTCCGGCGCCGACGCGCGCGCGGCGTCGAGCCTCTTCAGGTCCGCGTTCGGCTCGCGGATGCGCGCCGACGCTTCGGGATCATCTGTCTCTTCCGCCAGCCGTAGGAGCCTCGCCTTGCGCGCCTCGATGTCGGCGCGACGCTGGGAGACGCCGTCGTACCGCCCTCGCGAGCCGGTTCGCCACCTTGGCAGCGGCGCCAGCGGAGCCGCTCCGCCTCCGTCGCCCCCTTCGGGATGCCGCCGCCCCCGACTATCGTCCGGCCGCAGGAGCAGCGCACGACGCCCGAGAGAATGTAAGGTAGCGCACCGTCTGGAGGCGGCCGCCGCGCCCCATGGCCGAACGCGACACCCCTTGGCCCTGAGACGGTCCTGGGCCCGTCGCCACAGACTCCCGTCGACGAGCGCTTCGTGCGCACCCTCCTTCGAGCCCCGGCACTTCGAGCTCTTGCGCCACCCCCACTCTAGCGTGCCCGTGTAGGCCGGGTTCATGAGGAGCGCCCGCGCCCCGGAGGGGTTCCAGGGCCTACCGCTCCGCGGGTGCCGCCCCAGGGCCCGTGCTACGTCCCCGAGCGTCGCGCCTGCGACTCATGCCTTGAACACCGCCCGCGCCCTGTCTAGCGTCCGCCGGCTGCCCGGCACGAGCCGCTTGGTCTTCGGGTCCACCCAGTAGATGTACGGCTCGGGCCCGCCGTTCCAACGGAACGGCCTCAAGACACCGCGACTAAGCACGCTCCAAACGGGCGGCGGGGTGCGCAAAGAGCAATAGACGGATGGTGCCTGGTGGCGGGCCGGCGTCGTGGGCAACTTCGGAGCATGGATCAGAGAGACCCCATGGAGCCCCTCGGCTGGGTGGCCCGGTTCGAGAAAGAGCTCGGATTGCCGGAGGGCTTCTACGTCAATCTCCTGGTTAAGGAGGACGACTGGTCCTTCGTCATCAAGCTGCACGCGCTTGTCGAGGCAGCCGTGGCCCACCTATTGGCGACGAATTGCGGGGACAAGCTGCTAGACGTCTTCGTGCGGCTGGAGCTCAGTAACAACACGACGGGGAAGCTCGCCTTCGCCAAGGCGCTTAACGCCTTCGACGACGACGAGCGCAAGTTCATCCGCAGCCTTTCTGAGATCCGCAACTCGTTCGCGCATGACGTGCGGCAGGCCGACGCCACGCTCCCAGTCTACGTATCCAGGCTTGACGTGAACCAACTGAAGGCCTTCAAGGACGCAGTCGGCCCGGGCATCGACCCCTTCGAGGTGGGCGGCGTCAAAGTGCCAGAGATCGACTTCGTCCGGGACAACCCCAAGCTATGCATCTGGCTCCGTGCGCTATTCCTGATCTCATTCGCGTACCAACGGAAGGACCTCGTGCTCATGACACGGAAGGTTGCCGACGAGCGCGAAAAGCTCCTGGAAACCATCCTGCAACTCGAGCAACTCCGGCGTCAAGCCATCGGAACTGGACTCCTTTTCCGGCCAGACGGGGGAAGCACGGCAGGCTCAGGTCAGCCCGACGGCCATTGATCCTTCTTCACCACCAACCAACCTGCATGATCTTCAATCGCAGTTGCCGGATATTCATCGGGTCTTCAGTGATGAGCAGGGTGTCCAGCGGGACGCTGTGATGGCGCCCGGCACTGATCTCAAAGAGCTGAGCCGAATGGGCCGTGCAGCCCTCGATGCGGCATTCGCGCTCCAGGTAGTGGAGCTCCTCCTTACCCAATGACCCGACATAGGTCGCCGGTACCACCACCGTGACCGGCTCCGTGGGGTGCCCGTCTCGGTGGCGCAGGATCGCACCGGCCTTGGAGTGTCTTGCCGCGATCATTTCCTCGAACAGCTCAGGCGACGCCTTCACGGTGCTAGAGCCGACCCGCTTGTACGCCTGCCCCGCGAAGTGCGGGCGCGCGGAGCTCGAAGGCACGACCACCGCCACGACCGTGCGGCCGTCCGCGACGGTGAGAGCCTCGGACTGCACTGTGACGGGCGGGTAACACTCGTCTGCCCACTGCCGGACATCTCTCTGCACCTTGTCAGGGTCCCCAACCCCGACGACTTGGCCGTCGTCGCGGACTCCGATATACAGCACGGCGTCCCGCCCGGGCGGCACGGAGTTAGCGAAGCCGACGAGCACCTTCATCACGTCATGGCGCGCAGCGCTCTCCTTGCGCTCCGTGAAGCCGTCCTCGACCTGGCGCATCCGCTCGACGAGCGGCATCACCTGCGCAGCCAGTCCTCGTAGGCCGCCAGCGCCCAGACCCGGTCTCCGAGCCCGACCGCAGACGCAGCGGCGGCGAAGCGGTCGTCGTCCGTGACGAACCAGACGGGTCCGCCTTCGAGCTCATGGCCGATAGCATACGAGATTCGCTCGTCCCACATCAGGTTCCGGACGCGCGACGAGTCGAGGTTCGCCTCGTCGTAGATAGCGGTCTTCATCATCTGCGCATGGAATTCGATGCCAACGGGGATCGTCACCCGTACGGACTTCACCATCTCCGGGTCAATGGCGTCCGGCACCGGGAGCCCGACGTCCCTGAATGCGCCGCGAATGATCGCCTCGACGAGGCCCGAGCGGATAACTTCGGAATCGGCAAGCTCACGGATAGCCACCCGTCGCACCTCCTTGCGCTCGTCCTCGTCCTCGATGCGGCTAAGGACCTCGTCCTTTATTGCCCGCTGCGCGCGGAAGTGGTCGGCGAACCACTGCTCCATCGTGGCCGTGTGCTCCTTGTAGTACTTGAGAGCGGGGTCGACCGACGTGAGCGGCTCGCCCGGCGGCGTGATCGCCACTGCAGCGCAGACGGCGCCGAGGTGCGCTGTGGCCTCCTCGTGGCCGGGAAGCGGCCGGCCCGTAATCAGGCGCGCGATTTGGGATTCCGAGTCGTTGATGAGGCCGCGCGGCCGCCCGTCGTCCTTTGAGGCGCAGCGATCGAAGATGCGCCCCACTGCGGCGCGGCAGATGTTGAACGCCGGGTCCGCTGGGTCGGCGAGGTGCCCGAGGAGCTCCATCAGGACCCACGGGTCCGCGTACGGGGCGATGCCGCGCCCACGCTCCGCCTCGATGAGCGCAGCGAACCACGCCGCGTCCAGCGGGCGGCGGCGGTAGACGTTCGCATCGAGAACGACCGAGGCGGTCACGGCACATTCATCTTAAGCATCAGGTTCGTTTCATGTGCGGCGCCGCAGGGAAACGACGCCGGGGCCAGCCCAGCATCCGGGTCTAACTGCAGCACCATATTCCCCAATCTAGAGTCCTAGCTTGAGGACCACGTTGTTGACGAGGTCGGTGATCATGTCGTCCACCTGGGGCCGGAGGACGGTCAGCGTCGAGGGGTGCGCGTATGTGTTGCGTCGCCCGAGCTTCTCCTTCAGCACCTTCTTCATGTCGGCGGCGACGCCCGAGACGCCGCCCAGGATGTCGATCGCCTCGTCCTCCTTCAGCTCCGAGAAGTCGTCCCGGGAGCGGATGCTAACGTGGGCCTTCTTCGGGTTCCGCTTCCCGATCCCCGCGTTGAACTCCGCCAGGCGCTTCGGGTCCGTGAGCACCCAGCGGGCGACGTGGTCGTAGGCGAGGTTCCACACCATCACGATGGCCGCGCGGAACGCCCGGTGCCGATAGCAGGTTAGGGCCTCGTCGAGGAAGAGCCGCTCCGCCTCGTCCGCAATCTTCCCGGGCAGGTCCGTCAAGATCTTTTCCACCGCGAGGACTACCTCCGTCTTGCCGAACACAACGTCGAGTCGGTCGCGCACGTCCTGGGCCAGACGGTAGCCCTCGCCGTCCCTCAGTAGCTCCGGCGGGCGCTTGGCCACCAAGTGGTTGAGGAAGCTGCTGATGTTGGCCGGCGGGCTTTGGTGGGTGTCGCTGTAGCAGCGGCGGATGTCGGTGGCCCCGAAGCGCTCCAGGCCCTGCGAATGCAAGAACCACCCGAAGGCCCTGATCTTCTCCGGGTGGTTCTTCGCCGTGAACGACGGCACCTGGCGGACGAACTCCTGGGCGTCCACTGAAAGGCGTCAGGCGGGCTTCATTTTCTCGACCGCGGATACTCCGAGATGGTTCGTGGCGAACTTGCCGCGCCCCGCAGGGACCAAGAAGCCCTCCCTTTTCAGGTGGCGCAGAACTAGCGCGGGGTCGGCGACATCGAAAGTCCAGCCCGCGGACTTGTAGCACGTGAAGATGTGGTCCGAGTTGAAGGACTCGAGCTTCTGCACCTGACTCAGCCAGACCGCAGCAACGAGGTACTTGTCGTGGTGGCTCTGGGGCCCCTTCTCCGTGGCGAAGGCCTGCCACGACGTCTGTCCCGGCGGGCTCATGTTCATCTCGACGGGCTTCGGGGTTCGATAGGTCCGTCGTGCCGCCGACTTGGCCGAGCTCTCGGTGTCGTCCTGCGACTCGATCGATACTTCCGTCTCGTCGACTGCGTCATCCAGGACATCCTCAACGTCGTGCGTACCGTTGCCGCCGTTCGCAGGTGCCGGCAGCTGCTGTAGCTGCCCGGTGCGGGCGACCGCGTGGGTGGGCCGCATGGCGTTGGTCAGCGCGCTCGTGAGCTCCCGCATGTCGCCGGGTGCCAAGTCGGCATCGACGACGAAGAGCCGGATCTTCGACCGGCCCGCAGTGGGGGGTGCCTGCTTGGTGGCCATTTCGTTCACCTCCTGCCCTTCTGGTGTTCTGAATCGGCGGTTTTCTTCGGCTTGTGTTCGGTCGAACCTGGGAATATCAACGTGCGTACGCGACATATCAAGGGAGGGCCCGTCCTTAGAAGACCCTCCCCTCCAGTCCGTGGGCACTCTCAACCACAGACGCGAATAGGCCGCCCCACCCGTCCATGAGTTCCCGGGCCTCGGGCCGGCGGGCTGGGTCCAAGGTGAGCATGCGCCGTAGAAGGGCAGCGATCCGCCCGCCGAAGTCTCCGGGAATTGTGGCCAACGCCTGGAGGGTCACGGGGGCGAGGATGTCGTCGGCCTTTTCGCAGGGGTTCCAGCCCGTGAAGAGGTGCGCAAGAACGAGCCCGAGCTGGAAGACGTCAGACTTGGTCGTGAGACCAGCCTCGCCTTTCACGTAGGCCACCAGGTCCGGCGTCCGGTAGAAGAACGGCATCCCGGGCAACCCGCTCTCCTTGAACATCACTCGCCCGAGCTCGTCCTGGCCGTCGAGCAGTTTCATAAGCCCGAAGTCACCTAGTACGCAACTCCGCCCCTTCACGAAGATGTTCTGTGGCTTGATATCGCGGTGCACGACTTGTGGATTCAGCGACGCAAGGTAGGCCAACGCGGACAGCAGTTGCAGCGAGTAAGACACCTTTTCCGGAAGGCCCGCAGCCTTGCCCCGGATGATGTCGTTCAGGGTGGTAGGCAGGTACTCCGCGACCACGAACGGATTCTTGGTCTCAACGCCGCCCTCCCCCGCTGAATACAAACCGCTGTCAAACACTCGCATCACCGAGGGATGCGAGCAGGTCGCCAAGAAACCAACCTCGCGGAGAAACGCCTCTTGCCGTTTCGGATCGGAGAGTTTCCTGAAGACCTTCAGGGCAAACAGCACGCCCTTGTTGGGTCCTTCGTTCGCCATCACGAGGAACGTGACGGCGTTGCCGCCCGTGCCCAGCGTCTGGATGTTCTTGTACCACACCCCCGACGCGGCGCGTATGCCCTGCCCAATATCGAGATAGATGGAGTCGGCCATGTTCTTATGTGTTTCGGGGGCCGGCGACGACCCCCGGAACCCCCTGCCTAGAGCGCACGCCGGTTCCTAGACGCCCACGGGCAGCGCCGCCTGCTCGAACGCGTCCGAAGCCTCCGCCAGGATGCGGGCCTGAGGCTCGTGAGCCTTGACGCGAGGCCATTAGGAGGGCCCGAGCCCCGTGGCCTCGGCGATTTCGCCCAGCGTCAAGTAGGTAGTGAGGAAGAGGGACTGCGCCTCACCCGCTGTGATGTCGTCCTTGATGCCCGCCGACACGCGGTCGTAGAGCGCTCGGACCGACTTCGACAGCCGCTCGCCCCGCGTCTTGCTTCCGCACTTCTTCAGGCACTCGTCGATCCGGTTGAGCACTTCCTTTTGCGTCAGCTCGTGCGCCGCGCCGCTAGCCTCGTCGATCGAGGGCTGCGCCCGCGGCGGGCACACCGTATCGGCGAACGCCGCGATCATGCGACGGACGGACACCATAGCCTGGCTGACCGCTTCGGGATCGGGGGCGGCGGCGAGTCGGTCGTAGATCGCGGGCACCTTGTCGACCACCTCGGGCACTGTGACGCGCAGCAGCGAGTCGACCGCAGTCTTGTGCCGGTCGAAAATGCTGTTAGCGATCTCGCTAAACGCGAACCGGTGGAACACGCCGACGACGTAGCTGTGGAGCTCGGCGCGCACGCGCTTCGCGATCTGCTGGTACTTGATCAGGTCAGTAGCCATCCGATTCTGAGACTTCTCCCACGCGCTGGGGTCGTATCCCTTCGGCTGCGTCCCATGGGGCCCGCTCCGTTTGGCAACCTTCGCGAACACCGCGTTCCCCTTCCACGCACCGTCGAACGACGGGATCACGTGGTCCTCGATCCGAGGCAGGCTCTCCCGATCGACCCGCACTTCCGAACCGTCCGCCAGGACCTCTCTCCCATGCCCCGAAGCCATGACCGCAACACCGTTCGCCAGGAGCTCAGCCGTGGTGAGAGGCACCACGGAGCGTCGCCCCGTCTTGTTGAGCCACGCCACCAAGCTCGCCGGAATGTCCTTCGGGTAGCCGCTCAATTCGCACTCCAGCCACGCCTTCACGTCCTTGTCACCCGCCACGTCGGCGAGGCGCACGGCCTTGAAGAGCAGGCGCTCGGCGGCCTCGCGGTCTTGTTCGATGTCTTGCAGGACCTCGTCGGCCAGCTGCAGGCGGTATTCGGTGAGTCCAGTCAGCGCGTTACTGGTCATGGCTCTTCCCGACCTTCCGCAGCGCCGCAGCCACCGCCCCGACCTTCCCTGCCTGGTCGTTCGCACGCTCCATGACCTCGTGGGCGTTCGACTCAATCTTCTGGATCAGGTCGGGTATCTTCTCCACCGCCGCCAGCTTTTCCATCCGGGGCGCGTCTCGCAGAGGCATGATCGTGGTCATGTCGGGGTCCTCGTCGAGGTCGATCGAGTACAACAGCCCCCACTTGCCGCGGTGCTTGCCGTAGCCGAGCTGCTCGGTCCGCATGACCTCCAACGGCTTCCCACCACTCGTGACGCTCTCCGCGTCCACATAGCGGGAGATCTCGACCCATGCCCAGACTCCCAGCTTGAGACCGTTAAGGGCCTCTTCGACCGAAGTGATTTGCTTGGAGAGCGCGTCCGAGGCTCTGTTGAGGTCCTCGGACAGCGTGGCGAGATGCTTCAGAGTGGCGTCGTTCATGACGCGCTCCTTTCCGAGCCCGTACGAGGCTCGCGCAGGTGATGAGGTTCTGGACCATCGGTCCGGCGTCCGCTTCCGCGGCTCCCGGGGTCTTTCCGTCGCGCCCGCCTTCCGGCCGGCGCGACAATTCACACGCTGGGGAATTTACCTAGAGGCCAGCCCCCAAATCAAGGAAACCCCCTCCGGCGCCCGTTGCGCTTGAGAGCGCCGCGGTGCGCCGCGAACCACCGCTCGCGGTCCCCCTCCGGAAGCTCCACCATCCGCGCCACGAGCTGCGCGAAGTCCGGCCGGCGCCGCCTTCCCGACGCGCGAGGCCTCCACCACCTTCTGACACGCGACGGCCGCGCGGAGCAGCCCTGCATGCCGAGATCCGCGAGCCCAGCCAGAACGTTTCCCCGATCTCCTCGAACAGCATCCGCTCCCCTCCGTCGTCGGTGCGACACCCGGAAAGCAGAAGGGGCCGCGCCGGTGTCCCGGCGCCGCCCCTTTCATGAGTCCGAATATAGATACCGCCGCCTAGACGGCCACCCCCGCCCCTCGCGCTACGGCAGTGGGGCTCCAGTGGCGTACCCCACCCACGTCCAAGATTTCACGGCGCAGCCAAGCCTTGTCGCCGGCATGAACTTGGACCTCCGTACAGCCCCAACCATGTTGAGCGCATACTCGCTGGAGCTCGCGCTGTCGACCGCGATGCTTGCCGTATCGACCATTCCCCGCTGATCGACGATGAAGCTTACCCGCCCCCTGCCCTGGATCGGCGTTCTCATCGGGAGACCACTGACAATAGGATGCGAGAGCCGAAAGCCGCGGGCGGTATCCGCCCGGACGAGGTGGTAGACCGAGTCGTCCCCGACGCAGGCCGTCGGGATCACCACCGGGGGCGAAGAACAAGCCATCCACAGGACGGCAGCGGCAGCCGCCCCCATCGCAGCTAGGGCTCTATGCAAGTTGGCACCTCGGCATGTTACGAAACTGGCAGTGCCCTTCTGCGTTGCGAGCCCGCGACGCGCGCGCTGAGCATCACTAACTCGTCAGCTTCACCCACTCCGTCGTCATCGCGCCAGAGCGCGCTGCAGGCGCATCTCGGTCATTCGGGCTCGGCCGGCGCGGGCGGACGCAGGGCGACCGACAGCTCGTCGAGGCGCGGCAGCTCGTCCAGGTCCTTCAGGCCCAGGAGCTCGAGAAAGGACGGCGTCGTGCCGTACAAGAGCGGTCGACCCAGTCCTTCGCCGCGGGACGCGATCTCGATCAAGCCCCGCTCCACGAGCTTGTCGATGACGGCACCCGAATCCACTCCCCGGATCTCGTCCACCTCCACCCGGCCCACCGGCTGCTTGTAGGCGATGATGGCGAGCGTCTCGAGCGCGGCCGGCGACAGGCGTCGGGGCCGGAGGGCGAACGCCGCGCGGTCGATCGCCTCGGCGTGTTCGCGGCGGGTGAGGAACTGCCAGCCGCCCGCGATTTCCGCCAGCGCCACGCCGTGGCGGTCCCCGTCGAACTCCTCCCGGACCTCGTCCAGGGCGGCGCGGACCGCCTGCGCTCCCGCCTCGGCGTCGAGGGACCCCAACTCCTCGACCGTCAGCGGGCGGCTCGACGCGAAGAGCGCCGCCTCAAGCAGCTTCGCGAGGGGACTCACGGCGGATCACCAGGGGCGCGAAGGGTGAGGGCTGCGCCAGCCGCACCGTCTGGCGCTTGGCGAGCTCGAGGAGGGCGATGAAGGCGGAGAGCACGTCGACGATGGTCGGCGTCTCCCCCACCAGGTCGAGCCATCCGAACTCCTCGCGGGCCTCGAGCAGCGCGTGGATGCGCCGCGTGGCACCCTCCACGTCGAGCGGCCGCGGGACCACGCGATGAATCATCGGTTCGGGAATCAGCGAAATCACCCGTTCCGCGGCCGCCAGCAGGTCGTTCAGATCGAGCTCGAGGGGCGCGGGCGGGGCCTCCGCGATCGGGGCCTCGTAGCCGCGCCCGTACTGCTCGGCGCGCGCCGCCGCGGCCCGCTGGAGCCAGTCCACCAGCTCGCGGATCTGCTGGTACTCGAGCAGGCGGCGGACCAGCTCGGAGCGCGGATCCTCCCACTCGTCGTCCCCCAGATGGCGCGGCAGCAGCATCTGCGCCTTGATCCGCAGGAGCCGGGCCGCCATCTCGAGGTAGTCCGCGGCCTGATTCAGGCCGAGGTCGTTGATCACGCCCAGGAACTGGTCGGCGATCTTCGCGATCGGGAGGTCTGTGATGTCGACCTCGTCCTCCCGGATCAGGTGCAGCAGGAGATCCAGCGGGCCGGAGAACTGCTCGAGCTCGATGACGAAGCCGGGCTGCCCCGCCACCATCGGATGGCTCGGCGCGCTCACGCGGTGGCCCCGATGGCGAGACCCTGGAGGAGCTGGTGCGCCGCCTGCATCAGCTGCGCGGCGGGCCACAGGAGCACGTCGACCACCCCCGGCAGGAGCCAGCTCAGGAGAATCACGGGTAGAAGGCCGAAGCGGAACAACTGCCGGTACCGGACGCCCGCGGCCGGCGGCAGGAAGTGCACGAGCACGTGACTGCCGTCCAGGGGCGGAATCGGGATCAGATTGAAGAACGCCAGCACCAGGTTCACCGACATCCCGAACCACAGGGCGCGCTGCGCCCCGGCCGCCGCGCCCGGAGCCGCCGCGCCCACCAGCCCCACGAGCGCGAACGTCAAACCGCAGCCCAGGAACAGTGCCAGGTTCGTCGCGATGCCGGCCAGGGACACGATGATGTCCCCCCTCCGGTACTGCCGGAACTTCGACGGATCCACGGGCACCGGCTTGGCGGCCCCGAAGGTCCACGTCCCGTGCGAATACACCCAGAGCCCGATGGGCACCAGCACGGTCATGATGGGGTCGATGTGTTTGAGGGGGTTCAGCGTCAGCCGCCCCAGAGAGGAGGCGGTATCGTCACCCTGGCGGGCGGCCGCGGCGGCGTGGGCGTACTCGTGGGCCACCATCGAGAACAGCAACACCACTGCCCAAAGCAGAATGTCGAGGGTGATAGCGCGCTCGGGGTCGGTGACGATCTAAGATAGGAAGGGGCGGCACCCGGGTCAACGCTGTAGGGCCTTGATCCCCCACGACTTACCGTCTATTTTCCGCCCCTCGAACAGGAGACCCCGTGCCGAAAATCAAGTCCGCCAAGAAAGCCCTCCGCCAGGCCCGCGCCCGCACCCTCGTCAACCGCGCGCAGACCTCGGCGCTCCGGACCGCCCTGAAGCGCGTCCACACCGCCCCGTCGGCCGCCGCCGCCACTACCGCCTACGCCCACGCGGTCCAGCTCCTGGACCGCGCCGCGCGGAAGGGACTGATTCACAAGAACAACGCGGCGAGACACAAGTCGCGGCTCGCGGCCCTGGTCAAGACCAAGAAATAGCGACTAGAGCGCCGCCAGCTCCGCCCCGCAGTTCTCGCAGTACCACTCCGTCGGTAGGTTCATCGTCCCGCAGTCCTTGCACCGGAGCGTCTTCACCGGTTCCTCACCGGCGTCGTCCACGATCACCGGATCCACGTCCGCCGTCACCCGCGGAGAGCGCACCGACAGCGGCGGCGCGGGCGGCGGAGGCGCCGCCGCGGGGGGTTCGTGCGCCGGCTCCGCGGGCTGGTACTGCGCCCCGCTGGCACGACGCGGTGACACCCCGCCGCCGCGCGCGTCCTCGGTGACCGACTTGAGGAAGGCCAGCTCGTCCACCGGCTCGTGCTTCTTTTCCGGAGGCCGGCGCTCTTCGGCCGGCTTGGCTGGCGGACGCGGGACGGGCGCGCCGCGTCCCCGGTCGGAAACCACGGTGAGCGCGGGCTCGGCGGCCGCGGCGGGCGGCGGAGAAGGCGGCGGCGCAGCGGGAGGCGTCGCGGGTGTCTCGGAGACCAGGGCGTCGAGCTCTTCGAGCTTCTCGACCTCGGTCGCCACCCCCTGCAGCTCCTCGCGGATCGAGACCAGCTCCGACAGGGCCTGCTTGTGGACCTGGGTCCACTGCCCTTCGTCGTACTCTCCCACGGCGTGCCGGAGCTCCGCCTCCGCGAGCCGCTCCGCGGCGCCCGCTTCCTTCTGCTGCAGCTCGGCGAGCACCACGCGGCGCTGCGCGATGACCTGGCGCGCGGCCTCCACGTGGGTCTTCAGCTCCTTCACCACACCCACGAGGCGCGCCTCGTAGTCCGCGCGCACCCGGCTCCGCACCGCTTCGGGCGTCGCGTCCGCCGATGCGTCGATGCGCGCGATCCACGCTTCGTACTGCCGACGCTCCTCCAGCAGGCGCTGGATGGCGGCGGTGCCCTTGGGGGCGGGCGTCTTAGGCATTCAGTCTCCGACCGCAGTCCACCGGTGTGAGCCCGGAAGATACACACCCCGGGAACGGTCCGCTCCCGGCGGCCCCGTTAGACACCCCGGCTCCCCGGCGGGGGGCCGTCGTGCACCACCCGCCCGGCCACCAGCGTCATCCGGGCGGCTCCGGTCACCCGGCGCCCCCCGAAGGGAGAATTCCGGCTCTTCGAGTGGAACCGGGAGGTGTCCACGTGCCAGGGCGTGGTGACGTCGAGCACGCACACGTCGGCCACGCCCCCGATGCGGAGCCCCCCGCCCGGGAGGTGGAAGGCGCGGGCGGGCGCCGTACTCATCCGATGGATGAGGTCGGGCAGGCCCAGGACACCGCCGTCCACCAGCTCCGTGTAGGCGACGCCGAACGCCGTTTCCAGCCCCACGATCCCGAAGGGCGCGTCGTCGAACGCGGCGTCCTTCTCGTCGTATGCGTGGGGGGCGTGATCGGTGGCGATGCAGTCGATCACCCCTTCCGCCAGGCCCTGCCGCAACGCGGCGACATCGGCCGCCTCACGGAGCGGCGGGTTCATCTTCGCGTCGGTGTCGTAGCCCTCGCAGGCGTGGTCCGTGAGCGTCAGATGGTGCGGCGTGACCTCGGCCGTGACCCGGACGTTCCGCTCCTTGGCCCGGCGGATCAGTCCCACGGATCCCCGCGTGGACATGTGGCACAGATGCACGTGCCCGCCCGTCAGCTCGGCCAGCAGGAGGTCCCGCGCCACCATGATCTCCTCCGCCGCGGCGGGGATTCCCTTGAGGCCGAGCCGGGCCGACACGAGGCCCTCGTGCATGGTGCCGCCGGCGAAGAGCGTCGGCTCCTCGCAATGGTCGGCGACCGGGATGTCGAAGGTCCGGGCGTACTCGAGCGCCGTCCGCATCAGGTGTCCCGACGCGACCGGCTTGCCGTCGTCCGACACCGCGACCGCTCCCGCCCCCACCATCTCCCCGAATTCGGCCAGCCGCTCGCCCCGCTGTCCCACCGACACCGCACCGATGGGATAGACGCGCGCCAGCCCGGCGCGCACCGACTGCCGCACGATGAACCCGACCGCGGCCTGGTTGTCGGTGACCGGGTCGGTGTTGGGCATCGCGCAGACCGCCGTGTATCCCCCGCTGACCGCGGCGCGAGCGCCCGTCGCCACCGTCTCCTCGTCCTCGTTCCCCGGCTCCCGGAAGTGCACGTGCACGTCCACCAGCCCGGGGGCGACCACGAGCCCGGAGACGTCCCGGACCTCGGCCCCCTCCGGCGCCCCGAGACCCCGTCCCAGGCCGGCCACCTTCCCGTCCTGGATCAGGAGATCCGCCACTTGGTCGACGTCGCGGCTGGGATCGATCACCCGCCCGCCCTGGAGCAGCAGGGGCCGGCTCATTCGGCGCCTCCCGCCCGCTTGGCCGCGTCCGCGAGCTCCGGCTTCCCGCCCGCGAGGAGATAGAGGACCGCCATCCGGATCGCCACGCCGTTCGTCACCTGATCGAGGATCACGCTGTGGGGGCCGTCGGCCACGCGGCTGTCGATTTCCACACCCCGGTTCATCGGCCCCGGGTGCATGATGGTCAGGTCCCGCCGCGCCGCCGCGAGCCGTTCGGCCGTCACGCCGAAGACCCGGTAGTACTCGCGCAGCGACGGGATGAACCCCTTCTCCATCCGCTCGAGCTGAAGCCGGAGCACGTTGAGCACGTCCGCCCATTCGATGGCCTGCTCGATGCGGTCGAACACCTGCACGCCCAGCTCCTCGATGCCCCGCGGCAGGAGCGTACGCGGACCGCAGACGCCCACCTCGGCGCCGAGTTTCGTCAGACCCCACAGGTTGGAGCGCGCCACCCGGCTGTGGAGAATGTCCCCCACCAGGCAGACCTTGAGCCCCTCGATCCGCCCGTGCCGGTCCCGGATGGTGAGGAGGTCGAGCAGGCCCTGTGTGGGGTGCTCGTGCTTGCCGTCCCCCGCGTTGATGACGTTCGAGCGGATGCGGCTTCCCAAGAACTGCGCGGCGCCCGACGAGCCGTGGCGGATCACGACCATGTCGATCCGCATCGCCTCGAGGTTCCGCGCGGTATCCACCAGTGTCTCCCCCTTCGACACGGACGAGCCGGACACCGCCACGTTCACCGTGTCGGCCGAGAGCCTTTTCTCCGCGAATTCGAAGGAGATGCGGGTCCGCGTGGACGCTTCGAAGAAGAGGTTCACGATGGTCTTGCCGCGGAGGGCCGGGACCTTCTTGATGGGACGCTCCGAGACCTCCTTGAAGGGCTCCGCCGTATCCAGGATCAGCCGGATCTGCTCGGGCGAGAGGTGCTCGAGCCCCACCAGGTCCTTCCCGAGGCCGGTCACGCCGGGCCCCCACGCCGCACGGTCACCTCGTCCTTGCCGTCCAGCTCCCGCACGCCCACGTCCACCCGGTCCCGCGGACCGGTCTTGACCGTCTTCCCCACCACATCCGCCGCGATGGGCAGCTCCCGCCCCCCTCGGTCCACCAGCACGCAGAGGGAGATCCGGCGCGGCCGGCCGAAGTCGGCCAGCTCGTCCAGGGCGGCCCGCACCGTCCGGCCCGTGTAGAGCACGTCGTCCACGATCACGACGTGGCGGCCGGTCAGGTCGCCCGGGATCCGGGTCTCGCCGATCACGGGCTTGGGGCCGACCGTCTCCAGGTCGTCGCGGTAGAGCGTGATGTCGAGGGCGCCCCGCGGGATGGTCACGCCCTCGTCCTTCTCGATCAGCTGTGCCAGGCGCTCGGCGAGCTCGACCCCCCGGCGCTGGATTCCGATGAGCACCAGCTCGTCGGCCGCGGGAGCCAGCTCGGTGATTTCGACCGCCATACGCTGAAGCGCCCGCGCGAAGGCACGGGCGTCGAGGAGAATGCTGCGATCGTTGTGGGGGGTCATTCCGAGCGTGAAAGGTAACTACGGGACCACCGGGGTCAACGGCGGGCGTCCGGCCAGCACCGCCTGCACGTTCGCCACCGCCGTCTCCGCCATCCGGCGGCGGGTCGGGAGCGTGGCCGACCCGAGATGCGGCAGGAGAACGGTCCGCGGCGCGGCCACGAGACGGGGATGGATCGCCGGCTCGTCCGTGAACACGTCCAGCCCGGCGGCGCCGAGCCTCCCCTCCTCCAGCGCCACGGCGACCGCCTCCTCGCGCACCAGGTCGCCGCGGGCGGTGTTGACGAGGATCGCCCCGGGCTTCATCAGCGCCAGGTTCTCCGGGCCGATCATCCCCCGGGTCTCGGGGCTCGACGGCACGTGCAGCGTGACCACGTCGCTCTCCCGCAGGAGCGGCTTCAGCTCGAGTCGCGTGGCGCCGGTGGTCCGCTCGAATTCGGGCAGTGCCTTCCGGTCCGCGTACCGGATCCGCATCCCGAACCCGATGCCCCGGCGTCCGACGGCCTGCCCGATCCGCCCCGCCCCCACGATGCCGAGGGTGGCCCCCTCGAGCTCCATTCCGAGCAGCAGCTGCGGATGCCACCCGGCCCACGACCCGCTCCTCACCAGCTCCACGCCCGCGAGGACCCGGCGCGCGCAGGCGAGGATCAGGGCCCACGTGAGATCGGCGGTCGCGGACGTGAGGACATCGGGTGTGTTGGTCACCACAATGCGGCGCATTTCGGCCGCCACGAGATCGACGTTGTTGTAGCCCACGGCGCAGTTCGCCACTACGCGCAGCTGTGGGAGCCCTTTGAACTCCGTGCCCCCCATCCAGCGCGACAGGAGCGGCACCACGGCCACCCAGTCTCCCGCGGGTGTGCGCTCGTCGGCGCGGATCCAGGTGACGTCGAGACCCGCGAGCGCCGCGTCCCCGAGCAGCTCACGCAACTCGGCCGCGATCAGGACCGGAACCGGGCTCACGCGTTCCCCCGCCGCAGCTTCCCCCGATCCACCTTGCCCAGATGGGTGCGCGGCAGCGCGTCCACGAAGGTCACCTCCCGGGGCGCCTTGTACGGCTCGAGCCGGTCGCGCACGAACGCCTTCAGCTCCTCCCCCAGATCGGCGCGGGGTTCCCGCGCCACCACGAACGCGTACGGCTTGATCAGCCCGCCCGTCCCGGTCACGCCCACGACGGCGGCCTCGCGCACCGCCGGGTGCTGGAGGAGGCAGCTCTCCACTTCCTGGGGCGAGAGCCATTTCCCGGAGACCTTGAGCAGTTCGTCGGCCCGCCCGTGATGCGTGAAGTACCCGTCCGCGTCCCGGGACACGAGGTCGCCGCACACCACCCAGTCGCCGCGAAAGGTGCGCTGGGTCTTCTCCTGCTGCTGCCAGTAGCCGAGAGCCTGCGAGCCCCCGCGGACCCACAGAAGCCCGATCTCGCCGGTGGGAACCTCGACTCCGGCATCGTCCGCCGCCTTCACCTCGAACCCCGCCACCACCTGCCCCAGGGTCCCGGGCCGCACCGCGCCGATCCGGTTGCTCAGGAAGATGTGCCACATCTCGGCGGTCCCCAGGCCGTCCAACAGCTCCACGCCGAACGCCCTCTTCCAGCGATGATAGAGCTCGACCGGCAACGCTTCCCCGGCCGAGGTGGCGAAGCGGAGCGACGAGAGGTCCTGCCGGCCCGCGTCGGCGTGACTCACCATCCGGTTGACCATGGTCGGGACGTTGACGAGTACCGTGGGCCGGTGCCGCGCGATGCGCGCGAAGAGGGACTCCGGCGTCGCCGCCTCCTCGAACAGGATGGCCCGCGCCCCCACCGCGAAGGGGAAGAAGAGGTTCGCCCCCAGCGCGTAGCCGAAGAACAGCTTGGGCACGGACAGCGTGATGTCCTCGGCCCGGTACCCGAGCACGCCCTTGGCGTAACACTCCGTGGTGTTCGCGTACGAGCGATGGGTCTGCACCACGGCTTTGGGCTGTCCCGTGGTGCCGCCGGAAAAGAGCCAGATCGCGGGATCGTCCCGGTGGGTCGGGAACGCGGGCACGGCGGATGCCCCGGCGAGGAGCCGGGCCTGGACATCCGGGGCATCGACCCGGATGACCGCGTGCAGGTGCGGAGCGGCCTGGGCGGCCGCCGCAAACACCCCGGCGCCGGCACCGGCGGCGAGGGCCACCCGGGCGCGCGTGTAGTCGTAGAAGTACGCGACCTGCTCCGGCGCGAGCTGCGGGTTGACCATCACCACCACGGCCCCAATCTTGAGGATGCCGAAGAGCGCGGCGACGAAATCGGCGCCGTCGGGAAGCGCGACGATCACCCGCTGCTCCGGGACCACCCCGGATTCGCGGAGCAGATGCGCGAACGCGCCGGCCCGACGCTCGACGTCGGCGTAGGTGCTGGTGCCTTGATCCGTGACGAGCGCCGGCCGCCCCCCCAAGCCCTCGGCGAGGCGCGCCCCCAGGAAATAGTCGGCGATGTTGAACCGTTCGGGAGGATCGAACGCCATATGAGGAAGAGAATGTCCCCCATCCAGGGGTCGGGTCAACCGTGCCGCCCCGCGCGCTGAGCGACCTGCCCTGGACCGAGGTCGCCGCCCTGGACCGCGCGCGGGCCGTGGCCATCCTCCCCCTGGGCGCGATCGAAGCGCACGGGCCCCACCTGCCTCTCGGCACCGACGTGATCATCGCCGAGGCGATGGCGCAAACCGGCGCCGGACTCCTCGCCGCCCGGGGGCTCGAGCCGCTGATCCTGCCTCCCTTGGCGTACACCCCGGCGCCCTTCGCCGCCGGGTTCCCGGGCACCCTCTCGCTGGGCCCCGACACGCTCACCGGCGCGGTCCGCGGCATCGCGGCGAGCCTGGCCCGGCACGGCATCCGGATCCTCGCTCTCGCCAACGCGCATTTCGACCCCGCGCAGGTGCGCGCCCTGCGCGCGGCCGCACCGGGCGCCGCCGCGACGGTGGTCTTTCCCGATCTCACCCGCCGGGCGCTCGCCGCCCGGCTGACGCCTGAATTCCGGAGCGGGGCCTGCCACGCCGGCCGGTACGAGACGTCGATCGTGATGGCCGCCCGTCCCGAGCTCGTGGGCGAGTCTGCCCGGACCCTGCCTCCCAACCCCCGCTCGCTGACGGACGCGTTCAGCGCGGGGCACCGGACCTTCGAGACCGCCGGCGGCCCCGCGGCGTACTTCGGCGCGCCCGCGGAGGCGACCGCCGCCGAGGGGCGCGAGAGCATCGCCGTGCTGGGTGAGATTCTGGCGGAGGCGGTGCTGGAGGTCCTGACGCCGTGAATCTCGCCGGCAAGTGTGCCGTGATCACCGGAGGGGGCCGCGGGATCGGCGCCGCCGTGGCCCGCGCGCTGGCGGAGGCGGGCGTGGGGGTGCTCGTGGCGGCTCGAAACCGCGCGGAAGTGGACGCGGTCGCCCTCGCGCTCCGGGCTCAGGGCCACCGCGGCAGTGCCACCGTCACCGATGTCACCCGTCCCGACAGCGTCCAGGCGCTCGCCCAGTCGGCCGCGGAGCTCCTGGGCGACGTGGACATCCTGGTCAACAACGCCGGGTCGGCCTCCTCCGCGCCCATCAAGCGGACCACCTTGGATGAATGGAACCGCCTCCTGGCCGTGAATGCGACGAGTACCTTTCTCTGCACCCAGGCGTTCTTGCCGGGGATGCTGGACCGGCACCGGGGCCGGATCGTCAACCTGGCCTCCGTCGCCGGCCTCGAAGGCGCCAAGTACATCGCGGCCTATAGCGCCGCGAAGCACGCGGTCGTCGGATTCACGCGCTCGGTCGCGGCCGAAGTGGAAGGGACCGGCGTGACGGTGAACGCGGTCTGTCCGGGCTACGTAGACACGGCCCTGACCGAGGCGACGCTCGAGCGGATCGTCGAGACCACCGGCAAGCCGCGCGCGGAAGCCCTGGCGGCGGTGTTGGCGCACGCCGGGCAGACCCGCCTGATCACGGCGGACGAAGTGGCCCGCGCCGTGGTCCGCGTGTGTGCGGGCACCGAGAACGGCGCGGCCATCCTGATCGACGGGAAAGGACCGGCGTGAGCTACCAGATCATCAACCCGGACCCGCCCGGCCGGCCCAGTGGGTGGAACAACGGGATGCTGGGCCCCGCCGGGGGCCGGGTGCTCTTCGTGGCCGGGCAGACCGCCCCGGCGGCAGGCGGACTGACCGCGCAGTGGGCCGCGGCGCTCGATCGCGTGATCGGCGTGGTGCGGGCCGCCGGGGGCCGTCCCGAGGACATCGGCCGGATGACGGTCTACGTGACGGACCGGGAGGCCTACCTCGCGAATCTCCCGGCCCTGGGAGACGTGCACCGGCGGGCGATGGGCCGGCACTATCCCGCGATGTCGCTGGTCGAAGTCCGGGCCCTGGTGGACCCCGCGGCCCTGGTCGAAATCGAAGCCACCGCGGTCCTCCCGTGACCCTCGCGCCGCGCTCCTTCCTTTACCGCCTCGACGCCGTCACCGGCGTGGCCACCATCACGCTGAACCGGCCCGAGCGCCTGAACGCGCTGACGTTCGAAGTCTACGAGGAGCTCCGGGACGCGTTCCGCGCGCTCGACACGGAGCCGGGCGTCCGCGCCGTGGTGATCACCGGGACGGGGCGGGCCTTCTGCTCCGGCGGCGACGTCGAAGACATCATCGGCCGGCTCTTCGGCCGCGACGCCGCCGGCCTGCTCGCCTTTACCACACTGACCTGCGACCTGATCCTCGCGATGCGGCGCTGCCGCCGCCCCGTCGTCGGGGCCCTCAACGGCACCGTCGCCGGCGCCGGCGCCGTGATCGCGGCCGCCTGCGACGTGCGGATCGCGGCCGAATCGGCGAAGATCGCGTTTCTCTTCACCCGGGTGGGGCTGTCGGGGGCCGACATGGGGGCGGCCTGGCTCCTGCCCCGCCTGGTCGGACTGGGCCGGGCCACGGAGCTCCTGCTCACCGGCGACTTCATCGACGCCCGGCAGGCGTGCGAGATCGGCCTCTACCACGAGGTCGTCGCCGACGACCGGGTGCTCCCCGAGGCCGTCGGGTTCGCGGCCCGCCTCGCCCGGGGGCCGTCCGAGGCGCTCGCCGTCACCAAGGACGCGCTGAACCGCGAGGCGACGCTGGACCTCGAAGCCGCGCTCCGGCTCGAAGCGCGGGTTCAGGCCGAATTGATGGAGCGCCCGAACTTCCGCGAAGCCTACGAGGCCTTCAAGGCCGGGCGCGAGCCGCGCTTCGAGTGATCACCTTCCCCGATCCGAAGCCGATCCGGGCCTTCCTCGACCCGAAGCACGTGGATCTCGCGGCGCGGGTGGCGGACTTCGCCGCCCGCGAGATCGCGACCCTGCCCGCCCCCCCGGACGACGGCGCCGCCCGGCTTCAGGCGAAGGAAATCCTGCAGCGCCTTGGCGCGGCCGGCTGGCTCCGGCCGATCGGAGACCAGGACTGGCGCGCCGCGTGCCTGGTCCGCGAGGCCCTGGGCGCCGCCTCGCCGCTCGCCGACGCCGTGTTCGCCCTCCAGGCGCTCGGCTCCCTGCCCATGCTGCTGGCGGGCAGCGAGGGGCTGAAATCCCGGTGGCTCTCCCCGGCCCTCGCGGGCCAGGCGATGGGAGGCTTCGCCATGACCGAGCCGGAAGCGGGCTCCGACGTCGCGGCGATGGGCACGGCCGCGCGCCGTGAGGGCGACGCCTACGTGCTGGACGGCGGCAAGACCCTCATCTCGAACGCGGGCCTCGCGGATTACTACGCGGTCTTCGCCAGTACCGACCCCTCACGGGGGGCGAAGGGCATCTCCTGCTTTCTCGTTCCCGCGAGCGCCCCGGGGTGCCGTTTCGTGCGTCCCCTCATCCTCTCGTCGCCTCACCCGCTCGGCGAGGTGACGTTCACCGCCTGCCGGGTCCCGGCCGAGAACCGCCTCGGCGCCGAGGGGGAGGGCTACAAGATCGGCCTCGCGACCCTGGACCGTCTGCGCCCGACGGTCGGGGCGGCCGCCTGCGGGATGGCGGCGCGGGCGCTCGCGGAAGCGCTCGACCACGCCACGACGCGCCGCCAGTTCGGCAAGCCGCTGGCCGAATTCCAGCTCATCCAGGAGAAGCTGGCCCGGATGGCGACCGACCTCACCGCCGCCCGCCTGCTGGTCTATGCCGCGGCCTGGGAGAAGGACCACGGGGCCGAACGGATCCCGCTCGAGGCGGGCATGGCCAAGGCGTTCGCCACCGAGGCGGCGCAGCGCATCATCGACGACGCGGTCCAGGTGCTCGGCGGGCGAGGGGTCCTGGCGGACCATCCGGTGGACCGTCTCTACCGGTCCGTCCGGGCCCTGCGGATCTACGAGGGCACGACCGAGATCCAGCACCTGGTGATCGCCGGGCACCTCATCACGCGGCATCGAGGCGGGCCGTGAGAGTCGTCTCGGTGGGCGGGGGCCCCGCCGGGCTCTACTTCTCCATCCTGATGAAGAAGGCCGACCCCTCCCACGACCTCCTCGTGCTGGAGCGGAACCGGCTCGAGGACACCTTCGGCTTCGGCGTTGTGTTTTCGGAGGCCACCCAGGAGAACCTCCAGGCCGCGGACCCCGAGACCTTCGCGGCCATGGCGCGTGCCTCGGCCCATTGGGACGACATCGACGTCCACTACGGCGGGACCGTCGTCTCTTCCACGGGGCACGGATTCTCGGGGCTCTCCCGGCGGGCGCTGCTCGCGATTCTGGCGGAGCGCGCCCGCGGACTGGGCGTCCGGATCGAGATCGGGCAGGACGTGACCGATCTCAGGCCGTACGAGGGCGCGGACCTGATCCTCGCCGCCGACGGCGCCAACAGCGCGGTCCGCGACCGCTGGGCGGCCCACTTCGGCCCCACCGTGGACATCCGCCCCAACCGGTTCGTCTGGCTCGGCACCACCCGCCCCTTCCCGGCCTTCACCTTCTATTTCAAGCACGACCGCCACGGGCTCTGGCGGGTGCACGCCTATCAATACGAGACGGGCCAGTCGACCTTCATCGTCGAGGCGCGCGAGGAGACCTGGCGCGCGGCCTGTCTCGACCGGGCCACCGAAGCGCAGACCATCGCGTTCTGCGAGGAGCTCTTCGCGGAGGAGCTGGACGGGCATCGCCTGCAGCCGAACCGGTCCATCTGGCGGCAGTTCGGCACGGTCCGGAACGCCCGCTGGCATCACGGCAACGTGGTGCTCATCGGCGACTCGGCCCACACCGCGCATTTTTCCGTCGGGTCCGGCACCAAGCTCGCGATGGAGGACGCCATCGTCCTCGCGCGGCACCTCGACGCCGGCGCCTCCCTGGAGTCCGCGCTGACAGGATACGAGGCCGAGCGCCGGCCGCTGGTGGAGAGCCTCCAGCGGGCCGCCCAGGTGAGCCTGCAGTGGTTCGAGGACACCGAGCGGTACCTGCATCTCGAGCCCATCCAGTTCGCGTTCAACCTGCTCACGCGGTCCCTCCGCATCACCCACGACAACCTCAAAGTCCGCGACCCGCAATTCGTGGCGCGCGTGGACCGCTGGTTCGCGAAGGGTGCGGCCGCGCAGTCCGGCGTACGGCTGCCCGACGAGCCCGTGCCGCCGCCCCTGTTCACGCCCTTCCGGCTCCGGGAGCTCCTGCTCGAGAACCGTTCGGTGGTGTCCCCGATGTGCCAGTACTCGGCCGAGGACGGCACGCCGAACGACTGGCACCTGGTGCACCTCGGCGCGCGCGCCATCGGCGGCGCCGGCCTCGTGATGACCGAGATGACGGACGTGAGCCGCGAAGGACGGATTTCCACCGGATGCACCGGGATGTACAAGCCGGAGCACGTCGCCGCCTGGCGGCGGATCGTGGACTTCGTTCACGGCGCGAGCCGGGCCAAGATCGGGGTGCAGCTGTCGCACGCGGGGCGGAAGGGCTCGACCCGGAAGCTCTGGGAGGGGGACAGCCTTCCACTCGAGTCGGGCGGCTGGTCCGTGCTGGCGGCTTCCCCGATCCCCTACTTCCCCGAGAGTCCCGTGCCCAGGGAGATGGACCGAAGCGACCTGGACCGGGTGCGTGACCAGTTCGTCGAATCGACCCGGATGGCCGAGGAGGCGGGATTCGATCTTCTCGAGCTGCACTGTGCCCACGGGTACCTGCTCGCGAGCTTCATCTCGCCCCTCACCAACAGGCGGCGGGACGAGTACGGCGGCGACCTGGCCGCGCGGATGCGCTACCCGCTCGAGGTGTTCGACGCGGTCCGGAAGGTCTGGCCCGACGCCAAGCCCATCTCGGTGCGCATCTCGGCGGTGGACTGGGCCCCGGGCGGGATGGAATCCGAGGACGCGGTCGAGGTGGCCCGCCTCCTCAAGCGTCACGGGTGCGACATCATCGACGTGTCGGCGGGCCAGACCGTGCCCGACCAGGAGCCGGTGTACGGGCGCCTCTACCAGACGCCGTTCGCGGACCGCGTCCGGCACGAGGCGGGGATCCCCGTGATGACTGTCGGCAACATCAGCTCCTACACCGACGTCAACACCATCCTGGCGGCGGGCCGGGCCGACCTCTGCGTGCTGGCCCGGGCCCACCTCTGGGACCCGTACTGGACCCGTCACGCGGCGCGCGAGCTGGGCTGGACCGTGGAGTGGCCCGACCAGTATGAAAGCCTCGACCGCTACAAGCCCCGCTTCATCTAGCGCCCCGGCCCGAGGGCGTTCGGGTCCCGCTGTTTGGCGAGAATCCGTTCCGTGAAGTCGAGCCGCTCGTTCATCTCGGCGAGGTGCGCCTCGATCCGGCCCAGCTGGTCCTGAAAGCCATCGAGCTGGGCTGCCGCCTGCTCTCCGCTCAGCCCGCCGGGCTCTCCGAATTTCGCGTGCGTCTTCCGGCGGATCCGCTCGGCCCACGCCTCCCCCACCGGCGACTTCATGATCACGCGGAGTGCGATCACCATGCCGACGCCGATCACCACGACCGCGATCAGCGGCGCCAGGGTGTCGTTGACGAACAGGTTCCAGTCGATCGGGATCGGCGGCAGCGACGGCGGCGCAGTCTGCGTCATATCAGGGCCTCTACGCCCGGCCCGGCGATTCGTTTCACTTCGGCCACAGCCATCCGAATACGCCCGCCGTCAACAGGCCGTAGATCAGGCCGTCCACCGTGATCTTGAACGAGGTGACCCAGGAGCGGGCATACCAGATGGTCATCTGCCAGAGCGCCAGGGTGTACGCGAGGAACGCGGTCACGCCCACGAAGCGGAACACCGAGAGGTACGGCGACCCGGCCGGCAGCGCCCGCCCCGCCACGTAGGCCGCGAAGACGCCCACGACCAGGAGATAGATGAGCCAGGAGATCAGGTTCCGGGCGATGCTGAACCCGCCGATGACCGTGAACACCACGATCGGGCCCCGCTTGAGCTTCTCCGCGTGCGCCGCGGATTTCATGTCTTCACGGCTCGCCGGACGGGGGATGAAGTAGTCCCCGGGGGGGATGTTCAGCGGCCGCAGCGCGTCCTGGATCTGATCCTGATTCGGGAGAAGCGGGTAGTCGTTCTTGTGCCACGGCGACATCATGTGGATGATCGAGCTGACGATGAAGATCAGCACCGCGGACAGGACGATGGGAAGCCAGAGCGCTGCGATGGAGACCACAGGGACCCCCGGGTGGCGGACGACTGCG
>Ga0335085_10002577_pt1 | contig 33507 bp, 23 predicted proteins | sample Lox_Sample_45_FD_206712 | JGI IMG/M metagenome (GOLD analysis project Ga0335085, IMG submission 206712) | Soil microbial communities from Loxahatchee National Wildlife Refuge, Florida, United States - Lox_Sample_4.5 | ecosystem: Environmental > Terrestrial > Soil > Wetlands | place: USA... | reverse complement strand
GCGCTCAAATTTGGTACTATGTGCCATCGGCAATAGTCACGAAACACGTCTGATCTAGAGACACAGGCAGGCAAATTTTCCGGCTTGGAGATCGCACCATGGCTTCGGCCCCAGACCGTTCTGCTTCTTTACCTGGTGACCCTTCGACGACCACGGGTGCCGCAGCAGCGTCCAGCGTGTCGCACTCGGCTTCGGCTCTAGCGCCGTGGATACAGCTCGTGGCTGGCGTCATTTGCATGGCCATGATCGCCAACCTGCAGTACGGCTGGACCATCTTCATCGCCCCGATCGACGCGAAACATCACTGGGGCAAAGCTGCCATCCAGGTGACCTTCACCGTCTTTATCCTCCTTGAGACTTGGCTTGTTCCTTTTGAGGCTTATCTTGCCGACCGCTTCGGGCCGCGGGTGCTCGTGATGGTGGGTGGCGTACTGATAGGGTTTTCGTGGATGCTGCTTTCTTGGGCAAACACGCTCACAATTCTCTACGCAGGCGGAATGATCGGCGGAGTCGGGACCGGTCTCGTTTATGGGACATGTATCGGCAACGCGCTCAAATGGTTTCAGGCCCGGCGGGGCTTAGCGGCCGGGCTGACGGCGGCGGGCTTTGGAGCGGGAGCGGCGCTGACGGTTTTGCCCCTGATGCACTCGTTGGCGGCAAACGGATACGAAGCGACTCTCTTCCGCTTTGGGCTGCTCCAAGGAATCGTGGTCCTGCTCGCGTCTTTGGCGCTCAAGAAGCCGTCGGGCCGCGCGGCGGCTCGCCGTGCGAATCCGCGCCTGCCGCAGACCAAAACGGATCGTACGCCCTTCGAGACCCTGCGGAGCGTCGTTTTTTGGCTGATGTACGTTGATTTCGTGCTGGTGGCCGCGAGCGGCCTCATGGCCACTGCGCAACTCGCGCCCATCGCTACCGGTTTTGGCATTGCCAAGAATCCGGTGACCTTGCTGGGCTTTACCGCCCCGGCGCTGCTTTTTGCGTTGTCGCTCAACAATTTGATGAACGGTTTGAGCCGCCCGCTCTTCGGCTGGGTGTCGGACTGGCTGGGCCGGGAAATGACCATGTTCCTGACCTTTTTGGCCGAAGGGATCGGCATCCTTTACCTGGATCGATACGGCAGCAATCCCGTCTACTTTGTGATTCTCGCCGGCCTCGTTTTCTTTGCTTGGGGCAATATTTTCAGCATTTTCCCGGCGCTCACTTCCGACCACTTCGGCAACAAGTATGCTACTACCAACTACGCGCTGCTCTATACCGCGAAGGGCTGCGCCGCGTTCTTCGTTCCGATCGGCAGCATCCTCGCCGCGCGGACCGGAAGCTGGCACCTGACGCTCATGATTGCGTCCGTCACGAATGTGCTTGCCGCGCTGCTGATGCTTCTCGTGCTGCGTCCTCTTCGTGTGCGCGCCATCCGCCGGGAAGAGGCTCTCGCGGCAGCCTCGGCTGACTAGGAACGATAGCAGCGTCTCTCGTTCGCTCTGGATTAGAAGCCGTCTGGCAAATTGGCTTCGAGGGTCGCGGCTTCTGCCGCGACATCAAAACCTCAAGAAAAACTGGGCTTTGGCCCCTGACACATTAGTCCTCCACGTCAGGGAAAATTCATGAAATGGGTTCCAATATTCTAATAATTGACAGGGGCCTGGGAACAAGACAAGCAAGGTAGCGCCGGGAAAAAACGATTCCACGCACTCGCCACTTTCCGGCTCATTCCAGGTTTTCGTTTTGACGCTGACCGCGGCCTCCGAGGCACATCCTCGGATTCATTTCCCGGCCGAAAACGCGAGAAGGACGTTCCCAGGCATCACCGGCATTCGCGAATATCCTGAATTCGAGTAGACCATCCCGCCGGCAATGATGGGTCCGTTCCCGTTCATCGAACCGCCATGTGCCCGAACGCCGTCGACTGCCTTGAAGTTCCGCACCGTATCGAAATCCCAAATGATCGCGCCGTTGGCCGTGTCGTACGCGCGCAGATGCCCATCGAGCGACCCAGCAAAGACGACACCTGGTATGACGCTGACGGCTCCCGGCTGGGCTGCACTGCACCCTTTCATCTCCAGGCAAGTTGGTTTTGGCGCTGGGGTTGACCACACGGTTTTCCCCGTTGCGATATCGAGGGCAAAAACGCCTCCGCCCGCTTCAGGGTTCGCCGGATCCCAATCCGATACGGAGAAATACGCCAAAGCGTCATCACTCGCGCCGCCCCATATGATCCCGCCTTGCGTCCCGCCCTTGGCGATTTTGTTCTCCCAGACAATCTTGCCGTTCTTGTCAGGATCGAGAGCGTGCACCACACCGGATTTTTGCCCCACAATCAGCAGGCGCCTTCCCCCGACGAGCGTTTTCAGCATGGGCGGAAAACCAATATCCCAATTTTTTCCGTGGACTTCCGGGCAATTTGCCCTCTGCATGCTTTGGCATCCGAAATTGAAAACGTCATCCGGAATAAACTGTTGGGACCAGGTGATTTGCCCCGTGGCCATATCGAACGCGAGAACGGCGTCGCTGTTCTTCGTCGCGGGCGGCGTGTAATTGACGCCGGTTCCCGCATAGAGAAGCCCGCTCTGACGGTCAACGGTCGGCGTCGACCACACGGAGACGCCGGCAGGCCCCCAAACTTCCGTTCCGGCCGAGGTCCTTCCAGTCATCGCGGCGGGTTCCGCAATGGTGAAGGTTTTCCAAAGTTGCTTGCCATCGTGGGCGTCTAACGCCACGATGCTTCCCCGGAATTTGCAGCAGGCAACGGAAGGATTTCCTGCCGAAACTTCCTCCTCGCCGCCCGAAAGCGGCACGTAGAGGCGGCCTGCTTCGAGGACCGGAGTGCCTGTGACCACCGCGAGCGGGTGGTCATCCACGCGCGTCTGCCAAAGCTTCGCGCCCGTTTTCGCATCGACGGCATGCACGTAACCATGAAGGTCACCGAAGTATGCGGTTCGTCCGTCCGAATCGATGACGACGGCTGTTCGCACCCCTTCGGACGCTTTATACGTCCAGTAGATGCAGCCCGTCGTGGCATCGAGTGAATAAACGGTGCCGTCGGCGCTGCCGACGAACAGTCTTCCGCCAGACACGGTAGGCGATCCAAACGAAGTGGTCACGCCGGGGAATCCAAAGGCCCATTTCAGCTTGAGATGGGGCACATCTTCTTTTTTGAGACCTGCAGCTTCGGCCGTTTGGAAGCGGCTATTGCTGGAATCGATTCCCCAAGTACTCCAGGTTCCCGAGAATTTCGCCGGGGAGGCGGCCGGTGCAGAGCAGTAGGCCGATTTTGGAATTGAATCTTCAGACTCCACACCGAGATACTTTGCGATGGAAACGCGCTCGGGTGCGCTCAGCGTGTCTCCTATCGGCTTCATTTTTCCTGTCTCCAGGGCGCGGAGAATGTTTTCCCAGGGCATGCTACGAAGCACGTCTGGAAGAGGGGCCTGAGCAGTCGAACCTTCTCGATGGCAATTCGAGCAAACGGTCTTGAAGATCTCCTCCCCGTCGCGAGCGTGAGCGGGGCAGCATACGAAAAGAAACAACAGACAAATTGGGGCCGCCAGGGCCTTGGTCACGTTCACGATCCCTCCGCCTAGTTATGGGCACCTGGTAGCACCCAGGAGCATTTTGAATAGTTTAGCCGAACCACCGCCGGTCTCACTGCAGAGTTTCCTCAACTGGTGCTCAATTGCGTGCACGCAATCCGGAGCGCGAGTTCGCAACAAAAGCGGCCTCCCGAAGGATTGCGCTTGTTCGATGGACTTTCTGAAAGAATCAGGGTTTCAATCGCGGCTACGCCGGGCGAGCGTTTACACTCAGACCGCCGTCAATCACCAAGCGCGAGCCATTGATGTATCGTGCCCGATCGGATGCAAGAAACACGACGGAATCGGCGACTTCCTGAACCGACGCCCATCGTCCGGACAAAACGCCGATCCTCTTGCAAAAGTCAGCCACAAATTCGGTCTTGGTCTTGCCTTGCTGCTTACCGGCATTCTCCGCCCAAACTTCTCGCGCTTCGGTGCCGACAAGTCCGGGCACGACTGCGTTGACCGTAATTTGTTCTTTGGCGAGGTCATGGGCCAAATAGCTGGTGGCTTGATTCATGGCCGCGTTGTTGAGACCGTGCGTGAGCGCCGGCGCCCAAACGATCGATCCCGCAACGCCACTGATGTTGATGACTCGTCCGGTGCCGTCGTGCGGCATCAGCGGAAGAAATGCCTGAATCACGCGCAGCATTCCCATCGTTTTGAGGTTCACGTCTTCCACCCAGTCTGCATCGGGCCAGGTAATCTGCCGGTCCATGCGCCGAATCGGCCCGCCCGCATTGTTGACGATGATATGAATCGTTTCGAAATGAGTTTTTGCGCGCGCGGCAGCCGCGTTCACGGATTCGGTGTTCGCGATGTCGGTTGGAATGGCTTCGACCCGCACCCCGGATTGTTTCCGGATTTCCTCCGCCGCTTTCTCGAGCTGTTCCTTGCCGCGGGACAGCAACACAAGGTTTACGCCTTCCGCGGCCAGCGCCAGGCCGATCCCTTTGCCGATCCCTTTGCTGCCTCCCGTAATGACTGCCGTCCGTCCTTTAAGTCCGGTTTCCATAATTTTCCTTTTCCTCCGTTAATCGCACACGCAGATAGAGTCAAGCCCCTTCCGCCTGATCCCCTGAAGAGAGCGACAGATGCAAGCGCACCGTGATCCTTCCCGACAATCCAGCGGAGCACATGTCCCGCGCCATGAATCCAGATCATCGAGGAACCAATTTTATCGACCTGTCCCGCAACGCAGCTTGTCCGAAACGGATGGATCAGCAGATCATCCAGAGCGCCGCATCTTGGTTGGCCACCGATTGGCGCACGATTATAGCACCGCTTCGCTCGCGCAACGAGTCGCCTTCGGTGCCATCTTCGGCGATTTTCTGCGCGCGAAGCTTGGGGGCGCCTTTCATTCGCGTGATGCCCCCATCACGGACACACGCCTTGTCGGCAACCGCGCTTGTGTTCGTCGGGGATGTCGGAAAACCGCGCAGGAACGAATCCATCGCGATTCGGCATTTGAACTTTTGGCAACGTCTTCGCGTCCAGAACGTCCTTTTCCTGAACGATACCGCTCTTAAACAGGATGAACGCCGTCAACGAATACACTTCGCTTGGACTGAGACTGCCGCCTTGGTTCCGCGGCATCGCGCGGTGAATGTAGTCGTAGATCATCGTGGCATACGGCCAGTAATCGGCCACGACACGCACGGGTTTCATCGTCGTCAGCGTTTCATGCGTGGCCTTATCGGCGGCGAGCTGTGGACCGATCTTTCCACCCTCGGCCGAAGAGCCGTGACACGTCGCGCACTTCTCAGCGAAGATCGCCGCGCCTTCCTTGGCTGATCCGCTCCCCGCCGGCAGGCCTTTCCCGTCCGGCCCGATCGAGATATCCACGGCCTGAATTTCTTCCTTCGTCGGAGCTCTCCCGATATTTTTGTAGGATTGCATCTGCGCTTGCGCAGCAGTGGACGCGGCTAAGGCCAAGCCTGCGACGAGAAGCTTAGTAAATCGCATTTTTTACGCTCCCGTCCCGGGTGACCTTCCAGGGCTGAATGGCATTCAGATCGCTGGTGATCAGCGTCGTCTGGCGGAAATAATTGATGTCCGTGCCCCAAATCTTTGCCACCTCGGCGAGCGTCGGCTGGACCACGCCTTTCTCATCGGTACAACGAGATTGCAGCATCGCGTCCCCTCCATCCCAATTCCACGGAATGGTAAACCGCGTGTGCGCCTTGCTCGCAATGGGACCCTGCAGTTGCGCATCCTTCCACGTCGTACCGCCGTCGGTGGAGACTTCCACTCTGCGGATCGCCCCGCCTCCCGACCACGCCAAGCCAGTGATCTCGTAAAACCCGGCCGTCGGCAAGTGCTGCCCGCCGGAAGGCCGCGTGATCACGGATTTCGGTCCCATTTCAAATTCGAACCACCGCGATTTTCCATCCGGCATGAGCCTCGGATACCGGCTCACTTCCATCATCGCCATGTAGGGCTCGTCCACGAGTTCTACCCGTCGCAGCCATTTCACGTTGTTGATTCCTTGCCAGCCCGGAGTCACGAGCCGCAACGGGTAACCCTGTTCGGGACGCACCGGCTCACCGTTTTGAGCGTACGCAATCAGCGCGTCGTCCAGTGCTTTCTCAATTGGAATGCTTTTCGAATGCTTGTTGGCATCGGCTCCCTCGGCAATGATCCAACTCGCGCCCTTTTGTACGCCCGCCTCTTTGAGGAGGACGGACAGCATCACTCCGGTCCATTGACTGCAGCTCGTAAATCCATGAGTGTCCTGGACCGTCGCGTCGGGCGAAAGTCGAGCAGCGCCCCCAGGTCCTCCCGTCGTGCTGTTCCCATGGCACTCAATAAAATGAAATCGGGATACGGACGGCAACCGCTGCAAATCTTCGAGACTGAGCACCATGGGATGATCAACCATTCCATGAATAAGCAGTCGATGTTCTCGCGGGTCGATATCCGGCGGCTCATAGCCATGGGAAACGATGTAGTGGAGCGAGGCGGGCGTGATCATTCCCGCTGAATCTTGAAGGGGAGTCGCCAGTCCGAAATTGTGCGGCTCGTCGGGCAAACGGCGTTCCGGATTGTTGATGCTGCCACGCCGGATCGAATCCACAAAGTGGGAGCGTTCCCCATGCTTGTGCAGCGCATCGATGCGCTCCTCGGGCGCGTCTGCGGATAGCGATTTTTCGGTCACGGACGCTCCGGCAGCCAAACCAGCGAGCGCGGCCCCGCTCTTCAGAAATTGCCTGCGGCCAGGTTTTTGCGAATTCATGTAGTCCTCCTGAAATATTGGCCCGAATGGTACCACAGCGCAGGGGAGCCACAACGACGGCGAAAACATAGGAAAAAGAATCGGCCCATCCTGCCCGATCTCGCGGGCGGAATGGGCCGATTCGAAATGGTCCGGAGGCTATCGAGAGGCGAGCGTCTGCGAGCCCTCGGGATCGAGCACCCCGAGTTTGTTATTCCACCACTCGCCGAACCAGATGCGCCCCTTGCTGTCGAGCCCCACGAATCGCGGATACGCGCCGCGCGTCGGAATCGGGTACTCAACGAACTGCTCGGTTTTGGGATCGAAGCGCGTGATGTTATTGCCGCTGAAATCGGCGTACCAGAGATAACCGGTCTTCCTGTCCTGTACAATGCCGTACGGCCGGGCCTTCGCCGTGGGCGGCTGATACATGGTGAACTTCTTGGTCTTGGTGTCCAGTTTACCGAGCTTGTTCCCCATGAAATCGCTGAACCAGACGTTGTCCTGCATATCGACCAAGATCCCGTCCATGTTCGGAGTTTGTGGCGCTTTGAATTCCGCTGTCTCGCCGGTTTTGGGATCGAGCCGGGCAATCGTCCCCAGCATGGTTTCGGTGTACCACACGTAGCCCTTGGAATCGACCGCGACGCAATATGTGATTCCCACCGGTTTGCCCGCGAACTCCTGATAGGCTCCGGCCGAGTCATCCGGATATTTGTCCGGAAGCGGATGCTTAAACGCCTTGAATTTTTCCGTCTCAATATCGAAGCCGAGGAATTCATCCGGCGAAGACATCGAAGAGAACCAGAGGTTTCCATCCGGAGCCACCGCGACGGTATGCGTGCCGGCCGATTTCTCGGGCCATTTGTATTCCTTGAGCACGCCCGTCGTGGGATCGACCGAAGCGAGCTTGGTGACAACGTTCACTCCGTCGAGGGCCATCCACAGGCGGCCATCTTTGCCGACAATGGGCGTGTGCGGCACGGACTTCGGCGTCGGGACCGGATACTCCGTGAATTTTTGAGTGGCGATGTCGAACCTCCCGACCTTGTTGGACTGATAGTCATATTCGGCGAACCAGGCGATGTCGCGCGAGGGGTCCACGGCGACGCTGTGTACCCAAGCTTCCGAGGTCGGAACTTTATATTCGCGGTAGGTTGCCTTCAGGGCTGCGTCGGAAATATTGGCGTGCTTGATTTGCGCTGCGGTCGGAGCATCGGAGTCTGGGCCGAAGTACGTGGCGTTGGGGCCGAAATATTTTTCAAGGGCCGCGCCGAGCGCGCCCAGTTGCTCCGGGCTGTACTGCGGCTGGAACATCTTTCTGTTGCCCGTCATCGTGGGGAGAAATTCCTGCCACTCCGCGGAGGTGTTGCCGCGCCGCTTAATGATCGTATCAAAGTTATGGCAGCCGATGCAGGTGGAGCGAATCAGGCGCGTCTCGGCTGTATCCGGCAACAGGCTATCCACTTCGGCAGCGGAGAGACGCGAGAGGTCGAGTCGCGCGTTCAGCGTAAAATTCGTCTCGCCCGCTTGCGCCGCGTCCTTGCTTTGTCGCTTGGGGCCGAAGCCGTATGCATCGACGGAAATATCATATGTGCCGGTGGGGACCGAAATGTCGTAGCGGCCGTCGTTCTGCGAGTATCCGGAGATGCTCAAACTTCCGGACGTCGCCTTGACGATTGCGCCTCGCACTGGTTTCCCCGACGCATCCGTCACGACGCCATGAATTGAGGCGTCTGCGGCGGAAAGCGCAGCCGCAAAACACAAAGCCGCGCACAGGGCGGTGGCAACGCAACTCAGTTTTCGCATTTTCCTGCTCCTTCGCTCCTCTCGGAGCATGTCCTCAAGGGCAATGCCCCAGCTTGCAGCCGCGGCCCTTGTAGTCGTGAATCTTGTCCAAGTCTTGGGGAATAAATCCGTCACGATTCGGCATTTTGATTTTCGGCAGACTCGCCGCGTCAATGACCGTGTCTTCCTTGATGATCTCATTGCGGAACAGGATGAACGCCACCAGAGAGTAGACTTGATCGTTTTTGAGTGTCCCTTCTTGGAATCGCGGCATCGCCCGCCGGATGTAATCAAAGATCGTCGTCGCGAACGGCCAGTAACTTCCGGCTGTCATCAGCGGGTGCAGACTCGTGAGCGAGCCCGCGCCGCCGACGAGCGCGGGAGCTTGCGCGCTGCCTTGCTGGTTCTCGCCATGACATGCCACGCACTTTTCAGCGAAAAGGCGCGCACCTGTTTTCGCATCGCCACTGCCAGGCGGCAGTTCCTGTCCGTCCGTCCCGATCGCGATGTCCATGGCCTGAACTTCCTGGGCGGTGGGAGTGCGGCCCACGTTCTTGTAGGCGGGCGTCTGCGCCGCTGCGCTCACGCAGGCGGTAGCGGCCACGATCGGGACAAACAGCTTAAAAAGAAATCGCATTTTCGACGCTCCCGTCCCGATTCACTTTCCACGGCTGAATAGCGTTGAAGTGCCCCGGAATCGTTCCCGTCTTGACGAAAAAGTCCGGCTCGACTTTCCAGAATTTCGCGAGTTCCACGACCGTGGGTTGCCGCTCGCCGCGTTCGTCGGTGCAGCGCGACTGCAGGATGGTTTCCTCGCCATTCCAATCCCAGCCAAATCCGAACCGTACGTGCGCCTTCGGATAGACGGGACTCTGGACTTCAGCTTCTCTCCACGTCCCTCCGTTGTCAGTGGAGACTTCGATGGATTTTACAAGCCCGCCGCCGGACCACGCGAGCCCGCTGATTTCATAGAAGCCCGGGCCGGATAGCGTTTGTCCGCCAGACGGGCGAGTAATCACGGTTCGCGGACCCATTTCGAATTGGAACCATCGCGAGAGGCCATCCGGCCTCAAACTCGGGTACTTGGTGCTCTCCCACATCCCCATATAGGGCTCTTCGACTAGCTTGATTCGCCGCAGCCATTTGACGTTGTTGATTCCTTCCCAGCCAGGCACCAACAGGCGGATTGGATAGCCCTGTTGCGGGCGCAGCGCTTCGCCATTTTGGCCGTACGCAACCATCATGTCGTCCATTGCCTTTTCGATCGGAATGCTTTTGGTGTGCTTTCCCTTTTCGGAGCCCTCGCCGACGATCCACTTCGCTTCCGGCTTCACGCCCACGTGCCTCAGGAGCGTTGACAGGGGTACGCCGGTCCACACGCTGCAGCTCGTAAAACCGTGCGTGTCCTGCGCGGTCGCGGTCGGAGTCGTACGGAATCGCCCTGTCGGTCCCGCGGGAGCTCCATTTGCGTTGCACTCGAGAAAATGCGTGCGCGTGACGGAAGGAAAACGCTTCAGGTCGTCCATCGAGAAAATCATCGGCTTTTCGACGAGGCCGTGAATCAACAGATGGTGCTCGGCAGGATCAATGTCGGGAGGCTCATAGCCGTGCGCGATGACGAAGTGCAGCGACGCCGGAGTGATGTAACCGACTGAGTCCTGAATGGGAGTGCGAAAACCAAAGTCTTGGTGCCAGCCTGGAGGGGCGGGATCGTAGAGGCCCATTGCGCCGTAGCGTACGGCGGTCTCGTATCGGGAGCGCACGCCGTAGTTGTGGAAATCAAGATGTGGAGCGCTCGAATTCTCGGGTGCGGCGGTTTGGCCACTCGCCGTTTTCGCCATTCCGACGGCCAACCCGGCGAGCGCGGCGCCGTTTTTTAGAAAACGTCGGCGGCCGGAGTCTTTCGGTTTCATGAAGTTTCTCCTATGGGATGCTTTCTTGAGTCTTAGCAAAGGCAGTGTGCAAAGTCAACGAATTGGTGCGGCGATAGCGCCTCCAATTAACCGAATGCTCAAACAAAAACGGGACGCCCCTCGGGGCGTCCCGTTTCTCCCTAGCCTTGCGGAGGCGAACTCTAATGTTTCGATTCCCGGATGCGCATCCCGTAGAACGACCGATACACGAAAAAGAACGAAACAGCAAAAAATGCGGCAGCAAACAGATGCGTCAACGTGCCGCCCGTCTCGGCAGTGAGTTTCACCGCGAGTTCCACGGCCAGCAGGCCGAACAGCGTGGTGAACTTGATCACCGGATTCAGCGCGACCGAGGACGTATCCTTGAACGGATCGCCGACGGTATCGCCTACCACCGTGGCCGCATGCAGCTCCGTGCCTTTCTGCTTCAGTTCCACTTCAACAATTTTTTTCGCGTTGTCCCAGGCGCCGCCGGCGTTGGCCATGAAAATGGCTTGATACAGGCCGAGAATGGCGATGGAAATCAGATAGCCGATGAAAAAGAAGGGCTCGAGAAACGCAAACGAAAGCGCCGCGAAAAACACCGCGATGAAAATATTCAACATGCCCTTTTGCGCGTATTGCGTGCAAATTTCGACGACTTTCTTGCTGTCCGCGACCGACGCCTTCTCCACGCCTTCCAGTTTGATGTTGGCCTTGATGAACTCCACGGCGCGGTACGCCCCGGTGGTCACGGCCTGTGTGGAAGCGCCCGTGAACCAGTAAATCATCGCCCCGCCCGTAATCAGGCCGAGCACAAAGGGCGCATGCAACAGGGACAGCTTGCCGACATCCTTCGTGAGCCCGTTCGTCAGCGCCATGATGATCGAGAAAATCATCGTCGTTGCGCCGACCACTGCCGTGCCGATCAACACCGGTTTCGCCGTCGCTTTGAACGTGTTGCCCGCGCCGTCGTTGGCCTCGAGCAAATCCTTCGCCCGCTCGAAGTTGGCCTCCATGTTGAAATCTCTCTTTAATTCTTCTTTTACGTTCGGGACCTGTTCGATCAGGGACAGTTCATACACCGATTGCGCGTTGTCTGTTACCGGCCCGTAGGAATCGACCGCAATGGTCACCGGCCCCATTCCCAGAAACCCGAACGCGACCAGCCCAAATGCGAACACAGGAGCCGCGATCATCAGCGATCCGAGGCCCATGCGCGCGAACAGGTAACTGACCGACATCAAGAAGACCATCGCCAGCCCCAAATAGTAGGCGGAGAAATTTCCCGCCACGAATCCGGACAAGATGCCGAGCGACGCACCGCCTTCCTCCGCTGAAGTCACCACTTCCTTGACGTGCCGCGATTCGGTGGATGTAAACGCCTTCACGAGCTCCGGAATCACCGCGCCGGCGAGCGTGCCGCAGGAAATAATCGAGGCCAGCTTCCACCACTGCGTGCTGTCGTCGCCGAGCTTCGGGATCGTGACGGCGGAAATCGCGTAGGTCAGCGCGATGGAAATAAGAGAAGTGAGCCAAACGAGTGAAGTAAGCGGCGCTTCGAAGTTCATCTGGTCGGCATTCGCATATCGCGAATGCGCGACAGCGCCGTTGATGAAGTACGCGGCGGCGCTTGCTACGAGCATTGCGATGCGCATCACGAAAATCCAGACGAGTAGTTGGACCTGCACTTTCGAATCCTGCACCCCGAGCAAGATGAAGGTAATCAGCGCGACGCCCGTCACGCCGTACGTCTCGAACCCGTCGGCGCTCGGCCCGACCGAGTCACCCGCGTTGTCTCCCGTGCAGTCGGCAATCACGCCCGGATTCCGCGCGTCGTCTTCCTTGATTTTGAATACGATCTTCATCAGGTCGGAGCCGATGTCGGCAATCTTGGTGAAAATTCCGCCGGCGATGCGCAGCGCCGCGGCGCCCAACGATTCACCGATGGCAAATCCAATAAAGCACGGTCCCGCGTAGTCGCCCGGAACAAAGAGCAGGATGAACAACATCATCAGCAGCTCTACGCTGATGAGCATCATGCCGATGCTCATACCGGCCTGCAGAGGAATGTTGTAGATGGGATACGGCTTGCCGCGCAGACCGGCAAACGCTGTGCGCGAATTCGCGAACGTATTCACGCGTATGCCGAACCACGCCACTCCGTAACTTCCGCCCATTCCCAGTAAGCTGAAGAGCAGAATGATCGGAAGTGTAATGCCGATGGGTTTATCCGGTACCGGAGACAAAAAACCGAAGTAGAGCACAATCACAATCGCAATAAAGACCCAAAGCAAAAGCAAAAACTTTCCCTGCGTGAGGAGATAGGTTTTGCAGGTCTCGTAGATCAGCTCGGACACTTCACGCATCGAGCGATGCACGGGCAGGTTCTTCAGCCGCTTGTAAATGGAGAGCCCAAAGGCCAGGCCGAAGATGCAAAAAAGAATTCCGATGGTCAGCAGTTTGTGCCCATCCATTCCAAGAAACGTGACCTGGGAGAGGTCAGGAAGCCTAAGGCTGGCCTCGCCGCCGGTATTTTCTTGAGCCGAGGCGCTCGCAGCGCCCAGCAACGTCAACAGGGCGCTGGCCGCGCCCGCCTTCACGAATCGGCTTCGAAGCGGGCCAAGGCCCGCAAGCCAGTTACACATCAGAGGTCCTCCGTCGAAATCGCGCATTCATTTCGGTTAGAAAATCCATCGCTGTGTCGATTTCCGGCACACCATTTCGCCCTGTATTTCCTGCTCAGGGCGTTGATGGAATGGCTGGCCGGATTTCCTACAGGTTGCCAAGTCAAGAAGGGATGGAAGTTCCTCGCTTTGCCCCGTCTCACGAACTCCGAACAAGCAACCACGCAATCAAACATCACCCACAACCCGCTACCGGGGCCACACAAGGTTCAGTTGTATAACATGCCGGCGTTGGACGGTCAAACCATTCAACCGGGAATTGCTCATCATACAAACAAACGCGGGCGTCGCAAGCCCGGCTGAGAGCACCACTCGGGATGGTCCTACAGCCGCTACGTCAGAAAATTTCCCAAACAGGTAAAAATTGGGCGAAGCGAGATGCGCAAACAATCCGCGCCATTCTGAGCAGGACGAAGCACGGATTTCGCCCGTTTTCTCGCTTTGCAGCGCGGACGGCGGAACTGCCGCCAGGCGGGAGCGCGCCATTCCGGCAAAGCAAAATGGTTCGAGTTGAACTGATTTTCCTGGTCGGCAAGACCGGCGGCGATCGGCGAACGCGCCGGCTTCGCTTGCACGTTACCTATGTAAAGAATTGTAAATTCAGGAGATATTGCACTTCCGAATCTTGACACCACAAGTGATCTCAAGTAATTTTCCGTCACTTCATAGAAACAATCGGCGCGCCAAAAGGCCATCTGTTGCGGTTTGGCTCGTGCCACTTGTCCGGCACACGAAGGAGGTGGGGTTATGTCTGAACGTATGGGTGTGCGCGGTTTCGCGCGTAAATTGTCGGGTGCGTTGCTGTTCATTGCTTTAGTCGGTTTTGTATCCATTCGCGCGCAGGCTCCGACCGGCAGCATCTTGGGAGCCGTGAAGGACTCGACGGGCGGAGTTCTCTCGGGCGCGACGGTTACGGCGCTCAATACGGAAACGGGCGTCGCGCGTCCGATCAAGACGGGCGACGACGGAGCGTACCGCCTTGACGCGTTGCCGGTTGGACATTACGACGTCAAAGCCGAGCAGTCGGGCTTCAAAACCGTCACACAAAAGGGCATCGTTTTGGATGTCTCCCAGCAAGCGGAGATCAATTTCACGCTCGAAGTTGGATCGGCCTCGCAGGAAGTAGTCGTGACGGGTGAGGCCCCTCTCGTAAACACTACAAATAGCGCACTCGGCGGCCTCGTGGACGAGCAGAAGATGGCCGAGCTTCCGCTGAACGGCCGCAATTATTTGGACTTAACGCTCTTGCAGCCCGGCGTTTCGGCCTCCACGGCGATTCTGACGCTGGGCGGCGGTACGCAAGGCACGGTCTACAGCAGCAACGGCGCGCCCGTCATTTCGAACAACTTCCTTCTCGACGGCGCTCCCACCCAGACCATTTTCGGTTACAACGGCGCCTCCGCCAACGGATCATCGCTCGGCGTCGACGGCATCCGCGAATACAAAGTGGTCACAAACGCCTACGCCGCCGAGTATGGCATGACTATGGGCAGTCAGATGCTCATCGTCAGTAAGGGCGGGAGCAACCAGTGGCACGGTGATGTGTTCGAATATCTCCGCAATTCGTCTATGGACGCGGCGAACTTCTTCGACACCACTCAATCGATCAACGGGCGGCGCCTCGCCCAGTACGCGCGAAACAACTTCGGCGGGGCATTCGGCGGCCCAATCAAGAAAGATAAGACGTTCTTCTACGCCGTATACGAAGGCTTGAGAGAAGCGAAGGGAATTTCGTCAAACCTCATTGTGCCACCGGCGTCGTGCCACCCGGCCGCCGGCTTCGGAAGCACTACCGTGACAGCCGCTCCCCGATCGAGCTTCAAAGAAGCGACCGGGACGGACGCGAGTTTCCCCAGCGTGGACGCCACATGCACAGGGCAAGGGCCAGTCTCCGTGAATCCCACGATGCAGAACATCTTGGCGCTGTTTCCGATCCCTAATAACGGCGCAAACATCTTTTCGTGGATTTTCGATCAGCCCACACGGGTAGATCACGGGCAGATTCGGGTGGATCAAAACATCACGGATAAGGACGCGCTGTTTGCCCGTTACACGATCGACGATTCTTTCCAAACCCTCGCCGGTCCGAACTATTTCCCCCAGTTTAATGACCTGTGGTCGAGCCGAGCCCAGTACATAACGCTTGCCGAAAATCATATTTTCTCGCCCGCGGTACTGAATTCGATCCGGGTGTCCTACAGCCGGACCAATCTGATCACGGGGTTTACGTACGACACTTCCACTTCGGACCAGGCGATTGTGCCAAATGATCCGCGAGTTGTGTTTAACTGCCCGACAACACCGTGTCCCTACATTGTAGGCAACATCAATATTTTTTCCGGCCTCAGCGGATTTGGTCCCGACCTGGCCACCCCGAACGTCCATCTCCAGAATTACTACACGCTGAGCGATGATTTGTTCTACACAAAGGGCAAACACGCCTTCAAGTTCGGTCTGCTGATCAACCGGCCCCAAGGAAAGGATTCGGAGCCGACAGGGCGGAGGGGAACGCTCAGTTTCGCCAGCTTGTCTACTTTCCTGACCAACAGCATCGTTTCGGAAAGCGGCGAAACGCCGGGCTCGTTGCCGAACAAGACCAAACTCTTTAATTGGTTTACTTATGGCGTCTACGCGCAGGATGACTGGCGGATCACTCCGCGCCTGACCCTCAATCTAGGCTTGAGATACGAGATCAACACCATCCCAGTCGAGGTGGATCACAGTCCCGGACTGCAATCCAGCGTCGTCAACCTGTTTACGGACGTGAATGCGGTGGTCACGACGCCTGCGGCATACGCCTGTCTGAATGCCGCCTCTCCCAGTTGCAGCGGCGGCAATGTCATCACCAACATCGATCCGAACATTAAGATCATGAATAACCCGTCTTTTCGCAACTTCAGTCCTCGCATTGGCTTTGCGTGGGATCTGTTCGGGGACGGAAAGACTTCGATCCGAGGAGCTGCCGGCATCTACTATGACATAGCGTCCTTCGGCCAGGGCCTTTTGGGACAGACGCAACAGTACGCTCCCTATTCCGCAACGACGACGCTCTCACCTGCCCTTGGTGTGACGAGCTTCGTCCCTGGTTATTTCCAATCCGTTTCCGCCTTTGCCAATCCGGTGGCGCCTGGATTCCCGGGATATGGACCGGCGCTGTCCATTTCGGGAGTTAGCTACCATACGAGCCAGCCGACGATCTATCAGTGGAACTTTAGCGTCGACCGCCAATTGCCCGGGAACATGGCTCTGACGGTATCGTACGTCGGCACCCGCGGAATTCATCTCTGGAACCAAGAACCGGGCGATGAGTGCGTCCCGATGGCAATCAACAATGGCGTTCCCAACTGGATCAATACACAAGGTGTCGGAGGCTCCCCAGTTCAATGCCCTCTCAGCCCTCTCCAAGCCTCGCTGCCTTACAACACTGCTCCGACGAATGGGCGGTTTAACCCGAAATTTGGAAATGGCGGCAACGTGCAGAACACGATTGGAGAGTCTTGGTACGAAGGCCTGCAAGTCAGTGTGAATCGCAAACTACAACATGGTTTGCAAATGCAGATGGCCTACACGTACTCAAAATCGTTGGACACGGGCCAAGGACAGATGCTCATCGGCACTCAGCCCAACACGACGTCGTATAACCTCCTTTTGGACAAGGGTGTGTCGCAGTTCGACGCCACTCACAACCTTCGCTACAACCTGCTCTACCACTTGCCAAGCCCGAAATCGAGCGGGGTTCTCGCCAAGGTTTTGGGCGGATGGTGGACAGGAAATATCATATCGGCGCAGAGTGGATATCCGTTCACGCCGGTCATCAGCTCTAATCGCGAGCTCAACAACTCCACCGCGACCGGTGTGGATTATCCGAATTTTTCTTCCACCTTTAGCCAGGCTTCCGTCATTACCCGCAATATTAGCCAGTGGTATGTTCCGTCCATGTTCGCGTTGCCTGCGGCGGGAACCATTGGAAATGTACCGCGAGATTTCCTGAGAGGCCCGCGGCTGTTCGATTGGGATTTTTCAATCAACAAGGACACCAAGTTGGGGTTCCTGGGTGAGGCCGGTATGCTCGAGTTCCGCGCGGAGCTGTTCAATATCTTGAACCATCCTAACTTTGACAATCCGAACTTCCCCGGCCTCCCAACCGTGCCGGTAGGCTCGTCGGTGGTGTCGAGTGTCGGCGCCACCGGTTTTGGCTCGAATCCTTGCCCTTCCGGCGCTTGCCAGATCACGGGAGCCCTGATTGCTCCTGCCGCCGGCCAAATCATCACGACTTCAACCGGTCCGCGAGACATTCAACTTGCCTTGAAGGTCATCTTCTAGGAGAAGCGGTGGAGCGGCACAGCACGAAACGAGGGAAGCGAAGTTTTGATGTGGAAACGCGCGGAGTCCCTGGGGCCAGGGCTCCGCGTGTTTCTTATTCGGCAGGAAAAATTGTAACCGTTGTGCAGGCGGGTTGCGTCTACAGCATGATGGTCGCTGGAATGCAAAGGGCCTTACCCATCGGCTGCACATGAAAAGCAGAGCCTAGATTTTGAAGGGTGGACGTGAGAATATACACGCGATATGGGCCGGGTGGGCCGCGCGAGGACCGGAGTCGGTCAGGTAGAGTTTATGGTTTGCCAGGTATCCTCTTGAGGAGACGCATATGAACAAGAAAGTTCGGCACTGCGGTGTCCAAGTGTTTTTGGCTACCGGAGTTGCTCTCTTTGCCTTGCTTGCGGCGTTTGATTTTGCTCAGGCGAGTCCAAAGAAAGCCTCCGAAGTAGCGAATCTCGGAAGCGCGAGCGGAACCGTGACCGGCACCGCGCCGTTCACAGCCGCCAAGGTATTTTTCCGAAATACCGACCGGCGCATTCTCTATCAGGTGTACACGAGTGGCGGGAAATATACGGTGATGTACCTTCTGCCTGGACACTATGAATTCAGTGTCCACACGAAGGGGCAGGAGTCCGACATCCAAAATTTGGAAGTCAAGGGTTCCGAAAAGCTGAGCGCGAATGCGGCGATGCACGAAGTTCCCGAAGCGCAGGCAGCCGGCGTGCAATACATGTCCTACGACCAGATCTATCCTCAAGGGCCCGAGCGCAAGATTGCCGAGCGGCTTTGCATTCGGTGCCATGGTCCCAATTTCCTGCCTTCCCGGCAATGGGACGCGGATCAGTGGAATTCTGCGATTGATTTCATGAAGGGCAACGGCAATCCGCAGGGCGCGCAGATTCAACCGGCCGATTTGACCGATGCCGATCGTGCGCTGTATGTGAAGTGGCTCGTCGCGAATTTCGGACCCGACAGCAAGCCCCGCGCTGTGAAATTCCAAACCGAAATGCCCGTGGATGAGACCAAGATCGCCAAGGCTGAAATTATGGAGTATTACCTGAAGCCTGATCCTCCGGGCGAAGGCCGCAACGATCCGCAATACAAAGGCGTTCATAGCCCGTTCGGCGACCGCCGCGTCAGCCAAGACGTGGTGTTTGACAATAAGGGCTACGTCTGGGTCACCGACCGCGGCATTCCGAACAGGATTGCGCGTCTCGATCCCAAGACCGGCGACTATCTCGATTTCATCACGCCGCGCCCGAAGATCGGCATTCACGACTTGATGATCGATAACGACGGGGTCCTCTACTTGCCGGAAGAAGACGGCCTGAACATGGATGTCTTCGACACGAAGGCCCTGAAGTGGCTCGATCCTCTGCCGCTCGATCCTGACCACGTCATTTCCGGGATGAAGAACGGCCAGTCGCTCGTCTTCGATTCCAAGCACAACATGTATGCCAACTTCATCGTTGGCAACGGCATGTCCCGAACCGACTGGACGACCAAGAAAGTCACGGTCAGCTCGTTGCCGACTCCGAACAGCTTCCCGTACGGCGTCGTGAAAGATCATAAGGACAACATCTGGATCGCCGAGTTCCACGGCAGCAAGATCGCCAAGCTGGACGGCGAGACCCAGAAGTACACCGAATACCCCGCGCTCAATGGTCCGGCCCTGATTCGCCGGCTGACGGTGGATTCGAAGGACAACGTTTGGTTCGGCCTTTTCAGCGGTGGGAGAATCGAAAAGATCGACACGGCTTCCGGGAAGATCTCGCAATGGCCGGTTCCGTTCGAAAACTCACAGCCCTACGACGAGAAGGAAGCGGTCCAGAAGGGGAAGATCTGGTTTAGCGATGGCGGCCAGGGTGGTGCGTTGATCCTGTTCGACCCCGCGGCCAAGTCGTTTACGATCTACCCGGTACCGCAACGGACCGATATGCCCATGATCCGCGTCGCGAACGATGGCGCGGTTTGGTACGCACCGCGTAGCGCGAAGATGGGCGGAATCGGCGTGCTCTATCCAGATATGACCAAGGTTACTTCGCTCGCCGGCTACGGCAACAACGACTAACCTGATCGTAAAACATCAAAAAGGGCGGGCCGGGAATTTCCCGGCCCGCCCTTTTTCTTTGTTCGAAGGGTCTTTCCGGTAGCGCAGGCTTCAGCCCGTGGATTTTTCTGGCGGGTCTTTTCAAGTCTCACAGGTTGAAGTCCGCTGCACTCTCGCAGTGTTACTTCGCTGTTGGCGCGGGCTCGCCTTTCCCCGTGTATCGCAAAATGAAGATTCCCCAATTCTTATCCGAGATGTAGATGTTGCCGCGCGTGTCCACGAGCACATCTTCCGTTTGGCTGACGAGTTTGTCGTAGGGCAGCGGGCCATAGCGCTGAGTTGGCGTTGGCGGCACAAACCAGCCGACTTCCTTCGGCATGCGCGGGTCTTTAATGTTGAAGATGCGCAGTCCTGCGTTGAAGTAGGTCAGATAGACGAGGTCGGCCTGCTTTTCGACGTCGGGCAAATGATATTCCAGGTTAGTGTTGTGCGGTCCGAACCGTCCGCCCTTGTCGCAGAAATCGGTGTACGGCGCATTCTTAGGCGGTTCTGGCAACGGAAAGATAGACATCAGCCTCGGAGCCGTTTCGTCCTTGATGTCGATCATGGCGGAAAGAGAAAGCGCCTGCGTGCACGCCGCCGGGCCGCCCGGTTCATCCCCGCCGCCAATGGCTTCCGAATGGGCAAACAGCAATTGCTTGCCCGGAATCGGAAGCACATCGTGCACCGGGATTCCGTGGACCGCAAACGGCGGGCTGAGCGTCAACTCGCCGATTTCTTTGGGGTTCGAAATGTCGCTGATGTCCAAAATGACGACGGCTGGACCGTAGCCGAGGTATGCCTTTTTGCCGTCGGGGCTGATGAGCGCCGGCCCGTGGAAGGAGATGTCGCGTCTCGCTGGCTCTTCTCCCTCTTTTTGCCCATGCATCCACCAGCGCCCGGCTTCCTTGGGATTCGCCGGGTCGCTGATGTCCAGAAAAACGAGAATTTGGCCGTGATACCCCGGCATGTTGGCCGCGAGGTTCGCGTACTTGCCGCCCGGATAGCCGATGCGGTGAATGCCGGTCGAGCCCGTTTTCCAATGAGAGAGCTGCTTCCAATTCACTGGGTTGCTGATATCCCAGATCAGGACACCCTCGTCATTCGGCCGGTTCGGATCGCCGCCCCAAGTGGTTTGCTTCTTTTGCAGGGCGGTCAACATGATATTGTCGTGAAATTCCATCTGGATGGTGTTCGTATTGTCCGGTCCAGGGACGAATTTCACGAACTTCGGGTTGGCCGGGTCGGTCACATCCAAAATCGTCCAGCCGCGATGCCACTCGTGGCCCAGGAAGAGATACCACTTGTCATTCACGTGCTTGATGGCGATTTTGAACGCGCCGCCGCGCCCGTCGAGGCCACTGTAGCCGACGGGCTTCATATTGCTGGCTTCCCAACCCGACGGAATCTGGTCGGCACTCGCGCGCCCGGCCAGCAGCACGATCGTACCGAATATGCAAAACATAGCCGGTGCGGCCCAGCGAGAGCGCCGGACTTTGGGCGATGTCATCTGTTCCTCCCTTCTTCGGCGAAGGTCTTGCCCATCGGTATTTGCCGGCGTCCTAATGCGTCCTTACTTTTTTTGTGCGGTGGGTGGAAGCAGGCCGTTGATGCGCAAATGCATGGAGAGACCCGCGTAGTGATCCACCAGGTCATTGGTGACGGCGAGAGCCATCCCAATTCGCGTGATTTGGCGTCCGCCGAAAAACGGGATCATTTCCGCCATATTCGCGTCGGTCAGTTTTGAGAATGCTTGCCCGCAATAGTCCATGGACGCCTTGAGCCCTGCAATCAATTTTTCCTTTGAATCGGTCTCCGAAGCTTTTTCCGGTTTCGGCGCCGCCGGTGTAAACAGCATTCCGCACACGGCGTCATTGACTTCAGCGATGTGCGAAATCGTTTTTCCGAACGTCATATTTTCCGGAGAGGGGCGGAAGCTGTATTTATCAGCGGGCATGATTTCGGCAGTCGCAATCAAATTCTTTGAAAACTCGTCGAACACTTTGCGAACACTCGCGGAAAGCGGATTCGCGGCATCCTGGGCGCGGGAAGCCAAGGGCATCATCAAACACACTGCGACAAGGCAGATCAATCGTTTCATTCCTGTTTTCTCCTTTGAAATTACATCCCACGGCAGCATACGACGGAAGGCGAGCACGTTCAAGCGAAGGGTAGGTCAGACTTCCGTGTGTCGGTTTGCGCCGTCCTCGCGCCAAATCAAAACCGGCGGGCTGACACCTGTCCTAGATGGAGTTAGCTACGTGTATTTCACCAGCGTCATGAATCCGAAATCCATGTGTAATTGCATGTGGCAATGGAAGAGCGTGTCCCCCGGATGATTGGCGACGAAATCGACCTGGGCGGATCCAAAGCTGGGAACGTTGAGAATGTCTTTCATCACGCCGGCAGTGGTCTTAATTTCCCCCGCTCGGTTGCCAACGTTGACGATCTCGAAGCTGTGCCGGTGCAGATGAAGCGGATGCGTATCGGCGGTCTGGTTGCGGAAAATCATACGGTAGCGTTTGCCGGCCTGCACGAGGAGCGGATCTGTTTCCGGCCACGATTTGTCGTTAATCATCCAACGGTTGAAGGTCACCCGTTGGCCGTTGATCTTCTTGAAGGTCAAGTCGAACGTGCCGTCGGGCTCCGGCTGCTTGTTCTGATTGCCGAAAATCGTGTAATCCCAAGGCGTCTTGGGGGGCTTCACCCACTGGGGCTCTCCCTTCTGGTTCTCATATTCGATCACGATGCCCATTCCATTCTTTCGTTCTTCGTCGTCGACCGAGCCGAGAACCCACACGCCCGGCTGGTTCATTTCGACGACCACGTCAGCGCGCTCGGCAACCGCGAGCGTCAGCACTTCCACTTCGGCCTGCGTGGGCACAGGGTTCCCGTCCAACGTAATCACTTTGAACTTGTGACCCGGAAGCGCGAAGGAAATGTCGTCCGTCGCACTGGAATTCAGCATGCGGAACAGCACGCGCTGCCCCTGCTTCACGCGGATCGGATCGCCGTGGCCCAGTGCCTTGTCGTTAATCGAAGCCCCTGAATAGGCGATTTCCCAGCCGTTGTTCGGCGGTCCCATGTGCGCGAGCGACGGCCCCCAATGGTGTGCTGCCAGGAAAAATTCCTGGTCGTAATTTCCCGGCTCGCTCTTCGGCTCGATGTAAAAGAACCCAAACATCCCGTTGAACGTGCCCATGTCCAGGTTCCCCTTGGACGCCATGTGCGTGTGGTAGTAGCGCGTGCCGGACGGCGCGGGCATGATCGTATATTGGCGCGTGCCGTGAGCGGGGACGAGTGGGGTTCCCTCCTCCTCGGCTCCATCGGTCTCCGATGAAACGAACTGGCCGTGCCAGTGGACAAGTTCCGGCATGTCGGTGTCATTTATGACTTCGAACGTCGTGCGCTTGCCCTCGCGCATCCTCAGGACGGGTCCGGGCACCTTGCCGTTGTAGCCGACGGTCTTGATCACGACTCCGGGAGCGATTTCCACGCTGACCGGAGCGATACGCAGGGTAACGTCGGCCTTTGCCGGCGGCAGAGCGGCCGCTAACCCGAATCGCGGCACCGAAGCCAATGCCGCTCCCACGGCGGAAACGCCACCCACTGCCAGAAATTCCCTTCGATTCAGCATGCTAAGCCCTCTTTTGTTAGTTTGTTAGGTTGATGGACCAATAGGTTGATGGACCAAAATGATTGCGAATCGTCATGATCCAATCGGCGCCAGATCGTGTCAAGCCCGAATCGTGTAAAATCTGGAACACTGCGGGACGGCAAGCTTTCGAATCAACGGAAACCCTCCGGAGAGTCGCCCGTGGGTTGCCCAGTGGACTTCTCGGGGCGAAATGCGAACAGATCGTCTACAATCCTTTAACATGACATCGAACGGGCTCAAGACCGGGAGGCCAACGCATGGTAGCCGCAAATTCATCCGCTCCGCAGCATGCCGGTACCGCGCCGAGTCGAATATCTGTCTTTGAGATGGCGCTCGCCGCGCTGCAGACGAACGCATTGGTGGCCGCCGTCGAACTGGATTTATTTACGGCCATCGGCCGTGGCGACAGTGACGTCCAGTTCCTCGCTAAAAGCACGGGAAACTCCTCAAGGGGACTGCGCATCGTGCTGGACCTGCTCGCCCGGATCGGTTTCCTTGACAAGAATCGCGGGCTCTATACCCTTTCCCCTCTGGCGTCGCAATTTCTCTCCACGGATAGCCCGGACTATATCGGCGGGATGGTGCTCGCCATGCAGAGCCAGCGCCAAAGGGAGGAGGGGCACCTTTTGGCCCAGACGGTACGCACCGGAAAACCGCCAGAAGCCGATCCCGGAGACCTGGAGCAGTTCTTCGCCCAGTTGGTCGATCCGTTGTTCAAGGTTTCTGCTGTCGCGTCGGATGTGGCGGCCCGGGCCATTTGCGGCCATTCTGGTCGCAGGGGCCTGCGCGTGTTGGATATCGGCGCGGGCTCAGGCGTGTGGAGTATAGCCATCGCCCGCCGCGATTCGCACTCCCGCGTGACGGTAGTCGATTCGCCGGTCGTCATTGAGAAAGTAACGCGCCGATTCACGGCCAGGGAGGGCGTCGCGGAACAGTATGACTATCTGCCCGGTAATTTCCGCGAGGTCCCATTTGAGGAATCCGCATACGACGTTGCCGTTTTAGGTCACATCTGCCACGGCGAGGGGCAGCAAAGAAGCCGGGAACTCTTCGGGCGCATCCACCGGGCATTGAAACCAGGCGGCCAATTGCTCATCGCGGAGATCGTGCCCGACGACGAACGCAGCAACGCCCTTTTTCCCCTACTCTTCGCGGTGAACATGCTGGCGAGCACGCCCGATGGAGACACGTTCACCCTGTCGGAATACCGCGAGTGGCTGCAGGCCGCGGGATTCGGCGAGGTCATTACAATGGAAGCTCCTGCGCCGTCTCCCTTGATCTTCGCCCGAAAACCGTGAATGGAAATGCCGACTAGATCCCGGCTAGATGCGAGGCGTTTGCCGGCCCTTGTTGCCGTTCTTCTGGGCGTTGCGTGTTTTCTCCGAATTCCAGTTGAGGCGCAGGACCGGGACCAAGGTGCCATTCGCGTGGCTGTAAACCTCGTCATGGTGGATGCGACCGTGAAGACCAAGACCGGCCAGGTCATGGCCGATCTGAAAAAGGACGATTTTGAAGTCCGCGAGGATGGCGCCGTCCAAAAATTGGAGGTTTTCAGCCGCGACGAATTGCCACTGAATGTCGCGCTTGTATTGGATCTCAGTGATTCGATCGGTCCGTTCCTCGGCCCGCTGCGCGACGCTGCGGCCACTGCTCTCGCGGCGCTCAAACCGGAAGATGAAGTAGCATTGTTTACGTTTTCCACGGAAGCCGAATTGCGCGAGCCGTTCACGAAAGATAAGGCCAAGATTGCCGATGAGATCAATACATTCAAAGCGGGCGGCGCCACAAATATCAACGACGGCATCTTTGTTCCCTCCGCGTATTTCGTCAGCGAACGGCCGAAGGGGCGCCGCGTGACCATTCTGATCAGCGATGATGTCGGCACCGATGCGGGCGGACAGGGAACGCACGACATCGTTACCGAATCGATCGCAGCGGATGACGTCCTCTATAACCTGAAGATACCTGGATACAACCCGCCGGCGACTCGCCTCTATGCGAGCATGATCCCTGGCCTTGTGAACATTCGAAAAGTCACGGACGCGACAGGCGGGGAAATCTTCGATGTCCAGGACGTGGCCCATCTAGAGACCGTATTTCGGGCTCTGATCGAGCGGATCAAGACGCGCTATACGCTGGGATATTACACGACGGCTAGCGGAGCGGAAGGCAAACCCCATAAACTCGAGGTTCGTCTCGCGCCCTCGTTTGGAAAGAAGGGACGCGATTACGTCATTTTGGCGAAAAACGGCTACTACATTCCATGATTTCGCTACTCTGAAACGGCGCGCGATTTTTCTATGGACTCACCGGCGCCGCAATTTCATTTGCCCCATTGGCTGCAGGCGATCGTCGCCTCCGCAGGCGGCCTGGGTCTTTTCCTGATTGCGTTTCTTGACTCGTCTGTCCTTACGTTTCCTGTCATTAATGACCTTCTGCTGATCGATCTTTCCATCCGCTATCCGGCGCGGATGCCGTACTACGCAGGGATGGCGACGCTCGGCTCAGTCGTCGGGTGCACGTTTCTCTACTACCTCGCGCGGAAGGGCGGCGAGGCGATGTTTCGCAGGCACGCCGGGCCCCGCGCACAACGGATTCAAGGCTGGGTTCATCGAAACGGTTTCGTCAGCATCCTCGTGACGGCGCTTTTGCCCCCACCCACGCCGTTCAAGATATTTGTGATCGGAGCCGGCGCGCTCAAGATGCCGGTTCGCACATTTATTTTCGGGTTGCTGGTGGCGCGGGCGATCCGCTTCTTTGGGGAGGGTTTTCTCGCGATCCGTTATGGAGAACAAGGAGCGCAGTTTCTTCTCTCGCACAAAGTTGCTGCCGCGGGCGCGGCGCTCGGCGTCGTGCTGTGTCTGTATCTTTTGACGTACATTGCGTTCCGCCCAAGGCACCCGAACTGACCACGATTGGTGCGTTCGACCCTTACTGCCCCGGCGAGCCGTCAAATTCGAGGTCTTCGCGGATCACAAAACCTTGGGCATTCAGGTCGAGGACGGCCGTCATGCCGCGCCGCCCTCTCAGTTCGGACGCGAAACGCATGTCGCGCAGACGAACCTCGAAGCCATCGCCTCGTGGTTCGACGCTCGCGAGAGGGAATCGCGCGAAGTTCAGAAACTCGACGGCGATGCGGCTGCTGACCGCATTCTGGAGCGTTAGGGAAGGCGCGGGCTTGTAATGCACTTCCGCGAGTTCAGAATCGAACTCACGCCCCAGAGCGAGAGGAACTTCCACATTGAATACCGCATCGTCTGTCTCCACAACGCCGGACCAAAGCAGCGGATTCGACGGCCTGGGAAACGCCGCCACCACGAGCGGAGTCTGGCCTCGGTAGTCGCGCGAATCCAGCAGCGCGACGGCGCGCTGGTGAGCGAAGGTGCGTCCCGCGATAAACAACGCAACCAAAACAAGGCCGATCAGGGCTCCGCGCGAGCGCCCGTGCCGCTTCGGTTTTGACCCAATTTCTTCATGGACGAGACGAAAAAGTTCAGGCAGCAGCAATCCGGCCAACAGGAGGAAAAGGATCCACCCGTCCACCTGATCCGTCAGGTCCAACGCGTAATATTTCGGACGGAAGGGCCAGAGCAGCTCCACGCCATAGCCGTTCAACAGGTCGAGCAGCACGTGAACGCCGGCGCCAGCCGCACAAATCGCAAGAGCAGCAAGAAATCCGACAGCGTATTTTGCGTATTTGCGGCCAGCGAGCCACGCAGTCCCCGCAACCGCAGCGACGATCACGGCTGTGCCCACGAGCGAATGCGTAGCCGTTCGATGGCCGCGCAAGAATAGTTCCGTGCCACCGAGGCGCGTGGCCCAATCGGCGTCCGCGATCAGGCCGGAAACCAGCAACATCGGAGTAGCCGCGCGCGTGATCCTATTGAGTCCAGCCCGGCTGAGAGCTAGGGAGGTCAGGGCATGCGTCACAGGTTCCATGGTTCGCGGATTCGCCTCGGCGATCGGAACGGGAGGCGCGCCTGCGTCGAGAGAGGCAGCACGCCGCCGGAAATACTACACCGAATCGGGGATGGCGAGGGTCAGCGCGTCGGGGACAATTCGGAATTCGACCGGAAGGCGACCGGCAGGCTCTCCATCCACCTGAATTTGGACAGGAGAAGAACCGGTCGTCGCGCACTGCAAGGAACTTGTTTTGTAGAATCGCACGTATCGCGCGCTGCGCAACTTTCCGATCCAGATGAGCGGCAGGTAAGCGATGTAGCGCCATGCGCTGCGCGTGGTCACAAACGCCAGCTCGAATTCCGGGCGCAGAAGGTCGGCTTCCGTGGTGATTTTGAACGGCCCGCCGTAGTGCTTGGTGCGGCCTACGATCACGAGGGAAGCGTCCACATTGAGCGCGCTACCCGCCATCGTCGTTTGAAACAGCGGGAAATCGTAACGAGTGAGCTGGCGAAAACCCTCCTGCCAGTATGCCAAAATTCCAGCCTTGCGCTTGATCTCTGGGCGCACGGCGGATACCAGTGCCCCGTCCGCGCCGGCGCCCGCGACGCTCAGGAAATAGCGCGGTTCTCCGCTCGATTGCTCCGGGATCGCAAGGCCGAGCGCGATGCGCCGGTATTGAGCCCGCGTAATTCGCTCCGCGGCTCGCGAAAGATTCCAGGGAAGCGACAACTCTTTGGCGAGAACATTCGCCGTGCCTGCCGGCAATACGGCCAACGGCACCTGGCTGCAGGCCAGCCCGTTGACGACTTCATTCACCGTGCCGTCGCCGCCGCAGACAATCACGAGCTCTCGCGCTTGCCGCACCGCGCGCTGTGCCAAGACGGTCGCTTCGGCCGGCGCCGTCGTGTTTTGAAGCTCCGTTTCGATTCCGGCGCTGCGAAAAATCCGGCGGGCTTCATCGAGCTGCCGCACGCGCTTGCCTCCGCCGGCGGTAGGATTGACGATCAATACTGCATCGCGAATTTTTGAAGGCACCCGGTCCGCTCCTTCTTCAATCAAAGGGAATACGATATCGTGGCCCCGCTGCAAACGCACACCCTGTTTTGGTGCTGGGCGCGCATTGTATACTGACATTCCGTTTCTTTGGATTTTTCGAGGTCGCATGGCAAAAACCGCTGCCGCAGCCAAACGAATCGAAAACCTGCGCGAGGATCTACGCCGGCACGAATATCTCTACTACGTGCAGGACGACCCGGAGATCTCCGACCTGAAGTTCGACCGGATGATGGCGGAACTGCAGCGGCTCGAAACCGAACATCCGGAACTGGTGACGCCGGATTCGCCCACGCGGCGCGTCGGCGGCGCGCCACGGAAGGGATTCGAGACGCGCCGGCACTCTCCGCCGATGCTGAGTCTCGACAATACCTATTCGATGGAAGAACTGGAGGATTTCGACCGGCGCGCGCGAGAGCTTTCCGGTCGCGACCACGTCGATTACATCGCGGAACACAAATTTGACGGGCTCAGCATTTCACTCGTCTACGAGGCCGGAGTCCTGATGCGCGGGGTCACGCGCGGCGACGGCACGACCGGCGAAGACGTCACCGCGAACGTACGCACGATTCGTTCGATCCCCTTGCGCGTCGATGGACCGGAGCTCAAGAAACTGCGCCTGCCCGCCGATTTCGAGGTGCGCGGGGAAATCATCATGCCGCTTCGCGCTTTTGAAGCGTTGAACGAGAAGCAAGAAGAAGAGGGTGGAAAGCGCTTTTCGAATCCGCGCAGCGCCGCTGCGGGCGCTGTGCGCGTGCTCGATCCCGAGATCACCCGGTCGCGGCGGCTCGATTTTTACGGATATTTTCTTCTGGTCGGCGGACGGGTTCCCACGCGCCGCCATTCGGAAGCGCTCGAGGCGCTCGAAAAACTTCACTTCCGGGTTTCGCCGGACCGGCACGTATCTCACTCGCTCGACGCGGTCAAGAAATTCATCGACGCATGGGAAGCAAAGCGCGAAAAGCTGCCCTACGAAATCGACGGCATCGTGATTAAAGTCGACGAAATCGCTCTCCAGGAGGAACTCGGATTCACCGCGAAAGCCCCTCGCTGGGCTGTCGCCTACAAATATCCCGCGCGGCAGGAAACGACGGTAGTGAATGACGTCGTGTTTCAAGTGGGCCGCACGGGAGCGCTGACGCCGGTGGCGATGCTCGAGCCGGTCGAAGTCGGAGGCGTCACAGTCAGCCGCTCGACGCTGCACAACATGGACGAAATTGAGCGGCTCGGTCTGCGCGTCGGCGATACGGTGGTCGTCGAACGCGCGGGAGACGTGATCCCGCATGTCGTCAAAGTGGTTAAGGAAGGGAAGCCGCGGCGCGAAATCGTCGTGCCGGAGCGGTGCCCGGAGTGCCACAGCCGTATTCATAAAGACCCGGAAGAAGTCGCCTACCGCTGCGTCAACGCAAGCTGCCCGGCCAAGCGCAAGGAGTCGCTGCTTCATTTCGCGGGACGGCACGCGATGAACATCGACGGCCTTGGCGAGAAAATTGTCGACCAGCTTGTGGACAAAGGCATGGTGAAGGATCTCGCCGGCTTGTACGAGCTGAAGCTGGACGAGGTGGCCGCGCTCGACCGCATGGCGGAAAAATCGGCGCAAAACCTGCTCGACGAAATCGCCGCAAGCAAGAACAACACGCTCGCACGCCTTATTTATGCGCTGGGCATTCGTTTCGTCGGGGAGCGCACGGGACAACTTCTCGCCGATCATTTCGCTTCGCTGCCAAAGCTGGCGCAAGCGACTTTGGAAGAATTGGAGGAAGTCCCGGAGGTGGGCCCCAAGGTCTCGCAGTGCATCGTCGAATTCTTTTCCGAGCCCGCAAACCAGAAGCTTGTTCAGCGCCTCAAAGACGAAGGCCTGAAAATGACGGAAAAGCGCGCGGCTCCCGAAGACACGCGCTTCGCGGGGAAAACATTTGTCTTTACGGGCGCTCTGGCCAGGCGTTCGCGCGACGAAGGCGGCGCGGAAGTCGTACGGCACGGCGGAAAGGTCTCGGGCTCCGTCAGCAAGTTGACCGATTACGTTGTCGTCGGTGCCGATCCCGGCTCAAAGTATGAAAAGGCGCTCTCTCTCGGCGTCGTAATCTTAAACGAAGACGAATTCGACGACTTGCTGGCCGGGCGGCGGAGAATCGAGCCGAAGCAGACTCCCGCCAAGGAGACTTCTGGGAAATCGAGAGCGAAAGGGCGTTGAAGGAGAAGCTCGATTTGCCTCAGACCTGCCCGGAACCCAGTTCCTACGGCCGCTGCCGTCATGTCTATGTCCTTCTTCTTTGACGCGTGTAATGATGGGCGCATGAGGGTCTGAGCTCCTTCCTACTGTGGCCGAATGCGAACGTTTGTGTAAAGTTTACGCGGGCAAGCATCTGCCATCTATGTATCTCCTGAATTAAAGCTCCTTTCTATTTGCCTGTGATAGTGGAACTTACGTCAACGAAGCGATCCATTCCCAAAATGGACAGTGACGTGCCTTAGCAAAAGTGAGTTCTGGGGGGGATGTGCATGACGGGGCTATGGCCCAATGTACCCGGAACTGACAAGGGAGAGATCGCACAATGAGCAAGGCAAGTTTGTCCGCAACAATCGCTCTGGCCGCCGGGTCTTTGTTCATCGCCGGTTGCGCGACCAAGAATTACGTCAAGCAGAGTATCCAGCCGGTTGAACAGAAGGTTGACCAGGTGGACCAGAATTCGCAGAAGCGCGATTCCCAGCAGGTTGCCGACATTGGCAAAACCAATCAGCAGATGGACGAAGATGAAAAGAAGCTCGACGCGACCAGCGAGATCGCACGGACCGCAGATAACGAATCCAAAGGGGCGACAGCTAAAGCGAACCAGAACGCGAAGGACCTGAACGACCTGCGGAACGTGGTCGCGAATATCGACGACTACCGGCCCGCCGAGCCTGTGGTCGTACACTTCGGGATCAACAAGAATACGCTGACCAAAGACGAGAAAACGAAGCTGGACCAAGTGGCCACGCAAATCGGCTCGGTGCAGCGCTATTTTATTACCGTCGAGGGATTCACGGACCAGACTGGGAGCGCAGCTTACAATGATCAGTTGAGCCGCGAGCGAGCCAATCAGGTGATTTCCTATCTGGTGGGTAGCCACGACGTTCCCGTATACCGAATCCACATGGTCGGCCTAGGTGAGCAGAAGTTGATCGACCAAGGCAAGGGCCGCAAGGCGCGCGAGGAAAGCCGCCGCGTCGAGATCACCGTCTACACCGCCAAGCCGTTGACCGCATCCGCAGCCGGGGGGAATTAGTTCCGCTTTGCTGGGGGGAAGCTTCGCCTTGCCGCGAGGGTGCCGCCTAGGACGGACGGCACCCTCGATCCGGTGGAGTATCGGGCCGCACTCAGATTCGAGCACAGCGTTTGATCCGCAGAAAGCCCACCGGTCTGGATGCATCATTCGATGTTTCTATCTCTACGCCACTTTCCCTGTAGCTCCCAGTTCGTGGACTGAACCGCGATGGTATACTGTCTGTGGCGGATAGGCCGGGTGATCGCTGGGCCAGCTCTCGCAAGAGGGCGGGCCGGGAGGAAAGTCCGGACACCGTCGTCTTTGGCGGAAGCGCTTCGGACGCAAGTCCCCGGCACTTCGCGCCTTGGACGAAAGGGCAACGCGCCTGGTAACGCCAGGGGGCTGACTCTTCGCGCAGTTCGCGGCAGCGAGGCGAGGTTTTGGTCACGGACAGTGCCACAGAAAATAAACCGCCGGTGCAACGCGCCTCGGTGGTCCTCTGGAGGCAAAACCTCCTGAGGACCTGAAAGCGGCCCGCGCGAGCGGGTTGCGGAAGGTGATCGCGCTTGGCAAGGGTGAAACGGTGGGGTAAGAGCCCACCGCTCTGGTGGTAACACCGGAGGCACGGCAAACCCCGCGTGGTGCAAGGCCAAATAGGAGGGGAGAGCACGCCCAGCTCGCTAGGACCCTCGGGTAGGCTGCTGGAGTCCCGGTGCGAACCTGGACCTAGAGGAATGATCACTACAGTGCGCAGGCGCAAGCCTTCGCGCTGTACAGAATCCGGCTTACAGGCTTGTCCGCCATTAAAGATTTTAGAATCAATGCATTCGCTCTTTGTGCTCTCTCTGCTGTGCCCGTGGCGTGCCCAGATTCTTAGCGGTGATTTCTTCAGGAACGCATCCAACCAGATGATGTCACTCAAGTAGATTCGGACAGAATTTCCGGATTTTGCTTGTCAGGCTGCCTACTCCTGTGGTGTTGGAAGGATCGAGGATTTGGTGTTTTTTCGTTTTGGACGCAACGAAGAAATTGGAATCGGGGCCTCACATACAAAAAAGTAGATGGTGAACGATTGAACCACGGTCGGGGCTATGCTAATGGCTGTCCGGGTTGCTCACGGGATTGGCGAGAAGGCGGTTGTATTCGTTGACATCGGATGGGGCATAGATCATCTCGCGGACATCGAAATCGGGTGGCCGCAAATCGAAAGGCAATTTGTACAGAGCCATCCATGGCTTCGTGTACATCTTGGGGTCGTCAATCTGCACGGACAGCTCTAAGTGATCCTGATTTACGCGGTGAAACCACTCTAAGACGCGCAGGTCCGCGCTGTGGGGGCGGCCCGCCCGGTCGACCCAGGTTCTGTCATCGACTCCGCGAGTCTCGACGAGAAGCGTCGTATCATCCACCCACTTGCCGATCGAATAGCCGAACCACCTCGGCTCCGCATCCTTGGGGAAATCTCGTCCGTCGGTCCAGATCACCCGCCAGACTCTGCCGTAGGTGTACAGCACGAGCACCTTCTCCGGATACTGAACGATCTGAGTCACTCGCAGCTCATAGAGATCTTCGCGAGGCATTCCTTGAGGATCGCCCTGAACGATGGGGTCATTGGTCTCGCCCGGCATAACGCTTCGGGCTGCAGCAGAGGGCTTGGTGCGATTCAGCGTTTCCAGACCGAGAGGGGTGTAGGGCGGCTGATGCGCGGGATTGCCGTCGTCCGGCCTGGCGGCCGCACCAAATACCTGAATTCCTCTGGTGGGGCCCGGATCCCAAGTTCCGCCGATATCATGGCGGGGAGCCGGAGCGGGATTCTTCCGCTGCTCGGCCCGGCCCGGAAAGGGCCGATGCCAACCGTCCAGGATTACCGGTGGAGTCGGGGCCGAAGGGAGCGGCGGAATTTGCTCGGTGGGAGGGGGCGCGACTTGCGAGTGCAAAAAAGGGGCAAACAGCATGGCGACCATGGCGGCCTTGCCGGCGGCGCGGCTTATTCTCATAGCGGAATGTCCTCCCCTGCGCGATGCGACCGTGCGCTCCCCTACTGTTTCGGTGTCGCGTCCGTTTTTGGCTCATCCACAACCAAGTT